>JAEEGL017063085.1_pt1 | contig 19472 bp, 20 predicted proteins | sample 9134231 | NCBI WGS metagenome assembly JAEEGL01 (sample SAMN16246548, study PRJNA631951) | gut metagenome | biome: gut microbiome; feature: rumen; material: fiber-attached | host: Bos | place: Iran: Karaj | collected 2018-10
CCCCGCAGGGCAGGTCAAGTCCCACTGCCGGCACCAAAAAGAATCAGCCGCCCGAATGGGCGGGTAGTTCTTTTTGCATAAAGGGGACTTGAACCCAAGGGCACTTGGCGGCATGCCCGGGGCATGCGGCAACCGGAGGCGGCCTGCCCCGCCGGGCAGGTCAAGTCCCGCTGCCGGCACTACGTCAGAAGAACTCTGCTCCGTTCCGTTTCCGCGGTTTGCGTAAGAGCCGCGAAAACGGCACATTCGCTGCGTCCTTCTTCCTTTCCCGAATCGAACCCGCTTCGCTGGGCTTCGATTCGGATACAGGTCCGGATTTGGTTTTCCCCGGTGCGCTAAAAAGGAGAGGATCCGAAAGAATCCTCTCCTTTTGCATGCCGATGTCAGGCAAGTTCTTTTTCTGCGGCACTGAGCGCAGCGGCGATCACCTGGTCCATGTCGTAGTATCTGTACTCGCCCAGCCGTCCGCCGAAAAGCACCTTGTCCTCCTCGTCGGCCAGCGCCCTGTAACGCGCGAACAGGGCGCCGTTTTTCCCATCGTTCACGGGATAATAGGGTTCGTCTCCCGGCTTCCACTCGGAGGAATACTCCCGGGAAATAACGGTTTTGGGCAGGTCGTTCCCGGCCTCGTCCTTCCCGAATTCAAACCATTTATGCTCGATGATCCGGGTCCAGGGGGTCTCCCGGTCAGTGTAGTTGACGGCGGCGTTGCCCTGGAAATTGGGGATGTCCAGCGTCTCGGTCTCAAATCGCACGCTGCGGTATTCCAGCGGGCCGAAGCGGAAATCAAAGTAGGCGTCGATGGGCCCGGTATAGACCACCCGGTCGGCCAGGGAATTCAGGACCGCCCGGTCGGCCAGATAATCGGTGTCCAGGCGGACCTCGATGCCGCTGAGCATGTTCTCCACCATCTTTGTGTAGCCGCCCACGGGGATGCCCTGGTAGAGGGCGTTGAAATAGTTGTTGTCGAAAGTGAGACGCACCGGCAGCCGTTTGATGATGAAGGCGGGGAGCTCGCTGCAGGGCCGGCCCCACTGCTTTTCCGTGTAGCCCTTCACCAGCTTTTCAAAAATATCCCGGCCCACCAGGGAGATGGCCTGCTCCTCCAGATTCCTTGGTTCGCCCCTGATCTCGGCGCGCTGCCGGGCGATCTCCTCGGCGGCCTCCTCCGGCGTGACCACGCCCCACAGTTTGTTGAAGGTGTACAGGTTGAAGGGGAGGGAATAGAGCTCCCCCCTGTAGTTGGCCACGGGGGAATTGGTAAAACGGTTGAACCGGGCGAAGCGCTGGACATAGTCCCAGACCGCGGCGTCGTTGGTGTGGAAGATGTGGGCGCCGTAAACATGGACGTTGATGCCCTCCACCTTCTCGGTGTAGACGTTGCCGCCCACGTGGGAGCGTTTGTCGATCGCCAGGACGGTTTTCCCTGCGTCCGCGGCCTGCCGGGCGAACACGGCGCCGTACAGTCCCGCGCCGACGACCAGATAGTCATAAAGCATATCTCAACTATTCTCCTGTATTCTCCGGATCGATCATTGTTCCGATGCTTCGGGAGAAGGGACCGTGTACTCGTAGATCCCCCTGGAAGACACTTCTTTCGGGGACCAAATCGCCTGCCGGATCCAGTCGAACGCCTTGGCGCGGCTTTCTTCAATACAGGCGGCTGGGACGGAAAAGTCCATGTCCCGAAGCAGTTCGGCGGCTGCCGCGGCATCGGGAAAGTCGTCAAACAGCCGCTCGCTGATATGCATCATTTTTCCCAGCGATTCGAACCGCGCAGCCCCGCGTCGGCGGTTGATCCGGGAGATGAACGGCTTACGGTAAATGACGGAGAAAATCGTGCCGTGATAGGAATCTGTGATCACCGCTTCACAGTGGCGGTAATACCACAGCCATTCGAAAACGTCCACTTCCTTCTTCACGGAGACATCCGGGAAGCTTTCCCGGGTCAGGATCTGATAGCGCGACACCCAGTTCTTCGGGCTCAGATCCGTCACCGCAACGATCCGGCGGCTGGATGCCTGGGCGATCTCGTGGAGCCTGCGGAGAGTGCCGTCGTCAGGGTCGAGGATGTAGGCCATGGTATAGCTTTCCCCGGCCTCCAGCGCGGCGATCTTTTCCAGCGGCTCATAATCGGCAGCGTCGCAGTAAAAGGCGGGGTCGCAGATGACGGTCGCGTCCACACCCCAGTCCCGGCAGATATCCCGGGACTGCTCGTCGCGCACGGAGACCCAATCGAACTGCCGGAGAAAGTGGGAGTTGACAAATTTCTCCGCTTCCGTACCCGTATAGGGCCTGGCAAAGGAGGTCGCCACGGAGATCTTTTTCCGGTTTTTGTCGACAAAGTCCAGAAAATATGTCTGCTTAAACGGTCGGCTCAGCTTGGCGTTCCAAAGCTGGTCAGAACCCACAACAAAAGCGTCGCACTGGCTGTTCAGCTCTGCCATGCGGTCCATCGGGTAGATCTGGCTGATATTGTAAAACCGCCGGGCGAGCCGGAAGGGGCTGAGCTTGGCAGCCTCGTCCGTATATGGGGAAGCGAGAGGACTGCTGATCATCAGCACGGAAAGACCCATGGATGTAAGAGCCCTGTTGAGAGCATAATACGTCAGCATGCTTCCGTAGTTTTTCCCGTGCCAGAGACCGATCACGCCCACATCATACCGACCGTTCATGGCATAATGGAGGGCATCTTCAAACGATCGGGTCCGGAGCATGGCGAAAAAGGAGCCACGGCCGGCGGGGGCGTTCATATGACTGCGGAAACGGTTGTGATCGACCGCGGAGGCAAGGGGCATGGGGGCCGCCAGCTTGCATTTTCCCCGAATGCGTTCAAAGGCAGCGTCGCCCTTCTCGTTGTTGCAGAGCAGCACGCTGGTGCCCAGACCGTCGCTGTATTCCGGCTTTTCCTCCGCAATGTGCCAGAAATCCCCGATGGTGAGATCTCCCTGCCGAGGAACGGGGGCGAAGGGGCATTCCCTGCAGACGTCCTTGACGGCGATACCGGAGTGCATGCATTTTTCGTAGGGGTCAAAAGCGATGCTGCCGATGATCTCCTGACCGTTTTTGAGGCGGGTAATCTGATAGAAGCTGCTGTGGCCGAACTTCTTTGTCCGAAAAACGAAGCTTTCCACGGCGTCCTTCCCGTACGTATCCTCCAAATAACGGTCGAAAACCATCTGGGAGGGGCCTCCGTGGCATACGAGATCCACCGCCAGCAGGTTGGGGTATTCCTTGCCCAGATATCCCTTCAGGCCGGCACTCTGGCAGGGGCAGCCGGTAAACATCACCTGTTCACCGTTTTCAAGCAAAGAGCGGATCCGGCTGAAAACGTCCCCGGTGTCCGACTGCACATATTTGGAGAGGCGAAGCCTGGGAAGATCCTCGGCGGAATGGATGATGATGTGTTTTACCCGGAAATCCCTGTCCATGGCCGCGCCGCAGACGTAGCCGCCCCCGGACAAAACCTGGTCGGCCAGCAGAGAGAAGGCACCTCCGGAGGAGCTCTCTTTCCGGAGGTCGTCCTCCGCCATAACGGCAAAGCAGGGAGGATTTGCGCGGTTCTCCTTTCGCGTGTTGAGGACGGGGCAGATCTTTACACATTTTCCGCAGTTTACACAGACCTCCGGATCGACGGCCGGTATCAGATAGCCTTCCGGATCTCTGGTCATACGGATGGCGTTCACGGGGCATCCGTTGAAGCAGCCTCCGCAGCCGCTGCACATGGCAGGATTCAGGTCTGCCACGGTGCGCGCAGCGGTCACCCCGGCGGCAAGAAGAGAGATCGTTTCCCGGAAGGGAGGCGGCGTCTTATTGATTTTTCGGATGATGGCCCGCTTCAGCTCAAGCAGCGCGGGACCGAAGGAGGTGCTGAGCAGAAACCGCTTGATCTTTATCAGAAGGTTCAATTTCTTTTTCATCCATAAAACTCCCATCTTGTCGCGGAGAGAAATCGGCAGCGATCAAAAAACGAAGGATTCCCGCCGCCTGCACGGTCGTACGCAGGAGGGGCCGCACGGCTGTCACTCCGTATTTTCCCTGCTGTCGAGCTTCCTCTGTATCCTCTGGGAAAGACCGCCGAAACCCTCCCTGCGCAGGAAGTGCCAGAGCTTGATGACCATACCCGCGCCGAGGATCGCCTCGCGTTTTTCCTTTTCATACACTCCGGTGCCCAGCAGCAGGGAACGAAGCCGGATCTGCTCGCCGTCGGTCAGCTGTTCCCAGGAAATGGTCCCGGCCCTGTCCAGCTCCCGGAACGAGTCGCGGAAGAACCGGAGGAACTCCGGCCGGAACTTCCGGTCGATACGCTCATAGGTCTGGTCGTAGGCCCGGAACAGCCTGGCGTAATAGGCGGGATCCACTTTTTCGGAGAACTCGGGATGAGCGTCCAGGAACCGGCGGATAAAGGCGTACTCCTCCGCCATGGTATAGACCTTGTTGGGGTCGTGAATGGAGGAGCCGGGGTTGTCCACCCGATAGCAATAACAGGCCTGGGGTATAAAGACCAGCCGCTGGGTCTGGGAATATACCTGAAACCAGAAGCCGTTGTCCTGATAGGAGGCGCCGGGCGTTTCGTTATACCAGACGTTCTTCTCCCGCAGGAAGGACAGCCTGTGGATGCCGGTCCAGTTGTGCATCACGAAATTGTAGACCCCCAGCTCCTCATTGGGACAGATGAGCCGGTAATACCAGTCAAATTCTCTGGCGATCTGTTTCGGAGTGAGCTTGATCCGACCGTCCGGAAGGGTGTTGAAGAAATAATAATCCGCCCGCACGATGTCGGCGTCAAATTTTCTGGCGTTGGCGTACAGGATCTCATAGGCGTCGGGAAGGATAAAATCGTCGGATTCCAGCACGGCGAAGTATTCGCCCGTCGCGGCCCGCAGCCCGGCGTTCATGGCCTTGCCGTACCCGCCGTTTGGCTGGTGGATGACTTTTACGCGGCTGTCCCGGCGGGCATACTCGTCCAGCATGGCGCTGCAGCCGTCGGTGGAACCGTCGTCCACGCAAATGATCTCTATATCCTCCAGAGTTTGAAATAAAGCGCTTTCAATGCACCGGGGCAGGTACTTCTCCACGTTGTAAACGGGAATAACAGCGGATATCTTCGGCATAGTGTCACTTCCTGCTCAGAGTAGTCATAAATCGCAAAGGACCCCGGAGGGATCATCCGCCGGGGTCGCCTGCCGTTTCGGGCAGCGGATCATTGAAGGGAAGCCTCATAGGCGGAGCAGATCTCGTCGGATTCGCCGATGGCCCGGATCTGCCCGTGATCGAGCCACACCGCGTTTTTGCACAGCGCCCGGACGTCGGCATTGGAATGGGACACGAACAACAGCGTGGTGCCTCCGGACAGCAGCTCGGCCATTCGAGCGTTGCAGCGCTTGCGGAACGCGGCGTCGCCCACCGACAGAACCTCGTCCACAATCAGGATATCGGGCTTTACCATGGTGGCCACGGCAAAGCCGAGGCGAGCTTTCATGCCGCTGGAATAGTTCTTGATGGGCATGCCCAGAAAATCCTCCAGCTGGGCGAATTTGACGATGTCGTCAAAATGTTCGTCCATGAACTTTCGGTTATGCCCCAGAAGCGCGCCGTTGATGTAGATGTTCTCCTCGGCGGTGAGCTCGGGATCGAAGCCCGCGCCCAATTCGATCATGGGAGCGATGCTGCCCCGGACGGTGACCTTTCCCTGATAGGGCGTCAGCACCTTGCAGATGAGCTTGAGAAGCGTGCTCTTCCCAGCGCCGTTGTGGCCCACAAAAGCCCAGGATTCGCCTGCCCGAATGGTGAGATTGATGTCCTTGAGGGCATAAAACTCCTTGAACATCAGCTCGCCCTTTGCCAGCTTGATGGCGTATTCCTTGAGACTGTTGATTTTTTCGGATGCCTTGTTGAAGCGCACCGAGGCGTTTTCCACAAGGATACAGACGTCGTTTTCCATAGCAGTCCTTAAATATACAGGATGAATTTATCCTTGGTTTTGGTGAACACGAAAACACCGATGACAAGCATCAGCACCGCCACGAACAGACCCCGCCAGGTATAGGCCATGTTGGTGAAGCCGCCCTCGAGAATGAGATCCCGGAACTGTTTGATGTACATAAACAGGGGGTTCAGCTTGGGGATCCAGTAGCGCACACGGGGAGAGAGCTTATTCAGGTCGTAGAAAATCGGCGTGAGATACATCCAGCCGAGGGTGACGACGCCCCAGATGTTGCTGATATCCCGGAAAAACACGGTGGCAGCCGCCAGGAACATCCCAAGCCCCAGGCAAAACACATAGAGCTCCGCCATGGGGATCACGATGCCGAACCAGGACCAGGCAAACGGGACCCTGGTGACGATCATCACCAGCAGGAGGGCTCCCAGAGAAAACAGGAGGTTCACAAAGGCGCTGGTGACCTTGGACAGAGTAAATATGTATTTGGGAACATACACTTTTTTCATCAGCGAGGCGTTGCCGACGATGGAGCGGAGAGATTGGTTGCTCGATTCCCTCATGAAATTGAAAAGGATCTGCCCCGAGATCAGGTAAACGGGGAAATTTTTGATTCCTCTGCTGAACAGATAGGAAAACACGATGACCTTGACGACCATGTCCAGCAGGGGATTGAGCACGCTCCACACGTAGCCGAGAAAACTGCGGCGATACCGGAGCTTGATGTCCCGCTGTACCAGAAGGAACAGGAGATCCTTGTACTTGAAGAGCATCCGAATGCGGTATTTGAACAGATTCAACATAGCCTACTCTCCCGGAGCGAAAAACTGTCAAGTCACCTTTTTCCGCGTTTTCCCGCCTACTCCGGCCATGAAAGACGAAAAAGGCCATACTTATGTCTACTATAGCATGAGAAGCGGCGAAAGGCAAGAGAGAAAACGGACCGGATGCCGGCCCTCCGGCCTCCGCTCGGCGGCGGGATTGCGCGAAAGGGGACGCTGTGGTATGATGCCGGCGAAAGGCTGTGATCGTATGACCAATTACAAGGAACTCACTCGGCAGCTGGCCGGCCTGATCGGCGGCGTGCCCCATCGAACGGCGAATCTCGCCAACGCCTCGGCGCTGGTGTTCTCCGCGCTGCCGGGGCTGAACTGGGCGGGCTTTTATCTGCTGGAGGGAGAGACGCTGGTGCTGGGGCCGTTCCAGGGCAAGCCCGCCTGCATCGAGATCCCCCTGGGCCGGGGCGTGTGCGGCACGGCGGCGGCGAAGGACGAAACGCAGGTCGTGGCGGACGTCCACGTCTTTCCGGGCCATATCGCCTGCGACAGCGCCTCCAACTCGGAGATCGTCGTGCCCATCCACGGCCCCGAAGGAGCGGTCGTCGGCGTGCTGGATATCGACAGCGTTCTTTTCGATCGCTTTGACGCCCACGACCGGGCGGGCCTGGAGGAGCTCGTGTCCGTCCTGGAGCGGGAGCTGTTCCCGCCCGCGTGAGCCGATCAACGCCGAAACGGCCGTCCCGGAAAGGGACGGCCGTTTCGGTTTTCCGGGGCTTGTCAGACTTCCTCGCCGACGTCGGCGGGGCCGCTTTCCATAGCCTCCGCGGCGGCATGACCGACGCGGTCCCCGTGCGCTGGCTCCTTCGTGGGATCCCCTCCTGCCCGCAGGGGACCGGCAGGAAAGGTCAGCGGTTGAGAAGCCAGACGCCCAGGTTCAGATACCCCGCGAACATCGTCCAGAGAAGGTAGGGGATCTGGAGAAGAGCTGCGGGACGGTCCAGCTCATAAAAGGCCAGGACCATCCATACGATAAGCGCGAAGAGCACCGCGAGCCAGAGGAACGCCGCGCCGAACGCCTCCAGACCGAAAAAGATGATGCTCCAGAAGAAGTTGAAGCCAAGCTGGGTCAGATAGATGGCCAGGGCCTTTTTTCGGCCGTCTTCCGCGGTCAGATGGACCCGTGCCGCGCCGACGCCCATGAGAGCGTACAGAACGGCCCACACGACGGGGAACACCCAGCCCGGCGGGGAGAGGGGGGGCTTGACGATGACCGCCTTGTAGTCCTCCATGCCGTTCCGGGTGAGGAACCCGGCGACGGCCCCCACGGCCTCCGTGAAAAGGATCCAAAGCGCGTAAACTTTCCAGGGACGTTTTTTCATTCCTATCACCCGGGACAAAGTATGCGCGCCGGGACCGGGTTTATTCCCGAAAAAGAAGGCCGGGGAAAACTCTTTCCCCGGCCCTGCGGATTCTTCGTGTCCTTCGGCCCCGCCTGTCCGGCGGTTCAGCCGCTCATCCTGGCGCAGTACGCCTTGTACTGGTCCTTCGTCATGGGAGCGCGGTAGTCGGCCATGAATTCTCTGGCCCCGGCGGCGCCGTCCCGGAGCAGGCGATAGGCAAGCAGCGCCATCATCTTCGCGGGCAGGATGTGGGCGGCATAGGGATCCGTCACCCGGAAATCCCTGGAGTGGAGGTCGCCCGCGCTTCCGCCGAAGGTGAAATTCATCACCGGCATCACCTCGCACAGATCCCCCACGTCGGTGCTGGCGGTGTTGCACACCCCCAGGGGGATGGATTCCGCTCTCGCGCCCTCCAGCAGGGCCGCGCATTCCCACATCAGCGGCGTCGGCGCGATCTCGGGACAGGGCATATAACCCTGGGAGTCCACGATATCCACGGTGCACCCGATGGCCATGGCCCCGCCCTGGAAGCAGAGGTCCACCTTTTTGCCGACCTCCTCGATGACCTCCTGGGTGTTGGCCCGGACCATCATATCCACCACGACCTCGCTGGGCACCACGTTGATGGCCTGCCCGCCGTTGCGGATGTAGGGATGGACCCGGACGCAGTCTTTTTCCCGGAAGGTCTCCCGGATCATGCCCAGAGCGGACATGCCCAGACAGGCGGCGTTGAGGGCGTTGGCCCCCAGATGGGGCGCGGCGGCGGCATGGGCGGCCCGGCCGTGAACGTACACGGTTTTGCCCAAAAAGCCGGTGCAGGCGCTGTTGCCCAGCATGAGATCGGCCCCGCCGTCCCGGCCCACCATCAGAGCGTGGGTGGTGAGGGCCATGTCGATGTCGTCGAACTCGCCCCGGCGGAGCAGCTCGCACTTGCCGCCGCTGCAGTGTACGTCGTGGCTGCGGCGCACCTCCTCCCGGACGGAGGCGTCCAGAAACTCCTCGGCGGGAACGGCGAAAAAGGTGACGGTGCCGCACAGGGAGGCGGCCACCTCCGGATCGCTGAGAGCCAGCGCCGCTCCCAGCGTGCACACCATCTGGGCGTAATGTCCGCAGGCATGGGCGAAGCCGTTCACCGCGGCGGGGTGATCCGGGCAGGCCAGGGCGTCCAGCTCGCCGATGAGCGCCAGATTCGGGCCGTTCCCGGCGCCTGCGGAGGCCCGCAGTCCGGTGATCGCGAGGCCGGTCCGCGTTTCCAGACCCAGCTTTTTCAAAAAGGCCTCCGCCGTTCTCGCCGTGCGGACTTCGTGATAACCCTGTTCGGGATGGGTGAAGAGATCCTCCGCCAAAGCCTGGAGCTCGGCGGCGTGCTCGTCGATGATCCGAAGGATCTTCGCTTCGATCTTATCCATGGTATTTCCCTTTCTCCGTCTCAGAGAAGCGACCCAAGGGTCAGAGAGACGAATTTAGCCAGCAGCCATGTGGCGGCGGAGCCCAGCAGAACGATCTTCAGGATACTGGGCGTGTCGAATTTTTTGTGTTTTCCCAGCCTGGGCCCCGCGATCCACACGCACAACACCACGGCCAGGATCCCCAGCGTGGCCATGGGACCCATGCTGACCTGGCCGGCGGACCGGGCCGCCAGCTCCGCCAGGATGAGCAGCGCCAGCAGCAGAACCATGAGCTGGGACTCGATGATGCGCTGCGTGCGGCCCGGCGTCTCCCGGCCCCGGCGCTCCGCCAGAGCCAGCACAGCCCCGGCCAGAATATAGCAGGAGCCCACGCCGGAGAGCACGGCAGCGACGGTCGAGAGCGCTCCGCCTTTGGACAGAGCGCCCAGAAGCCCGCCCAGCCCCCACACCGCGGCCGAGGCGATGGTCACATGCAGCCAGAACCGGGAGGGGTCCTTCCGCGGGGGCAGCCGCTTCATTTCCCGGCCTCCTTCCGGGCCAGGTAATCCGCGGCAAAGCGGACGTAGATCTCCGCGCCGTCGGCGAGGACGTCCTCGTCCACCACGAAGCCGGGATGATGGGCGGTGCAGACCAGGCCCTTCTCCGGGTTCCGGATGCCGAGATAGCCGTAGACCCCGGGGATGTGCTCCATGTACACGCTGAAATCCTCCGCGCCGGTGGATTTGGGGAGGGCGCGGAAGGCGTCCCGGCCCAGGACCTGGGCACAGGCGTCCCCGGCGACGGCCACCAGCTCGGCGTCGTCGTTGATAAGGGGGCTGGGCCCGAAATAGTAGTCGCAGTCCGCCGTGCAGCCGTAGGCGGCCACGGTGTTTTCCACCACGGCGCGGATACGCTCGGGCATGGAGGCGCGGAACTCCCGGTTGAAGGCCCGGACGGTGCCCACCAGCTCCAGATGATCGGATAGGATGTTCTGCTTGGTGCCGCCGTTCATCATGCCCACCGTGACCACCAGGGAATCCAGCGGGTTGTTCTGGCGGCTGGGGACGGACTGAAGGGCCATCACCGCGGCGGCTCCGGCCAGGATGGCGTCGTGACCGAGATGGGGTGCCGAGCCGTGGGCGGCGGTGCCGCGGATCTGGATGGTGAACCGGTCGGAGCAGGCCATCCGCTCCCCGGTCTCGAAGTTGAACGTGCCGGAATCCAGGGCGGGCCAGACGTGCATGCCGAAAATGGCATCCACGCCCTCCAGAGCGCCCCGGACCACGTATTCCTCCGCTTTCCGGGCCACTTCCTCGCCCATCTGGAACAGGAGCTTTACGGTGCCGGGGAGGGAATCGCGCATGTCCCAGAGGATCCGCGCCGCGCCCAGGAGCATGGCGGTGTGGCAGTCGTGGCCGCAGGCGTGCATCACGCCCTCGTTGACGCTCTGGTACTCCACGCCGCTGTCCTCCCGGATGGGGAGGGCGTCGATGTCGGCCCGAAGCATCACCGTGGGCCCGGGGCGGCCGCCTTCGATGACGCCGACGCAGCCGGTGATGCCGTCAAAGGTGACGGCAGGGATGCCGATATCCGCCAGCTCCGCCAGGATGAAGGCGGTGGTCTCCCGCTCCTGACAGGACAGCTCCGGATGGCGGTGGATATGGCGGCGCATCCCGATGATATGGTCTCTCAGGGCTTGAGCGGAGTCGTGGATATTCATTCGTCCGTCACCTCCCCGTTCTTTTCCAGATAGTCACAGGCAAACTGGGCGTATTCCGCCGCGCCGATCGGCAGGATATCCTCGTTGATCCTGAATCTTTCATTGTGGACGGGGTAGACGCACCCGCTCTCCTCGTCGTAGCAGCCCAGGAACACGAACAGGGAGGAGGGGATCTTCTCCATGATATAGGAGAAGTCCTCGCTTCCGGTGGCCCGGACGGTGGGCCGGAGGATGTCCGGGCCGTAAAGCTTTTCGGCGGCGCCGCGGGCGATCTCGTTGAGAGCCGTGTCCGAGTTGCAGACGTTGGGCTCGATATAATCGTAGAAAAGCTCCGCCGTACAGCCGGAGACCGCGGCGGTGTGGTCCATGATGTTCCGGATGGCGCCCTCCACCATGGCCCGGGTCCTGGCCCCATAGGTGCGGACCGTGCCCTCCATCACCGCCTCGTCGGCGATGATGTTGAACTGGGTGCCGGAACGGATGGAGCCGATGGTGACCACCAGGGGGCTCAGCGGGTCGTTCAGCCGGCTGACGATGGTCTGCAGGCCGAGGATGATGTTGCTGGCCGCCACGATGGCGTCGCAGCCCTCCTGGGGCCGGGAGCCGTGGGCGGACCGACCCCGGACGGTGAGACGGAAATTGTCGCAGCTGGCCATGAGATACCCGTCCTGGACGCAGAGATGTCCCGACGGCACCGTGGGCCAGACATGCATGCCCATGGCGGCGTCCACATCGGCGAGATGTCCGTTGTCCCAGTAGTACCGGGCGCCATAGAAGGCCTCTTCTCCGGATTGGAAGAGAAGCTTCACAGTGCCCCGGAGGCTGTCCCTGGCCTCCTGCAGCAGCCGTGCCGCGCCCAGCAGCATGGCCGCGTGGCAGTCGTGGCCGCAGGCGTGCATCACGCCGGGATGGATGCTCTCAAACGCCACGCCGCTGTTCTCCCGGATGGGAAGCGCGTCGATATCCGCCCGCAGCAGGACGGTCTTTCCCGGCTCTTTCCCGCGGATGACGGCGATGCAGCCGGGAAAATCGGGAAAGGTCTGCACCTCGATCCCCAGCTCCGTGAGCGCGGAAACGATGTAGGCGGTGGTCTCGTATTCCTGATAGGAGAGCTCCGCGTGCTGATGGAGGTAATGGCGGTGCTGCCGGATATAGTCCTTCAGCTCCGCCGCCCGATCGGCAAAAATCATAGTAAGCTCCTTTTTTGAAAAAGCGGCCCGAATTTGCAGTCAAATCCGGGCCGCTTTCTTCTATGTTGCAGAGGCGATTGCGCTGGTCGGCCGGGGATCAGAGATAGATGCCGCCGCCGGGGCCGACAGGCAGATTCAGCGCGACCCAGATGATGACCTGGATGATCCACAGAATGGCGAAGGTCACCGAGAAGGGCAGCATGTTGGCGATGATGGTGCCCAGGCCCACTTTCTTATCGTACTTCCGGGCAAAGCCCAGCACCACGGGCATGTAGGTGAACAGGGGGGACAGGGGGTTGGTGATGGAGTCGCCGATCCGGTACACCACCTGGGTGATGGCGGGGTCGTAGCCCATGAGCATCATCATGGGGACGAACACCGGAGCCAGGATAGCCCATTTGGCGGAGGCGGAGCCGATGAAGATGTTCACGATGCAGGAAACGATGATCAGACCGATCATCAGCGGCACGCCGGTGAAGCCGATGGCCTTCAGGCCGTTGGCGCCGGCAATGGCCAGGATGGTGCCCAGCTTGGACACGGAGAAGAAGTTGGTGAAGATGGAGATGAAGAAGCACATGAACACGTAGTTGCCCATCTCGGCAAAGCCCTGGGAGATGTCGGCCCACACGTCCTTGTCGCTCTTGTACTTGCCGATGGCCACGCCGTAGCACACGCCGGGCACGAACAGGGCCAGCGTCACGGTCCACACGATGCCCTTGGTGAAGGGAGCGGCGGAGTTGGTGAGAGAGCCGGTCTCGTCGGCCAGGATACCGGTGAAGCAGAGGACCAGGAACACCACCAGGAACACCAGGAAGCCGATGCCGGCGGCCCGGAGACCTTTTTTCTGCAGCGGGGTCAGGTTGGCGGCGTTCTCGTCAAAGTCGTGGGCCGCCAGCTCTTCCTTGCTGATGGGGAAGCGGCGGACCATGACCTTCTCCACAAGCAGGGTGCCGCCGATGGTCAGGATGATGCAGGAGACGATGAGGAAATACCAGTTGATGGCGATGGACTGGCCGTAGTTGGGGTCGATCATCTTGGCCGCGTTCTCGGTGAAGCCGTAGGCCAGGGCGTCGGACAGACCCAGCAGCACGTTGGCGCAGAAGCCGGCAGCCACGGAGGCGAAGCCGGTGTACACGCCCAGCAGGGGATGGCGGCCGATGGACATGAACAGGATGGCGGCCAGCGGCGGCAGCACGATGAAGCCGGCGTCGCCCGCGATGTTCAGGTTGATGCCCAGGAAGATCACCACCATGGTGACGACCCAGCCCTTGGACTTGCCCAGGAACCGCTCCATCAGCGCCACCAGGAAGCCGCTCTTTTCCGCGGCGGTGGAGCCGATGACGGCCACCAGCACCATGGCCAGAGGCGCGAAGCCGGCGAAGTTGGTGATGACGTTGGACCACAGATACTGAATGCCGAACACGGAGAACAGGTTCACCGGCGTGACCGCCTCGTTGTTGGCGGGATTGATCACGCTCACGTGAAGCGCGCTGCACAGCCAGGAGATCAGCACTACGATGATCGCCAGATACAGAAACAGCGTGATGGGATCGGGCAGCTTGTTGCCGGCGCGCTCGATGGAGTCGAGCATCCGGTCAAGCCGGCTCTTTTTTTCAACCTTTTCCTGTTTGTCTGCCATAAGAAACCCTCGCTTTCTCTCTTTTTCCCTCGCTGCGTCCGACCCTTTCGCAGACGGCCGCAGCACAGTTTTCCGCTCAACGCTTTAACGGATTATAACATTAAAGCAATTATGAAAGGATTTTACTCCATCCCGATCCTTTTTGCAAGAAAAAAACAGGAAAAACCTGAAAAAATCGCAAAAAAGGCGGTTGAGACAAAAATAATGAATTTTAGAGCGGATGGTTATTCAATGTGACGAAACTGTGAACGGAAAACGTGCTTCCGGGGAGAACAAGTGTCGCCTTCCGACGGAAAACGCCGCCCGGGAGGGCGGCGTTTTCACCGGAGAGGCGCGGCTCAGAACAGCGATCCAAGCTGACCGGCGATGTATTTTCCCGCGACGATGTAGCCCTCTTCCGTGGGGTGGACGTGGTCGCCCATCAGCTCGGGGAGGTTCCAGGCGCTGAAGCACCGGTCCGCCTCGATCAGGGGGATGTGGTAGAGATCGCAGAAGAGCCGGTACTCGTCCCGCATCTGCTCAAAGGTCCAGCGGTCCGCCGCCTCGTGGGGCACGGTGAAGCCCCAGGAGGGAAAGGTCCCGCTGAGCCTGCAGGGGGTGGGAGTGGAGAGGATGATCTTCAGATCGGGATATTTCCCGTGGAGGTAATCGCACACCCGGTAGACGGCGCCCATGATGGTCCGTTCCGTTGTGTCCGTATAACGGCCCAGGGGCGTGTCTCCGTCGTTGAGCCCGAAGAAAAAGACGGCGGCGTCGTAGCCGGTGAGATCCACCCGGGGGATATAGTCCTCCGCGTTCCGGTCCAGATACTGCCGGGAGATCCACCCCATGGAGCCCACGCCGAAATTGGTCACGGTGATCCCCAGCTCCTCGGCCACCGTGTCGGAGATGAGATGCTTCGTAATGGTATAGGGGGGCTTGCCGCCCAGCTGGCCGGCCAGGACGCTGTCGCCGAACATGGCGATCTTCGTGTCCTGCTTGTTTTCAAGGGACTGCCAGCGGATGCCGCCGCCGGTCTCGTACCCGATCCGGGGGCCGACGCCCTCCCGGAAGGCCATGTAGACGTGCCGCCCGCCGGCGGAGAATTTCAGAAAGAAGTATTCTTCCGAGGCGTCCAGCCGGAAATCCTCCAGCTCCGCGGCCTGAAAGCTCCGGGCGGGCAGGAAGGCGGAGGAGTTGTCGGGCATGTCCCGCCGCAGAGAGAGATTCCCGATGCGCACCAGCTCCGGCTCCCAGGAGGCGAACAGAGCGGGGTCGGGGACGACTTCCGTATCCGCGGCCAGGGCGCGGTCCGTTCCAGGCCCGAAAAGAGACAGGCACAAAAGGAATGCCAGAAGGCAGGAAAGGATTCGTTTCATAGGCGGCCTCCCTCCGATTTGATCGCCTCTATTGTATGTGCGCCGGGCCGGGATGTCAACGCCCGGTACGCGGCGGCGCACCGGATCGTTTCCGGCATAGGATGGAGCGGGAGCAGCCGGCCGGAGGAACGCTCCGCCGGCTCCCCGTAAAGAAAGGAAGGTTCCGGCCTATGGCATTGTTTACCAATTTCGCGACGCTCTCCTATAACGGTCGCACCACCAACTCCAACACGGTCACCGGGGAGATCCTGGAGACCCTCACCGCCGAAAAGACCGCCGCGGCGGAGGCCTACGCCCCCGGCGGCGATGTGGTCTATGTGATCAGTCTCATCAACTCCGGCCCCGCGCCCCTGACGGGACTCACCGTCACGGACGACCTGGGCGGCTATATGCTCGGAGGATCCGCGCTCTACCCTCTTTCGTACAAAGAGGGGTCCATCCGTTACTATATGAACGGCGCGCTGCAGCCGGCTCCCGCCGTCACGGCGGGGCCGCCCATGGTGATCGACGGCGTGGACGTCCCCGCGCTCGGGAACGCCATGCTGATCTATGAGGCGGATGTGACGCCGTTTGCTCCGCTGGACGCGGCCGGCGAGATCGTCAACACCGCCGTGGTCACGGGCCCCGGCCTTGTGACGCCGGTGTCCGCCTCCGAAACGCTTCCGGCGGCGGGCGGCGCCGAGCTCTCGATCCTCAAGGCGCTCACGCCCGCGGTCGTGACGGCCGACGGGCAGATCACCTACCGCTTTACGCTGGAAAACAGCGGCAACGCGCCGGCGGCAGCGGAGGAAAACGCCGTGCTGACGGATCGCTTTGACCCGATTCTGCGGAACATCGCCGTCGATCTGGACGGTACCGCCTGGACGGAGGGCTTGAACTACACCTATGATGAGAGCACCGGCGCCTTCGCGACGCTGCCGGGGCAGCTCGCCGTTCCCGCGGCCTGCTTCGCCCGAAACGGCGACGGAAGCTGGACGGTGTCGCCCGGGGCCGTCACCCTGACCGTCACCGGCGACATGTGAACGGAAAGGATCGAAACGGAACAAAAGACCGACAGCCCGCCTCCCGGCGGGCTGCCTTTTCGTTCGGCTCGGCTTCACTTGGACCAGGATTCCTGGAGATCCTCGATCTGAAGGAAGCCGTCCGCTTTCGCGGCGATCTGGTACCGGTCCTCGTACACGATCTCACCGGGCGTGTTGGTATAAACGAGAAAGAAGGGATGACGGTACTTTTCCAGCAGCCACATGGCGGGACGGATCATCCGGAGCATTTCCTCCGAATTCTCCGTCTTGAACCAGCACACCACCGGCTCCTGGTTTTTGCACTGGGGCGGCCAGGGAAGGTTTTCCGCGAACCAGCCGTCGATCTCCCGGAACAGGTCCGCGTCCTCCTGTTCCATGACGTCGTTCTGGATGAGCTGCCAGCACATGCTGAAGATCCCCTTGGCGTGCATGGTGTTCCTTGCCAGCTCTTTCCCCTGTATGCGCACATATTTGAAAGTCATTTTACTCATTCTCGTTTGTCTCCGCCGTGCCTTTTCCCGGCAGGTTCGTCGCTTCCCCGGTCTGTCGATGATCCATGGTTCTGCTCCTGTCCGGCCTCGGGCCTTCTCAGATCCACATTTTTACTACGTCGAGGGCTTTGCTGCTTTCCAGATATTCCTGCAGATAAGCCTGGCAGAGCTCGTCCAACGAGTCGTCATCCTCGCTGTTTTGCTGCATGATGGATATCACCCTTCTCGGGATCACGATGTCCAGGGTCTTGATGGTGCTGCTGTGCAGCCGGGCCATGGCGCAGACGATCGTGTGGATATCCGCCTTGCCAAAGACCTCCTTGAAATAGGCCGCCTCTTCCTCCTTCCGCCGGAGGAAGCAGCGGTTATGAAGGAAACGGATCAGGCTCGAGATGGCGTAGGTGATCGGTATGATGAACGTCACCGGGATCCAAAGAGGAAGCCGCGTGGCAAAGCCGTAAAAGTCGTTCCAGCCTCCGTTTTCCTCACCGATGACCACGACCATGATATAATACAGAACGGAATAGAGCACCACCGGGATCAGGGCGATGATCTGGTCGGAAAAGCTCACGTTCTGCGCGCTCATGAAAAAGCAGAAAGCGACAAAAGCGAGGATCGGGCAGACGCCGTGCAGGAAAAAGCGCGACCCGGAAAAAATCAGGCGGAAGCCCTTGACCGGGGAGAGGATGAACAGCGAGATCAGGAAGGTGAGCGTCACGGCCGTGACGCCCGCGAAGGTGAAGACCGTGACCCACCGCGGAAGGTGATAATTGTGCTTGCGAAGTCCGTCGATCGTATAAGGGATCGTCATCGTCACGGAGAGCGCCGCCAGAATGTTGGAATTGACCGTGAACATGCAGAAGGTGCGGATGCCCATGTGATCAAAGTTTTCGTCATAAACCGTCGTGAGGTTCATCGTGATGCCGATAAAGACGCAGACCACGACGACCACCGCGCTGAACAGGGAAAGCAGGCATTGCCTTCGGGTAACTGTCATCACTCTGTCCATCTCTGGAACGCTCCTTTTTTCAACAGTTTCGGGATGCGGCCCTCGCCGGTCCGAAAAGGATCCACCGATTTCATGTTAACAAATAAATCCTGGCATGTCTACAGGCAGCCGTATGTATTTCCCGAAAAAGCGCAGAGAACCGGGAAAACTGCGAACCAGGCGCACGGCCGGAGAAATACGCACAGATAAGAAAGCAAATAATTGTATTTATGGGGGAAACATGGTATTTTACAAATATCATACAGAACGATGGAGACCGTTATGAAAGATTCTTTAAAGGGGCTATTATTTAAGATCGCCTTCGGTGTTGCCGGCGTGACAGTATTATTCGGTTTCTTTGACAAAAGCTTTTTTCTTTCCCGTGTTTATTTCGCTCTATTATTAGTTGCTCTTGTCTGTCTGATCGGTTTCTTTGTTATTCCGGCAGGAAAGAAATAAACAGATCAAGCTTGAAACAAAGGGATATCCCAATGAAGAGTATGCCGGCTCCGAGGGCCTCAATAATAGCCCGTGTCATCTTGTAGATGTTGGCGGTTTCTTCTCCCGGCGCCTCCGGGATGTTTACGACTTCCTTCGCGAGATACTCCAAATATCTCCCGGGTAGATTTGTCCGATTCGTAACTGCCGGGAGATGGCGCGGCATGGTATAATTATTTTGTTCGGGGAGGCGTTTTTGGCGCCAGAAAAGACGGAGGCCCAGAAGCGGGCACAGAAAACATATATGGGGAAGTTCGCCAGGGCGGAGATTCGCGTTGATCCGGAAAAGCAGGAGCGCATACAGGAGCACGTTGCCGGCCAGGGCGAGAGCGTCAACGCCTTTGTGAACAGGGCCATTGATGAGACCATGGAGCGGGACAAGGAAGAATCATAAGGAAGAGTAGGTCCGATAAACCGGGATTTGTGAGGTAAAAAAAGACATGGGATTGTTTGATAAGTTAAAGAAGAAAACAGAACCTGAACCGGTTGTCGACGAGAAAAAACTGGAAGAAGTAGCCAGATATCAAGCAAAGGATCATCAGGTCATCAAAGAACTGCAGGCAAAACTGCTTGTAAAAGAAACCTACATTGAAGGCAAAGCTTACTGCAAATTATCTGATACAGTGATCGATGTTGATCTGTATGACGATGTTACGATCGAATATGCCGAAAAGTGCGTTGAAGCTATGAATTCGATGACGGATGAGCTAATTGATGCGATCTGCCGTGCCGCAAAAAGATACTGTATCGATTTTTTGGATGAGATCGGCGGTGCTGAGCTAAATGAGATCGAAATGACCATACCGGTAGACGAAAACACACCTCCAAGAGAACTGCTGAAGTGCTTTGAGGTGGGTTCGCTGATTGTGGATACTCCGGAAGATCCTTCAAGGATAGGATATCAGCTGAGCGGTAACTGTGACTGGGAAGAAGAACACGGCATAGAGATCGTTATTCTGGATAATAAACTGGTTTATCTGGGTGAATATACCGACGTATCGCCATGGACCGATCATTCCGAAGAAAGCTGGAACAGTGCAGCCCATATTTATGAATAA
>JAEEGL011457372.1_pt1 | contig 19471 bp, 16 predicted proteins | sample 9134231 | NCBI WGS metagenome assembly JAEEGL01 (sample SAMN16246548, study PRJNA631951) | gut metagenome | biome: gut microbiome; feature: rumen; material: fiber-attached | host: Bos | place: Iran: Karaj | collected 2018-10
GAAGGAGGGAATAGTCCCGGTTCCATACCAGATCCAGCTGGGGCTTACGGAAAACGGGAACGACGGACCCGGATCTCCGCTTATCCCTTCTGAACTTCTCCGGATGTTCCTTCTGGCTGGTCCGGATGGACTTGCAGGAGGCCGCCACAGTCTTAATGACGCTTTCCGCCATCTGGGAACGGAGGCCGAAGGACTCCCGAAGATCCCGGTATACGGCCTGATGGATCCGGCATGTACTGAGCGGGATATCTTCTGTGTGGATCCTCTGCGCGGTATAGGAACAGGCGTCCGCATAGGTCCTCATGGTCGACAAGAGGATCTGACGCTGACGTTCGTCCGGCAGGATCTGCAGTTTGGCAGTAAGAGTCTGCTGCAAGGTACTTACTCCTTTCGGTATTCTCTGACAGCACGATCCTACCACGATCACTGTCCCATTTAGGGGACAGTGGGAACATTATTTCTAAAAAAAAGCAAAACTACAAGTAAAGGAGGCAGCGCTCCTCCCATGACTGAAGTCACGGGTGTCCGCGCTGAACATTTATGAAAACGATCATCATCGATTACGGTCTTTCAAATCTGCTCAGCGTCAGAAGGGCAGTGGAATCCTGCGGGTTCGGGGCAGAGATCTCCTCCGATCCCGATACTGTCCGGAAAGCAGATTGCCTGATTTTGCCTGGCGTCGGTGCTTTTGCAAAAGGAATGGAGCAGCTCGGAAAACTCGGACTGATCCCGCTGATAAAAAGCCATGTGGAAAACGGAAATCTCTTTCTGGGAATCTGTCTGGGCATGCAAATGATGTTTTCCTCCAGTGAAGAAGGCGGGCTGCATGACGGTCTGGGTATCATTGAGGGAAGTGTTGAGAGGATCCCGGATGTGACAGCGGACGGAACACAGCAGAGAGTTCCGCATGTATCCTGGGAACAGATCTCATTTGATCCTGAGCGGAAACATATGCTGTTTTCCGGTATAGATGAGGGAAGTGAATTCTATTTCGTCCATTCCTATGAAGGAAAACCAAAGAATTTGAAGTCGCTCCTCGCCACCTGCGAATACGGCGGCAGAAAGATTGCCGCAATCGTTGCCAACGAAAAAGGTAATGCAGTCGGGTGCCAGTTCCATCCGGAAAAGAGCGGGCATATGGGACTGCAGCTTCTGAAGAATTTTCTTACTGATTTCAGCTGAATCGATTTGCCTTTGTCATTGCGACTTGGTTCGCGATTACTCCTCTCTATGTGCTGAAGCACCCGTGATAATGTCACGGGTGCTTCAGCGTATTGTCTTATCTCAGGCGAACAGTGAGTACAGCAGCGGGGAGATGAACAGCAGATAGCCGAGGATCGACCAGAACAGGAAGCGTTTCGTCAGGAACACCGCGATGAATTCCCGGATCAGCGCGGAAGGCCAGTAATACCACGCCACGTCCGCTCCGATTCCGGTGCACTTCATTCCGAGCTCCCTTGCGAGGCACAGGCAGCGGTAGATGTGATAGTTGCTCGAGACCAGCGCGATCTTTTTCTTTCCTGGCCGCGAATTGATGATCTGCTTGGAAAAGATCAGATTCTCTCTTGTGGTCGTGGAACGGTCTTCCATGATGATGTGTTCCGGGGGAATGCCGTTTCCGAGAAGATAGCTTTTCATTGCCTGGGCTTCACTGAGTTTTTCGTCCTCACCCTGTCCGCCGCTGGGGATGATGATGGGTTTCACCCTGCATTTCCTGTAGATCCGGATCGCTCTGTCCACGCGGTTTGAGAGCAGCTTCGTCATGCGCTCTCCGCCTGCCAGACCACAGCCGTGGATAATGATGTAATTGAAATTCATACGGTGCGGCATGATCTGAATGAACAGGGAATACACCACGAAACTCAGTACCAGAGTGCTGAAATAGAAAACAGTCATGGCAAACAGCATCACCGGCAGGTCGATCTCTCCGATATTGATAAAACCGGAAAGATGAAGCACGTATACAGCGGTGGCGATCTCACCGAAGCCGACGGCGACACCCAGGCCGAGCGAGAGCAGATGAGACAGACTGACGGATTCCCGTTTTATCATCTGAACACCGTTGGAAATAAGCAGCGCTGGCGTTAGAAGCAGTCCGAGCACGAACAGGACAAAACAGGCAATGAGAAAATAGACCTGCACATCGCCTTTCAGAAATCCAGAAAGGAAAAAAACGGATACAAGCAGTGAGAACATCAGCAGGAGGCTGTTGAGATAGCGCTGCGGACGAAAGACGGTGCAGAGGATCGTCACAGCCCAGACTGCGGCAAAAAAAGGACCGATGAGCTGCAGATTTTCAATGATTCTGTCGATCATTTCGGCTTCTCCATTCAGAAATGACTATTTGAAGCGGTATTCCATTGGTGTAAAGCGGATGCCATTTACACATTGTTCTGTATCAGTTTCGGCGAAACCCAGTTTCCTGTAGAAAGGAAGACCGAAAGGTGCGGAGTTGAGCGTGACCGTTTTCCCGGAAAAGTCTTCCGTCATACGGCGGAAAAGCGCAGTTCCGACGCCCCGTCGCTGACAGTTCCCGTCGACGAAGAAAAAACAGATGTGCGCGTTTGATTCCCGGACGGCAAGAAGGCCGATCAGTTTATCAGCTTCGTTGAAAGCGCCGTAATAGCGAAGTCCGGACAGATATTCCTGATTACGCAGTGTCATCCGGAATTCCTCCACGCCTTCCTCAGAATAATCCGGAGCTTCGTAGATACAGAAAACGTTCCAGCACAATTCAAGGGCTTCGCAGATCCTGCTTTCGGGAAGAGGAAGCACAGTGAAGGCCAGAGGAAATTCATCTCGGAACTGTTCCATGAAACGTACGCCTTTCCAGGAAGACGCCCTGAAGGATTCGTGTCCTGTCAGGGGCAGTCAATTGAGTATCTATTACGTATACTGTTATTATCTTCATCTGTCCCTGAGTGTCAACAAAGCAGGATATCATGCTGCTGTTCTGGTATGTATTTCTTTGCTGACTGTCATCATGGTTAATGCTATAATTTACACGATAAGTAATTTCTCCGGAGAAACCGGCGCGCACAGAATACGGAGCATGGCAGATGGGCGGGATCGTAACGTTCCGAAAGACATTCGATGAGCTGACGAAAGAAGAACTGTACCGGCTGCTGAAACACCGGATGGCGGTATTCGTGGTCGAGCAGAACTGCCCCTATATGGAACTGGACGATCTGGATCAGAATGCGGTCCATGTCTGGCTGGAAGAAGACGGAAAGATGCTCGCGTATCTACGGGTCATGGACAGAGGTGCGGAAGGTCCCGATGTCTCCATCGGACGGGTGCTTTCTGTGCAAAGGGGGCAGGGATACGGAAGCCGTGTTCTGAAGGAGGGGATCCGGGCGGCGAAGGAAGTCTTCGGCGCGGAACGGATCTATCTGGAAGCGCAGGTCACTGCGATCCGCCTTTACGAACGGCAGGGATTCCGGCAGGTATCCGGACCGTTCAGCCTGGACGGCATTCCCCATGTGGGGATGGTCCTGGACTGCGCCGGTACGAATGAAGAATAAAGTAGGAATACGACAGGAGGATCTCATGGGTATTCGCTTTCATAAATCGATCAAACTGGGCAATTATCTGCGCCTGAATCTTTCGGGGAGCGGTGTGAGCGCAACGGTGGGCAAAAAAGGCGCTTCCATCAATATCGGTAAGCGCGGCACGTTCCTCAATCTCAGTCCCGCGCTCGTCGGAGTGAACGGAACCGGTATCTCGTACCGCCAGCGGATCCTGGGCGGAACCGGTTCCAAAAAGAAACAGAGCGTGAGCGCTTCTGAAAAGGTCAGGAAACCTGCGGAGGCCCCGCAGGCGGCGTCGCCCGTTCCTGCTGTGCAGGAAGCACCGAAGCCCGCAGCCCACGTGATGCCGACGCCGTCGGATATCCTTGAGAACTACAGCAGGAGCCAGGAGGCGAGGATCAATATCCACAGATACGCGGATCCCGTAAGGACGCTGGAGGATTTCCGGCGTGATGTGGAGGAACTGGATTCCGAAGCCGCAAAGGAACTGGCTGCGCTCAATATTGCCGGAGACGAGGACACCATCGAGAGTTTCATTTCGTCCTATATGAACAATCTCCAGCTGGCATATGATGTCCGGGTCAATTATGAACTGGAGGACAATATCCTCTACGTGGATCTGGACCTTCCCGAGATCGAGAATCTCAGCGGGGTCTATCCCGTGCTGGCCAAAGGGAAGATCGCTCAGAAGAAAAAAACTGCCGCGATGCTGCGCGAGGAATATGCTCAGACCGTCATGAGCCTCGGCGTTTTTCTCAGCGCCGGTTTCTTCAACCAGTCGCCCTATATCGACGAGATCGTCATGTCCGGATTCACTACGGTCCGCAACAAGGATGGGGATCTGGTGGATCAGTATCTCTATTCCGTGAAATACACCAGAGAGATCTTTGAGCAGACGGACCTGTCCGAACTCGGGGATCTGTACGCGTTCATACTGAGATTCGAGAACAGGATCAATCTTTCCAAGACGTACAGTTTCAAAGCTGTTAAGCCGTACGAGATGGAATCCGTGATGCAGGTGAACGCCATGGTGGAGGACGCTGTCCTGGCTCTGAAGGAATGGGGCTATAAGTCGGCGGACATCAGCGGGATCTACGCGGAACTGTCCGCAATGAAACTGGAGTCCGTATCCGATTATGTACGCGAAGGGCTGCGTCTGCTCAGCGAAAGCGCGGAGAGCTGACATGTCCGGGAAACAGTGATTGTGAAAAGGTAAAGCCAGATGTCCGTTCATCAAAGTCAATCTCAAAAGGAAGCACCGATGCTTTCCGTTGTGATACCCGTCTACAATATGGAGGCCTATCTCCGGAACTGCCTGGATTCGGTTGCCTTGTCCACATGGAAGGACCTGGAGATCATCTGCGTGGACGACGGTTCCACAGACCGGTCCATGGAGATCCTTCGGGAGTATGCGGATAAAGATCCACGTATCCGGATCCTGACGCAGGATCACACGTATGCTGGTGCTGCGCGGAATGCAGGCATCGAGGCTGCCAAAGGGAAGTATATCCATTTTCTTGACTCGGATGACGAGATCCTGCCCGACGCTTATGAAAAAATGGTGGAAGCGACGGAGGCGGCGGACGCGGAAGTTTGCGAATGCCTGTATACCAACGTCGATGCCGGAACGGGAGAAACGGTCGACGAACCGGATTTTTTCTCGTATGACCGACAGGCGCCGTTTCTTTCTCTATACGATGGAGGAAAGAGCGAATACACGCTGATAAGGGGACATGTGGTTCCCTGGAATAAGATCTATCTGAGAAGTTTTCTGACAGAGAACGATATCCGTTTTGACGATCTGATCTGCGCTGAGGACCGGTCATTTTATTTCGGCGTCATCCTCAAAGCGAGACGCATCGTGCGCTTGCAGGACCGTTTTGTCCTTCACCGTATCCGGATCGGGACTTCTCTGGACGGGAGCGATGTCCGTCTCAGGCATTTTGATGTTGAGTTCCGGTCTTTTGAGCATATCTGGGAACTGGCAAAAGACGCTCCGGAAGGGATCAGAAGGCAGATCCTCGGAAACTGTATCGGAGACAGTTATTTCTATTACCGCCGTTCCGCGGGAACGCCGTACGAAGCGGGCATCCGGAAAGAACTCTACGAATACTGGAGACCGTACCTGCCGGTCTGCGGTAAAAATGTTTTCAAAACGGAGTGGTTTCTGATCTATATGGAGATCGCCGCCGAACTGGCTGACGGATGGCAGGGGAGACTGACCCGCTTACTCGTCCGCAGATATATGAAGACCAGACCCCGGAAGGACGCCCTTGCCCGCTACGAAAGAGCGGGGATCCGGCTCCTGATCTACCGGATTCTGATATCGCCCTATAAAAGAGATATGGACTGATCCAGCTCAATTCAGAAAAAACGACACAGAAAACAGGCTGCACATGCGGATCGATCCTCTGCCCGGAAAAATGAATGCAAGAACGATGGTGTTTTCCTTCGATGAGAAGTACGCCAAATATTTTTCTGTCCTTCTTGCTTCGCTGTTCGAACACGCGGACCGTTCGGTGCCCTACGACCTGGTCGTGCTGTATGACGCGCTGTCTCAGGAGACGATGGACCGGATCCGGAAGATGCTTCCGGAAGGATTCTTTATCCGTTATTTCGATGTCGGTGCGCTTGCGTCAGAGATCCTCGGCGACCTGAGCGGCCGGCTGTCCTTCGGGAAATGGGCGTTGTCCACTTTCTACGACCTTCTTGTTCCGTTGTTGATGCCGGAGTACAAGAGGGTCGTTTATTTCGATACGGACATCATTTTTTGCGATGATCCCGGAGAATTGTTTGAGATGTCCTTCGAGGGCAGGCCTCTGATCGCTGTCAGGGATACCTTTTCCGCTACGTTCCGGATGCTGCCGGATCATTCTTTCCTTACGGATCAGGCTTCATTCATCCGCAAATATCTGGGGACCGGTTATGGTGAAAGATATTTCAACGCTGGTGTTCTGGTATACAATATCCCCTCAATCGATATGAAACAGTATCGGGCTAGACTGAACGAATCACTTGCGTTTCCCGTTCTTCCCTCTGCGGATCAGGATGTGTTCAACTATATCTTTACAGATAGCGTGACACTCGCTCCTCTGCGCATGAATCTGCAGGTGTCGATTTTCAACCAGTTCCAGGATCATCCCGAAGATGCAGAGGCGGGAATATACATGGAGGCGGCGGACGAAGCCGTCGTGATCCATTACACGACGCATGAAAAACCGTGGTTCTATCCGGATTGTCAGATGAGCGGTCACTTCTGGTCCAATGCCGTGAATTCTCCTTTCTATGAGGAGATCCTTCTTGAAAATACACGCAGGCTCTGTAACGAGATAAGAAAGCTTCCAGCGAAGGAGCGTCTGTTTTTATTCCTTTTGAGGAATATTCAGCGGTTCGGTCTGTATCCGAGGCGGAAACTGAGAAGAAGCCAGCAGAGACTTGTAATCCTGGAAGAAAAACTCAGAGAATACAGAAAAAGGAGTTCCTGCTGAGCGAGAACGTCCGTCAGTTGGACGGTTGGAGAATGCGGTGGGAACGAATGGGGAACTGATTGACAGGAGGCAGTATGGACTATACGAGAAAAACGGGAAGACTCGGCAATCCTTCTGTTTTTCTTCCGGCGGAGGAACTGTTCCGCCGGATGAAGGATGAGACCGGGGATTTCTCCAGATATATGGAAGACGTGGCAGAACAGACGTACTGGATCTATCGCGGTAAAGACATGTATGGCACCTACAGCTACGGAAGAAGGAACACCTGTTTCTGGGTCTTTTCGGAAAGGAGATTTTCTTCTCTGGGAGAAGCGAAGGCATACCTGGATTACACCGGGCTCGCGCCGCTCACGGACCGGATCCGTGGTTCTGTCGTGATCGTCACGCCGGTCACGGATGAATGGAGCCAGAAAGATGCCGATGCGGTGATGATCCTTCAGCGGATGGCGATCGACTGTCTGCTTGACTGGTTCGGTTCCTTCGGCAGGAACTATTTGATCGGGGAAGGAAAAGGCGCCGATTTCATCTATGACTTCGTATGCTCGACGCCGGAGATCGCCATGCGTACGGCAGGCGCGCTTGCAGTTGGCGGTGAGCGTCATCCGGATCGGGCAAAGTTCAATAATTCTTCCTTCGGATTGTCTGTTCCGGCTTTTCCTGCCTATCTGATTGGTGTAAAGCAGGATGCCTTGTCGGCATATCTAGGGCTTTCCGGCATGGATAATGCGCTGTGTGACGAAAAGCAGGGGGCTGTTGCCTATACCTCTGTGTCTCAGGAAGCGGTGCAGGTCGTATCGGACTGCAGTGAGATGACTCTTCCTGAAGCAGTACAGATCGTCTACGAAAGATTTCTCCGCATGCGTATGCGGATTCCGATCTCTCCGGGAAGGAACCACTTCCTTGATGCGGAATACTTCGCTCCTTACTGGATGCTGTCGCCGGAGGAATACGGACTGACTGAGGTCTGTCATGAAGACGGCGAGACGTTGGATGGGACGGCCATTCGCCGCTGGTATGAATACCTGCCTGAAGAGGCTCTGTCCGGAAAAACGGATGGGAAGATCCCGGTGATCTTGCTTCTGCACGGTCATTGCGATGATCCGCGTTCTCTGGTGGAGCAGTGCGGGTTTCTGAAACTTGCAGGGAAGGAAAGAATCGCCGTGATCGCACCGGACCATCAGGAGATCCCGGATACCTCCGCGGAAGATCTGCATCAGGATACGACCAAGGTACGTCAGATCGGTCGTTTTCTGGAGCATGTTCTGACCACTTATCCGTGCCTCGATCCGGAGCGTGTCTATGTCACAGGCTTCTCCAGAGGGGGACTCAACACATGCCTGCAGGCGTTCTTTGAAACTGGCAGATATGCTGCAGCCGCACCGCTTTCCGGATTGGGCATGTTCGGTGTCGGGACTGCGGGAACTGCGCCTACATATGAGGACTGGCTGATATCCGGCTGTAAAATGGCTTTGCCGGCATATATCATGATCTGCGGCAGGGACAGCGTGTTCGCGGACCGGTTCGGGCTGCGTGCGCATCTGAAACTGATCTCGGATTATACCGGAGGCACTGCGGGCGGTGCTTCCGATGCGCTGAAGATCTTCTGTGACATGAACGGATTGCCTGTCCTGAATGCGGAGGAATATGATTTTGACCGTTACCCATTCTGGGGATTCCGTATGGAGGAGCTGCCCTGTGTTCAGACAGAAGATCTGCTGTTCAGGAAAGGCGAACTCCGGAACGGAACGGGAGACCCGGTCCTGAGATTCTCGGTTGCGGAAGGTCTGGAACATGCTCTTTATTACGGTTATGCGGAAGAGATGTGGGACTTCTGCAGACATTTCCGCAGAAATGTGGAGACCGGAGAAGTAAGTTATTCCGTTTGATGAAAATCCGTAGGGAACCGTGACGGATGTCCGGCTGTGTAGTATTATATTTTTATACGATTCAACATCTTCCCGAAAAGCTATATGAGAAGGAGACTGGATATGGAAACCAAGAATTATCTCGCTATTAAAGCGCTGTACACCGACAAGACAGGCAAACTTAGTTATGACCTGCTGAACAAGGATCTGATCAAATTTGGCCATACCAGCAGCAGAGTGCGTGCAATGATCGCCAATAAGGAATCAGTCGAAGATATCAGGACCTATATCGTCGGAATGAAATTCCGCCATTTGCTCGGAGACAAGAACCTGACGGATGAGGAAGCTCTGGCGATTTGTGCGGAACTGGATAATGAGTCTCAGAAGAACATTTTCCGGAATCTGAACGAGGATATCAGACAGAAACTCAATGCAGGCAAAAAGGGAAAAACGCGTCGCTGATTGCATTTACAGAAGAAACAGTCCCGGAGGAACGCAAATGATCAAAATCTATGGAATGCCGACTTGCCCTTACTGTGATTTTCTGGAAGATCAGATCAAGGGACGTGAGGACGAATTTGAATACATCAACATCGGGGAGCATATCCGGAACCTGAGCGCTTTTATGCGGCTGAGAGATACCGAACCGGTCTTCGACCATCTCAAAGCGATCGGGGATGTCGGAGTTCCTGCTTTCGTGTTTGAGGACGGAAGGGTCTCTGTCGATCCTGCGGATGCGGGGCTGATCGGGTACAAATCGCCCAATGCCTGCTCCATTGAAGATCACAAGAACGGAAGAAACGGCTGCTGAATATCTCCGTCGATGGGTGAATAAGTAAAACGGTGTGACATGGTCACACCGTTTTTTGTATATAGAAGAAATTGCTCCGTAAGGGATCATATCACGAAATCGCCGTGTTCCATGACGGTGATCTCACGTCCGTCGTAGGTGGTTCCCACGATCTTCAGGTCATCCGTTCCGATCATGAAATCATGATGGCTGCCTGCGTGATTGACGCCGATCTCGTACAATTCTTCCTCTGTCATGGAGGCGCCGCCTTTCACACAGTCTGAGAAGGAAGAACCGAATGCCAGATGACACGCGGCGTTTTCGTCGAGCAGTCCGTTATAGAAGATCCTTCCCATTTTTTTGATGGGAGACTGTTTGGAGACCAGCGCCACTTCACCCAGCTGTCGCGTGAATTCGGTGCGGAACAACGCCTCCCTGAGAAAATCGACGCCTTCGCTGGCAGAGCAGTCCACCGCTTTTCCGTCCTTGAAGGTGATGGAGAAATCTTTCACGAGTTTTCCGTTGATGTACAGCGGGAAAGAAGCGTATGCGATCCCGTTGACCGTCCGGAAGTCCGGGTCGGTGAACACTTCCTCTGTGGGCATGTTGGCGACGTACGGAGCATTGACGTTGCTGGAACCCATTTCGCCCGCAGAGACCCAGATGTGATCCTTTACGAGACCGATCGTCAGGTCCGTACCCAGCTCACTGGTAATGCGCAGAGATAGGAAGTTGTAGCTGTTCAGCTTGTGGGATCGGTCTGCCAGCATTGCGCAGTGCGCGCGCCAGTTTTCCACCGGGTCGGAATCCCTGTCCACGCGCATCATTTTGCAGATCGCGTCTTCCAGCAGTTCCAGTGCTTCCTCATCGCTATATTCGGGATAGACCTGTTTTGCCCAATCCAAGGTGGGATAGACGGTTCCCGTCCATTTCAGGACGCTTCTGTGAATGTATTTCCGCACGACGCCGCGCAGATCGTTGTTGGCCAGAGACTGTGCCAGCAGATTCCCGTCGGGGATGCCTTCACGAAGGGAGGGGAAGGAGCAGGAAATGGTGATATGCACGCCGGTTCCGTCACGGAGAACGGAATCCGTTCCTTCCATCTTCCACTCCGGCATATGCCGCAGTGTTTCGCAGTCACACGACGTTGCCCTCATGGCTTCAGTTACAGCGTCTGTCCAGAGGATCTCAACATCTTTCGCGCCGTGTTCCAGTGCTTTCCGAGTGACTTCCCTGGCGAGATCAGCAGCGGCGATATCGCTCTGAAGAAACAGTGTCTCACCCTTCTGAAGATTCACGCCCACAGACACGAGTGCGTCCGCGTATTTTTCTGCCGCCCATTTTTTCATATCTTTTTCCTCGCTGTTTTTTCTTTTCTTATAGCATACCTGGAGTTGCATGTACAGATACGGGGATACAGACGCAGATGCGAAGCGTAATGATTCTGCTATAATGGGTTTATTAGCGACCGGAGGTTTTTGTATGAGTGAAATGAAGAGCAGGTTTGCCGTTCTTGACGGGACTGCGTTGAAACTGATCGCCATGGTGTGCATGGTCTTTGATCATGTCGGGGACAATTTCTTCCCGGATCAGATCTGGATGCGAATCGTCGGCAGGATTGCGATGCCGCTCTTCGCATTCTGTGCGGCGGAAGGGTTCAGCCATACTCATGACAGGGGAAAGTACCTGAAACGCATGGGGCTGTTTGCACTGATCAGCGAAATCCCGTTCGATCTGGTTACTGCCGGAAAAGTGCTGGAGTTCTCCCATCAGAACATCATGTTTTCTTTTCTCTGGGCGTTCCTTTGTCTCACACTGTATGAGCGCGTAGCAAAGGGCGCTTCCGGCGCGAAACGTTTCTTCGGCGTGATGATCCTCGTTGCCGGAGTGCTGCTCTCTGTATTGCTTGGCCTGGATTACAACATGCTGGGCGTTGGGCTGATCTTCATTTACTATCTGCTGAGGGAAAGGCTGCTGTTTGTCCGGAACGTTCTCGGAATGGCGTATCATCTGCTGCTGCGCAACGTGGGTGTCTACATCTTCGGATTGCTGGGGTTCCTTCCTGTATTCCTGTATAACGGAAAGAAGGGAAAGGGACTGAAGTGGCTGTTCTACTGCTTCTACCCAGGGCATCTGCTCCTGATCTGGCTGGTCCGCACGCTGATCCAATGAATTAAATAATCGGAGGACGAAATGTTCCAGACGATCGACCCCTATGTATTTGACAACCATTTTGAGCCGTATGAGCCGTCTCCGGAGGATCAGGCAGTCTTTCTGAAAGACCGCCGCGTCTTCGTCCTGAGGGACGAAGACGGATTATATCTTCCGAAATGTGGAAAATATGATGCGGATTATACGTATCTGTTCTCCGTCAGCGGAATCAGGTTTTTCCTCGGAAGAGAGCTTCCGGATGCGCTGAAAGAAGCGGATTCTTTTTTGGGCTACCGTGATCTGTTCGGGCAGAGACCCGAATGGCTGGCATTTGCCGCAATGATCGGCCTGCAGATCGGATGCTGGTATGAGGACAGCACCTTCTGCGGCAGATGCGGAGAGAGGTTGAAGCATTCTCCGAAGGAACGCGCCATGATCTGTCCGCATTGCGGAAGGACCGTTTACCCGAGGATCAATCCTGTGATCATTACGGCGGTGAGGGACGGAGAGCGCCTGCTGCTCACCAAGTATGCCCGTGGTTTCGACAGGTACGCTCTCGTCGCCGGATTCGCCGAGGTAGGCGAGACCATCGAGGAGACGGTAAAACGCGAAGTCTTCGAGGAGACCGGCGTGCATGTGAAGAATATCGCTTTCTTCGGCAGTCAGCCCTGGCCGCATTCGGAGTCTCTGCTGCTCGGTTTCGTCTGTGATGCGGATGGTGACACAGCGATCACGCTGCAGCGAAGCGAACTGTCCGAGGGGATATGGATGCTGCGGGAACAGGTCCCTGTGCAGGAGAATACCCTGAGTCTGACATCGACGCTGATCGAAGCATTCAGGACCGGAAAGATATAAGAATTGGGGGGATCGATATGGATAAACGGGTCGCCGTCGTGACCGGAGGCAGTTCGGGGATCGGCCTATGGACTGCCCGCGCGCTGCGTGAGCGAGGGTGTACAGTGTATGAGTTCAGCCGGACGGGCATGGGAGAAGAAGGCATCTTCCATATCACCTGTGACGTCACAGACGAACAGCAGGTCCGTGATGCGGTAGCTCAGGTGGTTCATGAACAGGGAAGGCTGGATCTCACGGTCAACTGCGCCGGTTACGGTATCTCAGGCGCCGTGGAATTCACGGAAGTTGCGGACGCCAGGAGACAGATGGACGTCAATTTCTTCGGTATGGTGAACGTGAACCGCGCGAGCATCCCGGAACTGCGCAAAACACGCGGAAAGATCGTCAACATCAGTTCTGTTGCTGCGACAGCCGCAATTCCGTTTCAGACATATTATTCTGCGTCTAAAGCTGCGATCAACAGTTATACGCTCTCCCTTGCCAATGAACTGAAACCGTTCGGGATCCGCGTTTGTGCCGTCATGCCGGGAGATACCGCGACCGGTTTCACCGACGCCAGACGCAAGAATCCGACGGGAGATGACGTATATGGCGGTAAGATCTCCGCTTCCGTAACGAAGATGGAGAAGGACGAAAGGAACGGGATGTCTGCGGAGAAAGCAGGACAGTATATCGCCTCCGTTGCTCTGAGCAGCAGAAACGGGTTGCTGTATACCATCGGATTCAGTTACAAATGTATAAATCTTCTGCTGAAACTGCTCCCGGTACGTGTCTCCAACTGGCTGATCGGGAAACTATACGCATAAAGGAATGAAGAAAGAAAAAACAGAGCATTGGCGGAATTGCCGATGCTCTGTTTTTGTGTTTTGTGGACCTGAGAGAACTGGTAGTTAGTTTTCTGCCCGGTAAAGGAACGTGACGACTTGTCCGCGGGTACAGGTGTCATTGGATCCGAAATACCCTGTTGGGTTTCCGTTCTTGTCGGTATATCCTGTTGTGATGCCTTTTCCGGACGCCCAGATCACAGGATTGTAGAAATAATCCGTCTTCTTCACGTCCTTGAAGGACTGGGCTTCAGAAGGATCCACGGCGGGGGAACCTGCTGCGCGCCACAGGAAAGTCACGATCTGCGCCCGGGTGCAGTGGTCGTCCGGCCCGAATTTGCCGGAGGGTTTTCCGTTCTTGTCGCTGTATCCGGTCGTGATGCCCTCAGAAGCTGCCCACAGGACAGCCTTGTAATAATATGCGGTGGACTTCACGTCCCTGAATTTCGGCGCAGACGCTGCACCGACATCGGGCTTGCCGTTCGCACGCCACAGGAAGGTCACGATCTGTGCGCGGCTGCAGGGATCTCCTGGGCCGAATTTGCCGGTCAGATTCCCGTGGCTGTCGGTATATCCGCTCGTGATTTCTCTCTCCACCGCCCAGTATACGGGAGAGTAGAAGAAATCCTTCTGATTCCTTACGTCGGCGAATTCGACAGTGACATCGCAGCTTACCGTAAGAGCGCTCTGTTTCGCGTGTACGGTCACGACAGCGTGACCGGGATATTCCGGTGAGATCTTTCCGCTCTGATCCACAGTGAGAACTTTCTCATCGTCGACGGTCCACTCCAGTTCCCTGTTGGAAACGGCGGAGAGCTGATAGGGTGAGCCCAGCGGGATCCGGATCGAAGTATCGCTGAGCGTCAGGGTAGCGCTGTTGCTGACAACTTTACGGTCAGAATATTCAGTACCGAGGAAAGTGACCTTAGCTAAATATTCTGTTTCTTCGCCGATGGTATTGACTGTTATCAAGGCATCCAGTTCCTGCCTGTCGTCTCCCTTGCTGCAGACGAAGACGGCGGTCGCGCTGCTCAGATCTCCGGACCAGTTCCAGGATGGGTCTCCGTAATGGTGACCGGTAGCGGGGGAAGACGGTTTCGTCTTCTTGTCGGTATAGGTCTTGCCCTCGAACTTTGCGGTCGCTGTACTGCTGACCGAACCCGGCTTGGTGCAGGTCGGTTCCGTTACAGTTCTCTTGACGGTCGCAGCGACGTCTTTCGTGTGAGTACTGTCATGACCGCAGATGAAATGCGCCTGAGCGGATGACAGGTCGTCCGACCAGACGAACTGGTCCAGAGCAAATTGGTGCCCTGTTGCGCTGACGGTGACGGTTTTAGTGTTCCTGTAAGTCTTGCCGTTGAATTTAACGGAAGCGGTATAGGTAGTGGTCCCTGCGGTTTCGCATCCTGCAGGCACTTCCGTAACGGTTATGGAGGCAGTCTTCACTTCTTTGTGTGAAGCATCGTTTTTGCAGGTAAAGGTTGCCTTACATGTCGAATAGTCGGCAGCCCAGGACCAGGACGGACTTCCGTAGGAGTGGCCTTTTGCAGGCTCGGTCTCTTTCGTCTGTTCATCGGTGTAAGTCTTCCCATCAAGCTTTACGGTCGCCGTACTGCGGACGGATCCGGGTTCGGTGCAGGTCGCTCCCGATACTGTTCTCTGCACCTCAGCGTCGATCTCTTCCGTATGGGCGTTGTCGTGTGCACAGACGAATCTCGCTTTGGCAGTGGAAAGATCATCCGACCATATGAACCGGTCGAGTTCGTACTGGTGTCCGGTTGCCTTCAGAGCAAATGTCTTTTCATTCGTGAAGGTCTTTCCTTCGAGGACGACAGTTGCGGTATAGAGGGCGCTCCCGTCTTCCTCGCATGTTGCAGGCGTTATTACCGCTTCCGTGATGTCGGCGTCAATCGTCTGTATATCTTCGCATCTGAGGCACATGATATATGCTCTGCAGTATCCGCTGCCGAGCCAGTTCCATGCATAACAGTAATAATCATGACCTAGCGCAGGTGACTCCGCTTCTATCTTTGCGGAACGGATCCCGCTTTCTCTGGAGAAATATGCCGCATAAGTCGTAACGCCTGGCTCAAAGCATGTCGCAGTCGTTTTATAGATTTGCGACTGAACGGTCTCTTCGACAACATGCTCGGGATATGCGGAGCATATGGCTTTTGCGGTGCACGTGCTGTAGTCGTCGGACCATTCATAGGTCGTTTCATCCTCGCTGATCTTGTGATAAACAGTAAAGGAGATCAGATAATCAAAATCCCGGTTTTCTATATACTTTGGCCGGATCGAGATCTGTGCGGTCCCTGCGTTTTTCAGTTCGACTTCCACATATGCGAGGTTTGGATGCTCGTCGGTAGGTCTGGGATAGTATCTGCCGGAATATTCCGTAACACCGTCGTCGAGACATACGATGTCATAGTATTTTGGATCCCAATCTTCAAAAACGATGAGCAGGTTATGGTAATCGTTGACGGATTCATCCAGCTCATGGCCATTGACGGCGGAAAAGAGATCCCTGTTTTTGTTGGTGTTATACCAGTACTCGTATTCCAGATTTGTGGGAACAGGGAAAGAATAGGTCTCGGCCAATCCGCACTGGGAACAGGTCCGGTGCACGGTCACGATGCCTGCTGCTGCATCCAGAGAATGGCTTTCCGTGAGTTTATGCTCCCGGCGTACGACCTTCATAGAGGATTTCGAGGGATCGGCGGCGTTGATCGAATAGAATGTCACGTCCTCGCCGACTTCGCCGTTCTTGATCATGATACCTTCGGAACTGATCCATACTACCTTTCCATTGAACAGCACCGGCTCACAGTCATTCAGTTTTCCCTGTATGCGGTAATAGGGTGATACTTTGTTGCCGTCTTTGTCGATCACGGTATAACAGACGTCGCTGCTGTTCTCATAGCTCCAGAGCAGCAGAAAACGGTCGTCAGACAGTTTCGTGAACTGAGGAACGAGCGCGGTTCCTTCGCCGTCCCTGCGGTCGGAGAAAACACGTCTGACTTTGTCGGTGATATCGCTTTTTGCGCATGTCGCGACAAAGACGTCCCTCTGCCCGAAAAGGTCGACCGGATCCGCTGCCAGATCGATGCAGTTTCCGGCGACGAGGTAATGATCCGAGGACGCCTTGAGACCGCCTATGGCATAGCCTGTATCATTGTTTCCGGTCTCGCCGGGAGCGATGAGCAGCAGGGTACTGTTCGTCTTCACCCAGCCGGACATGGTTTCAAATCCTTCGGGATAGGTAAACAGAACGAGTCCTCTGGGATGAGCGTCCCCGAGATCGACGGCGACGATCTTCCCTTCATCTGCGATCACACGCTGATGAAAAGAATGTGATGCATATCCGTAACCGTTGTTCCACACTCCGGTGCAGGCATTCGTGAATTCCATGGTGCTCAGTTTCAGCGTGAGCGTTACATTTGCCTGATGGTGCTTTCCATCACTCGATGCGTACATTTCGTGGCAGGTGCGGATGATCAGATACCCGTTGATGGAGGTGATCTCCGCGTTGCCGGCGTCAAACGGGATATATGTGTTCTCGCCGTAGAGGGAAGCAGAGGAAACCCGGTTCCAGTTCAGATCGTATTTTGTGACCCGGAATACTTCCGTTTCATCGGATTCATCCGGATTCATCTGGCCGGTGAGAACATAATAGTTCGTTCCGTCCGCATAGAACGCGCCGAACAGCGGCAGTTCCAGCGGGACGAACTTGTTCTTGCCGTGTACCGGATTGTAGTTGGCGTCATAATATACGATGCCCAATGAGTCGCCGTCTTTACGGACGCTCATCAGTTGGTTTCCGACAACGGTAAGGTAAGTGTCCCGGCAATGGCCGAACCGGTTCCATTGATAACTGTTGGAACCGATCTCTGGTTCCTGGTAACAGAGACTGGAAGACGCAAAAACGGTGGCTGAGATTGCCGCAAGGATCAGGGCAAAAACGGCCACCATAGAGAGCCTGCGAAGAGATCGAGTCATAAATCCCCCCATAGTATTACAATTTTTTCAGCCAGATAAGGGCTGAATTCCTATCTATTATATACATAACTCAGAGGATAAGTACGGAAAAATCCCTAAAAAATCGAATTAGATTTCCGATGGAAACAATGAAAACTGTTCTTGGAGTCGCCGGGGAAAATGAAGGATTATCAAAAAAGTCACAGAGAGTGAGTGACGCAGTTGCCAAAACTGGACAGTTTCCCGAAAAACAGGGCTCTTCCTTGAGAACTGATTTCGGACATGCATATAATGAATTAAGAAAAAAGATCGGAGGAATGAATATGCCTTGTACGACAGTACTTGTAGGAAAGAATGCAAGCAATGACCGCTCCACGATGATCGCCCGGACGGACGACGGTTTTTTTGATGAGAAGAAACTGGTAGTTGTGGACCCGAAGAAACAGCCGAGGAAATATAAGAGCGTGCTTTCTCATGTGGAGATCCAGCTTCCGGACGATCCGATGCGGTATACGGCGTGCCCCAGCGTGGATTCCAAGAATGGGACCTGGGCTGCGACGGGCATCAATGAGGCGAACGTCGGCATGACCGCCACGGAGACGATCACGTCCAATCCGCGCGTTCTGGCTGCTGACCCGCTCGTGGAACTGAAGAAAAAGAAGAACCGCAGAGATAAGGAAACTCCCGGCGGGATCGGAGAAGAGGACATCGTTGTTCTGGTGCTGCCTTATATCCGCACCGCAAGGGAAGGCGTGCTCCGGCTCGGTTCGCTTCTGGAAACATACGGAACCTATGAGACCAACGGGATCGCGTTCAATGATGAGAATGAGGTCTGGTGGCTGGAGACCATCGGGGGACATCACTGGATGGCACGCAGAGTGCCGGATGACGCGGTGGCGATCCTGCCGAATGAATTCTGCATGACCGATTTCGACCTGGAAGACGCTCTCGGCGCAGGAAAGGACCATCTCTGCTCTTCCGACCTTAAGGATTTCATCGAGGAAAATCATCTGGATCTCAACCAGAACGGAAAATTCAATCCCAGAGATGTATTCGGTTCCCGTACGGATCAGGATCATATTTACAACACCCCCAGAGCCTGGTTCATGGGGCGGTATTTCGCACCGTTTTCACACTCCTGGGACGGACCGGACGCGGAATTCAATCCGGAAAGCGATGATATCCCGTGGTGCCTCGTTCCGGACCGGAAAGTGGCTGCAGAAGACGTGAAGTACGTCCTTTCCTCTCACTATCAGGGAACGGACTTTGATCCTTACACCAGCCGTGAGACCGGCAAGCGGGGCGTATACCGCTCCATCGGCATCAACCGCACCGGCGTCACCTCGATCTGTCAGATCCGCAGCGATGTGCCGGAACTGTGCAAGGCAGTGGAATGGATCTGCTTCGGATCCACGACCTTCAGTGCAATGCTTCCCGTCTACACCAATGTGGACAGTATGCCGAAGTATCTATCCGATGTGACGTTGGATACTTCCACGGAGAACTTCTACTGGGCGAGCCGTCTGATCGGTGCTCTGGCTGATCCCAACTACAATACCAGTATCCAGAATGTGGATCGCTATCATGAGAAGGTCGCTGTCCGTGGGCGCCGGATCCTGGTCGAGACGGACCGGAAGGTCGCTGAGACCGGAGACCGTGCCCTTCTCGCCGAAGCCAATGATAAGTTGGCGGAGATGGCAAAGGAGGAAACGACCTCTACGCTCAACAAGATTCTGCGTGACGCGAGCCTGCACATGAAGAACGGCTTCAACCGGGCGGATCACTGATCTGAAAGAAACGAAAAAAAGAACTTCCTTCTGCTTTGTGCGGCAGGAAGTTCTTTATCGTTTAGAAAAGGGATAGTCAACCTTTCCGGTTTTTCAGACGAAGGCGGATCATTTCCATATAACTGTTCATCTGCGCTTCACGGTTAACTCTTCCCAGGTTGCCATTGTGGTAGCGACGCATCAGGGTGACTTCGCCGATCTCC
>JAEEGL012319453.1_pt1 | contig 19471 bp, 12 predicted proteins | sample 9134231 | NCBI WGS metagenome assembly JAEEGL01 (sample SAMN16246548, study PRJNA631951) | gut metagenome | biome: gut microbiome; feature: rumen; material: fiber-attached | host: Bos | place: Iran: Karaj | collected 2018-10
GAGGAAACTCTAATAACATGACAACAAACCCAAACGTCAATGTTGAAAATTCATCAAATATTGATTTATCTCCAGTTAATGTTTCATGCTTTTATATAAATAGTGGTAATACTATTATTGGCAAAAGTGCTGAATGGGCGAGCATTATCTCTGCGGGTTCTAAAGAAGCATCCGTATTTGAAAAAATAGTAACTCATTCAAAGTATCTTGGAATTATCGGTGTTGGTATCAATATTGGATGTACCACTTATCAAATGTATTTTGGTGAAATGCCAAAGCATGAAGGAGTTGTTAGAATGGGTATGACAGGAGTGGAATTCGGACTAACTTTTGTTCCTTATGTAGGCCCTCTTCTTTCAATAGGGTTGACTGCTTATGATATTGGTGGTGGTTTTGATGACAATTTATACAAAACCGAGAACTGGTGGAAGGAGAAACAACCATGAAGACTTTTTTATATAGGCTTTACTACTGCATATTCATCGGTCTCAAACGAAGTATGAGGGAAAACGATGGCGCCATTGCTTTTATGAGTGCTTTGATGTTGTCCTACTTGTTGTTCTTAAATTTATTTGCTATCCTTTTGTTACTCAAGTCAGTAATGCAAATTCCAAAATTATTGTATTGTCTATTAATGATTGCATTCCCGATATCAAGTAGTGTCTTTTTTTTAAAAAGCAAAAAATATCTTCAAATAAAAGCGATGTTTGATAAAGAAGAAAAGATAGTTAAAACCAAAAGGAAAGTGGCATGTATAATATATATGGTCTTTTCATTCGTCATTGTTATGGTTATACCTTATTTAACCAGTTAGGAGATTAGGTGATTTCCAATAATAACATTCTTATTATTTACAGAAACGCAACAAGACCAACATGGAAGAGACCTTCACATATGACGACATGAACCGCCTGACGGGCATCACCCTGAAAAGGGCTTCAGGGCAGGATCTGCATTGCGCCGTGACGTACGATGCTTTTGGTCGTATGACCTCGCGGCAGGCTGTGACGGCGGTGAACGGCGTGCCGCAGGTGACGACGGTGTTCTCGCAGCCTGTGTTTCACAGCACGAAGGTTCATGCGCTCTCTACAGCCCAAACCCAGGGGAACCTGTTCCCGACATCATCGCAGAGCATAGCCTACACAGGCTTCGACAAAGTGAGCAAGATAAAGCAGAGCAACGACAGCATGTGCTACACCTTCGGCTGTAAAAAACGGCCAAAACCCAGCCAGTCAAAACGGTGAAAACCGGCCACTACAGGTTTTTTAACAATCAAAACCCGTTTAAACTCATCGTCACAGTTGGAATCAGCAGCAAAGCCCCGATGGCCACCAGCAACAAGATGAATTTCCAAATGAAACGCACCCATTTCTCCCACGGGATGCGAGCCACACCCAAAGTGGCGATAAGCACACCTGAAGTGGGGGTGATCATGTTGGTGAAGCCGTCGCCAAACTGGAACGCCATCACTGTGGTCTGACGCGAGATGCCGATCAAATCACTGAACGGCGCCATAATGGGCATGGTGATGGCAGCCTTGGCCGATCCCGATGGAATCACAATGTTAATCAGGGTCTGGATGCCATACATGATCTCGGTGGAAGCTATCGTTCCAAGGTTGTTCATCGACTTGGACAAACCATAAAGGATGGTGTCGATGACTCCGCCGTCCTGCAACACAATGACAATGCCCGCTGCCAACCCCACCACTACAGCTGCAGAAAGTATGTCCCCCATGCCTTCAATGAAAAGCTTGGCAATGTCGCTGGCACTCTTGCCGATGGAAAGACCGCTGCAAATTCCCATGAACAAGAAAAGCGTGGCAATCTCCATGATGTACCAGTCGTAACCTAACACTCCGACAATCAGATAATAAACCGTGCCAAACAGCATGGTCAAAATGAAATAAGCCACATTTTTACGCAAGGCAAAGAAACCAACCAACGCAAACAATCCAGCACCGATGGGCATAAGCGGCAGGGTAGAGGTGCTATTGCCGATTTTCAGGTCGGTCATGGGATACCGAATGGCACAGAACACAAGTATTGCCACGATGAAGCCGTAAATGAGTTTAGGTGAGAGGTTTGCTGACTTCTGACTTCTGTCTTCCGTCTTCTGACTTCTGTCTTCTGTCTTCTGCTTTCTCCAATATTCATCATCCTCGTACATAATCGACGAAGTGGGGTTTTTCTTCACTTTATTGGCGTAAATCAACACAAAAACGATGCCGATGATAGTGAGGATGACCCAACAAACGGCACGGTAGCCAATGCCTGAAAACAAAGGGATGTCGGCGATACCCTGCGCGATACCGATGGTGAAAGGGTTGAGCATGGCGCCTGAAAACCCGATATGCGCTGCCACATACACCATGCAGACACCCACAATGGAATCATAACCCATAGAAACAGCTAAAGGTATGATAATCAACGTAAAAGCAATAGTCTCTTCGCTCATTCCAAACACAGAGCCAAACAAGCTGAAAAGGATCATTACCATGGTGATCATGATGTTATTCACCCCGATTTTCCGGATGAGTTTGTTGCGTTCCAACCGTTTTGTGAATCGTAAAAACGCCATGATACCCGTGTCGATAGCCCGGCTCTTGTTCATAATCCAAAAGGCACCACCGATGATCAAAATAAAGACAATGATGCTGCTCTGCTTCACGAAACCCTTGAACAAGGCTGAAAACACTTGCCAGGTCTGAGGTTCTGCGTGAAACTCAGAGGCGTATGGCTCAGGTATTTGGTCTTGGTAATAAAATGTCATCACCGATTCACCGCCCACCTGTTCGGAAATATACTTTCCTGGCTTGACGAACCAAGTGGTCATGGCTGCAATCAGAATGCAGAAAAACACGATGACAAAAGTATGCGGAACCTTACGTTTTTTCATGTCTGTAAAATGATTTGCAATATTACAAAAAATGACGTAAATTTGCGTGCTATTTTCTGAAATCGTTAAATTAAAACTAATACTATGAAAATCAGACGTTTATCTTATTTTGCGGCAATAGCCCTGTTGGCGGTTGCTTGCACTAACACCCCAAAACAGGAGCCTGTTGAGACCCCCAAACCCAAATTAATTGACAAATACGCCGAATACACTTTGACTTCGGACATCAGTCATTTGAGTGAGAATGAAAAGGAAATGTTGCCGCTGCTTTTCGAAGCCGCTGACATTATGGAAGACCTTTTCTGGAAAGAGAATTACGGCGACAAAGCCGAGCTGATGGCCAAGATTAATGACCCCGACCTTCAGAAGTTCGCCTGCATCACCTACGGTCCTTGGGATGGCCTCGACGGTAACAAATCTTTCGTGGAAGGTATTGGAGAAAAGCCCGCCGGTGCACAGTTCTATCCTCAGGATATGACCGAGGAAGAATGGAACGCCTTTGCAGACCCCGACAAGACCAGCCAATACACCATGATCGTCCGTGACGAGAACGGCGCTCTGAAATGTGTGTGGTATCACGACTATTTCGAGCAGCAAATCAAGAAGGCGGCTTCTTTGTTGGATGACGCCTCCGAGCTGGCCGGTGATGAAGAATTTGCCGAGTACCTGAGACTCCGTGCCAAAGCCCTTCGCACGGACGACTATTTAGAGAGTGACATGCGCTGGATGGATGTCCGCAACAACAACATAGACATGGTGATCGGACCTATTGAGAACTACACCGATGCCCGTTATGGCATCAAGGCTTCGCACGAGGCTTTCATCCTTATCAAAGATCAAGAGTGGACCAAGCAGCTGGCCCGTTACGCCCAGTTCGTTCCTGAGCTTCAGAAGCAGCTTCCTGTGCCGGAGGAATACAAGAAGGAAGTCCCCGGCTCTGATGTTGATCTCGCCGCTTACGACGCTGTGTATTACGCTGGCGACTGCAATGCCAACAGCAAGACCATCGCCATCAATTTGCCCAATGATGAGCGCGTCCAACTGCAACGCGGCACCCGTAAGCTTCAGCTGAAAAACGCCATGCAGGCCAAGTTCGAGAAGATCCTCGTCCCCATCGCCTCAACCTTGATGACACCCGAATCGCAAGATCATATCAAGTTTGACGCTTTCTTCGCCAATGTGATGTTCCATGAGACCGCACACGGCATGGGTATCAAGAACACCATCACCGGCAATGGCTCTGTCCATAGCGCCCTGGGCAACCAGTACAACGCCATCGAAGAAGCCAAAGCTGATGTGTTGGGCTTGTTCCTCGTGACCAAACTTGCCGAAATGGGTGAATATACCAACACCACTATGGAGGACAACTACACCACTTTCCTTGCCGGCATCTTCCGCTCCGTGCGTTTCGGTGCCGCCAGCGCACATGGCAAGGCTAACATGCTTGAATTCAACTATTTTGAGAAAGAAGGTGCCTTTACCCGCAACGAACAGGGCCAATACGCCATCGACTTCGAGAAGATGAAGCTGGCTGTAGAAAAACTCGCTGGCGACATCCTCGTATGCCAAGGCAACGGAGACTATGAAGCTGCCAAAGCCTGGATGGGCGAGATGACCGTCATCAAACCGGAATTGCAAGCCGACCTCGACCGCGTCAACAACGCCGGTATCCCCGTTGACATCTACTACAACATGGGCCCTCAAGTCCTTCTAAAATAAATCTTTAAATTTTAAATCTTTAAATCCATAATGAAAAAATTATTCGTATTTGCTCTCGCCGTCCTGGCTATGGTTGGCGGAGTGCGTGCCGATGAAGGCATGTGGCTCCCGATGTTCGTGGAGCGTTTGAACTATGTCGATATGCAGAAAATGGGTCTGCAGTTGACTCCAGAGGAATTGTACAGCATCAACCACAGCAGCTTGAAAGATGCTATCGTGGGTCTGGGCGATGATGCCAAACCCCGTGGCTTCTTCTGCACCGGTGAGATCGTTTCCGCTCGTGGACTGCTCTTCACCAACCACCACTGCGGCTATGGCTCCATCCAGAAGCTCAGCTCCGTGGAACACGACTACCTGAAAGACGGCTTCTGGGCCAAGAATTACTCAGAAGAACTGCCCGCTCCCGGAATGACAGCCTCTTTCCTCGTCCGCATGGATGATGTCACCAAAGACGTTCTCGGTGTAGTGACCGATGACATGGACTGGCAAGCCCGCAATAAAGCCATCAACGCTAAGATCAAGGAATTGGAAGCTGCCGCCTCGGAAGACGGCAAATACAATCCCGTGATCAAAGGTTTCTTTGAAGGCAATGAATATTATATGTTCGTCTATCAGGTTTTTCCCGATGTTCGTTTGGTGGGTGTGGCCAACTCATCTATCGGTAAGTTCGGCGGCGACACCGACAACTGGATGTGGCCCCGTCACACTGGCGATTTCAGCATCTTCCGTGTGTATGCCGACAAGAACGGCAATCCGGCTGCTTACAGCGAGACCAATGTCCCGTTGGTTCCCAAACACCATCTTCCTGTCAGCCTCGATGGCGTGAAACAAGACGATTTCACCATGATCTGGGGCTTCCCGGGCAGCACTGAACGCTACATGTCAAGCTATGGCATCGACTACAATGTGGACACCTTCTATCCCATCATCATCGACATCTTCGGCAAGCAGCTTGAAGTGATGGATGAGTTCATGCAGAAAGATGACGCTATCAACCTGATGTATGCCGACAACCACGCTGGTCTGGCCAACACCTGGAAGAACTTCATCGGTCAATGCACCATGCTCCGCAAGAACAAGGTCAGCGAGGCTAAGGTCCAGCTTGAAACCGACTTCATGAAGTGGGTGTATCAGAACAATAAGGAAGAATACAAACCCGCTCTCACGAACCTTGAAAACGCTTACAAACAACTTGGCGAGATTTCTAAGTTCGTTTATTACCCGAACTTCATTTCTCAGGCTGGTCCTGCTGGCAACGCTGCTGCTTTCATGGGTTACTATATGGCCGCTACGGGTGATGATAAAGACATGAAAGAAGCTGCCGCTATGGAGCTTCAGGCCATGGATGTGGATGCCATGTTTGCCGAGACCGATCCTCAAGTGGAACACAAGAACTTCGCTGAGATGCTGAAACTTTACCGCAAGGCTTTCAACGAAGATGAGCTTCCCGAGTTCTACAGCAAAGTCATCGACAAGAAGTTCAAAGGCGATATTGACGCTTTTGCCGACTACGTCTATGAAAACTCCATCTTCGCCACACCTGAGAGCATCAAGGCTTTCATCGCTAAGCCGAATGCCAAAAAAATGGCCAAGGACTATGCCTTCCAAATCAGCGAGCAAATGACAGGAGTCATCATGCAGGCCATTCCGGCTTACCGCACTGCCATGACTGCCGTCAGCGAGAACAACCATATCTTCGTCAAAGGTCTGCGCGACTATTATGCAGCCACCCAACCTGAGAAGAGCCTCTATCCCGACGCCAACTCCACCATGCGTATGAGTTACGGCTCTGTTCAGGACTACATGCCCGCCGATGCCGTCCATTACGACTATGTGTGTACCGCCCAAGGTATTCTTGAGAAATATGTGCCTGGCGATTATGAGTTCGACGCTCCCAAACGTTTGATCGACCTCATCGAGAAGAAAGACTTCGGTCCGTATGCCAACGAGGACGGCGACCTCGTCGTGTGCTTCCTTTCCACCAACGACATTACTGGCGGTAACTCTGGCAGCCCCATTATGAATGGTAAGGGTGAACTCATCGGTCTTGCCTTCGACGGTAACTGGGAAGCCATGAGCGGTGATGTCAACTTCGAGCCCAGACTCCAGCGCACCATTAACGTGGACATCCGCTATGTGCTCTTTGTCATCGACAAGTACGCTGGCGCCACCAACCTCATCAACGAGCTTGACATCCATAAATCGGAGCCACAGCCTGTGCGTGAGGAAGAAGAGGTGATTGAGAATTAAAAATTTAGAATTAAGAATTGAGAGGTGAGAGGTTGCTGATAGGGTTTTTGATGCTTGTGCCGTTTTTGGGCATAAGTCAACCTGCCGAGAGGGCTTGCTTCTCGGTGCCGGGAGGCTTTTATGAGGAATCACCTACATTGGAGCTTTTCCCTTTCTATCCGCAGCATCACATCCGTTTTACCACCAACGGCAATCGTCCAACAGCGCAGTCGCGGCTTTACACCGAACCGTTGCTGTTGGACGAGAGCCTTTATTCCACCTCTGACATCTATACGATCCAAGTGACACCTGACGGAGAGATGTTCTATCCTGACAGCGTGCAGCACTGTATCGTGATCCGCGCCGCGGTATTTGATGACAATGACAGCTGTATCAGCGAGGTAGCTTCCAACAGCTATTTCATCCGTTCTTTGGGCTGCGACACCCACGGCTTGCCGGCTGTCTCACTTTGTGCCGACTCATTGGATTTGTTCAGTTACTACCGCGGAATTATGGTTCCTGGCGTTTGGTTTAGCTCCAATATGCCCGATTGGTCAGGCAATTATTTTTGCAAAGGCATGGAGTGGGAGAGAACATGCAATGTGGAATTTTACGAATCCGACAACAGCGGGATTAACCAGATTTCAGGTTTGCGTACCCATGGGGGAGCTTCGAGAAAATTCCAACAGAAGGGATTCAAAATATTTGCCAAGGAAGAATATGGCAAAAAGCGGTTTGAGCATCTGTTTTTCCCAGAAAATGCCCCTCTTGACAGTTACAAGCATTTGATTCTGAAACCGTTCCGCTGTAGCAACTGGCTGGCTACCGGCGTTCAGGATCAATTGGCACAGCAAGTCGCCCGCAATCTTGACATGGAGTGTTTGGCGTCGAGACAGACTGTGGTGTTCCTGAATGGCGAATACTGGGGAATTTACGCCATAGAGGAATCGCCAGATGAACGTTATTTGGAAGACCATTTCGGAGTCGATCAGGATGACTGCAACATCATCAAGCAATGGATTATGTTAGATAGCGGTAGTGACGCCCAATGGAAAGAGCTGGTCCAATGGGTTTCGGATACTGACTTCTCGCAGGAGGAGAACTATCGTCTTTTAAGCGAAAAGATTGACCTTGATAACTTTATCGATTACCAGATTTTTGAGCTTTATTCCTCCAATGTGGATTGGCCAAAGAACAATGTCCGTTGTTGGCAGCAGGGCAATGGTCTTTGGCGTTGGATTTTCTATGACGGCGATGGATGTTTTTTCCGTAATTGGGATGTCTTTTCCAATGCCATTGCTCAAGACAGGGTCAACCCTTCGGCTTCCCAGTCCACGCTTTTTTTCAGGAAATGCCTTGATAATAGTGAATTCAGGAATAATTTCAAAAACCGTTTCAAGCAATTGATGGCCGATCAATTGTCTTACGACAAGATTTCGCCCTGTTTCAATGCGCTTTGCAGCCTTATTGAAGCGGAAGTGCCTCTCCAATGCCATCGTTTTGGCTTTCCGTCTGATGTGGAAACATGGCTCAAAGATGTCAACAGCGTGGATTTTCACCTTCGGTCATTGAACCAAAAGATGTCAGAGAGTCTTGATCATTTCATGGATTCACATAGTCTTTCTAACGGCGTTCAGTCACTTGATTATTACTTCAATCCTTCTCAAGATCAGTTAATACTCTTTATTGATGCCACAGTGTCTCAACAGAGCAATATGTCTTTGCTGAACCTGTTGGGTCAGGAAGTATATACCCAGGCGGTATCATTGCATGCAGGTCCCAATACCATCAGTTTGAATGTTCAGCTACCTTCGGGATTATATGTCTTGGTCTTAGGAAATAAGGTCACTAAAATCGTCCTATAATGAAAAGGCTTTTTTTGGGGGTTATCTTCGTTTTGTTCGGGATAGTGGCTGCTTTCTTGGTCCGGCAACATGTATCATGTCATTTCCGTCCAATGACTAACTTTGGCGTTGGTCGTGTAGTTTGTTTGGATATGGATTTGGAAAACGCTGTGACGGATGGCATTTATCTGCCTTCAGCCAAACAGACGAAAAAAGGTGACGGCATGTTTGGCTTTCGCTTTATCGCTCCGAAAAAAAACCTGTATTACAAGATCTATTATCAAAACGAGAGTTACAAGTTTTCCGACACCAGTACACTGTCAGCGGAGAATTTTTATGGCAGCTGGGAAGATGTAAGCATAGGCTTTAAGCCCGTTGAAAAGAGAGTGGTCAAGGATGCACTCCGCATTGTGGGCAATCCCCGCGACGAGAGGATTTATTATGGTGTCGATAAATCAGACCAAGCCAACTACCAAAGCCGTATCGATGCCATCATGCAGGATATCAGGAATTCTGAGGAATGGTACCATTCCATCGTTGAAAAAGCTGGTCAAAACAACATCAGTGTTGAAGATCAGATGATGATCGATGCGGTTTGGATGGCTGAGCACAACGACGAAAGTAGAGATGGTGAAGTCACCGTCTCTATCAACCAGCGTTGGAAACGCAATCCCCGTGTGGGAGAATATCGTTTCATGCTGGTGTTGTGCGATGAGGAAGGCTTGGCCGAGATTCCAGATTATGTGAAGTATATCGGTAAAACCAATGCCGACGGTAAGTTTGTGAGTCCTTTTGGTTGGTACGAGACCCATCCGTCAAAACATATCAAGACTTATACCTCTGGCAGGACGTTGAAGACCCGTGCGGTGCTCAAAGCTGCTATGTTTGAGCAGTTTTTCAGTCATGTGAGCCGGCAGTACACCTTACGCAACATCCCAGTAATCAAAGACGTAGTGGGAGAGGATCCCTATACCCGTGCAGAATATGAGGCCAACAAAACCCGGTTTGATTCATCCCAACTCATGATGGATTATCCTGTAGTCAGCGAGGCGCCTGGCACCACCGTGAAAGTCAGTCCCGATGGCGACTACATCACTTTGATCAACCCTGCCAGCACGGAAGGCAAGTTGCGCAAAGAATCCACAGGAATCCGTTCCATAGTGGGCTTTACCTACGGTAAGTTCAGGGGTAAAATCAAGTTTCCCGTCATGCTCAACGACGAGAATATCTGGAATGGCCTGACGTATGCGTTTTGGCTGATCTACACGGAAAATAGGGAATGGAACAACCGTCGGCCCAATTTCAAGGACGGTGGATACATCCCCAAGTGGGACGACTCGGAAAACCCACAGCGCACACCATATCACCCGTATTCGGAGATTGATATTGAGATTGTAAAGGCTTCGAAGCACTGGCCTTGGAACTATTACCAATGGTCTCGCGGCGATAGGGAAAACTGCGAGGAAGATGCCACATTGAACAACGATGTGATGTACTGTTGCACCAATTGGGATCTGGCATCCACCGAGCCGCCTCTCTTCAAGGGCGGTATCGATACTATCCTTTACGGTAAAAAGCAAAAGTTCGAGACCATGCGCTGGTATCCTAACTACAAGGCGCTCACCACACGTACGCCCATGCCGAACAGTGACTTCAAGGAGCCGTGGTACTATTACGAGATCGAATGGCGTCCTACCGAGATTATCTGGCGTCTTGGTCCCGATCCCGATCACATGGAGGTGATGGGCTACATGGACGACCAGCATACCAGCATCCCCAACAACCAGATGAAATGCATTGTCACCCAGGAATATCACTATTCCGAATGGTGGCCGCCCATCGTCTGGGAACAGGGTTTGATCCCGTATAACAAAACCGATATAGAGGGCCGCGTCTATGAAGTTGTCATTGAATAGTTATACCAAACGTGATACCAATATCATCAAAGGCTTTGCTATCCTGTGCATTGTCTTACATAACTATTTCCATTGGCTGGCGCCGTTTCCCGGAGAGAATGAATTTAATTTTTCGCCCCTAAATGTCAGGAATCTGTTTCATTTGCTCGGTGAGCAACCTGGCGAGTTTGTCAACATCCTGTTCAGCTATTTCGGTCATTATGGCGTGCAGCTCTTCATCATGATCAGCGGTTTCGGCTTGGCTGTCTCGATGATGAACCGTCCTCAGACTTGGGGCTCGTTTGTGCTTAACCGCTTGAAAAAGCTGTATCCGCTGCTGTTGACAGCCATTGTGTTTTATTTCTTTGGAAAGCTCATGATGGAAGGGAAGGGGCTTAGCCAATGGGAATTGAAGGAAATCGGCTACAAGTTGCTGTTCATTCACACGCTCTTACCTAATTCAGGCTTAAGCGTCTGCGGTCCCTGGTGGTTCTTTGGCTTGATCTTCCAGCTGTATTTGGTCTTTCCGCTACTGTTCCGCTGCCTAAAAAAATGGGGCTGGAAAGCGTTTTGGGTGGTTTGCGCGGTTTCTTACGGTTTGATCTTCCTGTTTCGCGAATACCTTAACTTGCATCAAGGTGTCCTTATCATGCAAAACGCTCCAGGCCATCTGCCTGAATTTTGTTTTGGCATGATGTTGGCTTTCCACAAGGACAGAAGGATCCATTGGCTCTGGATAGTGTTGGCGTTGGTGCTGTTTGTCTGGGGCAACTTCGCTCCAGGTTTGTATCCCTTTACTTTCCTGACGCTTTGTGTTATTGCCGTTTTTGTAACCCAAAGATGGAAATCTAAAAGTGGAAGATGGAAGAAAGCTTTTCGTTTTTCTTTTTCCGTTTTCCACTATTTCGGCACGCTCTCTATGGTGCTCTTTGTGGTTCATGGATTCCTTAGGGTACCCGTGTTGAAACTGGCCAATACGATGACGAGCGCATGGGGACATCTTGGCTCAGGCATCCTGTTCTTTTTCTTGGCTTGGGGTGTCGCTATGTCGGCTAAACCTTTGTATCAATGGCTGCAAGGCTTGTTCGAAAAGATAAGGGTAAAGAAGGAGATAAAAGCGGTTTCAATACTGTTTCAAGCCGCTTTTTTGTTGTTTTTCTTATATGTTGGAGCCTATTATGTTCGCCAGAACCTTGCCCGACATACAGCTATGCCATTGAATAATCAACTCCAGGTCGAAAATGGAAGCATACATTCCAGTGATCCATACGTTTCATTGGCAGGATTCCCGTTGGAAAAGAATCATTTGATAGTGCATTTGGAAGGCAGCTTTGACATCAAAAAGGGAGTTGACTTTCAACCCTGTTTGGTGGCCGATATTCAAAAAGAGCTTTGGAAAATTGTCGATCTCCGGCAAACTCAGAACGGAGAATGGACGCACTGCGAGTTCAAATATGATTATCTCCGGCCATTCACAAGCCGTATAGCGGGGAAAGATTTAAAACTCTATTTTTGGAACAAAGATCAGAGGGAAGCGGAGTTTAAAGATGTTACTATTTTGGGAAAACATTGACGATTTAAGCCATGAACAAACGAAACTCTTTGCCATTCAACAACTCATCGTTCAGTTCCTTTTTGGGATTCTTGTTCTGGATGTTGGTTTTCGGCATGGCGGTAAGGTTGTTTGAGGCAGCGCTTTTGGGCTACTATCATCAGGAGTTTTTGAAGAATTTGGTTTTGTGTTTATATGGATGTTGTTATGATATTTTATTCTTCAGCAAGTTTGCCCTGTTGCTATGCCCCTTATATCTGTTGATTTATCATTTTTCTGAAAAAGCAGCCCAATGGTCTTTTCGTATCATAGGTTCACTCATGTTGTTGATCTCTAATGCGATGATCATGTATTACATGTCGGCTTACATTCCCCTTGACAAGGTTTTTTTCGACTATTCTATCAAGGAGGTGATCTATATTTCGCAGTCCACAGGGTCGTTTGTTTGGTGGGGGTATATGGGGTTGTTGCTGATTCCCGCTTTGTTTTTTGTGGTGTCACGTCGTGAGGTAGGACTTGACCAGCGCTGGGGTTTTCTATGGCTTGCCCTTGCCGTATTAGGTTTCTTCTATTGGGATGTGCCTCGATGGATGGCCTCGGGTCGTGAAGATAAGAATACTGTGTGCAACAAACAGGAGTTTTTTTGGAGAAGCCTGATACAGAAAGAGGGCAAATTTGAGCGTTTTGACCAACACGACTTGGATCAGCAGCATGACCGCATCAAGGCTTTTCAGGCCATGTTCCCAGAAGATGAATTTGTGGATTACCGTTACCCCTTTGCGCATAAAGACAAATCGCCAGACGTGCTGTCGCCTTATTTTGACCTGAATCCCGAAAAACAGCCTAATTTTGTTTTCATTCTCAGCGAGGGTTTGAGCCGTGAGTTCAGTGGTTACAACAGTAAACTCCCATCGGCTACGCCATTCCTCGACTCGTTAGCCGACCAAAGTCTATGTTGGCTCAACTGCATGTCCTCGTCGCAACGTACCATCGGCATCTTGCCCACCATGTTCGGCAGTCTGCCTTTCGGCAAACGAGGCTTCATGCAGTCGTCTAACTGCCCGCGTTTTTATTCGTTGGTCGGAATACTGAAAGACAATGGCTACTTCCCCTCATTCTTCTATGGCGGCTGGCTTTGTTTTGATGACATGTGCTATTTTTTGAACGACTTGGGGGTGGAAGGCTACATGCCCGACCATAGCACATACCCGGCAGAGATGCAAAACACGTGGGGGCTCTACGATGAGTACCTTTTTTCTGAATCCCTGAAGGAGAAAAAGAAACTCTCAACTCTCGACCCTCAACCCACAGCCACTATAGACATCTACTTGACCTTGACCACCCACGATCCGTTCGATTATCCCGACAAAGAACGCTACACGGAGAAGTATGTTGACATCCTGGAGCAACGTCATCGGAAAGCTGATGTCCAGCCGTCCCAATATGAACAGTATGCCTCGTATTTGTATTATGACGATTGCCTGAGGAAGTTCTTCAAGGATTATAAACAGTTGCCAGCGTATGAAAACACCATTTTTGTCATCACTGGTGACCATTGTTTCAACGCTCAGTCAGCGGAATTGGACAAATATCACGTTCCGTTCATTGTCTGGTCGCCCATGCTCAAGGAGCCGCATCGTTTTCCCGCTATGGTAACACACCGCGATGTGACACCTTCATTCATAGCGATGATGAAGCAGCATTACAATGTGGTGGCTCCCGAAATAGTCAGCTGGGTAAACACAGGTCTTGATACTGTATCGGTTTTCCGATCGAACACTTTCACGCCGCAGCTGAAAAACTCGCGTAAAATGGATAATATGGTCTATAAAGACTATTTTTACGATGAGGGTAACATTTACAAGTTTGGGTATGAAAACGGCCGGCTGGTCATCACACCGATTGACAACCAACAGGTCAAGGACCTGATGGGTGAATATAAGGCCATGGATGACTATGTGATGAATAACGACGCCTTGGTGAAATTTGATGAGGATAAGCAGCGTTTGATGGCCAAAGTTGACAGTACACAGTGTGTCAACTACACATTACTTCAAACCTATGTGAAGCCTACGGATACGTTGGATCACACAAATGCCTTCAAGCTGAGCGGCGAGTATCCGTTCAACCTATTTAAAGAAGCGCTCGCCGACACCTTGCAGTCAGTTGTGGTTTATAGTGAGTTCGACATTTATGTTCCCCGTCAGGAAAACGGAGGCAAAAAGCTGTTGCTGGGCTTCGCAATAGAGCATCCCGACGGCAACCGTGAGGTGATCAAGACCATGACGGTCAATTACGATTGGTATGAGTATTACGACCGTTGGCAACATTACTCGATGACCCAATCGTTCAATAAAGCACAATTACACTATGCCGACGGGGACCAACTGATGTGCTATTTCATCAATGGGGGACGTGTTGAGTTCCTGATAGCGGACTTCCAACTCAAGATTGTTGGAATAACCGGGAATTGAAATCCATTGTCACCGAACGAATCCGTTGGGTTTGATATTGGTACGATAGGTGTATTCGGCATTGTTCCACAAGGCTTGTTCAAGGCTGATTTGTTGCTCCTCCGCTTGTTTGGTGACGCTTTCGATCCATTCCGGGGTGTTTTGGATGCGCTCGGTGATGCGCTCGATCTCAGAGGTTTTATAAGCCCAGTAAAGGCTGTCGGCGGTATCGTAGTCGTTGGCGCTTTTTTGATCGAAAACCTCGTCATAGCCGCTCAGGTAACGCTCAATAAAGCCGTAAGGCCATAGATGGTTGGTGGCTTCGGTGCATACTAAGAGGACAAACTCTTGGTCTTCGATTTCCTGCTTGTAGTTGATGGCATCCACGTTTACCAAGGGCGTGCGTTCTGGGTAGATGGTCTTGTTGTAGAACCAGAAACCACCGTCGCTGAAAAGATTTTCAGGCAAAGCCACATTCCAGGCCCAGACGGTCCACCAGTAGGAGTCGGCGATAGCCAGCACTTTTGGCTTGTAGCCCTCGGTGAAGCTAAAATGTGGGTTGTCAATCGTATTATGGCGCAAGGGGAACATGATGTTCATCATCCGATACAGGTCATCGTCCTGGTTCATCAAGCCGTCGGTGTCAAATCTTTCGATGGAGGCGTGAGCCTGAATCTTGTTGTTTACCGACTCCATGTAACGCACCAGGGAGTCAATGGCTAACGAGGCGGCATACACCGTCCAATGAGCGCTCAAATCGCAATACAAAGGATGTTCAAATTGGCCTTTGCGTTCGCAGAAATAGCGGTTGAAATCAATTATCTCCACCTGTTGGTCCTCGAGGGCTTTCAAATACACTTGGTAGTTGTTGGTTTCCCGTCTCCGGTTGAGGTATTTGTCGGGAATCAGCTCGGGGTAGTAGGAAGCTTTGCCAAGGGCGAACACTGGAATCAAGGTGGTGCCTTTGGCTTTGAGCATTTCCTGTATCACTTTGATTTGCTGTGCGGTTGTGCCGATTTTCTCTTCCCCGATATAGGTCTCGCCGGTATAGCTTATGATATACGACTCTTCGAAAAAAGTTTGGTCGTTTTTTCCTTTCACGGGACCGATGGCGGAGATTTTTCCAAAGGCAGAATACAACAGCTGGTTGTTGAGCCGTATCATGGTCTTTCGGAATCCTGACTGTTCGGTGCAATAGGTCATTAGGGAATCCTGGGCGGTCTCGTTGAACAGGGTTTTCAGCGTGACTACAGGGCGGGGTGTCTCCACAAAGGCGCCGTCCAAAGGTTTTTCATCCACCCAATGGAACCATCGTTGCAGCATGGGCAGAAACAGCAACAGGAGCAGCGCAAGGAACCATATTTTCTTAAATCTTTCCATCAGAACCTAAAGTAAATAAAGGGGTTGAAACTGCCTTTGAGGATAAATGACGCCGAGAGCACTAAAAGAACAATCATTATCAAGCCAACCCAAACAACTTGTTTGGCATTGTATGCTTTTCGATTAAAGAAGAAATCCAAGGTCTTGTCGCCCAATTTAGTGAGTCCAAAGAAGGAGAAAAAGGCGGCCATGACGAGAGTAAAGACGAATTGGCTGTTGACATAGAGTGCCGGCGTGCTTCCGTTGGCACCAAACATGGCTCCAATGTAATGCACGGCATAACCAATGGTGTCGGAACGGAACAGAACCCAGCCGATCATCACGATGAAGAAAGTGAGCAGGACAGAGAACGGAGAATGGAGAACGGAGGACTTTTCGTTTTTCGAGTTCCGTTTTCCACTCAAAAGCTTGTCGAAGCAAATAAACAATCCATGATATGCGCCCCATGCCACAAAGGTCCAGGCTGCGCCGTGCCAGAGGCCGGAGAGGAAAAACACAATCCAAAGGTTGAGATAGGTGCGGCGTTTGCCTTTGCGATTGCCGCCCAGCGGAATGTAGAGGTAATCCATCATCCAGCTGCCCAAGGTGATGTGCCAGCGTTTCCAGAACTCCGACACGCTTCGGCTGATATAAGGGTTGTTGAAGTTTTCGGGGAATTTGAATCCGATCATCCGTCCAATGCCGATGGCCATGTCGCTATAACCTGAAAAGTCGAAATAAATCTGGAAAGTGTAGGCGAGAATGCCTAACCATGCGGTGCTGATGCCGATTTCGGTGGCGCTCAAAGCGAACACTTTGTCGACGTATTCTCCCAACACATTGGCTATCAGCATTTTCTTGGAGAGACCTATGACAAAGCGATAGAAGCCAAGAATACGATTGTCGGTGGTTTCGTTGGCACGGCGATCGGTGATTTGGTCGGCAATCTCGTTATAGCGCACGATGGGACCCGCGATGAGCTGTGGAAAGAGCATGATAAACAAGGCGTAGTCGGCGATGTTTTTCAAAGGGGCTGAGGTTTTGCGGTACACGTCGATGCTGTAGCTCATCTTTTGGAAAGTAAAGAACGAAATGCCTATGGGAAGCACCACTTTGGTCCATTGTATAGGATTCGTTCCGAACACTGAGAGTAGTGCGTTGAAGTTCTCGATGAAGAAGTTGGCGTATTTAAAGTAAGCTAATAGCCCGATGTTCAAGATGATGGAGAATGTAAGGAACATCTTCCGGCGTTTCGGCTCGTCACTTTTGCTGATTTGTCTGACCAAAAAGTAGTCAATAAAGATGGAAAACAGCAGCACCAGCAGGAACTTGGGCGAGCCAAAGCCGTAGAAAAGCAGGCTGGCGAGCAGGGCAACGCCGTTCTTGTACTTCCGGTCCACGAGGAAATACACCACGAGGAACACGGGCAGGAAGTAGAAGAGGAATATGCTGCTGCTGAATACCATGTTGGCGTTACGATTTGGGTGACAAAGTTACGGTTTTTCCGACTTGTTTTTGTCTTTTCTGGCGTTGATGACGTAAATAGCGTTGATTCTCAGGTTTTCTTCCACAGAGATACCCCTCTTCTCGGCCTGTTTCACCACGTTTTCAAACCAAGGTTTGTCGCGACGGATTTCTTCGGAGACTTTCAGGATTTCCAACTCGGTCAGCGAATACATGTTATAGGCCTTGTTGGGGAAGTCGTTCATGTAATTGTAGAGCATGGGCGCGGTGTAGATGGCGAGCAAGATGTCGGCTTCGTTTAGAGTTGCGGGGTGGTCGAGGATGGTCTCAAAGGGCTCCTTCCAATAGCCGCGCGACGAATACACGTTGAGATTGTACTGCCAGAAGTCCCAGCGGTTGAAAGCATCCTTGAAGCACGAGAACATAAGTTGATCGAAGTAACTGTCGCCTGTGACGAGCAGGTTGGGTCGGTCGCCGCCTTTTACGGTTCCCTGAAGCGAGGTCGAAGAGCTGAGGGCGTAGACGGGTCGGGGTACGGCAGGCTTTGGCCAGGGGAACAGCATGTTCATGCTCTTCTCGAACTCGCGGTCGTAGTCGGAATATTGGTCGGTGACATTCAGATCGAGAAGTTTCACCGAGGGCATGGAGTAGCCCGTGACGGCTTCTAGCTTGCGGAGGAGGGAATCCGCCACGAAGGGGAGTGTCGATTCAGCCCAATGCGAGGCGGTGCGGGTGTAGAGTGGCCACGAAATGGTGTCGCGGATATCTTGGAAATAATGGTAGAAATCGACATGAGGAATATCGTTTTCCTTGAAGAGTTCGATATAGTACTCTTCAAGGCAGAAGTCGGCGATGTGGTCCTGATAATATTGGGGCATCTTTTCGGGGTAGACCGCCGTTTTGGTAGGGGCGAACACGAAGAGGAACTTAGTGCCATGTTGTTCGAGGGTGTCGATGAGCCTTAAGGTTTCCTCTACGTTGTGTTGGGCTTGGCGTTTGGCTTCCTCCACGGTTCCATATCTAGCCTTGATCTTTTCGCCAGTGATTTCTTCAAGGTACATGTTGAGAAATATCTCACGGTCTTTACCCTCGGTAAGGGTGTTGTTGTTGATCTTATGGAAGCAAGAGTACAGCACCTGGTTGTAGTTGCGGATGAAAAACTCTCGGAAGCCGGTGTTGCGTTTGGCGTGTTCGGTGAGAAAGGCTTGGTAACTGCCGTCGTAATAGGTCTTGAAACTCAGTTCGACAGGCTTTTCTGCTTCCACATGACCGCCCAGGGGCTTCATATTCACCATCTTGGTAAACCCTTGCAGCATGATGCATCCCAGCAGGACGAGGATGCAGGTGAATTGTGCGGTGAACTGTCGGTTTCCTTTCATGGCTTCGGGTTTGGATTAGAATCGGAAATAGATGAAGGGATTGAAGTCGGACACGCAGAGAGAGCCGGTTGAAAGGACCAGCAAGACGATACAGAGGGCGAACATCGTCCATGACAGACGTTGGGTGTAATGCTCAGCGAAGACCAGATCCTGGAGTTTTTTTCCAGGTTTGGTGAGCGTGAGGAAGGAGAAGACGAGAGCCACGGCGAGGGTGAACCAGAACAGGGCATCGGTGCTTCCGTGAAGGCCCTCCTTGAAAGAGAAGAGCGCGGTGTAGAAGCCACCTGCGCCGGCAATGTCGTCCACCCTGAAGAGGACCCAGCCCATCATCACGATGAAGAAAGTGGAAAGTGGAGAGTGGAGAACGGAAAACTTTCCACTTTCCACTTTCCGTTTTCCACTTAAAAGCTTGTCAAGGCAAATGAAGAATCCATGAAACGCTCCCCAGAGGACGAAGGTCCAGCTGGCGCCGTGCCAAAGTCCTGAGAGCAGGAAGCAGAGCCAGAGGTTGAGGTACATGCGTCCTTGGCCTTTTCGGTTGCCCCCGAGCGGGATGTAGAGGTAGTTCATGATAAAGTTGCCCAACGTAATATGCCAGCGTTTCCAGAATTCAGTGACACTGCGACTGGTATAAGGGTCGTTGAAGTTTTCAGGGAAGCGGAAACCCATCATCATGCCA
>JAEEGL015996055.1_pt1 | contig 19471 bp, 12 predicted proteins | sample 9134231 | NCBI WGS metagenome assembly JAEEGL01 (sample SAMN16246548, study PRJNA631951) | gut metagenome | biome: gut microbiome; feature: rumen; material: fiber-attached | host: Bos | place: Iran: Karaj | collected 2018-10
AGTACAACTTCTTCAAACTGCAGGGCGCCGTGCGTCCTACCCCCGAGCAATTGCTCGACACCAAACTGTTCTACCAGCACGCGAACACCCTCTTCGAACGATTCGATGACTGGAAGGACAACGACCGTTTCTATTTCACCTCTCTGTACATGCAGATGACCTATTCCTGTGCGGGTTGGGTGGCCGAAATGGCACCGGATCCGGTATGGCTTGGTTCCTTTGTGAGCGCCGTCCGGAACCACACGGATCTGTTCCATTTCCTGTGCCCGAAATGCGGCAAGACCGTGTTCCCTTACCGAACTGTGGGCTCTCCCCTTTCCGGCCGAGTGGATTTAGAGGGCCGATGCGAGTGTGGATGGAAGGGGTTCGAGTCCGTTACCGGCTGGCGGAAAAGAGCCAGTGCCCTTCGCAATCAAGTGAGCGCAGACATGCTTCGATATCGCAAATACCGACTCCTGCATCCAGGAACAACGCCTGCCTCAGTTCGGGAGATGCTGGATGGATTAGCTAACGAAAGGCGCCTATAACGCGTTTTCTTTCTTCAAGAAAGCGGTAACGGTCTCTATGCCAAACTCGGAACTGGAGGTCGGACATACGGAGACAAGCTCCCAGCCCTCTTTCCCTAGTTTCCGGATTTCGGTCATCATCTTGCCTACACCGCCTGGTGTCGAGGCCTCAATATGTTTATAATCAAATGTCTTCATATGCGGTAATTTGTTTCCATTGTTCAATGATTCTTTCAAGTGGCCATCCCGCGCTGATGCTAAGGGCACTTGTGCTGGTGAAAAAGAAATCGTCACGGCCAAGGCTAGCAATGCGCTTTGTATAACGACGAAACTCTTTGGCCGCCTTCCCGCCATTCAAGACGATGGCCCGAATGGATGGATTCTTCTTGATAAAACCCTCAAGGTCATTGTATTCGATGTCCTTGATATTGGCATCCAGACTCCCCTTCCGCTCAGCAGATGCGCAAACATCCCAGAGCGCAATCCCGTGGCGGAAGAGGATGTCTTTCTTCGCTTCATAGGTTTCCGGAGCGGGTTCTCCATATACCCCGGCGATTACTTTCCAGAATAGGTTCCGAGGATTGCCGTAGTACTCCTGGCGACGGATGGATTCATCACTGGGCAGAGAGCCCAGGATAAGAATTTGCGGACAGGGACCGACAAGTGGAGCCAAGCCTTGTTTATGATTGCTTTGCTTCATAGGCTATCCTAATCTTCATCATTATCGATATCGTCATCAGAGGAGCCGCGCCGGGCTGCGTCTTGCCAGTAGAGGTCATCATGACGGCGCTGTTCGCGTTCCTGGTGCTGTTGCTCTAGATGCTCCTCTGCCTTGCGAGCGGCATGAGCTCCGAATAAGCCCAGCATCAATTTGGAGAAAAATCCGGGCTTTTCTTCCTGTGGCAAAGGAATGTCATTATACGTGTCTGCTGGCATCGGTTCTACTTCGACTTCACCAGGGCCGTTAATCTCCAAATCAATGCGCTTGATAAGGTAGAAAAGGTCTGTCGTGACGCTGTCCAAGTTTTCAATAGCATCCGTATAGTAGTCCCTGAGCTCATCGTAGTCATCTGTGCCGGTCAAAAGTTCCAAATCAGCTGTTATATCCCGTTTAATGGCACCGATCTCAAGATAACGGTCTTTCAGCGTGCATAGGTCCCTTCCATGTTGCCCATGCCGGTACCATAGGCTCCAGCTATATCCAATGCGGTCTGCTCATTCAGCCCCACCAGGTCACAATAGGTGCAGGTTACAGCCTGGGCGCAGTTGTGTGTATTCAGACGCTTCTTTTCAGCGGCAAGGTGCTTCCTGGTTTCCATTACTGATACTTCTTGAAGTTGTATTTCTCCCGTAGTGCAGCCTTGGTTTCTTCGTCTTGATGGGTGAAGAAGTTCTTCCAGCCCGGACACCAGTTGATATGCCAGCGCCAGAAGCGGCCTTTAGCCGATTTCGGGTTCTTGTCGTAGGATGCGCGGAACTTGCAGTTCTCGCAGGGGTAAGATTGTTCTCCCATAACTATAGTTTATCAGTTTCCAAACAAATTAGTCCCATTTCTGAGGCTTTCTTTCTTAATAAAACATCAGCGTCTTCAAATGTGTTTTGGATTTCTCCATTAAGAATAGCTTGCCTAATGTATTCTTTCAACATTCCCAAGGTATTGCATGGTTCAAGACCATACAAATCCATTATATAATTAGCACTAATGGGACTCTTCAGGTTTCTAACAGCGTCTCTAGTTTTGACTTCCAACAGCTTTCGCATAACACTCTCCATATCAGAGAGCTCTTTCTCTGCTTTTGTCTTGTTTACACTCGTTATATTTGCCATACATAAAAGCATGAGATCCTCTATATCATCACCTGCATCGACCAATAATCTACGATAAGCTGATTCCGTGGTGCCCTTTTCCAATAAAGTTTTCGGTCGGCACTGGAGGGAGATTAACTTCTGAACGTATTTCATTGTATCGTTTAGTGGCATTTTTAGAGACGAGAACACTTGTGGGACCATACGGGCGCCGATAACATCATAGCCATAAAAGGACCACCCTTTCTCTGGATCGAAACGCTTAGTAGCCGGCTTCCCAATATCGTGTAATAAAGCGGCCCATCGCAGCCACAAATTGGGCTCTCCTTGTTTAATACCAAGTGAGTTTGTTATATCCGATGATGAACTATGCTCAAGTTCTGCCACATTATTAAGCACCTTTAGAGTGTGAGGGAAAGAATCTTCATATCCTTTCCCGTTCCGTTTCTCAACACCTTTGGTTGCAGATAGTGGTCTAATGATTATGCTAAGGATTCCCGTCTCTTCCAGAAGAGATACTGCGGAACCGGGAGCATCAGATAAAAGAATCTTGTTCAATTCGTCTACTACTCTTTCCTTTGTGGCAGATTCAATAAGGTGAGAATTCTTCTTGATAGTATTTAGGAGGTCAGGGGCAATTCGGAACAACAATAAAGGTGTAGATAATTGTGCAACAAGACGTATTGCCCTGATCATCCTTATAGGATCACCTTGAATTGAAGCATCTGCTGGAGTAGTGGTACATATTATACCCTTGGATAAAGAACCTATCCCATCATAAGGATCAAACAGTTTTCCATAGTCATTATTATTCAGAGAGACAGCAATAGTATTAATGGAGAAATCTGTTCGATACTGATAGTCTTCAAGCGCATTTTCCCCATAAAAAGGCTTCTGCTCCTTACCTGGAGTAAGTAACCTACGGTCGCTTAGCAATTGTATAGAATCACCATGGTATTTAAAAGTCGCCGTACCGAAGTTCTTAAAAAAAGAAAACCGAGAAGGAACCTTTTCTCCAAGTGAATGAGCGAAATCTATTGCGTTTCCCTCCACAACAATATCAATTGAGTTGCAAGGACGTCTGACGATAAAATCACGGACATAATGACCAACCACATAGACACGAACACCTAAAGCCTCTGCCGTTGAGCTAATTATCCGGAAAATATCCTTTTCAACAACTTCTATCATTGTGCCGACCATAGTATTTATTCTCTAAATTATAGTATCGAAGTATCGAACGCTTATATTCTTTTATTCAAACGAATCTGAGACCAGTCCAATTATGTTTATAGGCTGAGGTGCCCCTCCAATCTTATGGATGATTCTATCGATATAAGAATCAGACCAGAACGGATGGATTAAGACAATGTCGTTTCCATCGGAATTAACGGCGTGAAGAGTCCCCTCAACAGTGTCAACTTCATAGCCGCGACTGCGCAACATAGATTGTATAGTCGTCTCCAAATGATCTTTCCAATAAACTGATGTAAAGTCAATAACAGCATCTTTGTCTGACGCCAAACGAGCCAAGTCTAAACCTAAACGCCAATCCAATAAACTATGAACGGACTGATTTGAGTAATCACGGATGCAGTCATAGCAGGATGTTGCGCATTCGTTAGCATGTTCCTCTGAGACCAGATGTTCATAAATGTCGCCTCCTGGAAGGAGCGGATTAATTATGGCCTTCAGGGGAACATCTGGATGCTTTCTGCCGCTGAGGTAGTTACAGTATCCAGCTCCGTTTTCAAGTCTTTCAACAAAGAAAACTTCAGCCTGTTTTGTTTGTGGCGTAATGTAGAATCCAACACTCAACTCAGAGGAGTCAATATCAAGGTACGAAGCGACGGCTTTTCTGACAAGATATCCCCAGGAAATAAACGCCGAGCGAATCGTATGGCTGTACCTATTTCTAGATTTGAGCGGAGATAAATTCAAGTTGTCAGAAAACTGGTCCACCGAAAGTGTCAAAACACCTGTCGACTTCGATGCGACGAAGGCATATTTCTCCTCATGAAATAACTGGAATGTCCGTTCACTCTCCGGATAGGCATCTTTTGATATGTATATGCCCCGGTACTCTTGGTCGTGCCTCTTACCCAATGTATAGAAACCGCCGTTATTATCGTTGACAAGATGGACCAACCCCATAGAAGGAATAATATTATTCCTGATTCTTAAATTCTTTACAGGGGCGCAGGCAGATAAAGAATCTTCGCAATCAAGTTTAATATCGCTATTGGGAGAGTACCAATCATAGCTACCGTTAAAGTCTTCAGCACCGCGGTGATAATCAACGCAGAAACCCAAAGGAGAGCAAATCTTTACTTCCTCCATGGCCTCACCACAAACTGGGCACAAATTATCTTCCTCTCCGCCGCTAATCGTAGAATAACCACAGTTTGAACAACGGTGAAGCGGTTTTCGGTATGGATTTAAAGAATTTGCTTTGGGCACTATCCTTCCCGATGAGAAGGCATAATCTACAACGCCAACCGCTAGATATACTTTCTTATCTTTGACAATTTCATGACCAGGAGCGAATGAACTCAGTGCCATATCAATATCGCGTGACACCACGTCTTCAGCTGGAAGTTTGTCCGGTTCCTTTAGGTAAAGATTTCTTGTCAGAGTCGGGAAGCCAAACATAGGAAGCAGCCCGGCATTAGCCAATCGTTCACTTAAATACTCCTGGGTATAATCATCACTGCTTGCAATCTGCGAAATACGATCCAGAAGCTTTGTTTGGACATAATCACGAATATTATCCTTATTCTCCTTCGAAACAGAAGTACCTATTGTTACTGTATTGATAATATGTTCAATTGTTTCAGAATGGGAATCAATCCAGTCTTGAACATCTGATTTCTTTCTCTCCCAATCCATCGATTTCCCGAAATTGCCATGGACGTTTTCTCCCCTAGCAGGTGCGATGGTCTTCATTGCCAAATAGAGGACTTCTTTGTAAATGATGCGTTCGGCAATTTCGGGGGTCCTCACTTCAAGATAAGGATCTTTCGGGGTATCGGAAACCATCCTTTCATACTCGAAGAAATGCGTTAAATCATGACTCGTTCCCTTAGCTACAGTCAGAGCGATTGAGAGAGGTTTCCCACGACGGCCAGCACGTCCAACACGCTGCTGGTAGTTGAATCTTTGAGGCGGGATATTCCCCATCATGACGGCAGACAGTGATCCGATATCAACGCCAGCTTCCATGGTGGTTGTCACACTTAAAAGATCGATACCATTTACCCGAGGATTTTCGTCTTGTAAGAAGATATCCTGGAAGTAGCGCTGTCTTTTTTGTGAATCCTCCCTGGATGTCTGACCGGTCATTTCTTCGCAGTGTAAGCGATAAACCTTATCAGTTGAATTCAATATGGTCAAGTAGTAATCCTCAGGATTCTCTATCTCCTCATGCGTCAGATACAAGGGCGCCCCTAATTCCGCGATACAGTTGGAGCAGTACCCATTTGAATGATGCATATGGACTGTCTTACACTTGGGACAAACCCAATAAGGAGTTCCTTCTTCTGCCGGTACAAATGAAAGACCGTTCCCAGTCAGCAAAGCTCTATCGGCATCGAGGATACCATTCTGCCGCAAGAAAAGGCGTAGTTCTTCCAGTTTATCGTTTATCTCAGGATTACCAGCACATTGAAAAACCGTTTTAGTAAGTTTGCGAATAGGATTCGGGAAACTATCTGTGACCTGGTATTTCCTTGGGAGGTCCTTTATTCTTTTCTTCTCTCCCATTATTCGAATCACAGTACAAACATATTCGTAAAACTGCTTGTCAGAGATTGCAGTCGTTGGCGCCAGGTATCCTAGACGAAGTTCCTCGAATGATCGTTTTTTATTACTGAAAATACTGGTCAACTGCTCAATACGATTCAAGCGTTTTATACGGTCGCTGAAACTATAAGCGTTGTCACCGAGATCCTCTCTAACCTTTAAGGCGTTGAAATCAAATAGGTTATACCAATATCCCGCATTAATATTGACGAATGCTGAGGGTTTCGGCCCCGCCGGGTTAATGCCCAATGCCAATAGAGAACTAAAAACGTCATCCTCAATGCTGTCCAAGCGTTGTGCATTGGTCGACGCAAAGAAATCGTTTAATAATCGTTCTTGCTCGTCAGTGGGAGGTATACCAAACCACTTACACATTAACATCTCAACAATTGGCTTATAAGTATTATCCCCACGCAGTTGCCCAATCCTTTCCTTCTCTTCTTCTGTTACAGCAGAAGGTTCCTTCTCAAAAACGGATTTTAAGAAAGCGGCAGATGACTTATTGCCCTTCAAAGCGCCCAAGATTGCCCACCTGAGAACATCTCTGTAATGATCCAGTTCAATACCAGCAGATAGCTTGGCTGCAGATTGACGGCTATCCGAAAACAGGACTACTTTGGTATTATCCTCGTTTTCGTTCTTCATTGAGCGAATTAATGCATCTGCTAATATCTGATTAACTTTTTGAAGACCGGTACCATGTCTTCTAATAGGGGTTAAACTATCCTTATCTTCTACTTTGTATTTAACCTCACACTGAGGGCACTTATGCGGATAGCAAGTGTCATTCTCAGACTCTTGTTCATAAAGAGAATAATCACCATTGATGTCCGTCCAAAATTCGCCATTAGAAGGTTCATAATGCACTCTTCTCCATCCATCATTGGTTTGGGCTTCTCCTTTCCACAGGACACAATAGCTGATGAATGACTCCCCCATCGGACTTTCAGCAGAAAGGAAGGTGCGGTTTCCACGTTGAATCTTGTACCCACCGAAAAACAGTTCACCACAGTTTTCGCATACAAGGACCTCCAAAACATTCTTGCCGCAATTGCATAAAGCTCTAGGGCGTTTATAAAACCTCCCTGCAGCTCGCCCTTCGAAATAATACTTTGCTCGTTTATCTGGGCAATCGGGATCGGTGCATGTCCAAAGGCCGCTTACATTACGGAAAAAGAAATGTGCTCTAATAGGTGCGAGGTTGTTCTTTCCATCCTTACTCTGGCAAATTATCTTAACAATTGAGCTGATTACTGCCAGTCGATTCTCCCCTTCGATTCCTATTGTCGTTGCAATATTTTCAATGTCCTTAGCGATAATGCCATGTTCGGAATCAAGACCATATTTTAGCCATTCCAGAAGATGATATTTTTCACATACTTCAGTAAAAGATGAACAAGTTGTTGTTTCGAGCAGAGCATTGTCATCTTCTGAATTACAATAATCGGTTAGGATGCTCTCAGGAAGAGCTACGCCAGGTTTTTGAACTCTAGGAAGTTTCGGATTAGAAAGAAGCACAAATCGCGATGAGAAGGCGGGTTCAGTGTACCCAAAAAACTCTCGCAGATACTCCATTGACTGCCAACTCTCCTCAAGAGAAGCGCTGGATGCCAGAAATTGGACTTGCGGCGATTCTGGAGTTAGGCCGAGTCTATCCAAAAGGATTCTTAGGAGGTAAGCGACTTCTGTACCAGAAGTTCCGCGGTAAGTATGTAACTCATCAATAACAAGATGAAATACATGTGAGGAATCTTCCTGAAGCCACTGTTTCGTTGATTCAAACATTCCCGCTTCGTTATCACGCATCAGCATGACGTTAAGCATGCTGTAGTTGGTAATGAGAATATCGGGAGCATCCTGCTGCATAGAGAAGCGATCCCACATCTCAGCAGAATCCGAGTCCATGCAGGGCACGTGATAGAGTAAGTCCGGGTTGTGATTCTTCTCAGCAGCCTCCTTAGCCGCGTTCCATCCTCGCTCTAGTATTCGTTTCTCTTCACGGAGTTTGGTGGTCATCTTGTCTTTTTCCCCACTAACGGGTGTCCGTCCTGTGTATCGTCCAAAGTAGAATCTATGACCATCTCGGTGTGCATCCAACCAATCACGTGCGCCAGTACCATCGGGGCGTCTACTATTGAGCGCTTTCCTCAAACGAATCATCTGATCTTCAGCTAACGCGTTCAAGGGATACAGAATCATTGTACGAATAGCCCGGGGACGATTATCTTTCCACGTTGAAGACTCCTGAATTAAGTCAGAAATGACTGGTAGCAAGAAGCACTCCGTTTTACCGGAACCAGTACCAGTTGTGACAACAATATTTCTGCGATTAATGAAAGCCTCCTTTAATGCATCATACTGATGGTCATAGAGTTTCCGCTCAATAGTAGAATTATTTACGAATAATCCCGTATTGATGAAGTCGTTTATCTGCGTGTTAACCCCCTCGTTAACGCAGAATTCTTTCAAAGAGGCTCTTTCATGATACTTCGGGACGAGCTCAATAATTGGCGGCTGGCAGATAGTGCCCGTTGTCTTCAAAAGCTCATTTCTCTCTTGATTGTATTCATCGCGAAAGAATGGCAAACCGCTGTTAATATACTTGAGGTATGCATCTCGAATCTCATTGTATATTTTTATCGGATTATTCATAGACTATTGATTTACAAAGAATTCTGTTGATTTCTTTCGCAACAGAAAATGAAATATTCTTAAAGATATAATGCTCCCCATCGGTAGTTGGGAATAACTTTACAGACATTCCATCTATTGATAGGGCGCGATACAAAAGCACCGGGAAGGCAAATCGACGGATGGAAAGCTCTTTTGTCGCTTTATTGTATCTGCCGTTCCCTAAACCATTCAAGGCGCGCTCATATGAGATTCCAATGCTGTAAGCATCAGGGTTAAGTCTCCTAGCTGGCATTTCCTTCAAATAGTTCTTCTCCGGAATGGAGAAATACCTAGTGTGACCATTTGTATACTCGGCTACGCCTGTATGACTCCTGAAATCATGATAGGTTAGCTGCTCTTCATCAAGAACAGACGTCTCCCAGGAATCGATGACGGAATCAACGGATGGAAACGACTTCAATACTGAAATAGAATTCATCCGAAGGCTAGGTATCCCTTCAGGTACGTCATTAAGATTCACCTCTGTATAGCCTATCGGATATTCGTTACCTGAGTGGCCAATTCCCTCGCAATTCAAAAGAAAGGCATGCTCCTCAAAAGCAAGGGCAATGGGTTTTGTTAGAGTGTAGTAATCTTCCCCAATATGATCAATCACTCCAGAAAAGACCATCGGATAAAACAATTCCCAGACCGGCTTCTCCTCTAATCTCATATCATAGGCATCATTCATAAAAGCGCAAGCCTCTTTTATCTGGGTGTAGCGTCGCTTTTCATAGCTACTTATCCAGATATATAAAAGCTTTTGAGCCTGAATGGTGTTTGATTTACTCATCTATGTAGTCCTGATAGTAATTTGGCGCATCATTGGTATCTCCTGAAGCATTTGCCAAAAGCTTAGAATCTATATAGCCATAAACAGTGGCATCTTTAACTACAACGGGAGCCCACGACTCAACCTCAATGTCTCGGGTAATACAGCCGAAGAATCTCAAAATGCTTTCAGGCATAGGCAGTAATTCCTCATCTGAGACAGTTAGTAATACTCTAAGATTCGCCGGGAAAGGTTTATCTGTACCGGGGAACGTCGAAGTAAATCTCCCTTGCAGATCCGCCAGAGGCTGGAGGTAATTGGACAAGCTTGTGAGATTGATGTTCCGCAGGATAAGATAATGAATTGTGTCAGGTTCATCGATGCAATGATTGACAACCGAACCTAGACCGGCTCGCCATAAGTCCTCGAAAGATTTCCAGGCTACAGAGACAAATACCGTATATGACCATGATCGACCGGCAGATAATACTACCGATGACGCGACCTGAATGTTAGGTAGAAGCATCACTGCATAGTGAGCATGAATACGGGCCAGTTCCGAAACACTAATGCCTTTTACATGGTATAACTTTAGACAGTTCTCCAGATTCTTCTCAAATGCATTGTAAAGAGGTAATTTTTTGTCAGATAAGCAATTATACTGCAAATTGTACTTTGGCTCAGTAGATGAAGATAGCGCATTATTACCACTTCCGGAAAGTTTAAGGACATCGCGAACCACCTGGAAGTCCTCTAAAATTTGACTCTTCCGTTCTTCTATTTTTGAAATACTAGATTGAATCTCTTCAAAGGCGCCCTTTGCTTGTTCCACATTAGCCTTGGCCTTTTCAAGCTCAACCTGAGTATCTTGTAGTTCCTGTTTTGAGGCCTCAATCTGGCGTTGAAGCTCCGCTTCAATCTTATCACGCTTCTCATGAAACTCAACAACCTTGCGATTATGCTTAGTAATCTCTTCGTTTAGCAGAGCCTGATGTTCAGACTGGATGCGTTCAATTTCCTCTTTATTCTCGCTAAGAACAGTATCTATATAGTCCTCCTTGAATCTTGCCAAGCTAGCGTCAAGAGAGGGCTGGAACCAAGGTGCTGAAGCAATCAGCTTAAGATGGTCACGTGTAAAAGTATAGGAATCCGTCATGTTTACAAGTCGGTTGAGGCGACTTTCTACGACACTGACAGGAAGTGATTTCATAGATACTAAGGCCTCTTTCGCCGCTTCAAGCGAGGCTTTTCCCGTACCCTTTTGGATGTCTTCCCAATGTGTCTTGATTACTTTCAAGAACCAATCAACTAACTGTTCATTGGTCGTGATATCAATTGAGCCATCTATAGAAGGAAGACCATAGCCCAAGTAGTAATATGAGTTTCTTTTGATGATGGGAAGAGACTCTGAAAAAAAGGAGAACGGGATCAATCTTGAATCAGAGCCAGCCTTGATATAATAGAGTTTATCCCCGGAAAGGATGTAGGTATCGTCTTCCTTCCCTAATAAACTATTCTCTTCCAGAATCTTATAATTCGCCTGGCCGTTGTCATTGAGCTCTTTATCTAGTTGCACAATTCTTACTCCGACCAATTCAACATCACCCTTCCAATCCCAGACGAAAGCATTCTTGCCCCCTTCTCTTGTATTCTCCATGACGTAGAGACTAACGAGAGAATTATTCTTTCCGTAGTGGTTACGCTGAATATTAGCGGCAAAGACTTCGCCATTAGGAGCAAAAATACTCTCTGCCTCGCTATCCGAGAGGCGATGAAAGTCAATGCCATCCATATAGCCATAAACTTTAACATAGCCATGTCCAGAACTCTCATTTATACTAAGAGTGCCAACTACAGGGTGAATATGATAATCAAAGGTTGCCATGGTCGCGAATTCCTTTTAGTGTTTTAATTACAGTATTACTAGATTCAGGAGAATCACCCATAAATAACTTACTCCACGCACGAGTTGCAGGGATATTCTCTCCCCCTAAGTATTTGCTTTGACATATCGAGAACATGTTCATTCCGGATATGCCTTCATTTTTCTGTGCATCCCTCCACAATGAAGATGGCCGAACAATCTCCCATGTGTGATTATTAATATTCCACTCTGGGGCTATCGGTTCTTGAGCAATGAGTTCAAAATGAATACTCTTTTTCCCTGGGATTGAGATGGTATGCGGTCCTGATTTAAGAAAGTTCAAACAGATTCTCTCATCATCTCCCTTAAGGGGCTCATGATCAATTCTTATGGATGTTGGGCTCTCACGGACTAAGAAAGGCGCCGCTCCAAGGAGATACATATTCTTCCTCACTTTTAATCCGCCTTCTAAATAACATGTCTTCCTTTCCGTGAAATAGATTGCCGGACCTGTCTCAATGGAGAGTTGAACAATTCTAATTCGTGGCGTAGTAACGAGCGTTGGACAACTCCTGAAGATATATGTCATGTCCGACTCCTGTGGAAATAGGACAGCAATCCCAACCTCCCCTTCCTCAAGATAGCGAACCTCTTCCCATATCTCGTAATCTGGATTACGATGGAAGATAAAGATTCCTGTACGCCGTTTGGGGATCCGGTTTTTTGTGTTGGTTATAACATGGTATTGGGCAGATGCCACAGGATAAGAGCTAAGTAGTTTCTGGGACTCGTTACGGATCTCAAATGACTCAAGATCATCCGTTAGATATAATACGTTGCCAGAAGACGTGACGCGCTTTTTACTTTCGGAATAGTTGGCTGCTCGATACTCGCCATCCCATCTCAGGAAAAAATTGTATATCTGCTGCCTTGCGTCATCTGCCAATTTAGGATCAAAATAAATCCTCTGGGCATTTTTCGAATCAATATACGAGTATAGTTGTCGCCATGGCACAATCTCCCAGAATGTTGCATATGGATAGTCATCTTCTGGTGTGAGTCCATGGTCTACAAACGCCCTGGCAAAATTCAACAACGCTTCTGTCGTAAACACACGAAGGGCTTCTTGAAGGGGATACTGCACGTATCGACCAGCTCCGTAGCCTGGTACGCATTTACGGGAAACGCGGAAATCATTATTATCACACCATCTGTAGAATGTCGCCCACATCCAGTCCTGATAATCGTTCATCCAGCGTTGAAGCTCTCCTGTATCGTAAAAGATTAAATCGCTGAGACGATCTCGGTAATTGCGTTCTGTTATACCGTCACTATTGGCCCTCTTTGTAGCCGCAAAGACCTGAATGGCGATCATCCCCTTTGCCAAAAAGGCGTTAGATGCTACGCTATTAAGAGAATACATGGCGCTAGACATCAGCTTATCTTCCGTGGTCTTGTATTCTCTACAGAAATCATCTATGAAGGTTTGGTCAACAATGAAAGCGACCACCTCTCCTTTTTTTTCATCCGAGAAGATGGTTTCATCCACATACCTACAGAAGTGCATGAATATGCTTTCGCTTGTCATTTCGAAAAAACGGAAAACTAAAACAGGCCCTCGTATTCAACAATAAATCCCTTCTCCTCAAAGATTCTGGCCAGATCCTCATCGTTATTGGCTAACATCACCTTCTCCTGAACCTCCATGTCAGAAAGATCCAGTCTCTTCAGTTTGGGCTTGCCTGTAGTCTTGTCCGGCAGCTGGCGAATAAGCTGGATGCTGTTAACCTGCATATTGTCTTTCGCATACTCCACGAAGCCTTTTGCCTTGGGGAGATTATCGGTCTTGGAGCTATCATGGGGCTCCAAAATATCAATAGAAATACCGGTGTCGTAATTCCTCTTAACAATCAGGAAGTCCGGATATGCTGTCTTCTGGGCGCCATTCATCTTATACGGGATAGCCAGCGACCAGTCCTTTCTGGGAGGATTCCGGAGCCACCCCAGGAACAGCGGGTCTTTACGCTCCTCTTCCAGCAGACTCTCTTCCCATGAGGATCCAAGTTTGATTCGGATACTGCCGGTGGCGTTGTTCACGTAGAGGTGGTCACGGTATTCTTTACCATTGGGGTCAGACACATAACTATAATCCAGTGGCAGGTGATATACGTGGGGAGACACCTCAGAGGAGTTGGATACAATCTTCTTGTACTCATTCACCGTAGCCTCGTTGCACTTGTTGGCAATCAGCAGCCTGTACTTCTTGTGTAAATCAAGAAAGCGTTTCTTCGCCCATACGTTCAAGTCCTCAAGAGCAGACTCGTCATTAGCAAACAGGATGACGTCCACCATGTACGATGTCTCGTCCTCGTCGGTAGCATAGAGTTTTCCATACATGTCGCCGATACCCTTCTTGCCCAGGGTGGCGTCTGCTGCCCGGAACTGGATGTCCACGTTGCCGTCGTCATTAAAGGTGGAAATCGTATCGGCCTTATCAATATACTTACCAAAAGCGTCGTAATAGCGAGAATGCAGTTTAAAGGAACGGATGCTATCTGCAAGTTCCCCATATTTTCCGCTTTCCCGGATGCCGTCAGCGTACTTGTGAATAATCTCTGCAACCTCCTTCTGAATCTCGAACTTTGCATTAGGATACAGCATCACACGAGTAAGGAGTGCTGACAGGTTCATCAGGCAGGCGAAGTAGGTTTCCATCTTTATCTCTCGCACCTTGTAAGTGGTGAGATCCATGTCGTTGATGGCCCTGATGATGGATTCCCGGTTGTATTTTTTCTCTCTGGCCGGTTTCCCTAAGGACATGGCTGGTGTGATGTGGGGATGTTTCTCTGTCTTCGGTGATGATGTTGGCGCCTTCCATTGAACAGTGTAAATCTCGTCAATAGCGGCTTCATCATGATAATCCGGCCCCGGCGGCATGTGTAGTGCCGGTGCATCATCCCAATCTTGACTGGAGAACAATGAATTTTGCTGTTCGCCGGAGTAGGGTTTCACCACCAGCGGAACAGCCTCACCGTTATCCCCTGGTCTCACGGTGGCCACTTTAATATCACCACCACTGAGGGATTCATCCAGGATCTCCGGAATCATGCCCGTCTCGGATGAATTAAGCGCCGTAACGATATCATCTACGGTCTCCTCGTCGAAGAATGGCAGGAACAGATATACATCATTCAGTGTAGGGTCTGTGTTGACCCTGGCGTGGATGGGGGTTCGGATAACGCGACCGAGCAATTGGGCTATATAGGTGGAGTCCTGAGCTCGCTTAAAGGACACCATGGTCTCCGCTCGAGGGCAGTCCCAGCCAGTTGACAGGTTCTCTTTAAAGAACACTACCCGCACCTTCATATCTTCAGATATCTTTGACGGTTCGATATATGGGATTTCCAAACCAAAGGCAGTCAAGGTCTCCGTAGTTTGTCCGAAAGTATGAATGACCTCACCCTTTTCGAAAGTAATACCAGTCGCTTCCTCTATCTTTTGGATGCAATCATCCAAGTTGGTCGTAGTAAGCACATCTTTCGTTCCATTTTCTACCTGGACTATGAAGATGGGTTTTACATGGGCGTGGTGCTGCTCCTGGCAGAAAAGGTTCCAGCGGTCCACTTTATTTTTCCATTCTGTGGCTGCTGCCTGGAGAACAGCGATTTTCCTGTTGGTGCCATCATCATCGGGATACTTTATTATAATCCTGTCTTTCAGAAGACCAGAAGCACGCACCTCTTCTGGAGAAACACGAATAGGAAGTATTGTGGAATCTGTGGTACCGGCCAATGTGTTAAATCGCTCAATGGTAGCAGACATACCTATCACGACGGGCATCTTGGGAAGGCCGTCATCCGGTGAACCCTTGATAAACTTCTGCATAATGGTCTGCGCCCTAGATGCGTCCCTTCCCTGAGCGCCACGATGTGCCTCATCGATTATCACGATGAAACGCTCAGCCTTTTCAGATACCGTATTCCGCAGGACCTCCCAGATGGTATATTGCCTGCTGTCGGTATGCTTAGTGAGATTGCTATTTACACCAAGTTTCTGAGTATTGAGGAAGTATACGTGGCCATCCTCCAGACGCTCACCTTTGAAGCTGTCATCAAGTATCACACACTGGCCCAGGCGTAGTCGGTCGGCCTTCAGGTCGAACTTGGCCTTGGATTGCTCGTTGAGTTCAGGTGAATCCGACAGCCAAAGGAAGACGCAATCCGGCATCTCAGGGAAGACAGCCGTTTTGTTCTGGGCGTGGATGAACAGCTCGTCCCCGTTGAAGACACTTTCCACCAACGCTGCCATTATTATGGTCTTGCCACTGCCGGTTGGCGCTGTGAACGACAAGATTTGCGGGATACGCTCGCTCCTATAGCTGGATATGGCACTATTGAGTTTTAAACGGAGCTGGCCGAGTGCTTTCTGCTGGAAGGATAATAAATCTACTCTCATATGGCCTTATCTGCTATGGTTGATTCTAAAGTTATCGAGGTAATCGCGGTAGAGCTGGAAGGTGTTGGGTATGCCTAGTTCTTCTGCCATAACGGTATACTCACGCTCGAAGTCGGTGATGATGTAGAGGGTCTCCAGGCCGGCGACCTTCTCCATCTCTTCCTTGAAGGCATGGTACTGGTTGTCATCGATAAGGACGGCCATCTTGTTTTCGGGGAGTATGAGCCAATCCGGAAGGACATCCGTCTTAAGTTCCGGACACTTGCCCACTGCCCCGGCCTTCATCCACAGGACCGGCAGCAACTCACGGAACTGACGTCCAAGCTTGACGGAATTCTTACTAAGGAACCCCAGTTTGAAGAATATCGCGTTGGCTTTAAAACCTTCGGCCATGGGAATCTCCTTGCTGGAGACCAAATAATCACCTTTCAAAGGGTTTCCGTTACCATCAACGCCAGTTATCGAACAGACTGTGCGTGGCCAATTTGTATACCTAGCAATACCTAGCTTTTCCCAGTCGGGTTCACCAGGTAGGATACCTTTTTCTAGCAAGACTTTTGCCTCATCGCCGGATACCTCGTTATTGGTAACCATAATACAGCGTCTGCGTCCTCCATCTTCGGCATTCAAGAGGTTAACTGCATGAAGTGTAGTTCCTGAACCCGCAAAAAAATCTATGATTAGAGCATTTTTCTTATCTCGGGTAAATAAATCTAAACAATCCCTAACCGCATAAAGTGACTTTGGATATGCAAAATTATTACCAGGTAAGATTTTTCTCATCAAGAGTGTGCCATATGTGCTAGCATCATGAAGTGGCATATTCCATATTGTGCCTGGCTTAATAGTGTTAAGGCTCTCATCTGCGGATTCAAAAATCAACTGACCTTTTTCATTTCTTCCAATAACCCGAACTTCTCCACTATTTATTCTAGAAATATCTCCGCTCTTCAAATACAGGACAGATGCAAACTCTTTTTCTTCATCTACAGTATTTACAATCAAGGTCCCGTCATTATACTGTTTCATGAATCGTTCTTGAGAAATCTGCCATGTTCCTTCGTCACCATTGGGGGCCAGTGGCCATACGGCAAAAGTACCTTCTGGCGGAGTAATGCTATGCCTATCGACACCGAGAGCGGGTGCTTCTCCAACAGCAACAAACTGTCGAGAAGACTTATCAATAAAAAGAGGGTAAAATAGATTAGGCCGACGATGCCTTGGCCAATTCTCACCACCTCTTCTTCTCAAACCTTGCCATGTAACAGGGCTCTTCTCAACCTTCTCTTGGACTTCGTAGCCTTTAGACATATCTATAGACACGTTGCCGGGCATAGATTCTCCAAACATAACAAAGAATAGGTACTCACCTGACCTTGTAAACTCACCATACCTTTTGCTACCGCCTGCTTTAATAACTGAGCTCACCATTTGAATCTTCGCCTCCGGGAACATCTGCTCCAGTAAGCAACCCAGATGCAGGTACTCCTTTTCGTCAATTGTGACTATCAACACGGAGTCTTTGGGATTAAGTAGTTTTTTGGCCAGGGCCAGGCGCCGCTGCATGAAGGACAACCATTTACTGTGGCGGTACTCGTCGGCGCCATCTACATAATCATTGTTATACTTCCAGTCCCTAGCGCCGGTGTTGTACGGGGGATCGATGTAAATGCAGTCCACCTTTCCGGCATACAGGTACTCCAGAAGCTGAAGAGCGTGATAGTTGTCAGCCTCTATAAGCGTGTGCCATAGGTCGCTGTCCGGTGCATTACAGATAGAATCAATCGGTTTGAGGTAAGGATAGATAGGTGTTCCAAACTGAGCGATAACCACAAGGTCAGCGATACTAAAGCTCTTGGGCTCCTGGCTACTAGCTTCCAGACACTCAGCGACGCCATCACTTATAGAAAGGACCTTGTATACGCCCTTCCCTCCGGCCTTCTCGGTTACGAGCTCGCCCTTTTTGATTGGCAAGTCATATAATTTAACAGATTCCGGCAGATGCTCCTCAAAGACAAGCCCGAATTTCTTCTGCTTGTTCATACGGTCCAGCTCAGCCCGTATCCTTGCCCGCAGCTCCGGATTCTCAATCTGAGCAATGAGGTCATTTATTGCAGCCATATTGAACTATCTAGTGATTTTCTTTCAAAGATAACATTTTTCTTCTTAAATCAGAGATTTAAATCCTTTTTCTTACCGAACGAAACGACTTCATTCTGTGTTATTTACCAACAAAGCTTTCTGAATATCAAACCCAAAATAATTAAAATGCACCGAGTATGTTTTTTCGAAAAGCCCTGATTCAAAATGTTTTTGGATAAAATCTTCCTTAAGGTCTGGGTTAATCACCACGTCAATTACGCGCAAATTCTTTGGCCTATCACATTCATACCGATTTCTTCCCCGAATACAGATAGCAATATACCCTTTATCCTCTTTTTGACTCCGATACAAAAGCAAATCAGCCTTAAACCCGAGATATTTTGCACCGACCTCGCACACATCGTATCCAAGAGCCTTTAGGTCATTATATTTCTTGTATAATCCGAACGGATTAATGAATAGTGTCCCCGCATCGAAAACATTCTTGAGTATGTTGCGGGTTTTATCATATATCTCTTTGCGCCCACTGGAATAGGACAGATTATCGCCTTTAGGTTTCTGCGGCGGCAATTCCACAATCCACTTCCTTCTTTCAGTGGAATTTACCAGAAAATCTTTAAGTTCCGCCTTATCAACAGCCTGATATTTTAGATCTATCTCAAGGCACTTAAGGTGATTTTCGACTATGATCTTCCGCTTATTAGCATCAACCTTATGCGTAAAGTTGAACTCAATAAGCAGCCTCTCGCCGTTTGTCATGATACCTTCGACATCCGGCTTAATACCCAGCCTTTCATCGTACTTCTCTGCAACCACCCGGCGTAATACTACATGCCCAGAAGGGAAATCTCGCCTGTATGTTTGAGGAATATTTATACAGCGAGCCTCCATTAAAACTTCTTTGGCGAGCAAATGGATAGAAGACTCATAACCTCCTTCACATTCATGACCGTTGGCATGTGCAAAATGGTGCTGTCTAACGCCATCTATGACGCCATTCTTTGCAACAAGCGGTGATTTACAGTGAGGACAATGGCAATTACATTTGACGCCATTAGCTACAGCGTCAACATGCACAAGGGCTCCATTAGAGTCAAGAGCATAAGTCAAGAATGCGGCCATTATAATGGTATTTTCGGCAAAATTAGCGATAATGTGTGACAGGTTTTGTCACACGCGAAAAAACTTTACATAATTTTTATCTTGCCAAAACTTTTCAGTCTGCCAATTTTTTCTTATTTTCGCAAAAATAAAATTTAATGACAAAAACTGACACTTATATGAGACCGCAAAGAACACCCCTGCAGAAGTTCCTGAGATTCCTTCTGTTTCTCCCTCTGTTTATGATTATCGGGACAACGGACAATATCTAGATCGTCAGCCTAATCAGCCTGCCATCCTTGCAGAACATCTCCTTGTACCGCATGATACAGGCATACACCTGGGCCGACGTCACCGGCTGCCCGTCTTTCCGGAGGTGTAACCCCCGGA
>JAEEGL010006850.1_pt1 | contig 19470 bp, 16 predicted proteins | sample 9134231 | NCBI WGS metagenome assembly JAEEGL01 (sample SAMN16246548, study PRJNA631951) | gut metagenome | biome: gut microbiome; feature: rumen; material: fiber-attached | host: Bos | place: Iran: Karaj | collected 2018-10
AGCTCATACATATGAGCGGTGTTCTTATCAAGATAAACAATGTTACCGGATACGGTCTTTACATCGGCATTTACCTTGTCCAAAAGTTCCTTAGTCTTACCCTTGCCCTTCTGACCAACTATCAATGATACCACTAATTTTTCCTCCGATGCTATTATTTTAGTGATGATTATCACTAATCTGATTATAGTTTAAAAACGCCAAAATATCAATTATTTATTTGCTTAGAATGAGTTCCATGAGAGCTTTTTGATGGCCATAAAGCGTGTCATTATCGGGGGTTCCCATTACGCATGAAATGTATGGATTACCTGAAGAATCCTTACATAAAACAATGAGGCAGTGACCTGCAGAACCTGTTGTTCCGGTCTTTCCTCCGATAACGGTAATGCCCGCGGGAGCGTTAACGTCCTTGTCCGTTCTGATGAACTGATCCGTGCTTCTTACTGTCCTGTCCACGCTTCTGCCGGAAGCATCATAATAAACCGTTGAATACTCCGAAGTGGATACGATCTCAGTGAACTTCTCGTATTTTATGCATTCGCTTAAGATCAGATACAGGTCGTAAGCTGTAGTGTAATGATCATCGGAATCAAGTCCGTGGGGATTTGAAAAATGAGTATTGGTGGCCCCCAGTTCCCCGGCCTTCTCATTCATCATATCGCAAAATGCGGGAACACTTCCTGCCACATGAACGGCGATGGCATTCGCGATATCATTAGCCGAATACATGAGCATAAAATGAAGCGCCTGATCCATGGTCATGGTATCGCCGACTTTTCCGGGAAGAACGGTCTCATCATATCTGAAGCCGTTGACCTCTTCTCCGAGAGTAAGCTTTTCGTCCATGGAACAATGCTCCAGAGCCACAAGAGCAGTCATCATCTTAGTAGTGGATGCGGGACGTATCCTCTCGTTAGCTCTTACAGAGGCAAGAGCCTCGGCATTATTGATATCCACAAGGAGTACGGATTCAATGGATGTTGACATCTCAAGGCCTTCAACAGGAATATCCCCTGTGATAACACACAGATCTTTTGCAAAAGAATCAGCCTTGAGTTCCGTGGAAAAACCTCTTCCGGCAATCTCACCGGAGAGAACGGATTGGGAATACGGAAGGCCGAAAGCCTGTCCGCAACCTCCCATGAGCAATACAGAAACCAAAAGGATCGAAAGTAATCTGAATTTTATTTTTCCGTGTTCACGGATCATTTATACATCTCTCTCCATTCAAGATCCCCTCTGTCAAGGGATTTGATAAGAAGTTCCGCGCTGGCAAGATTGGTTGCAAGCGGAATATTGTGAAGATCACAGTCTCTGAATACATTCTCAACATTCGGTTCATGAACGTTAGATCCCACGGGATCTCTTAAGAATATGACCAGATCGATGAGATTCTGTTCGATCTGTGCAGCCAGCTGCTGTTCTCCTCCAAGATGACCTGCCAGAAATTTATGGATGGTCAGATTGGTTACTTCTTCGATGAGTCTTCCCGTGGTCCCCGTAGCGTACAGATCATGCTTGGAAAGTATGCCCCTGTATGCAACACAGAAATTCTGCATCAGTTTCTTTTTTGAATCATGAGCTATGAGTGCAATGTTCATAATTCCCCTGTGAATACCCCTTTCTTAATATATTTCAGGTCCATATCCCCATATGAACCCAAAGGATCAAAGATCAAAATCATCAAGCGGATTAATGGTCCTCTTGATCTGCAGCCTGACGTTAAGAACTACTCCGAGTCCCATATAAAGGGTCACAAGTGACGTCAGACCATAACTTACAAAAGGCAGCGGCAGTCCTGTATTGGGCAGAAGGAATGTTGCAACCCCTATATTCATGAATCCCTGAACTCCTATAAAAACTCCCATAGCAGCACAGATGATCGCTCCTGCCGTATCCTTTGCCCTTATTCCGATACTCAGACAGTTCAGCGAAATGATGAACAGCAGAATAATGGTGACGGAAGCTCCTCTGAAGCCGAATTCCTCGCCTATAACGGCAAAGATGAAATCGGTTTCTGCCTCTGAAATAAAATTAGAGTTCTTAACGGATGTGATCTCGTTATTCTTATATCCCTTTCCTTCAAGCATTCCGGAACCGATGGCGGTAACGGAATTGTTCTGCTGATAGGCAATATCGGGATAATCCTCGGGATACAAAAATCCGTTGATCCTCTTGAGCTGATATTCTTCCAGAACCCCGTTATCGGGATTCATTATATAGCCCACCAACACAACTCCGAGAGGTATGGAAACAAGAAGAATGATAAGAATGATCCTCTTCTGTAAGCCTCCGGAAAACAGTATCGATGCAAAGATGAAAATGAGCATGATACTGGTAGAAAGGTCGGGCTGCTTGTATACCAGGAAAAATGGCACAAGAAAAAGTCCGCAACACAGCAAAAACAGGTGCAAACTGCTGATTTTTTCCTTATATTTCATAATAAACGAGGCAAAAAATAAAATCAACAGCAACTTGGACAGCTCCGAGGGCTGAAAGGTGATGGATCCGATATTCAGCCATCTCTGGGCATTATGGGAGGAATGACCGCTTACCATGACCAGGATGAGGATGAAAATTGTGAACAGATAAATGGGAATCCTGAATTTCATGATGAAATGATAATCGATCAATGAGATGATCACCATGATAACGGACCCCACGATTATTCCGCCAATCTGTTTTTTGACATTCTCTGCTCCTGCTTCCCCCATTGCGGAGCTTATGGCAAAAACTCCGATGATGGAAAGAAGTACGGTGAAAATTATTAACTTGAAATCATAATCTCTAAGTCTGTAATTTTTTAAGTTCATATATCTTCTCCATAACAACCCTGTTGAGAGGGCCTATGGTGATCTCTTTTTCGACTATTCTTGCCACTTTGGGAGCACTCTTAAGTACAGCCGACCATATGGGTTTTGAATCGGGCTCATACTTAAGATCCGCGATACGCAATTCGAGAGGCTCCATTTCAATGGCACAGATGAAAGATGAAGCATCACCCGCACTGCCGGCATGAGCGGTTCCGTACAGGCCGCCCAAAACAATGATGTTTCCTTTGCTCTTTATCTCACTGCCGGGATTGACGTCGCCGAACACAATAACGCTGTCTTCCACTTCCACGCATTTATTGTTCATCAAAGATCCGTGGAAGATGCTGCATTTTTCATCTTCCCTCATCCTGTCTTCAAGGATCCCGCCGACTTTTTTTATCCTTTCAAGTTCTTCGTCATCCCTGCCTATGACACAGCTGATATCAACGTCGGAACTTGCCCTGATGGCATCGATCACAAGAGATTCCTCGATATCCGAAAGAGTTCTGCCGGATATATCAAGGATGATACTTCCATTTCCGAGAAAATTCCTGGAAGCATAGAACTTGTCCCTGATACATCCGAGAAGTTCACTGAAGTTCATATCGGGATCAAGGATAAGTCTTATGGCGCCGTTATAGCTTTTAAGCATTACACCGGTACTCAATTTACGCCTCCTGAAATCAGTTACGTCTTTCGTCTGTAGCAAAATCAGACGCTTCGATGGTATCTTCAACATGGTAATAGGCCTGAAGACATTCATGAGCAAGCTGTGCCGCATAATCCGAATAGAATCCGAAAGGAATACGGACGCTGAGCGCCACCTCGGGATCCCCCTGAGCGGGAGCAAAGGCAATATAAAGCGCATGGTCCGGCTTGGAACGGGACTGTTGGGCTGTTCCGGTCTTTCCAGCAACGGACACGGGGATATCGCTGAAATACCTCTTTGCCTCAACACCGTCGATCATACCGTTTCGAATGGCGCTCCATTGATAATCTTCCAGTTCAACCGTGTTATAAACAACGGGTTCGTGGGTCCAGATGGTCCTTCCGTAGGTGTCGTTAATGTGATCCAGAAGAGTCAGGTCGTAAGTCGTTCCGCCGTTTGCGATTGAGCCTGCATATCTGGCAAGCTGCGTTGTGGTATAGGCATTGGTACCCTGACCTATATAGGATCGTACCGAGTCAAGATTGGAAACATCCGGATCATATTCCGTTATCTCAACACCGGACCGTTGCGTCAGTCCGTACATATCGGCATATTTATAGAGATAATCCAGGCCGGCGGCATCGTCATAATATCCGTTCAAAGTCGCCAGTTTATAACCCACATTGAAGAAATATACATTACACGAATCACGTATCGCGGTCCTGACGGTCTCGTTTCCGTGGTAACCGGTACATTTCGGGGAAGGCTCGATCTCTGTAAATACGACCGAACAAAAATACTGTGTCTGTGGAGTTATTATCCCCTCGGAAAAACCTGCGGTTGCGGATACTATCTTAAAGGTAGAACCGGGAGCAGATTTATACTGCGTCGCAAAATTCAAAAGAGGCGACGAATCATCATTAAGGAGTCTGTTATAATACGCCGCATCAACGGAATTGGCCATAAGATTATTGTCATATCCGGGATATGAAACAAGGGCCAGGACCTGTCCATCGTTAGGATCGGTCATGACAACGGATCCGTTGCAGGGTTCAAGTGCAAGCTGCGCGGGAGTGATGTCAAGGTTTGCTATCCTGTTCATGAAAAAAGTATAGGATGAAATGGCTCCGTTATTGAGTCTTGTGACCTCGGATTCGGGAATATTTATAGCTTCCTGCTCAATGAGGAGTCTGCAGACCTGATAGCCCGTGATCCTGTCGTTTAATATCATATATTTGTAAAATCTGGTCTGATACTCTTCATCGGAATCAAGTATCGAAAATGCCTTGACGATAAGAGCATCAAATATCTCGGAAGAATCGGCATATTTTGCATCAAGATCAAGCCTTGAAACATCCACCCATCCCATGGAAATGGAATGTTCCAGAACTTCACCGAGGCTTACGTCCCCGCCTTCATCCCAGGCCTTGTACACGGCATCGTTGCTGTCTATCTCGGAATTCATGATGATACCGGCGTTTACCAGATCCCTGAAAAGATAATACTGATACACCTTGTATTCATCATTCAATTTTTCATAGGGAGTCCTTGTGGTTCTAATGCCGTTTTCAAGAGTGGAATAAACATTCTCCTTATATGTAAGGAATCTTGAATAAACTTCTCTTTCCGTATCAAGTGCATCCTCAGCGGAAAAATGTGACATGTCTAAAACATTGTTTCTGAAGACCGCATAATATACATCGGCAATGGGAATAGTCTTTACGGAATCGGTGGTCTTTACGGCATATTTTGCATTTTGTATCTTCTGTCCCAGGATATATGCAAGCTTTCTTTCTGTTATGTCATAAAGCTCCATGGTCAGATTCATGTCGATGGAAAGATATACATCCTTGCCTCTTACCGCATCCCTGTGTTCGAGAACTGACAAAACCTTACCGGTATTGTCTACCATGACCTTCTCATAACCCTTTGTGCCCTGGAGAGTCGTCTCCAGATAGTTTTCGACACCGAGCTTTCCAACCATATCTTCGAAAGTATAGGTTCCTTCCGAAGCGCCCTCATCGATCATTCTCTGGTTGAATGATGCAAGCTCGTCTTCCGTTGTGATCCTGCCGGTATAACCGAGGATATGGGCAAAATATTTGCTGTTAACGTATTTTCTTACGGTATCCTCCTGAATGGTAACGCCGGGAAGGATATCGGAATTTTCCATGATAAGAGCCACCGTTCTGTCGGAAACATCCGTTGCGATGGTGGTTCCGATATATTTACGATATGAAGTAAGGCTCATTGCATAGCGTACCGAAACAATATCCAGCCACTCTTTGTTGGTATAGCCTTTTCCTTCGATCCATTCCGACTTCCTGTCTTCGGGATCAAGCCTTTCTCCTACGGAAAATCGGTAACCTCTTCCGGAGTTTCTCGAAAGATAGATCATGACCTGAACGGGAGTGGAATTTCTTTCTTCTTCGGTAAGGTCAGCGGGATCCGCATGATCGTAGACATTGGCCAAAAATCTGGTGAGCTGTGAACCGGACACGGTATAGACGAATTCTCCGTCCTTATCAAGTGCGATCTTAAAATCCAGATCTATGGTATCTCCGTTTTTTTCAATGAAGCCCACAAGCGTATGTATAAGATCGTTTAACTGCTTATCCTTGGTGGATGAGGTCTCAAATGTATCCTCGATATTTATGGAATAAGCCAGTTCATTATAGGCGAGGATATTTCCGTTACAGTCATAGATATTTCCCCTTGTGGGGTAGATATCCCTTGTTTTTACCTGTTCAAGGACAAAGCTATCAAGATATTCGCTTCCGTGAATGATCTGAAGATAAAAGCATCTGTAAAGGAGCACGGAACAAAGGACCACCATTATCAGATAAATGATGGTCACACGGCTGGTAAAGATACTTATTATTCTTTCCCTGAGTCCGTCAAACATTCTGCTTCTCTCTTTCCTTCTTCAAACGGTATTCCCTAAATTTTTCATCAATGGTAAGGAGTATGGGATAAATGATCAGAGAAACAATAAGGGTATAAAAGACCTCGGGAAGTATGATATTCATGATGTAATAGCCGAGGCTTAATTTCCCCCGCATAAGGAATGAAAAAATGTAATACATAAGCCCGTAGGATATGTCACTTAAGGTGATGAGGATCATGGGAAGCCTTATGTCCTCGGCATAAAACAGCCCGCTGAAGCAGCCGTTTATATAGCCTATGAGCATAATGATCAAAGCGTTCAGTCCCAGCATGTCTCCAAAGAATATATCCATCAGAAGCCCGCAGAAAAAGCCGCATATGGCCCCGGTTTTTTCATCATAAAAAAAACCGTACACACATACGATCAGCACGAGAAGATTTGGGATAACATTACCAAGCTTCATATAAGTAAAGACACAGGACTGAAGCAGAAAAAAGAATGGTATGGAAATTGCAATCAGAATTCTCTGAATCATTCGTAATCGTTAACTTTAAGATCGGTGATCACAAGCACGGTGGACAGATAATCAAAATCAGTCGCCGATTCGATAGTCCCCGATTTTGTGAGATTGTTTGCGTCGTTTTGTACGGTATCTATATAACCGATAAGAAGTCCCGGAAGATACTTGTCACTTATGTTGCTGGTGACAACCTTGTCGCCTTTTACCACAAGTCCTTCGGGATCGGAAAGCTGCGAAAAAGAAAGTCTGCCGGTTTCCGTAAGTATCAGATCTCCCGTGACCATAAGGGTAAGATCCGATGAAACAACCTGTGCGCTCACATTGCAACCGTCGGAGATTATCGATGTGACTCTTGCCCAGTTGGGACCCACCTTGGTTATCCTTCCCACAAGACCTCCGCCTGCAATGACATTCATGTCCACCGCAAGACCGTCATCGGTTCCCTTATCTATAACAAAAGATGAATACCAGTTGCCGGAATCCTTGGCTATGATCCTCGCAGCAACCTTGTTGTATGAATAATAATTTTCGGAAAGGCTCAGAAGTGCCTGCATTTCGGTAAGTTCGTATCTTTCCTGGGTAAGGATGGTATTCTCTTCCGTAAGGCGATCGATCTGAGCTCTTAATTCGGCATTTTCTTCAAGAAGGGAACGTACGGAAGCAAGTTCGTCTTTTCTGTTTCTGAGCCACTCTCCCGCTCTTGATATACCCTTTTCGAAGGGGACGATGACAACACCTGCGGCACTGTTTACGGATACATCAAAAACAGATGTTCCGTAAGTCAGGACCATAAGAAAGATACATATGATACTTAAGATAAGAAGAACGTACTTACCGGGAATGGTAAAACGTACTCCCTTGGGTCTTACAACAGGACTCATTTACCCATGCCTTCCGCACTCTGAGCAAGAGATGCAAATTCGGGATCCTGGATGATCCTTCCGAGACCGTAAGCCGTGGTGGTCATAGGCTCGTCAAACAGGTTGACATTAAGACCGGTTCCTTCGTAGATCCTTTCGGCAAGATGCGATACCTGGCTGGCTCCTCCGGTAAGGAAGATACCGTTTCTGAAGATATCCGCAGACAGTTCGGGGGGAGTTCTCTCAAGGATGAACTTGATATTATCGATAATGGTCTTAAAGTTTCCTTCAAGACAGTCCACGATAAGTTTCGTAGGGATTTCTCTCTTGACCGGAAGTCCTGTGACGATGTCACGGCCGTAAACAAGCGCTCCGGTTCCTGCTTTTTCAAGATCCTTGAGATTCTTCTTAACTTCCTCGGAAGTCTTGCCTCCGATCATAAGTCCGAACTCATTTCTGACAGCAGCACGGATGGAATCATCAAATTTAAGGCCGCCTTCCTTGATCAGCTTGGAAAGTACAATGCCTCCAAGGGAAAGAACCGAGATCTCAGTGGTCTCAAAGCCTACATTAACAACAAGAACACCGATGGCATTCTTAACATCTATGCCCATTCCTATTCCGTCGGCAATAGCCATCTGTGTGACATATATCTTATGAGCCTTAACACCCGCTTCTTTGAGAAGATCATAGAAAGCTCTCTTCTCTACATCAGTGATATCGTAGGGAACAGCAATAAGGAAATCCGCACTCTTGGGGTTACCGTTCTGAATATCTGTAATGAGGTATTTAACGAGAAGCTCCACATTATGAAGATCAGAGATAACACCACAGGACAAAGGATATGAGATCTGGATATTTGCGGGTGCCTTTTCATGCATCTCATATGCCGAATCCCCGTATGCAAAAAACTCAGTCTCGTCCTTGATGGCGATCATGTTCTTCTGAATGGTGATGGTATTGTCATTGTTGTTGAAGATCTTGATATGGTTGGTTCCAAGATCGATTCCGTAAGCGTTGCTAGCCATATTTATCCTTTCTTACAACTATTTCAGTTTAGATAACCGGATTCACTGAAACTGTAATAAATCTTATCTCCGATGATTATATGATCGAGTAACGGGATCTCCATGATCCTGCAGCTCTCATACAATTTTTTCGTTAATTCTCTGTCTTTAGCGGAAGGTGTGGGATCACCGCTTGGATGATTATGAAGAAGTATGATGTTGACCGCTTCTGCATCCAGAGCTTCCATCATGATATTTCTAATGGAAGCGGTTGATCCGTTTACGCTGCCACTGGAGATCACGGATTCCCGTAAAACTGCGCCCTTAGAATCTATGCTCAAAAGAAGAACCCATTCATTCTTCTTGTGTCTAAGGCGTTCCATGTACATTTCAGCCACTTCGGAAGGCTTTCGTACATTCAGTCCGTCCTTAAGTCCTGCTTCATGTATCCTGAGAGAAATCTCCGCAAGACATTTGAGTTTCACAGCCTTGACCATACCGATACCGGGTATGGAAGTAAGCTGTTTAAGATCCAGATCGTACAGGCTTAAAAGTCCGGATCTGGGTGGTTTTCCCATATCCAGTATCTTTCTTGCAAGTGCCACTGCATTCTCACCCTTAGTTCCGGTTCTTAAGATTATCGCAAGGAGTTCCGCATCCGTAAGGGATGAAGATCCGTGCTTTTCAAACCTTTCGTAAGGCAGTTCCGAAAAATTATCCGTCATAAAGTCCTTTCGCCTTCTCCGGGACGAAAAAAATATCAGACTTTAATGAACTTAAATATAAGAAAAGCGATGATAATACCAATGATACCTGCAATATTGATATTGAAGGTAAGTCCGAAGGTAAATACCAGAAAACCGAGATTCAGTTCCACAGGGGAGGTGAGTCCGAAAACTCCCCCGTAGGAAAGGAATTCGATCCCGCTGTGCTGGCCAATGAGATTTCCGAGTATAAAACCTATTACTATGAGAAAAAACAAGATCCAGCCTCTGTACTTCATAAATAACTCCTGTAATTAAATGCAGATATTCGATGCGGGCATCTCCCCGCAATCTTTAATATCTTAACACAAAACGAGCCCTTTATCCACCAGAGATTGGAATGACTTAAGAATGCCGAACTTTCCGTGAGGCCATGTAAGTCCCCCCTGAAAATATGCGGTATAAGGCTCACGCAAAGGTCCGTCAGCCGATAATTCGATGGATGATCCGGATACGAAAGCTCCGGCTGCCATAATGACCTGGGAATCATAACCGGGCATATCCCAGGGTTCGGGAGCATATGCGGAATCTACCGGAGCCGCTGCCTGAATGCCTTCGCAAAAGGCAATAAGACCCTCGGGCTTATGGAAAGTTATGGCCTGAATTATATCAACTCTCTTGGTATCCGAAGAAGGAAAACTTTCAAATCCGAACTTTTCGAAAAGAGCCGCTGCAAATATTGCACTTTTTAATGCAGAGGCAGTAACAACGGGCCCCATGAAAAATCCCTGATACATTCTGGGCAGAGCTTCAAGGGAAGGTCCGACTTCTCTTCCCAGTCCCGGCGCAGTAAGTCTGTAGGAAGCATTTTCGATACACTCTTTTGTACCCGCTATATATCCGCCAACCTGTGCAAGTCCGCCTCCGGGATTCTTGATCAGAGATCCGACAACCATATCTGCACCTACATCAGTGGGTTCCATTGGCTGGACGAATTCTCCGTAACAGTTATCTACCATGCAGATGATATCGCTTCTGACCGACTTGACTGTTTTAATGATCTCTCCTATGGTCTCCACAGAAAGTGAAGGCCTTGTCTGATATCCCTTTGATCTCTGGATGGTAACGATCTTTGTTCTGTCGTTTATGACAGCCTTAATAGCATCGAGATCGGGAGTTCCGTCACTCTTTAGATCTGCCTGCGCATATGTAACTCCGTATTCTGCAAGAGAACCTTTGGATTTTCTGATGCCGATCACTTCCTCAAGAGTATCGTAAGGTTTTCCCACAGCACTCATCAGCTCATCACCGGGGCGAAGGTTACTCATAAGTGCAAGAGCAAGGGCATGGGTTCCGCAGGTGATCTGTGGTCTTACAAGAGCATCCTCGGTATGGAAATAGTCTGCATAGACCTTTTCAAGAGTATCCCTCCCGAGGTCGTTATATCCATAGCCGGTAGTTCCAAGAAGACAGCTTTCGCTTACATTATTCTTCTGGAATGCTTTTAATACCTTAAGCTGACATATTTCAGCATTATCATCTATCTCTTTAAATCTTTCCTCAAGTCCCTTAAGCACTTCCTCTCCGGTTTTCAGAACCTTATCGCTTATACCGAGTTCGGAATAAACCTTATTCAGATCAGTCATTACAAAATACCTCTTTTTCTACATTCTCCGGACATGAAATCACAGATCTTTTCTTTGTCATATCCGAATTCTTTAATATCGATCATACAGATGTCAGGTTCTCTTTTATACCATGTAATCTGTCTTTTTGCAAAATGTCTTGTCCGAAGCTTTATCTGATATACGGCTTCTTCAAGGGAGATCTCGCCATTTATATAGGGGATCATCTCCTTATACCCGATGGCCTGCATCGAAACAAATGAAGGATCTGCTCCTTCTTCGAGAAGTCTTCTGACTTCTCCTTCAAGACCGTTTCGGATCATCTCATCAACCCTTGAATCGATCCTGGAATAAATATCCTGACGATCGTCCATCAGCACAAAATAGACTGCATTATATACAGGCTCTTTAACCAATTCCGTTTCGTTATGTTCGGATATCTTTCTGCCTGTAAGATGATGATATTCAAGAGCTCTTATGACTCTTTTAACATTACCGGCCGGGATTTTCTCAGCGCTTTCGGGATCTACAGACTTTAATCTTTCATGAAGAAGTTCCGCACCGTTATCACGTACAAATTCTTCAAGGTCACTTCGAAACTCTTCATCGGGACCTTCATCATCGAATTCAACTCCCTTTAAAAGAGCCTGGATATAAAAACCCGTACCTCCAACAACCATTGGGATCTTTCCCTTGGAATAAATCTTTTCAATAGAGTCTTCTGCCATTTCCTTGAACTTAAAAGCAGAATAATCCTCATCAATATCACAGACATCGATGAGGTAATGAGGTACACCTTTTTTCTCTTTCTCGGTTATCTTGGCACTTCCGATGTCCATCCCTCTGTAAACCTGGGCTGAATCCGCAGAGATTATCTCCAGGTTTTCCCTAAGTGCAAATTCAACGGAAAGAGAAGTTTTCCCCACAGCGGTGGGTCCGGATAAAATTATAAGAGGCGGCATATTAACCATCAGTCTACGATCCTCTTGAACTTCTTTTCCATCTCGGTCTTGGTCACCGCAATGATGGTGGGTCTGCCATGGGGACAGTTATAAGGATTATCAAGAGTCAGAAGCTCATCGATCAGTTTGGAAGCCTGATCAAAACCTATCCTGTCTCCTCCTTTAACGCTGGCCTTGCAGGCCATGCCGGCAATCCTCTCATCAATGGTCTTAAAAGATCCGGTTCCGGGATTTATACTTAATTCATCAAGGACGGCAAGGAACAATTCCTTTTCGGAATGTCCGAAAAGATCCGTGGGAACACCTCTTAATGCAAACTCACTTCCTCCGAAATGCTCTACTTCAAATCCCGCTTTTCTGAAACTTTCTTCATTTTCAATGAAGGTTCTTTCTTCGGATGCAGTCAGGGTTATTACTATGGGGGGCATAAGCATCTGCGAAGGATGATCTCCGCTTACGATCCTTTTAAGCATCCTTTCGTAATTGACCTTTTCATGCGCAGCGTGCTGGTCTATGATAAACATCTTCTGCTCATACTGAACGATCCAGTATGTATCAAAAACCTGACCTATTATCCTGTATGAATCCCTCTTATCCCTGTCAAGAAGATGATCCTCAAAGATCTCTTTTTGCTTGTAAGTATATTCGTCTTTAAATGAACTGCCTACTATAGGAGACTCATCAGCGGATTCCGTCGGAACCTCATTATCGGACTGATTACAACAGCTTTCTTCGATATGGGTTACATCAGGCTTTCTTTCATCTACGAAAAATGAATCTTCTTCTGCAGCCTCACTTACTTCGGGTGCAGTAAATGAATATGATGATATCCCCGCAGCTTCATTAAATGCTTTGACTGTATTTCTGACATTTTCAAAAGGCTCGGGATTTTTGCCGCTTCTGACTTCTTCGAGAGCTTCTTTTTCCGATTCTTTCTTGTCCTTATCTGTTGTAAGAACATTCTCCGGTATCATCTCACCCTGCGTCAGACGATCATGAATGGATGAAGAAACAAATTCAAAGAACAAGTTCTGTTCGGAGATCCTTACGTCAAGTTTTGCGGGATGAACATTAACATCAACCTTTGAAGGGTCGATGGTGAAATTCAGAAAACATATGGGGAATTTGTGAAGCATGAGATACTCTCTGTATCCCTCTTCAACAGCTGATCCCATGAATGCATTCCTCACATATCTTCCGTTAAGGAAATAGATCTCCATATTCCTGTTGGAACGTACTTCTTCAGGCATTCCAAGAAATCCCTCCATGGAAAACAATTCATTTTTATTTTTTACGGGGATAAGTCTTGATGAGATCTCCTTACCGTAAACCCTGTAGATAACCTCATGAAGATCCCCGCTTCCGGAAGTATGGAATCTGGATCTGTTATCCTGGGAATACTGGAAAGATATATCCGGATGTGACAGAGCGATCTTTTCCATCATCTCGGCAACATAGGATCCTTCGGTTGCCGGAGTCTTCAGGAACTTCTTTCTGGCTGGAGTATTGTAAAAAAGATTTCTTACGATGACGGTGGTACCCTTAGGTGCCCCCACTTCTTCAAAGGCAATCTCTTCACCGCCTCTTATGATAAGTCTGTTTCCCGTAAGCGAACCCTCGGTACAGGTTATCATCTCGGTTTCCGTTACTGCACATATACTTGCCAAAGCTTCACCCCTGAAGCCAAGAGTCACAATGGAATCAAGGTCTTCTGCACCGGTGATCTTACTGGTGGCATGTCTTAAAAATGCGGTGCGCATCTCATCGGATGAGATGCCGCATCCATTATCCGTAACACGGATCATCTCAAGTCCGCCCTGTTTGATCTCGACGGAAACAGCAGTCGCACCGGAATCTATTGAATTTTCCACAAGTTCCTTGACCACGTTCAAAGGACGCTCCACCACTTCGCCGGCAGAGATCCTGTCTATGGTGTCCTTACTAAGTATCTTTATCATACCCTGTACCTGTTCTTAACCTTATTCTGCAGTCTGTAAAGAGTATTCAGTGCATCAAGAGGTGTAAGATTTGAAATGTCTATATCTTCTATTTCTTTCAGAAGGTCTTCATCGGAAACAAGATCAAAGAATGAAAGCTGTCCGCTGTCAACTTCATCAGGCTTAGTGACTTTCTTTGACTTAGCCGAACTCTGATCACCGGAAGAAATGGCTTCGATGACTGATGAAATATCCTGAAGCGCCAGGGATGATGCGATCTCCTTGGCTCTGTCTATTACCATATCCGGAACACCGGCAAGTCTGGCAACCTGTATTCCGTAGCTTCTGTCAGCTCCGCCCTTAATGATCTTACGAAGGAATACTATATCATCTCCGGATTCCTTAACTGCAATGCAGTAATTGTGAACATTGGGAATCTTGCCCTCAAGTTCCGTAAGCTCATGATAATGAGTTGCAAACAGAGTCTTTGCACCGAGTATCTTCTTATTGCTTATATGCTCGATGACAGCCCATGCAATGGATAGACCGTCAAAGGTTGAAGTTCCTCTTCCAATCTCATCCAGAATAAGAAGACTCTTGGAGGTTGCATTTCTTAAGATATTCGAAACCTCATTCATCTCGATCATGAATGTTGACTGACCGCTTGCAAGATCATCGGATGCACCGACTCTTGTAAAGATCCTGTCAACCACACAAAGATCGGCACTGGTTGCGGGAACAAAGCTTCCAACCTGAGCCATAAGAACTATAAGTGCCGTCTGCCTCATATAGGTGGACTTACCCGCCATGTTGGGTCCTGTTATGATGCTTACAAGATCCGACTGATTATCCAGGTATGTATCGTTTGAAACAAAAAGTTCCCCGCCAATCATCTTCTCAACAACGGGATGTCTTCCCTCTTTAATGTTGATGATACCCTTGCTGTTGATCTTGGGCTTAACATATCTGTTCACTTCAGCAATATAAGCAAGATCCGAAAAAACATCCAGATATGCGATGTTCTTTGCAGTCTTTAAGATCCTTCCGCTTTCTGCCGATATCGAATTCCTTATATTGCAGAAAACATCATATTCAAGATTCCGGATCTTTTCTTCCGCGTTAAGTACGGTGTCTTCCAGTTCCTTGAGTTTTGCGGAAGTGAATCTCTCACAGTTTGTAAGAGTCTGACGCCTGATGTAATCATCAGGTATCTTATCAAGATATGAATTGGTTATCTCAAAATAAAAGCCGAAGGCCTTATGATATTTGATCTTTAAAGCCTTGATACCGGTCCTTTCTTTTTCACTCTCCTCAAGTTCCGCAAGCCATTTCTTACCTTCGGTCTTGGCTGTCCTCAATTTATCGATCTCATCATCAAAGCCGTCCCTGATGATATCTCCATCCCTGATGGTAAGAGGAGGCTCCTCTTTAATGGATGCTTTTATAAGTGAACAGATGTCATTAAGAGTATCAAATCCTTCGCAGATCTCATCGAGGCTTTCGGAATGCACATCTGTTATAACGGTCTTGATATGAGGAAGCATCTCCAATGATGATGAAAGACTTATAAGATCTCTTGGATTAGCTGTACCAAAAGACACTCTTGCCAGGAGTCTCTCAAGATCATAAATAGGATTAAGATATTCCCTTAATTCGTCCCTTGCAATGGAATTTTTGAAAAATGCGGATATCGCATCCTGTCTTTTTTTGATCTCATTCTCATCTATAAGAGGCTGTTCAAGAAAAGACCTCAAAAGCCTTCCGCCCATAGCAGTCTTGGTCCTGTCCAAAACTCCGAGAAGAGATCCTTTTTTCTGCTTATCACGGATAGTTTCAGTAAGTTCAAGATTTCTTCTGGAAGAAGGATCCAGCATCATGAACTTACTTGCAACATACGGGTGGATCTCTGTTATGTTATCAAGTTCGGTTTTTTGCGTATCGTGAAGATATATAAGGGAAGCTCCCGCAGCCATCACTCCCGGGATCATTGCATCAAGGCCGAGACCTATAAGACTCTTTACCTTAAACTGTCTTAAAACTTCTCCAGTAGCGGTTTTCTCATCATAGACAGCATTATCGAGAACGGTTACGGGAACGGAATATCTTTCCTTAATGGAATTGAGAAGATCGCTCTGAAGAGAAAAAGCATTATTGCATATTATCTCAGAGGGTTCAAAACGGCTGAGATAGCCGTTTAATTCATACGGAGATGAAAGTTCCGAAACAAGGAACTCTCCCGTCGATACATCGATCACGCTTACGCCGACACCGTTTTCCTGATAACAGATACTGCAGAGGAAATTGTTCTTTCCTGAATCGAGGGACAGAGTGTTCATGTTGGTTCCCGGTGTGACAACCTTAATGACTTCTCTCTTTACAAGCCCCTTGGCAAGTTTCGGATCCTCCACCTGTTCGCAGATGGCAACCTTGTATCCTTTTTGAACAAGTCTTGATATATAGGTATCCGCAGCATGAAAAGGAACACCGCACATGGGTGCTCTTTCCTCCATCCCGCAGGCTTTACCGGTAAGGGTAAGCTCCAATTCCCTGGACACAAGAACCGCGTCATCAAAGAACATTTCATAGAAATCACCTATACGATAAAAAAGCAGCGAATCGGCATACTGCTTTTTAGTCTCAAGATAATTTTGCATCATTGGCGAAACATCATTAATATCTGGCATTTTTACATCCTTTTCATAAGAGTTCAGGCCCTGCTTCCCATATAATAAAAGCCTCTGCACTCATTAAGTCTGACAGGAACTATCTGACCGATCAGTTCGGAAGAACCCGGGAAATGAACTATCATATTGTTTGAAAGTCTTCCCGTCACATATCCTTCCATGGATTCATTAACTTCTTCAACCAGGGCACCAAGAGTAAGTCCGTTCCATCTCAAGGACTGGATCTTTGCATTTTCCTGGACACATTTAAGAACTCTGTCAAAATTTTTCTTAACATCCCCGGGATCCACCTGATCTTCTCTGGATGCAGCGGGAGTTCCCATTCTCTTGGAATAGATAAAAGTAAAAGCATTATCGTATTTTACTCTTTCGATGACATCTATGGTGTCATCAACATCTTCATAAGTCTCTCCCGGAAAACCGACCATTATATCTGTGGTAAGAGCAATGTCCGGAATCTCATCCCTGATCTTAAGAGCAAGATCGATATACTGCTCCTTCGTGTATCTTCTGTTCATCTCCTTCAGCACCTTTGTTGAGCCTGACTGAAGAGGCAGGTGAAGATGCCTGCAGACTTTATCATTTTCCTTTATGGTGCGGATAAGTTCATCCGAAAGATCCTTGGGATGCGAAGTCATAAATCTTACACGTTCGATACCCTTTACATCGCAAACTCTTTTTAACAATTCGGGAAAAGAGATCTCTCCCTCTATTCCGTTGCCGTATGAATTTACATTCTGTCCAAGGAGCATGACCTCCTTAACACCAGTGTAAGCAAGCCTTTCAACTTCACAGATGATATCCGCGCTTTCCCTGGAACGCTCCCTGCCTCTTACATGAGGCACGATACAGTAGGTGCAGAAATTATTGCACCCAAACATGATGTTGACGCCGGATTTAAAAGGATATTTTCTTAATGCGGGAAGGTCTTCGACAATATTGTCCGCATGGTCCGTGATCTCATAAATCTTTCTTTCACCGGCAAGAAGACGGTTAAGGTATTCAGGAAATGCATATATATTATGGGTTCCGAATATAAGATCAACAAAAGAATATTTTGTCCTGAGCAGTTCAAACGCGGAAGGCTCCTGGGGAAGACAGCCGCAAATACCGACTATGATGCCCGGATGTTTCTTTTTTCTGGCATGGACTTCACCAAGATGGCCGTAAAGTTTCTGATTGGCATTATCCCTTACGGTACAGGTATTGTACAAAACAAAGTCGGCATCCTCACAGTCTTCAAGGATCTCGAATCCTGAAGACTGAAGGATACCGGCTAATTTTTCGGAATCACGTGCATTCATCTGACATCCGAAAGTAATAACGGATGCAGTGAGCTTTCTTCCTAATTCTTTTTCGGTTTTTTCCAGCAGTTCGCGGGAATTGTTAATATTCTCAAGCTGAAGCTTTGTTGCTTTGATATCAGATTCTTTCATAGTGCTCCTAAGAGCGCTCTTCTCCGAAATAACCCGCAAGAACTATGGTAGGGCCTGTATGGGTTCCGATAACAGGTCCCATATTGTTTACCATAAAATTCTTAAAGCCGAAACGCTCCTCAATCTTTTGTTTTAAATATTCGGCATCATCAGGACAGTTTCCGTGTCCGATCATTATTATATCATTCATATCGCGATATGACCCCATGTGTTCTTCCATATAGTCCACGATATGATCAAGGCTCTTCCTACGTCCTCTGATCTTGCCGCCCGCATCAAGAGAACCTTCGTTATTTACCGTGATGAAGGGCTTGATGGCAGCGATATTACCGATAACGGCACTGGATTTGGAGACCCTTCCGCCTCTCCAGAGATCCATAAGATTATCTACAGTGATGGCAAGGCATCCGTGCAAAACATTAGCCTTAATGAATTCAAGAGTCTCATCAAAACTCTTGCCTGCATCCCTCATCTGTACAGCCTTATAAACGGAAAGCATCTCACCGAGGGACCCGGTAAGGGTATCGATGACTTCGATCCTTTTTCCGGGGTGCTTTTCCATTACTTCCCTTGCACCGGTCATAACACTCTGACAGGTTCCGGAAAGGCCTGATGATATTCCGATGAACATAAACTCATCGGCATCATTTATATGCTCTTCAAAATATGCCTTTGCTTCATCAGGATTTACCTGGGAGGTTGTAGGCTTAGCACCCTCGGCCAGTTTCTGATAAAACTCTTCCGTGGTCAGTTCCAGGCCATGATTATATGTTACGCCGTCAATAATAGTGGCAAGGTTGATGGTATCGATACCGTGCTCTAAAGCATACTCCTTAGGCATATCGGCACCGTTGTCAGTTATGATCTTAAACATATCATTCCTCCGGTAATACAAAATTTACACCGTAAGATATGATACATTAGGCCGATGTTGAAAAACAAGTATTATATTATTAAAAAACACTAAACATAGTTTTTAGCTCTAGGTTAGTGATAACTTATCATGATCCGGTACTTCCGAATCCTCCGTTCCTTTCACCTTCGGCCTCATCGTCCTCGGTTATTCCGTAAGGAAGGAAAATAGCCTGGGCAAAAGCATCTCCCTCTTTAAGGCTTACCATCTTGCCTTCCTTAGAATCGTTGGTCAGCTTAACAAAGATATGACCTTCATTATCGGAATAATAGTAATCACTGTCGATTATACCCACAGTATTGTTCAGCTGAAGTCTGAATTTAAATCCAAGACCGCTTCTGGGAAATACTGCCAGCATCCAGTCCTCATTCATTGAACATCTTATACCGGTAGGGATCTTAACGGTCTGACCGGGAGCAAGTTCAATATCCATCGTTGTACGAAGGTCATAGCCTGCACTTCCTTTTGTG
>JAEEGL011524002.1_pt1 | contig 19470 bp, 8 predicted proteins | sample 9134231 | NCBI WGS metagenome assembly JAEEGL01 (sample SAMN16246548, study PRJNA631951) | gut metagenome | biome: gut microbiome; feature: rumen; material: fiber-attached | host: Bos | place: Iran: Karaj | collected 2018-10
ATCACCGCTGGACGCTGTGTAGTCGATCGTTACGGTCTCGCTGTGAACAAGGCCTGTAACGGTCTCCTTACCCTCATCGGTCCTTGTCCAGCCGTACTGGGTAGAACCGGTGTAAGGCAGGGTACGGTCTGCCATGGAGATAGTGATGTCTACCTTGTTAATCGTCAGGGCAGCTGTGTCAGTCGCAGTATTTGCATAGTTCGGGTTAGTTGCACGTACCTGGATAGTAATGCTATCAGATACGTTCTTGGCCTTCAGACTGCTAAGGTCTGTTGTCCAAGTCTGACCGTTATCACCGCTATACTCAACAGTTGTTGTACCTGTCTTTTCGTTAGTAACAGGATTATTTGTGTTTGTATGTTCCTGTGCGTCGTAGGGATATTCTGCATCATCAAGACTTACAGTAAGTGTTTCTGTGGTCTTGGTGATCGTCAGCTTACCTGCGGTCTGTGTACCAAGAGTATAGTTGAAGGTTACATCGTCACTGCCGTTCATGACCTTGAAGCTGTTTTCTGTGTAGCTTCCGTTGTCATACGGTGTTTCAGATGCTTCTATACCTTCTGATGGGGTGTAAGTAATTGTTGCGGTCTGGCCATCGACTACATTACTGAAAGAGTATGTTGTGTTACCATACTGCTTTTCGCCGTTGTATTCTGTAGTCTTGTGCTCAACTGCTACAGTTACTGTTCTCGGAGTAATAGTAACGGTTCCGGTGCCATTCGCAGTCTCATAGTTACTGTTCTCAGCCTTTACGTAGATGGTTACTCCTTCGATCACATTGGTGTAATCCTGAGCTGTTGTGCTCCAGTTGGTACCATCGGTACTGTAGGAGATCGTTGTTCCATCAGTTATGGTAGATGTAGCTGTTATTGTGTGAGCTTCTCCATCATAAACATCGTTGTAATCTGTTATGGAAAGTCCAAGTGCTGTGGAGGGGGCCTTGTTGATGGTCAGAGTACCAATCACACTGATGGTGTAGTTTCCGGTGCTGTCAGTCGTTCCATCAGCCTTCTTGACACTCCAGGTATACTCTGCAACATCGTCATAGGTACCCTGGTTGGTTCCGGTGATCGTGGCTCCTTCCAGAGTCAGGGTCTCACCACTCAGGACTCCGTTTGCATTATCAGCAGTGAGATCCAGAGTCTTGGGCTGTCCGTCATAAGTCTCAGTCTTAGTATTGTTTACAGTGATACTAAGCTGAGTAATTGTTACTGTTCCCTGACCTGTTGCTGTTGTGTAGTTGGCATTCTCAGCCTTTACATATACAGTCTTAGCTTCGGTTGCATCAGTCCAGGTCGGGGCTTCTGTGCTCCAGTTTTCGTTATCTTCACTGTAGTAGATGGTTGTTCCTTCAGTAACGGTAGTTGTTGCAGTTACGGTGTGAGCTGCCGCATCGTAAGGTGCGTTGTAAGATTTTACGTTTAAGCCAAGAGACTCAGCGCTGGCTTTGTTGATGGTGAGAGTACCGGTCACATTGATTGTGTAGTTTCCGGTGCTGTCTGTTGTTCCATCGGCCTTCTTGACACTCCAGGTATACTCTGCAACATCGTTGTAAGTGCCCTGATTGGTACCGGTGATTATGGCACCTGTCAGGGTCAGGGTCTCACCACTCAGAACTCCGCTTGCCTTGCTTGCAGCGATCGTCAGGGTCTTGGGCTGTCCGTCATAAGTCTCAGTCGCAGTATCATTTACTGTGATTGCAAGCTTGTTGATAGTTACTGTGCCGTTACCGGTAGCTGTTTCGTAGTTAGCATTCTCAGCCTTTACATATACAGTCTGGGCTTCGGTAGCATCAGTCCAGGTCGGGGCTTCTGTGCTCCAGTGTTCGTTATCTTCGCTGTAGTAAATGGTTGTTCCTTCAGTAACGGTAGTTGTTGCAGTTACGGTGTGAGCCGCTGCATCATAATTGTCGCTGTAAGAAGTGACGGTCAGACCAAGGCCGTCAGAGCTGGCCTTAGTGATTGTCAGTGTTCCGGAAACAACCTGAGTAACTACATAGTTACCAGTGCTGTCCTTAGTCTCGTTTACAGTTACTCCTGTAAAGTTGACAGGATATTCACCCTTATCTTTACCGGTTCCGCTTGCGCTGACTCCATTAAATGTGAGTCCGTCAACACTTGCGGTGAATCCACTGATAGTATGCTCCTGTCCATCATATGTGATGGATGCTGAAGTTGCTGTCAGGGTTACGCTTGCCGGGTTGATTGTCAGGGTTCCGGGATTATTCGTTATCACGTAATACGGATAACTTGTTGTGACAGTACTTGTATTAGCCTGATAGGTCTTGGGGCTCTCTGTTACATTTGTAATTGAAGGAGCCTGACCAAGTGCTGTCTCAATGGCTTCTGCATCATTGCTCAGTGCGCCTGTAACGGTATATGCGCCATTCAGCGGCTGACCGTCATAGGTCTTGCTGTCAGTCTTAGCAGTAATCGTCAGCGGCAGTGTGTAGTAGATAGTGATCTCAACACCGTCTGCAGTTACGGTTACCACCTGAGTCGGATCATAACTATTATAGGTAAGATCCTTAGACTCGTAAGTGGTTGCGGGACTGATAGTTGCAGTTCCTATAGTTACTGTTCCATTGTCAGAGACAGAAATACTTGCACCTATGGTTGCTTTACCAGTATCATCGATCTTTACTTTAATACCTGAGCCAAGCAGCTTGTGATGGATAGTGTAATCTGCCTCATTTAGCTTGAAGTGTGCATAGTAGGTATGCGCTTCATAGACGCCATTGGCGTTCTTTGTGGGTGTGAAGTGCGCCTCTTCACCTACATGCTCGGTTCCATCATCGCAGGTCCAGTAGTCTATAATATAGGTAGAGGAGCTTGCAGTTGCTATGGAACCATTCGCGGATCCAGTAGCAGCCTTAACGGTCTCATCTGCAGGTTCAACTGAACCCTTATCCTCATCGCCTTCAGCAACAGCATAATTGATGGTCACATCGTTCTCTTCCCATACAGCGAACATTGCCTGATAAGGATTATCCTCATCTGCAGCAACAGCAGTTACTGTAGTACCTGTGGTGCTATTTAGATGATAGCTTCCATCGTTATAGTAGAGGTATAGATTTGCTGAAGTAAGATTCTGTGTCCAATTAGATGAAGTATTCTCCCAGATAGCTGCTTCAGTCGCATCACTGCTTGTATCTACCCTTGCCCATCCCAAGAAAGTATATCCTTCTCTCGCTTCAGGAGTCTTGATACTTACAGCCTCGTTTATCATGAGTGGCTGTCCGTCTGCACCTTTAGTATCCTTTGAGAAAGCTTCTTCACCAGTATTTGCAAACCAATAGATATGTGTCGGAGTAGGTTTTTCGATTTCTCCATAAACAGCTTTAAGTCTTACAGTGTAGATAGCTGTCTTAATAGACCCATCAGATGCATATTCGGCAACATACCTATGTGCATAACCACTGTCGATAGTGAAAGTTTCACCTGGTAATGCAGTTTTTTCTGTATCAATGAATTCACTATCAGGAACGTTTTCATAAGGCTGGTTCGCACTACCTGTCCACTCCTGAATCACCCAATACTTGAATTGCTTGGTTTCATCGGCAATAGTGGAAGCAGCACCAGCATCGGCTTTTGCCTTATCTGTATAAAGCTTTCCATCTACAGGAACACTGGATGCATCGCCTTCACCAGCAACATAATCTACATAGACACCCTCTGCACCTTCCAACTTGTTGCGCCAGAGTGCATAGAGATCTAAAGCACCAGTGATCCAGAAACGATCTTTTGCAGCATCCTTATTCCACTTTAGTCTGGAGTAACCTGTTATTGCTCCGGCAGTATTGACTTCTGCTTCACATACATATCCGTCAATAACTTTATAGTCGTCTCCATAGAGAGCCTCATAGTCTCTGCCATCCGGAATAACATATCCATTTGAGTTCTTTGTTCCAAGAGGATTTCCGTACTTATCAGTCTCAGATGTCCTGGAAGTAGAATATGCTGACTTTACATTTGTATCATTTGCGACAAATGTACTGAAAGTGAATACTTTGGTATGATCGGAATCTGTGTACCATGCAACAAGTTCATAGTTATCTCTTTCAGCATAGATATCCTGTCCCTTAGAAATCTGTTCACCGTAATCGAGACGGAAAGATGTTGCCTGATTTGCATCACCATACCTTAATGATGTGTCAATAGCTTCGTCTTCATCAAACGGGTGAAGGAATATACGATATTGGACCTTGGTCCATTTTGCATATAGTACTACACCATCCTGAGGCATCTTATCGAATGTATAAGGTGTAGTTCCTTCACTATCAACATACCATCCAGTAAAGACGTATCCTATAGGATCAAAACCGGTTTCCTCATTCTTTTCGGGAACATAGTAGTTGGAACCACCTTCTGCATAAGAAGAGATGTCTCCGTCAAATGATATCTCTTCACTAATATCCAGTATGGAACCACTGTTATTCTTGATTGGAGTACCATTTCCGTCTACATAAATACCATCCTTGAATGTAATCTGATACTTGTCACGGGTGTAGTAGAATTTAACTACCCTGTAACTTTTACCATCAATTGTTTCGGAGGTATAATCAAAATCTGTTGCATTAGCCGCAGGATCAAATTTTGTGTAACCGTTAAGATCAAGATAGTCTTCTGCTGTAACATGGTTGTATCTAGCTTTTACATCCTGATATAGTACAAATGTTCTATTTGAATGAGAGACAGTGTTTGTTGCTCCGGGAAGTGCTTCCACATAGTATCTCATTAAATAGTCATATTTCGTTGATCCGTTGTTTCCGTAATCTACAGTAAAGACTCTATCTTCATCAGGCATTGTATCAATATATACAATAACCTCTCCAAACTGCGATCCAGCTTGAGTCTGAGGAGTCGGCATCCATCTTTCACCCTGATCATATACTCGGCCGTTTATTGTAATCGGGAAGTACTGAGATATACTCTGTCCATAGAGGGCAGTAATATCAAGATGTGCTACCTGTGCAGTACTAGACCTGGTATAAACGGTTTCAGTTACTTCATCAGAATAATCGTAGGTATTTGTTTGCTGATAATAATATACACTTCCAGAATACTGATCTGAATAGGTTGGGCCAGTACGAGTATATCGGTTGCCATTGTATTGTTGGCCACCTATTCTATACCAAGTTTGCCCCCATCTATAAAGATAAACCTGTTCGTATCCACCATTACCATCTGGGATCCAATAATTACCATTACTATTAGAAGTTGCTACTGAATAAGTATAAGTTTCCGTCCTATACCAATGGCCATTATTTCTGTACAGATAAACCTGAGTATATCCACCATTTCCATCCGGAATATAGTAGTTACCACTTTGGTATGCATTATTTTGAACAACATAATCCCAATGAGGAGTACGTTCTCTATACCATTTTCCATCATTTTTCCAAAGAGTTACTTCGGTATATGTTTCTCCATCCTCGTTAAGCAGATAGTAAGTCCCGTTTCCGGCATTACTTGCTGCAGGTGTATATACATACTCTGTCTGATCAGAATTAAATGTTAATGTATGCTGGTTTCTTTCATAATAAACATTCAAAACCGAAGTGCCTTCAGGCGCTATCGTAACATTTTGGTCATAATCAGCTAAATGGAAACCATTATATCTTTTTGCAACATTATCAACAGTTGCATAAGTTCCATTACCGCTTCCATTTTCTCTTACTTTATCAATTACCAGTCCGGAAGCTCCGGTAAAGGTTATAGACTCTTCAAAGTCCCAGTTATCTCCACCTTTAACGCTTTGCTTCCAAATGATGATTGAGTAATTTGCCTGTTCTTTAATGTTCCATTTCGCATATAAAATAAGATTGGCTGTAAGTTCTTCGCCAAAATTATATCTATTAGCGTCTGTACATTCAGGATCCTTATACCAGCCTGCAAATGTGTAACCAAAGCGTGTCGGATCAGCTTTCTCAACATTTCCATTGGTGGCAGTACCTTGCGAAAGTTCTCCAGATTTTACAAATTCAGGAGCAGTGTACGTTCCGCCCTGTTCTCTGAATGTGATCCAGTTACCAGCAGGGCAGTAAGCTCTGAGAATAATATCTTCTTCAACATGAATCTCATCCACGCCATTTATATAAACTGTCGCAGGTGGATTTGAAAGAAAATTCAATGTATCAGGATCAACCTCAGCCCAACCTTCAAAATCTGAATACTCAGGATTAAGCGGCGTATAGCTCCATTCGACTGTGTAATCTACGGGATCATTATCATCAGTCCGTCTGAGAATTTCATCCGTATGAATGCTTACAGTTCTTTCATCAATATATCTGACATAGAATGAATCAAAGAGCATTGCATAGTAGGTATAGGTTTCTCCATCAGTGAAACCACCTGCAGATGTAATAGCTTCAATTTCATCTCTGACCTGTTCAATAGTCTGCCTTGTTGTAGCAGATGTATAAGCCTCAACCTGTGTCCATCCTTTGAACTTGGAACCATCAGCATTGCCAACGCCAGGATCATAGAGAACCTGCTCCATGTCATCGCCTTGCTTGACATAAATGGATGCAACTGTGGTACCGTCTGCAACGAAGTTGACCAGAAGTCTGGCATCCTCGCCTTCTTCAACAACCGCATAAATCGAGAAGCTGGGTGCCAGGAATGTGATTGTGTCGCCTTCTACGCTGATTACGGGTACTTCAGTAACTTCGCCGTCATCGTCGATGTGGTAAACTACCAGTTCTTTGCCATCCTGAACAGCCGCTGCTATCATGTCGTTGGACACGCTGACCTCCAGGGCGCTGTCGGGCTGGTATTCACCCTTCTCGTCCTTCAGAGTAATGTCGTATGCCATGATGGCATTGTCTTTGATCTCCTCTGGCAGACTCTTGGTGCTGAAAGACCGCACCTGAGGCTGGGTGCCGCGGCGCATGAATCCGCGGAATTCAACGCCGGTGTTGACCTTCTTGTTGTTGCCGACTGTCATCTGGCCGCCATTGAACAGTAAATCCCAAAGGCGTCCGAAGACCTTCATGATACCCTGATACTGTTTAGTAGTCAGGGTCTCTTCGAATGCTACACTAAGCACCTGCTCAAAGATACCCTTGAGCGGATCCTGGATAGCAGCCTCAGTGCCTTCAACAGCTTCGCCTGTGGTCTCAACTGCCTCGCCACTGGTGATCGCTTCACCACTGGTTTCGATCGCACCCTCAGAAGTCTGATTCTCGATTGCATCGGAGCTTGTCAGCTCTTCCACAGCAGGCTCAGTTGTCTCCACAGCGGGCTCGGTTGTCTCGATTGCAGCCTCAGAAGTCTGCTCCTCGATAGCCGGTTCGCTTACCACTTCCTCGATTGCAGGCTCGGATGTTTCACCCTCGACAGCAGGCTCGGAAGTCTGCTCTTCAACAGCACCGGTGGTTGTTACAACTTCAACTGCATCAGAAGTAGTAACAGCTTCGATTGCTTCGGAGCTTGTCTCTTCCTCGATCACCTCGGGAGTTGTCTCCACAGCAGGTTCGCTGGTCTGAACGTCAACATCCCCGTCAGCTTCTGCTGCGGGTGTGGTGAGTTCTTCCTTCTCGGTCTCGGCGGCATTTGCCTTGGCGGGATCTTCATTATTATCCACCACGTCAGTGCCATCCTGACCATCTTCATTTGTTTGGTCTCCGGACTCGGTCAGCGCGGGACCAGATACTGCATCTGAATCCTTGCCATCCTCCTCGGAGCCCTTGTTTTCGTCGGGAACAAGATCTTCAGCTTCGGGCTGCTTGTCCTCTCCGTCCTTGCCGGCCTCTGCATTAGCAGGATCATCATTGTCCGCTATTGCAGTCTCGGAGACATTTTCATCCTCCGTTTTCTGGCCGTCGGTAAGAGCGGCATCGCCGTCCTCGCCTTCTTCTGTCTTGTCAGCCTCATCGATGCTCTTCAGAGTATCGTCAGCTTCATCTTCAGCTGCCGGTTCCTCTGCATCTTCCGGTTTGAGAGTAACGGTGTAGACGGGAGCATCTGCCTCGTCTCCACTGCCGCCTTGCGAGTCGCCTTCTACGGCCTCCTCGGTTCCGGTGGCACCGCCTTGTTCAACGGCATCGTTAGCCTCGGTTACGGGCTTGGCATCTTTTTCAGCCGAAACTACCTGCGCAGGATCTGCGTCTGCAAATATCCTGGGAGTTCCCGCGGATACTGAAGAGCAGAACATGGCAAGAGCAAGACAGAGAGAAAGGATCTTTCTTCCGACTTGATGTTTCGAATAGTGTTTTGCCATTTCTTCACACCTCTTAGAAATAAAAAAGTAATTAATAATTTAGCAATTAATGCCATAATGCATAAAATCTGCATCATGAGCCTATTGTCCATAATCAATATAACAAACGCATTCAATAAAGTAAAGGACAAAAAATTCACAAAATGAACACGGAAAAATCTCTAAATACCTATTTTTATAATAATATTAACATAAAAAAAGCTGTTTATTCACCAAAATGGTTAAACAGCTTTTTTACAATAATATAATATTTTCTTTAGTAATTTAGAACGGTAAATCGGGCTCTACGGGTTTGCTCTCTTGTATGCATCAAGCAGTCCCTGAAGATCCTCCGCCAGCTTTGAAACTGTTTCATCTACGGTCTGATTGTTGGCCAGCATGTCGGAGCAGTCGTTCATAATTGCATAGTAGAAATCCGTTGACGGGCCGACTGTTACGCTTCTCATGTCCGAAGGCGTCTTGGACAGCTGTTCGGGGCCAACTGCAAACTGAGGCATGGAGCTGAGCAGCGACTTATATGCAACGCTGTCCGCAGCAGCTTTGTTGGCCGGGATATATCCGGTGTTGACTGCGAAATCAGCCTGGACTTCCTCCCCTGTCATGTACTTGACGAAATCCCAGGCAGCTTCCATTTTCAGCTGATCTTCGCTGTCAAACATGGCCAGGAAGGAACCGGAAACTGTAGCACCGTGAGCCGCATTGCTGCTGACTCTCAGGTAAGGAGCAGCGCCTACTTCAAAGGAGCCGCCAACCTTATCCAGCACGCTCTTTATATTAGAAGAACTGCTCGTGAAGATGGCCACCTGTCCTGCCACGAAGTTAGATGTGGAGAGCGCATCGTTGGTGAGGGCGCCATTGTCGTAAAGAGCTTTCCACTCGCTCAGGAAGGTCTTGAGTGCACCGTTGTCCACGCATTCCAGCTTGTCCGCAGTACCGTCGGAACCGTTGCGTTCGTTCACCACATAGCTTCCCAGCTGCCCCAGCCAGTTGGCCAGAGTCGGTGTGTTGGGCACAGTGCCGATAACAGGAACATCGATCTTATTAGCCTTGAAGTCTTCGCTCAGGCGGATAAGATCTGCAAAGGTGTCCGGGCAGTGATCCCAGCCGGCTTTCGCCAGCAGATCCTTATTATAGTAAGTGATCGTGGTGGATGTGGCAAACGGCAGACCCAGCTGAGCGCCGGAGAACTGCCAGTTTCCGAGAGCCGCATCAAGATACTGATCCATTACAGTATCTTCGAAAGCCTTCTCCGCCACGTCCGCAGTGAATGCTTTGCCGGAATTATAGTAATTGACCTTCCCGGTAGCGTCCATCTGCATCACATCAGGAAGTTCGCTGTAGTTTTCAGCGGAAAGAATGGACTTGAGCATGGTAGTGGCATCGGAGTACTGACCCTGATATACGGCATTTACGGTAATCTGTTTTCCGTTATTCTTGTTGTATTCCTCCACATATTTGTCCATCATCTGGCCTTGAGCATCGGATGCGCAGTGCCAGAAGGTGATGGTAACGGGCTCGCTGCCAAGCTTGGACACAAAACCTTCCGGTTCAGGCGGCTTTACCTCGCCCTGCTCCTCCTGTTTTCCTCCGCATGCAGCCAGTCCAAGAACCAGCGCCAAAGCGAGCAGTAATGATAAGATCCTTTTCATTTTTTACCTCCAAAATCGTTTTCGGACGGCACTTCGATTCACAATATAAATGCCCTGCTTTAAAACAGGGCAACAATGCAAAAGTCTATATGCCTCTCCCATCCAGACTATACTGTCGGCTCCGGAATTCCAACGGATCGGCGCCATCGGCAGAATTCATGACCTTAATGTCTCACGGATCATGAAGGATAAAAAACATGAATCATTGAGACCATTTTTTACAGCCATTCTTCTGCTGCCTGGCGTTCGCGGGCTTTACCGCCGGTGGGGAATCTCACCCCGCCCTGAAGTTTTATTAACGCATATAATTTACTACTGAAAGACTATAAAGTAAAGGGGTATGAAAAAATAACGTGCCAATTTACATCAGACCGGAAATCCACACAGTTCAGGCGACCCCATCCATCCGGCGCCTACCCTACCAGAGCGCCGTCCAGACCGTTTTTCCTCAGACTCCGGCGCATTATAATAAACAGCACCAGAGACGGGATCAGCGAAATGCACACACCGGCCAGCACCAGCCAGTAGTTTTCGTCTTCCCAGGAATTGAGCTTGGTGATGCCTACCATAATTGTCCGCATCTGCGGGGCGCTGGCCGTTACGAGCAGCGGCCACAGATAGCTGTTCCACATGGTTATGAAACCCTGCACGAAAAGCGTCACCAGCACGGGCCTGCACACGGGAAGCAGCACCCGGAAAATATAGCCCAGGTCACCGTAGCCGTCCAGCTCCGCCGCTTCCTTCAGTTCTTTGGGGACTGACATGAAGCGCTGTCTGAGCATGAACATCTGGCTTGCGCCTACAAAGCTGACTATCATCATGCCGAGGTAGCTGTTCAGAAGGTGCATGCGGGACACGGTAATGTAGTTTGTGGTGATAAGCACGTCCCCCGGGAGCATCATGGTGCCAAGCACCAGGAAGAACAGAAAGCGCTTGAATCTGAACTCGTAGTAAGCAAAGGCGTAAGCCGCCAGCACCGCAAAGCTGAGCCTTACCAGCGTTCCGAAAAAGGCTACGATGAACGAATTGCCCATGTAGCGTATCAGATCCGCCCGTTCCAGAGCATCCCTGAAATTGTCCAGATTGCCAAAGCTTCCCGGAAGCAGCGCAGGCGTATTGAACTCTGCCGGAGTCTTGAAAGCGCCGCAGACGCAGTAGATTATCGGGAAGATAAGCACGAGCCCAAGAAGTATCGCAACAGCGCTTACCAGTACATCTGAGATGCGTTCACGCGTCTTGAGCCCCAGTCCCTTGGCCGGCCGTTTCTGCGCCCCGGACGATATTGAATTTGAAGATCTTCCGGCCATCATTGGTAATGCACCCTCTTTCTTTCAAACACGAAGGAGAGCAGCGTAAAGCCCAGAGTCAGCACGAAGGCGCAGAGGCTCACCACCGCCGCCAGGCTGTAGTCGGAGCTTCCGAAGCCGGAAGCGTACATCATGTACATAAGCGTGCTGGTAGATCTGGCCGGCCCGCCCTGAGTGATGATTATCATAGGAGCGGAGGTCATCATGGCCAGAACCATATTGGTGCAGAAAACGTAAAAAATCGTAGGAGAGATCATAGGCAGCTTGATCCTGAAAAGCAGGCTCCAGAAACCCGCGCTGTCAAGCTCCGCCGCCTCCAGAAGCTGCCCCGGGATGCCCCGAAGCGCCGACTGGAACAGCAGAAAATCAAAGCCTATACCCATCCAGATGGTCAGCAGCAGGCAGCTGGCGAGAGCTGTTTCCCGGCTTTCGAACCAGCCGAGATCCAGTCCCAGCGCGTAGTTAACCCAGCCCAGCGCCGGGCTGAACATGGACTTAAAAATCATGCAGGCCGCAGACATGGAAACGGACATGGGCAGCGCGAACATAGTCTCGTACACCGGGCTGAGCCTGCGCTTTTTCTCTGCGATCAGCGCCAGCCCTATCGTTATAACCAGTGTGACAGGCACGTTCACTGCTGCCAGTATCAGGGTGTGTCTGAGCGCCAGCCAGAAATCCTGCCTGGAAAAAGCGTAGCTGTAATTCTCCAGCCCCGCAAAACCCTTTATCTGCCCCTTCGCGTTCACCACTGAAAAACTGTTCACGATAGTCCTTGCAAAGGGATAATATACAAACAGAATCGCGAAAATCAGTATCGGAAGCAGAAAAAGGAAGGGCTTAAGCTTGTTTTTCATAGCTTTTCCCTCCCCTGCTCCAGGTTTTCGTGAGTGTTTTTATCGAAAAGATGCACTGCAGACGGATCTGGGCGGAAATAAACCTCCTGACCCTGTCTGTAGTCAGTAATAAGCTGTCCGCGGGAGTCCTTTTTGCGGGATATCACCACGATCTCCCTGTCAAGACAACCAAGATGCAGGTACACGGAGGAGCCCATCATCTCGAACATCTCCACATGCCCGCAAAGCGCCGCGGAATCGGATGCGTCACAGATATCCAGGTCCTCTGCCCTGATGCCGAGGATCACGGTTCCGGGAACAGCCCCGCTTTCCGCTATCCTGCGGCTCTTTTCCTGGCCGAGCCAGATGCGTACGCCGCCGAGCTCTGCCCAGAGGCCATCATCGCCGAAGCTCAGCTCCGCGTCGAAGAAATTCATCTGCGGATTGCCTATAAAAGAAGCGACAAAAAGATTTGCAGGCTCGTTGAACACCTGATAAGGCGTTCCTACCTGCTGCACCCTGCCATCCCGCATTATCACGATGCGGTCCCCGAGGGTAACCGCCTCCGTCTGGTCGTGGGTGACATAAACAAAGGTTGCGTCGATTTTCTGCCTAAGCTTTATCAGTTCGGTCCGCAGCTGATTCCTCAGCTTGTAATCAAGGTTCGACAGCGGCTCATCCATAAGAAAGACCTTTGGATCGCGGACTATCGCCCGTCCTATGGCGACCCTCTGCCTCTGTCCGCCGGAAAGCTTCCCCGGCTTGCTGCCAAGGTATTCCGTAAGGCCCAGTGTTTCTGCGGTCTCCCGGACCTTTTTATCTATGTCCGCCTTGGACATGTGCCTCTGCTTAAGGCCGAAGGCCATGTTCTCGTAGACCGTCATATGAGGATACAGCGCATAATTCTGGAACACCATAGCGATGTCCCTGTCCTTGGGCGCCACATCGTTCACGCGGACCCCGTCGATAAATATGTCTCCGCTGTCAGGATGCTCCAGGCCCGCTATCATGCGAAGCGTGGTGGATTTGCCGCAGCCCGAGGGCCCCAGCAGCACAAGGAATTCTCCGTCCTCCGCCTTAAGATCAAGGTCCTGAATTGCAAAACCCGGCTGGGAGCTGCTCCCAGCCGGTTCGTAGATTTTGTTAACTTTCCTGAGTTCTACTCCAGCCATCAGCTTTCAGACCCAGGGGGCTGCCTACTTGAGGCTTCCCATGTGTGCCAGTGTTCTGAGCAGCTGGCTGGTGTAGCCCATTTCGTTGTCGTACCATGCAACTACACGCACTTCATAGATCTTAGTACCGCAGCGCTGTGCCAGAGTCTGAGTGGCGTCGAAGATGGAGCCATAGCTGGTGCCGATAACATCGGAGCTTACGATCATCTCTTCGTTGTAGCCGAAGGACTCGTCAGCAGCGGCCTTCATGGCGGCATTGATGCCCTCTACGGATACGCTCTCGGTATCGTCCTTAAGGGTTGCATCCAGCATGGTCAGAGAACCGGAGCCTACAGGAACTCTCTGTGCGGAGCCGATCAGCTTGCCTGCCAGTTCAGGAATTACAAGGCCGATAGCCTTTGCTGCGCCGGTGCTGTTGGGCACGATATTCAGAGCGCCTGCTCTTGCTCTTCTGAAGTCGCCCTTTCTGTGGGGACCGTCCAGGATCATCTGGTCGCCGGTGTAGGCGTGAATGGTGGACATGAAGCCAGTTCTCAGCTCTCTGTACTCATTCAGGACCTTAGCCATGGGAGCCAGGCAGTTGGTGGTGCAGCTGGCGCCGGAAACGATAGTGTCTTCCGGAGTCAGAATATTGTGGTTAACGCCGTAAACGATTGTGGGAAGATCGTTGCCCGCAGGAGCAGAGATCAGAACCTTCTTGGCGCCTGCATCGATGTGTGCCTGAGACTTGGCCTTGGAGGTGTAGAAACCTGTGCACTCCAGAACGATGTCAACATCGTACTCGCCCCAGGGCAGCTTGCTTGCATCAGCTTCCTTGAAAACAGGGATCTTCTTGCCGTCAACTGAAATGAAGCCTTCGCCGGATTCGATCTCGTGACCCTCAAAGCGCTTCTGCACGCTGTCGTACTTCAGCAGATAAGCCAGCATCTCGGGGCTGGTCAGGTCATTGATCGCGACTACTTCAAATCTGTCATCTCCCCACATCTTGCGGAAAGACAGTCTTCCGATTCTTCCGAAACCGTTAATTGCTACTCTTGTCATATTAGATATCTCCTTTTGAAAATTGATTTCAAATAATCATTCTAAAAATGAATTATATTCGTTTCTGTAAAAAAATACAAGCGTTATATCATATCAATAATTGATTACGATCATATTTGTTAATAATTTATCAGATAATTACGAAGGAAGAAATCCTTCATCATCCGATATCCCCATCGGTCTTAACAGGCCAGCAGATGAGCGCCGAGGCGAAGAATACCGTCGCCGCCAGAAAATACACTAAAAGAAGTCTGTTGGTGGTTCCGTAGATCTCCAGTACACCGCTCATGACTGCGCCAACGGAAAAGCACGCCACGCCCCAGAGCCTCAGATACCCTGAGACTATGCGCTTTTTGCCTTCTCTTGCCTCCAGCAGCGATGGCACAAAGCCCCAGAGTAAAGGTATAACAAATGCCCCCAGCATCCAGACCGACCAGACTCCGTGGCTGAAATACCCATACACCAGCGCAAAAGCCAGCAGCGCTGCCGAAGCCCAAAGATAGCCCTTCTGGGGCGTTGCCCTAGGTGCTATGCTGCCAGGTCCGCCCACCTCGGTCTCTCCTATTATTCTATATTCATTCTTATTCATTTTCTTTAAACCCCGTAATTATATTTGACCCACGCATCCACTATCAGATTCCTATGTATACTATGTCACTGACGCTGCGTTCCTTTATGCTTCCGTTTGTGGTAGGGTTGTTCACCAGCGCGCCGTTGAACCACATAGTGCTTGAACCGCCTCCATCCAGATTATATGCTGTCTTTGCGCCGAGCTGCTGCATCACCTGGGCAAGCTCATACAGGCTCAGACCCTCGCTCTCGCTCGTTCTTCCGTCGGAGACCACCAGTATGTAGTGGCAATCGTCTGTTATGCCTATTGCCGTCCGCGGGTTGCTTGTCTTTGCTTTACCCACCTCATCGTTTACGCCTACGCTGATTTCTCCATCCTCCACCAGCGCCGGGCCGAAAGACAGAAGATTTACAACGCCGCTGTTTACCAGTTCCTGCGCAGATACCTGCCCTTCAATGACTATCTCAAAGCTGCCGTCTTCGTAAATTGCCAGATCCTCCTTGCCATTCACCGCAATGCTTCTGTAGATAACAGAATTTCTGATTACGTAGCCTTTCTCCTGAGCGCCATAGTAATCCCCGTTGATAGCCAGTATCGCATCCACTGAGGATGCTGTATCGGAGGTCTTAGCTGTGACATTCCTTCCATAGGAGGCTTTGGCCAGCGCGGTCTTCAGATACTCCGGACTGCTGAGCTGCACATCGGCCGCATAAACTGTAGTGTCATTTACCCTGTACTCGTTTATAACAATGCTGATGTTTTCATCCCGGTAGCTATTCCCTGTAATGACCGCAGCGCTTTCCTCCGTGCTGTCTTCTCCGTAAACAGACTGCCCCACGGCATCATCTGCAAGCACATTGTCTTCCTGACCGCCGGTTGCTACGGCATTGTTCAAAGCATCCGGAACAGAGCCCGCCTGAGCGTATTCTTCGGAAATGCTTTCCGGTGCAGCCTCCCCTGCCTCTGGCTGATATACACGCTCTATCACAAAAGTGTCCAGAACAAAATATACCGTAAAGGCCAGCAGCGCCAGCCAAAACACAATGTTAAGCATTTTCATTTTTCTGATCATGATCATACCCCCGGATCCCTTAATACTGTATTTATGTGCGGATCCTTTTCACGGCATTATAATAGTCCCCGCCCCTTAAAAAACGCTTAAAACATCTGATAATTATGTTGAGCAGATCTGTGACAGCCCCAACTTTTCATGAAAAAGCCATTCTGTCATAGGTGATTCAAATTCATTAAAGAAAAAACCCCTATCACTTATGTGATAACACACAAATGACAGGGATTTAGTTTGACTGTGCTGAAAAAAATGATTATCCGGTGCGGATCTGCGCTCTATCCGAACACTTTACGGCCTCCGAGATATGTGGCGTGGATGCCTATTTTGTGCAGCTCGTATGGATCTGTCTCAAAGGGGTCCTGCTCCAGGATGACGAAGTCCGCCAGATAGCCCGGGGCAATGCGGCCCTTTACGTCCTCTTCAAAGCTGGCAAAAGCGCTCTGAACGGTGAAGCTGTCCAGCGCCTCTTCAAGTGTAAAGGCCTGCTCGGGTAGATATGGGCCTGTACCATCAACTGAAGTCCTTGTAACGGCGCAGCGTATGCCTCTCATCACGTCGGGCAGCTCTACAGGGCAGTCGGAACCATTGGAAACGCTCACGCCCTTCTTCATAAGGGTCTTCCAGCTGTAGCTGGTGGCAGCCAGCTCCTTACCCGCTCTCGCTTCTACAATGTGATTGTCATAATCCAGGAATATGCTCTGAGCATAGACGTGCATTCCGAGCTTTGCGATCCGCTCAAGCTGGTCTGCTCTTGAGATCTGGCAGTGTACCACGCCGTGGCGGTGATCCTTCCTGGGATGTTCCTGAAGTGCCTTTTCAACTGCATTCAGAACCTGATCCAGGCAGGCATCTCCTATAGCGTGGATGGCCACGGACATGTTATTTTCGTTGGCAAATGCCACCATCTTGTTTATGTACTCATCGCTGAAAATGTTGAATCCGCAAGTTGTGGGATCGTCCGCATAGGGCTTTGCCATATGGGCTGTGCGGCTTCCTAAAGATCCATCTCCAAGCATCTTAAGAGGCCCTGCCTTGAACATCTCGCTGCCCTTGCCGGTGACATTTCCGGCCTCCACATAGGCCTTGAACTGGTCGAAATCGGTGAAATTGCTCTGCTCGAACACCCGGACACTCAGTTCTCCGGCATCCTCAAGTTCCCTGTAAGCCTCGTTCACTGTTTCCCAGCCAATGGCTCTGAAAACGCCATAGTCATCAGTCTGGGAACTGGTGATCCCAAAGCTGTTGAGTCCTTTGCAGGCAAGCCTTATCATCTCCTTTACCTCCTCCTTGGAAGGCAGGGGCACGATGGAGCTTACAAGGCCGATAGCCTGGTCGTACAGCATGCCGTCAGGCTCGCCATCTGCATCGCGGCCGATGTCGCCTCCGGCAGGCGCCTTGGTATCTTTGGTCACGCCTGCCAGTTCCAGTGCCTTGCTGTTGACTGCAGCGGAGTGGCCGCAGGCTCTGGTTATAATGATAGGCCTGTCCTTGGATATCTCATCAAGTTCATAGCGGGTGGGCATGTCATTGCCATCTGCAAAATAGTCCTGATTCCAGCCCCGGCCTCTTATCCAAAGGGATGCATTCTTTAGAGGGTCGGTCTCCTGCCCCTGTGCGGGATGAGCTTCCCCGAACTCCTTGAGGTAAGAGAAGAGCTCCTTTCTGCTGCCTGTGTGAGGCGCAAGGCCTGCCATCGAAAGGCTGTATCCATAGCCCAGAAGGTGCATGTGGGAGTCGTTGAAGCCCGGGCATACAAAGCGCCCTTCGAGGTCGATTTTCCTGAAATCACCGGAGCAGGCGTTAGTCTGTGTGCTCAGGTATCCCATCAGATCATCTGTGCTGCCCACAGCAGTGATCACACCATCCTCCACCGCAAAAGCTTCGGCAAATTCAGGCTCTTTTGAATCTGAATGGCGCAGGGAAGCGCCGCCTGTGTAAATCTTTCCGTTGTAATATATAGTCTTCATGCAGTTTCTCCTGTCTGTTAACGCAGAAAAAAATAGCTTTTTAAGAATTATACAATAGTAATCCTTAAAAAGCTATTATTATGCTTTAGCTTGTGAGACTACTTAGGCTGAGGAACAGCTATCTCATCGGGAATCGGGCACTTATAAGTCTTGCCTGCCATATCCTTCTCGAAGTTCTCCTTAGCTTCCTTTACCAGCTCGGGGTCTCTGTAGAACTTGCCTGCAGATACTGCCATTACCTTGGCGCCTCTGAGCATGCCCTTGAAGCCTATGCTGTTGCCTGCGCAGCAGGTTATCAGCCAGGTGTGACCGCCGCAGAGAGTATTTGCAGTCGTAGTGTTGTACATGGCGGTAGGAACGATATGCATTACATCGCCTACATCTGTGGAACCGGAGCCCTTGTCGTAGTTAATAGGCTTGAGCTCATCGTTGAAGGGAGCAACCTCTTCGCCCTTATAAAGCGCAGAGTTCTTATTCATTTCAGCAGCCCAGTCCTTCTCCTCCTGAGTCCACTCAACAAGAGGTACTTCACCCAGAGTATCGTGTAGAACTCTTGCAACAGTGGCGTTGGGAAGTGTCTCATAGCAACCGCCCAGGAACTCTACTTCCAGCTCGGTCTCAGTCATATGAGCAGCGCCTTCTGCGCACTTGACCAGTCTGTTGTAGGTACTCTCTACAGCATCTCTTGTGAATGCTCTTACGTAGTACCATACGCTTGCTCTGTCGGGCACGATGTTGGGAGCAGTGCCGGCCTCCTTATATGCATAGTGGATGCGGATGCCGTCCTCGATGTGCTCTCTCAGGTAGTTGGCGCCGACGCTCATGATCTCAGCTGCATCCAGCGCGGATCTGCCGAGCCAGGGAGCGCCGCCTGCGTGAGCGGTCTTGCCCTTGAAGTGGAATATGGCGCTGTTCAGGCCGCACATTACGCCGCCGGAAACGCCCTGCTTGCCGCCGGGATGATATGCAATAGCCAGATCCAGTTCCTTGAAGGCTCCGCCTCTTGCCATGAAGGGCTTGCCTGTAACGACTTCTTCTGCGGGGCAGCCATAGTATACTACAGTGCCCTCAAGGCCGTTTGCTTCCAGGTCCTCTTTCATTGCGACAGCGCCTGCAAGAGTGGCTACGCCCAGCAGGTTGTGGCCGCAGCCGTGTCCGGGGCCGCCGGGTATCACGGGATCGAAAGCAGTATTCTGCTTCTGGGATAGTCCGGGAAGAGCATCATATTCAGCCAGGACGCCGATGATCGGATGCCCCTTGCCCCAGGTGGCTCTGATGGCTGTCTGAATGCCGTAAACGCCGGTCTCCACCTCAAAGCCGTGCTTTCTGAGGGATTCTGCGATCCATTCGCATGCCTTCACTTCGTTATACGCAAGCTCCGGGTTTTCATACATCTTCCGGGCGATGTCAAAGTACTCTTCCTGCTTGTCGTCGATCGACTTATAAATCTTCTGATAATCCATAGTTTTCTCCTTGTTATTTCCTGGGAGATGGCTTATATCCTGCAGCCTCATCACTGAGGCTGCAGGTCTTCTTCCGGATGACTTTTCGGGCGGAGGGATCGGGAGGTCCTGGGTGGTCGGGCATTTGTAGTTCTTTCCGTCCAGAGCCTTCGCGAAGTGTTCCTTGGCTGCC
>JAEEGL014155495.1_pt1 | contig 19470 bp, 19 predicted proteins | sample 9134231 | NCBI WGS metagenome assembly JAEEGL01 (sample SAMN16246548, study PRJNA631951) | gut metagenome | biome: gut microbiome; feature: rumen; material: fiber-attached | host: Bos | place: Iran: Karaj | collected 2018-10
TACTGTTCTGGAGGCTCATGCTGCTTGTCACCATGGCCGTCATATTCATTTTCTCGCGGCAGACCGGAACTGTTTCGGGTTCCATCAGCAAGAAGATCGCTGGGCTGATGGGAATTGAGCCTGTCCAAGGCATACCTGATATAGACATGGTTCCGTTGATTCTAGGTTTCAGCATAAGGAAGTATGGGCATATCCTCATATTCTTTCTTCTGGGCTTCTGCGCGTTCTTATCCGTTGAGAGGGAGAGAGGAACGGCTGTTCAGCTTTTCTTCGGCGTTGGCTTCTCATATATCTATGCATGTCTGGATGAGATCCACCAGATATTCGTTGAAGGCAGGGCCGGCATGTTCTCAGATACCATCATAGATCTGGGAGGCATTGTAGCCGGAGTTTTCGCGGCACTTTTGGTTCAGAGCCTGATCCACAGAAAAAAAACACATTGACGAAAACGGCTGCGGTATACCCGCGGCCGTTCTTTTTTTTTGCCCTCTATTTGATCCTTCTGTAGATCGTGCTCTCTCCGAGACGCTCAAATCCCAGTTCATGAGGATCGTGTATGTCTTCGTTGACATCCTCTGACAGGAACAGGTAGCCTCCGGGTATCAGACAATCACAGAACCTTCCCTCAATCTCCCTTATCTTTGCTGCAGAAAAGAACTTGATCACGTTCCTGCACACGATGAGATCGAATCCCGTCGGGTACTCATCGGTCAGCAGGTTAAGGTTTTCGATCCTCGGCGATTTTCTCATTTCCTCGCCGAAGGTGAATTTCTTCTCGCCCGTTATGACATACGGAAGATACTTCTCTGGTATCTCCTTGTAATGGAGATTGAAATATGTGCCGGTCCTGAATTTGTTAAGAACATCCTCGTCATAGTCTGTTGCCAGAATGTCCAGCTTATCCAATGGTATATACTCTACTGCCGCCATCATAAGGCTGAAGACTTCCTCTCCCGAGGAACAGCCGGCACACCAGATCCTTACTGTTTCCTTGTCAGAATAGCTTTTGAGTACTTTTTCGCTCAATACGTCCCAGTAAGGGCCTCTGAAGAAATGAGTACCCTTGAAGGTAAGATTGGTCTTCAGTTGCTCCAGTTTCTCCCGGTCAGATCTGAGGAGCCTGTAATAGCTTGTGAGATCCTTACAGCCGGCCCTTTCGGCCATCCTGCGCATCTGGTCCAGCATGGCCGGATAATAGTAGTCCTTTGTATATGAGATGAGAGCCATGATGTCGGAAGCCGCATTCGACTCTCTTATCTTATTTATTTTCCTGATTATTCTTGAGATGATGTTCATGATGTCTGTGTATATACCTTAAAAACAGGTATGAGCCCTGTAAACTGTTTGCATTGTCCGCCCGGAAAAGTATACTGCACGAAATTCGGTTTTGTAAAGCTGTGTTCGGCAGCCGCATGTTGACCAAAAAAAGACATGAGGATATCAATACTGTACAGATCAAATATGCGCGGAGGGCGACAGTGGAAGAGATCATAGGTAAGATCAGGATTAAATGGGGCGGAGAGATACACTCGGCTTCCGTTACGGGACAGGGGAAGCTCATTCTGGAGGGCGGACAGGAGCTTACTGTAGCGCCGGACAGCATGAAGCGGTTCAGGGAAAAGATGATACCGGTCGAAAGAAAGAATAAAGGGAAGAAGGACAAGGATGAAGTTGACGTAAAGAAAAGCTTTGTTCCGGAAGTCCTGTTCAGAATGCTCGTGATCGTTCTTCTTTGTGTACAGCTCATATTGTCCCTTCCTCAGAGACCCGCGACTGCAGAAAACGGCATCGTCACGGTCTTACGGGCAGCAGAAGATATCACTAAGGGCACAAGGATCACCGGGGACATGCTCACCGGTCTTGAGATGCTGGAGGACAGATACCGTGTCCTTTCATCGGGGATATATCTGACAAGTGAAGGAAGCAGTGTCAGCGATGCCGTGGTGCTACTGGAAGACAGCGAGAGCGTAGTAGGCTGCTATGCCACGAGAAACATGCTTCGGGGCGAACCTCTGACTGTATCCGGAATCTCCTTCAGCGCTCCTCCGTCAGGGGCGGGCTTTGTGCAGGTCGAAGTGAACGGCAAAATTATGGATATCCCTCTCGATGCTTCGCTTTTTGGTAATGGGGCAGATACGAGAGTGGATATCCTTGCCGTGTTCTCCGAAGACGGAAACGAGGGACAGACGCGGGCACTCCTTGCAAGCTTTACCATGGAAGACAGGCAGCTGAAGCAGATATATACCCGGGCGGGAGAGGGGATAATGGAAGGACTGGAAAATGCCCGGGAAAAGTAGAAAAGTATGGTCCCTGATACTTGTTATGATGACCCTCTCGTCCTGCCTTGGCCGGAAGGACAGTTCCATGTATAATCCTGTAGACGAGTGTACCGGCTTTCCTGCGGGGACTGGTGAAGTAAAGACCGTCTACAGGAATGCTCTTCGTACAAACAGTGATACATTCGGAGCGGTCATGATACCGGGAACGCCGTTATGCCTACCGGTCATGAAGTCAGGTGATCCGGAGGAATATTTGAGAAAGGATATCCGGGGCGACCGGTCCGTCCGGGGAACGCCTTTCGTTATCTTTGAAGAGGATGATCCGGAAAAAGTCCTCATCATATGCGGCCATTATTATGTTTCGGGCGAAGTCTTCGGGACAGTGCACATGTTCCTTGATGACCCTATGTTCCTGGCAGAACATCAAAGCCTGCTGTTCTGCAACGAGGACGGAGTGAAAGAGTACAGCATAATGGGCTCCTCCTGCGTGAGCTCGGCAGAGCTTGCGGAAGCTGTCGGCAAAGGCCGGGACGGCCTGAGAAAGCTCTTCGGTGCGAACGAGATCAAAAGCAGCCTCATAGTGCTAGTCACCTGCATGGATTACAGGGGCTCGGGCGACAGACGGGTGCTGTGGGCTGTCGGTGAATGGTAAAAAAAACACCTTAATGCAAAAATAATGACTGCTGCCGGTCTAAACGAGGTTGAAAAACCGGTTGTATTTAAGTATAATTAATTTGGCAAGTGCCGTGCTTTTCAAAGGGAGAAGCCTACGGCAGTCTTGCCGTGTTTGAAAAAGGGCCGCCCGGTCCATCGCTTACGGAGCTTAATATGTCTTTCGATCTGAGCAAATACTGTCATATCTCCTCGGTCATGACAGAAAAGGGAATGAAGACAGCTGTCCTTGGGGACGGCGGACTCAGCCTGTTCTATGTTGAACAGGGTTCTTGTGTTGCAAAAAAAGAAGGCTCCGAGTTCGCACTGGGCAGGGAGGACATTATCTGCTTTGGCGGTACCGCGGAGTTCGAGATAGGTGAAGGCTGCGTTCTTTCCGGCCTCGGACTTACGGGCATCATCGCCGACAGGTACGGCAAGGAGATGGGACCGGGTTTTGTGACCAACATTATTTTTGTTCCTTTCCTTCCTCAGCAGATAAAGCAGGTGATAGAGAACTTCGACACCATGAGTGACATGTACATGACAAATCTGGCTTTTGAGATGATAAACACTCTCAGCCGGTCGCCGCGCAAGGCTGTCATAGTCAATCAGGTGGTCATCGAAGCGATCAAGCTCATCAATGATAACTATGCCAACGGTTTCGGTATCGAGCAGGTGGCAAACACACTTGATGTCTCAAAGAGCCATCTGGTGAGAGAGTTCCAGAAGAGCACCGGCATAACTCCGGGCAAATATCTCATAAAGGTAAGGATAGACGCAGTCAAGGAACTGCTTTCCTCATCCTCCTATTCGCTGAATACGATAGCCATGAAGACAGGTTTTTCGGGTGACAACTATCTGTGCAAGGCCTTCAAGAAGGTCACGGGAGAGACCCCGATGGCATACAGGGATCGCGTCATTGCATCCCAGTATCTGCCGAATCAGCTTACGCTTCTGCCTGATTCAGAGGACTACCGGAAATACTGATATATCTGATAATTAACATATACAGGGGGAAAAGATGTCTTTTTTAGCCAACATTCCTCTTTTGGCCGTGACCGTGCTGTACTTCCTCGGAAGGCTGTTTGAGTCGCTTAAAATAACTGATTATTCCACAGGCTTCCTTACGGATTCGCCTTTGGTTTCGCGCGCGATCATAGTAGCCTTGATCTGCGTGATCGCCATAAGCAGTTCTGTCATAATAATGATGCAGAAGCAGTCCTCCAGAAAGTCCCCTCAGTTGAAGACAGGCGTTCTGGGACTGATAGCAGGAGTGCTGTTCATAGTCGGCGCCGTACTCAGCATAATGCATACGTTCAGAGTCGGAGGCTTCCTTGGCTTTGACATACTGATCCTTTTGAGCGGTATTGGATACATCATCTTTGCTCTCGTGGGCGTCCACGGACAGAACATCGAAAAGCTGTCCTTCGTACTTGTAATGCTCGGAGCATTGGCCTTCTGTCTCGGAGCTTTCCTGAGTGAAGTGAGGACTGTATCTGATGTGATTTACACCACAAGGAACCTTGCTCACATCACCATGGCGTTGTTCCTGCTGTGTTTCTTCAAGAACGCATACGCAAGAGGAGATCTTTCAGACATAGCCCTTTACCGGACTGGATTTCTGAATACCGTCTTTTCGCTTGCGGGACTGTTGGCCCTCACGCTCGGCATAATGTCAAAGGGCACCATCGTCACTTATGCCCTGGTATATGATGCCGGCTGCATGATGGTCGGACTGCTTTCTCTGATCACCTCGATGTCGCTCGTATCAAACCGGTTCAGCGGACTGAGAGTGAACGAAAGAGAACTTGCCAAGAGAAGCGCCAACTTCGCCACAGGCGAGCTGATGCCCGGAACAGGCGAACCCAAGAAGAACGCTCTGGAAAGAAGATTTTCTACAAAGGAGATCAAGCGGGAGACAGAGGCTACTGATGCCACCGGTTTCCTGGGCATCACACCGGACCAGCTCAAGGCAAGAGCCGATGAGATGGTAAGAGAAAACGGTATCCGGGACAAGAAGATCCGGCTCGAAAATAGACCTGAAAGACCGGCTCCGGTCTTCAACGCTCCAAACAAGAGCGAAAAGAAGGACGGGATCGAGCTCACCCGCAGGTCCTCTGAGAAAAAGCGGGAATCTGCCGCAAAGCCGGTCGAAAAGAAAGAAACGGTAAAAAGAGAGCCTGCAAAAGCTGCTGTCGAAACAAGGACCAGGACCCGGACGAGAGAGAAAGCGCCTTCAAGAGATGCTGCCGCTCCTCAGACTAGGAAGACACGGAAAGTCTTCAGCCGGTCGGCTGACAACAAGACTTCATCACATGCCGCTCCGAAGAAGAAGGTCTTCGTGGCGGATGACAGCGATGCTCCTGCCGCAACAAAGAAGGTCAAGAAAAAGATCTTCACACGGGACGATTAGTCCTTCAGACACGTTAATGATCCCCATGGCTTTAGCCGGGGATGACAAATAAATAAGTAATCAACCATATACACGGAGGTATTATCATGTCAATCAAGATAGGCATCAACGGATTCGGACGTATCGGTCGTCTCGTATTCAGAGTTGCTGTTGCAAACCCTGACATCTATGAGGTCGTCGGTATCAACGATCCTTTCATCACACCTGACTATGCAGAGTACATGGTCAAGTATGACACCATCCATGGCCACTTCAAGGGTGAGCTTGGACACACAGATGACGGCATCGTCGTAAACGGCAAGGAAGTAGCATTCTTCGCAGTTTCCGATCCTAAGGATATTCCTTGGAAGAGCGTCGGAGCAGAGTACATCGTTGAGTCAACAGGTGTGTTTACAACTACAGAGAAGGCATCAGCACATATCGCTGCCGGTGCAAAGAAGGTAGTCATCTCCGCTCCTGCAAAGGATGCTGAGACACCTACATTCGTCATGGGTGTCAACGAAGACACCTACACCAAGGATATGCTGGTGGTTTCAAATGCTTCCTGCACTACAAACTGCCTTGCACCTCTCGCAAAGGTCATCAACGACGAGTTCGGTATCGTTGAAGGACTTATGACCACAGTTCACGCAACAACAGCCACACAGAAGACTGTTGACGGCCCTTCAAAGAAGGACTGGAGAGGCGGACGTGCTGCTGCCGGCAACATCATCCCTTCATCAACAGGCGCTGCAAAGGCCTGTGCACTGGTCATTCCTTCCCTCAAGGGCAAGCTGACAGGCATGTCCTTCAGAGTCCCTACACTGGACGCTTCTGTAGTTGATCTCACAGTCAAGCTCGCAAAGCCTACAACCTATGATGAGATCTGCGCAGCAATAAAGAAGGCCAGCGAAGGAAAGCTCAAGGGCATCCTCGGATACACAGACGAGCGGGTCGTTTCTTCCGACTTCTACGGTGATACACGCACATCGATCTTCGATGCACAGGCCGGCATCATGCTCAATGAGACATTCGTAAAGCTCGTATCATGGTATGACAATGAGATGGGCTACTCAGCAAAGATCCTTGAACTCATCAAGCACATGGCTGAGGTAGACGCAAAATAAGATGTCAATATCGGAATCCGATATGTGATAGACTACAGTGGGAACGGAGCAGATGATCTGCTCCGTTCCTTTTGCAATAGACCTGTTTCAGTGATATACTCATAATAGAATCGACTTAATGTGCAACGGAGGAAATGAAATGGAACTGTGGGACGCGTACGATCTCAGCCTTAGGAAGATCGAAGGAAAGGAACTCGTGAGAGGGAAACCCGTTCCTGAGGGATGCTACCATCTGGTGAGTGATGTCATAGTCAGACACGCTGACGGCACGTACCTTCTGATGCAGAGAGACCCGAAAAAGAAGTTCGGAGGTCTGTGGGAGATGACCCGGGGAGGCTCTGCCCTGAAGGGCGAGAGCGCCGAGGACTGCCGGAAAAGAGAGCTTGAGGAAGAGACCGGAATAGTTGCGGACAGTTTTGAACTGCTTGGGATAATGACCAGTGAGAAATACAGGACCATCTACGTCGAATTCATCGTCGAGACCGACTGGGACAAGGGCAACATCGTGATGCAGAAGGGTGAGACGGTCGATTACAGATGGGTCGGCGCGAAAGAGATCGCCAGGATGAAAAAGGATGAGCTCCTTACGGACAGGATGCAGCCATATCTGAATGAGCTCAGACCTTAACAGTAATATATGTATAGCAGTACAGATGTCGGTCTTCCCGGCATCTGTTTTTTCATTAAATCTTAACTTTTTGCATATACTATGTTTATATAATTACCGTTATCATTGAATGAGGGAAAGGGGGATGGCCATGAACACCTACGTCAGTTCGATAGCCGCGGCATGCATACTGTTCCCGTTCATTGCCGCAGTATTTACCCTTCCTTTCCTGATCGTCCATTACAGGAAATTCGGCGGAATACCTGTCATCAGGGTCATGATCGTCTACTCATTCATATTGTATATGATGTGCGCATTTTTCCTGACGCTGCTGCCGCTTCCGACCAGACGGGAAGTTGCTGCCATGGCTCCGATGCCGCCTTGCTTTATTCCGTTCCATGACATATATGTGGGCCTTGTCAAGGCAGGCTTCGACTTTTCGAACCTGTCCACCTTCAGAGACGTTTCTCTGTGGAAGGCATTCCTTACTAGCTCAGATCTATTCGTCGTGGTGATGAATGTCGTCATGACGATACCGCTGGGACTATATCTCAGATACTACTTCCGATTCGACTTTAAAAAAACGGTCCTTGCAGGCCTTCTGCTGAGCCTGTTCTTTGAGATCACTCAGTATACGGGGATATACGGGTTCTATGACAAGCGGTACCGCTATGCAGAGGTGGACGACCTCATAACCAATACGCTTGGTGCCCGGATAGGATACCTCATAACTCCGATACCCGCACTCTTCCTTCCGAAGAGAGAAGACATAGACAGGATGTCCTATGAAGGAGCTGCTTCCGTGACGGTGTTCAAGCGAATCACGGCAGATGCGATAGACCTGATGCTCATGAGTTTCTTGTCAGGAATGCTTGTCTTCGTTTTTCCGTCCGGAAAATGGCTGAGCGCGGCAGAAGTGCTGCTCTGGCTGACATATTTCGTATTCCTGCCATTCCTTTGGAAGGACAGCACTCTGGGGCAGAAGGTGGTAAAGGTAAGGGTCACTGATGAAAGGACGGGCGGAAAGCCGGGTGTGATACAGTTTTTCCTGAGAAACTTCATCCTTTTCATCCTTGAACGGATATGGGTGATAATAGGCGGTGGATGCCTCGCCGGCCTGCTTTTTCTTCTGGCAGGCGGAAACCTTAGCTTAAACTTCAGCAGTTATCTGGCCGTTGCCATACTCCGGGGCGTGCCTGTAGTATCGTTCATTATATTACTGAGGGGACAGTCCAAACACGGAAGCCTGCCTCACGCGTTCCTCTCCAAAACAATGGTCAAGAGCGTCCATGAGAACATAGGGAGGACGGGCGAGATAGCAGAAGCAGAATAGAATAAACATAAAAGAGGACAGAAGCTTAGGGCTATCTGTCCTCAAATGCCTTTGGACTTATCTTAAGTATTCTCATGGTGACTAGCTGAATATCCTTTCTGCACCCCCGGAATGCATATGCCTGAACCTCTTTCAGACCCGGCATGCAATATATCTTCTCAAGGTTCCTGCAGTCCTTGAAGGTGAAGGGTATGAGCCTCTCAACGTTTTCCGGAAGACGTATCTCCCTTATGCCGCATCTGGCAAAGCCATACTGCCATATATCCTTGAGAGTTGTAGGAAGATCTATCTGCTCAAGTGATGTGCAGCCGTCGAACACGAATCCCCCTATATCCGTTATACCCTCAGGAATGATCACTCTCTTTATTTCCGTATGTCCTTTGAAAAGACCGTCATAAAGTATCGTGACAGGCTTTCCGTGGAAAGTGGATGGAACAGTAACTGTTTCTTCGTCGCCTCTGTATCCTACCAGCTGATAGCTCTCGTCATCCCACATTTTAAAGGTGAATTCCTGCATATATCGTTCCTCGTAAATATCACATGTGATATACTAAATATACAGAAAAGAGCATAGTCCGGTCAACCGGCGTTGCCGAAGGGGCAGGACTGGAGTATAAATAGATGAAGGAGAAGAATTTCTGAAAGGAGTCCGAAATGGAATACATAAGAGTCACGATGGACAACATCGAAAAGGAGCATATCTGCTGCGCCATATCCAACAACAATGATGTTCAGGTCGCCTCAAAGAAGGCCTGGATGAAGGACAGATACCGGGACGGACTGGTGTTCCTCAAAAGCGTCGAGAGAGGAAAGTGCTTCATAGAGTATATCCCCGCCGAGAAAGCGTGGGTGCCGATAGAAGCCGACGGATACATGTATATCGACTGCCTGTGGGTATCAGGTTCTCTTAAGGGACACGGCTATTCAAGCGACCTTCTGGGCGCTTGCATTGATGACAGCAAGGCAAAGGGAAAGAAGGGACTGTGCATTCTCGCTTCAGCAAAGAAAAAGCCGTTCCTGGCGGATCCGAAATTCCTGGCACATAAGGGCTTTACGGTCTGTGATGAAGCGGACAACGGCATACAGCTGTGGTATCTTCCGTTCGATGCGGATGCAGACAAGCCTGCATTCAGGGAATGCGCCAGGCATCCGTCCATCGAAAGGGAAGGCTATGTGATCTACTACACCAGCCAGTGCCCGTTCAACGCAAAGTACATACCAATAGTCGAGCAGACGGCAAAGGAAAACGGGATAAAGCTTGAGACCGTTCATATCCGCACAATGGAGGAGGCACAGAACGCACCAACTCCCGTGACGAATTATGCCGTTTTCTGCGACGGGAAATACATTACAAACGAGCAGTTGAATGACAAAAAGCTTCTGAAGCTTGCCGGAAAGATATAAGGCGCCACACATTTTGAGGTAGACAGGATAAAATGGACATTTTCAGTTATGTAGCGGACTCATACAAGGAAAAGGAGTCCCCTCTGGCATCCAGACTGAGACCGAAGACGCTTGATGAGATAGTGGGACAGGAACATATCTTAGGTAAGGGCAAACTGCTTTACAGGGCAATTCAGGCAGATCAGCTCTCTTCAGTCATCTTTTACGGCCCGCCCGGAGTGGGAAAGACCACCTTGGCAAAGGTCATTGCCAACACTACCAAAGCTGATTTCCATCAGGTCAATGCAACTGTTGCCGGCAAGAAGGATATGGAAGCTGTCGTAGAGACGGCCAAGAACAATCTTGCCATGAGAGGCAGGAGGACCATACTCTTCATAGATGAGATACACCGTTTCAACAAGGCCCAGCAGGATTATCTGCTTCCTTTCGTCGAAGACGGGACGGTGATCCTGATAGGAGCGACCACGGAGAATCCGTTCTTTGAAGTGAACAGTGCTCTGCTGTCTAGATCAAGGATATTCGAGCTTAGACCTTTGTCTAGTGACAACATCATCGCTTTAATAAATCGAGCCTTCGAGAGCGAAGACGGTCTGAAGGTATATAAGGCGGACATTACTCCTGAGGCTGCACGGTTCCTTGCAGACGTTGCAGACGGAGATGCGAGAGCCGCACTAAATGCCATCGAGCTTGCTGTCAAGACAACTGACAGATCAGAGGATGGCATGGTGCACGTGACGCTGGAGGTGGCTGAAGAGTGTATTCAGAAGAAGGCCATCAGATATGATAAGGACGGGGACAATCACTACGATACCATAGCCGCCTTCATAAGGAGCATGTGCGGTTCGGATCCTGATGCCGCAGTCTACTATCTAGCCAGGATGCTGGAAGCAGGTGAAGACGTCAAGTTCATCGCCAGGAGGATCATGGTAGCCGCATCCGAAGAAGTAGGCAATGCTGACCCGATGGCCATAGTCGTTGCAACTGCTGCAGCGCAGGCGGTAGAAAGGATAGGAATGCCTGAAAGCAGGATAATCCTCTCTCAGGCTGCGACCTATGTTGCATGTGCGCCTAAGTCCAATGCCGCATACCTTGCCATCGAAAAGGCACACGGAATAGTGACCAAGACCGGAAATCTGCCCATACCGCCTTATCTGCAGGACGGTTCCTACAGAAATTCCGAGCTTGGCAAGGGAGTTGGATATAAGTACGGCCATGACTACACCAACCACTGGGTGGACCAGCAGTATCTGCCGACCGAGATCATGGAGGAACATATATATGAGCCGAATGACATCGGAAAGGAAAAGGAATTCAAGGAATACTTCAGGAAGATTGGCAAGGATCCGGATAGATATGAGTATCAGGATCCGGCCGTGACCGGAAAGCCTTCGAAAGAGGAGAAATAGGAATGATACTTCAGATAATATCGATAGTGCTCAACATTGTGTTCTGCATAGTTCTCAATTTAAACCTTTACACGGACAGCGCAATGATGCCGACCGGACAGATGAGGTATTGGAAGCGCAGTCCTCTGACGAGACTGAATATCATGGGAAGACATGAGTTCGCCTATGTGCAGTTCGCGTTTGCGGCTCTAAGCGCCGTCACCGCCATCATGATCATAGCCGGAGTGAAGAGCAGCCTTGTCAGGAAGATATGGATAGCGGGAACCCTGGCTTCAACGGCGGTCTTCATAATAATAATGGTCATGACATCCAACTCACACGCCAAATACGGCTGATAATGCAATTAAGCTCTGAAACGACGGCTTCGCCGTGCTTCAGAGCTTTTTTGTCCGGTCTGTTATTCTGCTGCCGATACCGTTCCCCACAGGAACAGATCGCTGCTCTCTTCGTCTTCTCCGTTTTCCAAATCGGTAAGGAAGGTGCGTTCGTACACATATGTCCTGCCGTCCTCTTTCTGTGTCCATGTCTTTTCAAAGATCCGTGCATAGTCGGATGAGAAGAAGTCCGGGACGCCGAACCTGTCCCTGGAATTGTCGACATACGCGTGGAATATCCGCCCGTCGTAGGATACGAGCGTATAGATTATATCTCCTTCGACCGTATAGTTTGCTATCACTATCTGTGCAGGTTCATTACGATCAACGGAAGATCTGAAAGTATCCCATAGCTGCATATTGATCATCCCATCCAATGAGCAGATCAGGATATCGTCTTCTTCTGTCGGATGGTCGGGAAGGGAATTGAGGCTTTCTTCGATCGTCTTTTCGGCAGAAGGCAGCCGCTCCGGCTGCGGATCCCGTTTTTTGTCCGTGCAGGAAACCAGCAGGAACAGGCTTGCGACAAGCATGATAAGCAATCTTTTCATCTCAAGGGCCTCCTTGGCGTTTCTATCATAAAAGACGCCATATTTCGGGAAATCTTGCAGGTACATACGAAAAGGGAGCATCCGCGTGATGCTCCCTTTGTCTTGAATAAGCCTTGTTTACTGAGCTACAGGATCTCTCCTGCCCCAGACAGCGAACTGATCGTGGTCGAAGTTGAATCTGACTTCAGGATCGTTCCGATCGCCTTCAATGTCTGAGATGAAGGCAGAGCGGTAATGGAACATGCCGTCTTCTTCCTCAAGATCCCATTCGATGTCGAAAAGATTCTTTGCCGTGTAGACTCTCCAGGTGTCCTCACCGCCGAAGCCCGAGTCTCTTGAGTTGTCGATGTAAAGGATGTACTTTTCTCCGTCGAAAGTAAGGCAGTAATAGATGCCTTCTCCCTGCATGTTATATCCGCCGAGCATTACCTGGGAAGGAGTGCCGGCTGCTGCCTCTGTCTTGAAAGCGTCCCAGAGGTCCTCGTGCACGACGCCGTCAGCGGTGTTCACGACAAAGCCGATGCCGCCGTCTTCCATCGGATCGTCAGGAAGTGCTTCAAGGAAAGCTCTGACGACCTGTTCGCTCATGATGCCGCTCTCGTCCTGAGATTCAGGTTCGGGCTGCTTCTGTGTGCATGCTGCAAGGCCGATGATCATCAAAAGGCCGAGCATGATAGCTGTAAACTTCTTCATTTTTTCTTATCTCCGTTGTAAAAAACAATAAAATTATCAATCAGCACGTTTCACCGCGCTAATCGATAATAGTACAACACAGGTCAAAATGCAAGGCTCGCCATCCATTTGTCACCATTTTGAAATAGAGCCCGGTCCTTCTCGGACATCGCTTATCCGCCGGTGAGGGAAGAGAGGACTCGATATAGTCTATGAGCTCTCTGAAGAAGAGATGCAGCGGATAAGACAGATAGATGAGCAAAGAAGATATGAGAACTGGTAATTTCAGTCGTTCTCATGACGTAAAACCATAAGGTTATACTGATGCAAAAAGGACAGGGAGTTAATTCCTGTCCTTTGATACTTAAAGATTAAAATATATATATTAAACGTGCCCTTCAGGACCTCTGCCCCAGACAGCGACCTGCTCGTGGTCGAAGTCAAAGCGGATGTCAGGTGTTACTTCCTCGTACTCACCGTCTGTGATGAAGATGCTTCTGTAGTTGAAGATCTCACCGCCTTCTTCTTCATCCCATGTGATGTCGTAGAGGTGCTTTGCGGTATATGTTCTGATGAAATCATCCTCCATATACTCATTTCTTGACCAGTCAGATGTTGTAGTGTAGTTTTCACCGTCGAAATAGAGAAGGGTATAGATGACGTTGCCGTACATGTCGTGTGCAGCGATAACCACCTCTGCAGGCTTGCCTTCGCTTGCCTGTTTAACAAATGCATCCCACAGATCCTCGTTATATACCCGCTCCGGAGAGTTAACTACGATACCACTAGTCTCAGGACCGACTTCATTTGGCAGGCTGGTGAGAAAGGCAGTGACCTCGTCTATGTTGCCGTAATCGATCCCGCCGGATACAGGCTCTTCTTCCTTTGCTTTGCATGCAGCTAATCCCAGGACCAGAATGCATGAGAGCAGTATTGCAAAAATCTTCTTCATACTAAGATCTCCTTGGTTGTTGATTGGATTTGATCATTAAATGGTTTTTAGCGTACAGTTAAATATACATCATTTTCTCTTATTGTCAAGCTGACCTTAAGTGATCATGTATGTGACTGCCGCAGTGTCGAGATGCCTGCATTATCGAAGCCTCTCACGATGGCTTCTATCCATGGCATGTAATGTGTCTCTCCGCGCAGGAAATATGAGACTACGATGACCCTGTCTTCTTTTCTGATTATAAGTTCGGTGAGAGAATCCCGTCTCATGAATGCCGTGACTTCCATGTTGCCCTCAAAACTGTCAGACAGGTCTTTCTTTTCTATATCACCGGCTTTTCTGAATCTTCTTTCGTCCAGACATATGTGAGACGAAAAGAGCTTCTGCCGGAAGGACACGCTTTTTGCGTCATAGTAAGTGACCTGCAGGACGGCTACGGATGAATATCCTCCGGGCTGCTTTATGGTTGCAACTTCACGCCACTCAATGCCCTCATCCAGAACGGCATTGGCTGTTTTTCGAATATATGAGTCAGGGTACTCTGCGATCTCTTCGAGCATACCGAAGTGAAGGTCTTCGATCGTGGAAAAAGGAGCACTGAGTGCATGTTCATCTATGGCTGTCTTTCCTGAATCAGGAAGTTTCAGCAGAATCACTATGAAGGCAGTCAGGATCATAAAAGGCACGATCCTGACTATCTGCCACATACGTGTGTTGGTTTTCTTCTTCTGCCAGTCTGCATCCTTTTTCAGCTCATAACCATGTGAAAGCTTCTTCCTCAGGACTCTGAGAGTGTTTGCCTCATGAAGGATACATGCTGCCTGTATTATGATTGCAACGACAAACCGTACAGGTATGCCCAGACCCAATTGAGCACACATGATGGCAGGGGATAGTCCGTAGCTGCTATTAGTTAGGAAATTGACAGCAAGGACCAGCACCATGGGCAGTATGCTGGCCAGGACTCTCTTTTCGACTTCCTTTACTGCAATCGCCTGTACTCTCGGATCATTGTCCGGTTCTATGCTATCTGTATCCGTTGAGCGGTATATGTAGAACTGATCTCGTCTGGCGATGTACTCCCAGCCGTATTCTGCATTTAGGAGTATCTGCTCCCTGGGAGCACTGCCGCTGTTTTGGTCAAAGGGACCGGCCTGCAGAATCGAAGCCTGAAGAGAGTATCGTGCGCATACCGGCTCCGACTTTTCAAATGTTGCCAGCCCGAAGGAAAAGCCGTCCTTTTTCAACAGCCAGCCTTCCTTTGCCATATCGGACAGCCATGCCCGTGTGTTTTCTATGTCATACCGGGCACAGGGCGGGATCACTGTCTTCTGAATCTTGTTTTCCATAAGTCTTTTCTTTCTCGAGTTCGTGTATGTGCACTGCGTCAGACAGGCACTGTCTTAAACGGGACAGTTCGTCATTCAGCGCTCCGATTCCTTTATCGGTTATCTCATAGGTCCTTTTTCTGCCGTCCAGATCTACCTGACGTATGTATCCGACCTCAAGGAATTTGGACAGAATAGTGTACAGGGTGCCGGGCCCCAGGATGATCCTTTTGTCTGTGAGTCTGCTTATATCCTGTGCTATATCGATGCCGCATCTGGGACCGCAGCTCAAAGCGAGCATGGTGTAGAACATGCTTTCGGTCATTGTGTCCAGGGGCTTTTTTGCCATGTTGATTCCTCCAATATTGAATATCGATATCGACTATCGATATTATATTATGCATCATGTACTTCTGTCAATGAAAAGGGGAGCACGCTCAGGTGCTCCCCAGTATGGCTTGTTTTGTTTAGTCGGCGATAGGATCTCTTCTGCCCCAGACAGCGATCTTGTCATGGTCGAAATCAAATCTTGCTTCTGCATTGTTCTCGGCGTACTCTCCGTCGGAGATGAAGGTTGAACGGTAGTGGAACTTGCCGTCCTCTTCCTCTTCATCCCATTCGATGTCGTACAGATGCTTAGCTGTCGACACTCTCCAGGTGTTTTCGCCTTCAAGTGCTGAATCTCTTGAGTTATCGGTGTAAAGGATGAACTTCTCGCCGTCGAAGGTCAGGCAGGAATAGATGGCTTCTCCCTGCATATTGTAGCCAGCGAGCATGACCTGTGTAGGTGTGCCTGCCTTTGCCTCTTCCTTGAAGGTGTCCCAAAGGTCCTCGTTCACGGTACCGTCCATTGTGTTTACTACAAATCCAATGCCGTTAGTGTAATGTCCTCTGTATACGCGGTATTTTTATTAAATATATCAACAGGCCGGCTCAAAATCAAGGAGCCGGCCTGTGTGCTATATGCTGTTTTGATTATCTGAGCTTCATGCCAGGCTTGAACTCGTCGCCGAGGAAGATGACCTTGGCTGATCCGTCTTCGCCTTCGCCTGCGACCAACATGCCTTCGCTGAGCTTTCCTGCCATCTTGCGAGGAGCCAGGTTATCAACGATGATGACCTTCTTACCCTTCATGTCTTCAGGTGAGTACCACTCTCTGATGCCTGAAAGGATGTGCCTTTCTCTCTTTCCGTCAAAGATCGTGTTGTCCAGAAGCTTCCTGGAGTTCTCGACCTCCACGCTGTCTCTGATCTCTGCGACTATGAGTCTGATCTTCCGGAATTCATCGATGGAGATGATCCCTGCATCCTCTTCTTCTGCAGCCTTCTTTTCGGCCTCTTCCTTTGCCTTGGCGGCCCGCAGTGCCCGTGCCTTCTTCTCGGCATCCTGCTTCTCGAGCTCTGCAAGCTCCTTTGCAACGTCTATCCTAGGGAATATGACCTCGCCCTTCGTGACCTTGACATCCTTCTTGTAGCCGAACCTGTCAAGATTCTCGTACTTGAGATCGTCTTCGGTGTAGCCCAGCTGAGCAGCGATCTTCGGAGCGGTCTCAGGCAGGTATGCTACCAGGAGAGCTGTTACGAAACGCAGTGACTCTACCAGGTTGTAGAGAACCGTTGCAAGCCTTGCCTTCTTGGCTTCGTCCTTTGCAAGTGTCCAAGGAGCTGTCTCGTCGATGTACTTGTTTGCTCTCTGTGCGATCTTGAAGATCTCTGCAAGGGCCTGAGGGATGGAAAGCGAATCCATGAACCGGTCGCACTTGTCTCGCAGCCCTTCGCACAGCTCCTTGAGGTCGTTGTCGAGAGGATCGTACTCTCTGTCTGCAGGAAGCTGTCCGCCGAAATATTTGTCGATCATGGCGACCGTCCTGCTGACCAGGTTGCCCAGGTCATTGGCAAGGTCCGCATTGATCCTTGAAATGAGGCTCTCGTTTGTGAAGGAACCGTCATTGCCGAACGGAACTTCCCTGAGCAGGTAGTATCTTACCGCGTCGACGCCGTAACGGTCGCAGAGCACGAACGGATCAACGACGTTGCCCACGCTCTTACTCATCTTGCCGCCGTTTATCAGCAGCCAGCCGTGTCCGAAAACTCTCTTCGGGATCGGAACGTCCATTGCCATCAGCAGGGCAGGCCAGATGATGGTGTGGAAGCGGAGGATCTCCTTGCCGACCATGTGCAGGTCCCGAGGCCAGTACCTGTCGTAATCATTGTATTCGGAGTTCTTGTAGCCGAGGGCCGTGCAGTAGTTGAACAGCGCGTCCACCCATACATATACCGTGTGGTCAGGGTCGAAGTCTACAGGGATACCCCACTTTACAGTGGTCCTTGAAACGCACAGGTCCTGCAGACCCTGGTTGATGAAGGCGATCATCTCATTCTTTCTTGCTTCAGGCTGAATGAAGTCAGGGTGATCCTCATAGTACTTCAGCAGCTTGTCCGCGTAGTTTGACAGACGGAAGAAGTAAGCTTCCTCGCTTGCCTTGTATACGTCTCTGCCGCAGTCAGGGCACTTGCCGTCGACCAGCTGGCTCTCTGTCCAGAAGGTCTCGCAAGGCTTGCAGTACCAGCCTTCGTACTTGCCCTTGTAGATGTCGCCCTTGTCGTAGAGCTCCTTGAATATCTTCTGGATGGCTTCCACGTGGTAGTCATCCGTGGTCCTAATGAATCTGTCGTACCGGATGTTGAGTCTCTTCCAAAGCGGCTTTACGTTGTTGTTGACGATGTCGTCGACATACTGCTTTGGTGTCTTTCCGGCAGCTGCTGCCTTGTCCTGGATCTTCTGACCGTGCTCATCCGTTCCCGTCAGGTACATGACATCGTAGCCCTGGAGCCTCTTGTATCTTGCAAGGGAATCACAGGCGGTCGTGGTGTAGCTGTGACCGATGTGCAGGTTGTCCGATGGGTAGTAGATCGGAGTGGTGATGTAATAAGTCTTCTTTTCTGCCATTGATAATACCTCTCTTTTTCATTTTGTCGTTTATCTGGACAGGCAAAATTGTATTAAAAAAGCCCTCAGTCCCAAAAGGGACCAAGGGCGAATTAACGCGTTACCACCTTGCTTTGACATGCCATTGCTGACATGCCCTCACTGTCCACGGCAAATGCTTATGGACGCCCACTGTAACGGGAGGACCCGTTTCCGGCTACATATCGCCGGAAAAGCTCTGAGACCATGTTCGACTGCCGCTTTCCTGTTCCTTTTCAGCTGCCGGAACTCTCTGGAAGGATCGCATGCGGTCTACTCTTCTCTTCAACGCCTTTTGCTTATCCAATATGCATATATAATAGGTTCTTTTGATATATTTGTCAATATATGCTTATGATTTTTATAAATACCTACAAAGCAGCTCGGCTATTTGAGCTTCCTTCTTACCTCGAGGGCAACGTCTATGCTCTTGGCATAGATCGGATCGAAGGTGATGGTGAATTCTCCCGCGGTCTCGATCACGGCTCCCGAGAAGTGGCTCTTGAACCGCAGTATCCTGTAGAGCTCCTCAGAGTCCTCGGGCTTTGTCGCCACGCCCTGCATGTCATAGGTATGGCATCCGCCTTCCAATGCCCATTTCATCAGTTCCCACTGGAGCCGGTAGGTAGGGTAGAGCTTCCTCATCTCGTCGGTGGAACAGCCGTACACGTGACTGGTGGTGCCCCGGTACTGTACCCGGACTCCGCCGCACAGAGGCTTTCCTTCATAGTAGCACATGTAGAGCCTGCAGTTTTCGCCAAGAGCCGTAAGCATCTTTACGAAGTATTCTCTCGGCCTTATGGAGAAGTGCTGCCTTTCGCCAGTCTCTGCATAGATGGTGTAGAAGTCATCCAGACCGTCAAGCCCGACGTTTCTGCACTCCACTCCGTGCTTATACGGGTAGCGAATGTAGTACCTGGTGCCGCTGTTCATATTGGCCAGCAGCTGATCTTCGGTGTATCCCTTTATATAATCCAGCATGTAGTTGGTCCTCGGCTGGATCGTGTCATGGAAGCCCGCGTTCTCCTTGAGAAAGAGCCCGCAGGAGCGGAAGAGGGCTATCGTGTCCCGGTCATCCGCCTTGACGAGAGGATCCATGATGAATCTGAAGGCACGGTGCTTCTTGGCCAGTGCCTTTACGCCGCGAAGGAGGTCCTCGATGGTCTCCCTGTCCGTATAGTCGCAGACGGGGCCGCGGTTTGCGTACATCATGCTCTTGAGCCCCAGCTTGCGTATGAGGACGAACATCCCGCCCTTTATATTTCCGTCAGCGTCCCTTGAAACGATGACCTCATTATCCCATTCGGTCTTGACGTTTCCCCAGCGCGGTGACTGCTGGAACGCGCCGTGGGGATGGGAAGAGCAGAACTCTTCGAATTCGCCGTATCTGTCTTTGGAAAGGATCTCCACAATAAACCTCAAAA
>JAEEGL010342565.1_pt1 | contig 19469 bp, 6 predicted proteins | sample 9134231 | NCBI WGS metagenome assembly JAEEGL01 (sample SAMN16246548, study PRJNA631951) | gut metagenome | biome: gut microbiome; feature: rumen; material: fiber-attached | host: Bos | place: Iran: Karaj | collected 2018-10
CGAGGAGGGTGACCCCGGACAGGTCGAGCACCTATACAAAGAGAACGCGAGGGCCTGCTGCGACATCTATTTTCGGGCGCCCGCGGACTACACCAAGCACAACGATGGCTGCGCCATCCACTGGGAACAAGTGAAGGGCGAGACCAAGGTGAACATGATGGTGCTGGATGCTAAGATGACCATCCCAGGCCTCCTCAACGAGGACCGCTCACGCACGGCAGAGATGCGCATTGGCGCACGCATCGACAACTGGAGCGACTGGATGGCATGGATCGTGATGGATGCCTTCCAGGTCGAAGACCTCGACGGCTACGTCTTCAACGTGACCGGAGCCAACGGCATCCGTCTGGACCACTCCCGCGTGAAGAACCCCGACCTGAAGGACGCGAGCGGCAACGCCATCACCATCAGTTCAATCTTCAAGGATGTGCGGCGTGGCGATGACACCGACAAGCGTGGCTACAACTGGGCACACCCGAAGCTGGGCTTCCAGGGCGTCCCCGAGGGCAAGGATCCCCTCAACTGGATGGGCCTCTATGTGGATGAGATCAGCATGACCTTCCCCAAGTCGCTCTCCATCACCGACAAGTCCGATGGCGAGTCCAAGCCCGTGAAGCTGGGTCTGCGCAACCTCCTGTGGGATAATTCCGGCGTGAGCCTGACGGCCTTCGTGGGCTCTAAGAAGAACCCTGTCGTGAAACTGGAGACGGGCCGCGTAGGCGGTTGGGCACTGAGTCTGGACGAGGTGACGGTAAACGTGCTACAGAGCAAGTTCAGCGACTGCCACTTCAGTGGCATGTTCGAGGTACCGCTGCTCAAGGGCACCTTCGACTACGAGTGCAAGATGAACTATGTGGCGGGCGAGGAGCTGGGACAGCTCTACAAGGAGCACGACATCGGCCCCGGCGACCTCGACGAGAAGAAGTTCCACCTCACCTTCAAGACACAACAGCGCGACGACATGCGTCTGGACTTCTGGCTCGGCGACGTCCATGTCGATAAGGATGGCTCGTGGTTCAACCTCGACTACCTCGACGGCGACACCAAGGTGGAGTTTATGGCCAGCGGCACCATCACCGTGGGCGAGGCCAACGAGGACAAAACCGGAGGCCAGGTGGGAGATATACCCTTTGAGATACCCGGCATACGCTTCGCAGGCCTGCGCATGGCCAACTTCAAATACGACACCAACCGCGATTTTGCTGCTACCTATGCCGAGAATTTGTCAAAGAAAGGATTGAAGGAGAACAAGACCCTCTATCAGGCCGGACTGAACAAGGAACTCTCAGAGGCTGACTTCGAGGGCGGCAGCGTGGACAACCCCTTCTACTTCAACATCGGCAAATGGAGTCTCGCCTCCGAGGAGAAGAAGATGTGGGGCTTCCCGCTGGGTCTGAAGGATATCGGCGTGGATACCGACACCGAAAACAAACGCATCGGTCTGAAGTTCACCGGAACACTCGGACTCTTAGGCGGCGGCAAGGACTCCGACGGCGATGGCGAGGACGACAGCTGGAGCCTCAACGCCGGTGCCGGCATGACCATCTGGGCCAAGTATGAATTCAACGGCTTTGACGACCTGGCCAACGCCTCCATCAGCTACGACACGTTTGAATTCCACAAACTGGAGTTCGACGGCTCCTTCGGCGGTGGACTCGTCACCGTCAAGGGCGAACTCGAATGGCAGGACAACGACGAGGAGAAAGGTTTTGAGGGTGACCTCACCTTAGGTATCAAGGAACTCTTCGATGTCACCGTGGCCGGTTCCATCAAGGAGAATAAGAAAGACGACTACAAACACGGCTTCTTCTACGCCAACGTGGGCGATGTCAGCATCCCCTGCGGTCCCACGGGTGTCACCATCAACCGCATCTCCTGCGGATTCTTCTGGAACCGCACCATGCCGGCCGACACCAAGCTCGACGACAAGGAGAAGTTCCGCGAGGCCATGGCAAGCGGAGGCAAACCCTACAAAGGTGCCTTCGGACTGACCTTCGGACTCGGACTGGCCTTCGCCAACGAGTCATTGTGCGGCGGCGACTTCAACGGATTCATGGGCTACGACCTCAAGAACGATGCGCTCTCGCGCCTCACTCTCCTCGGCGACATGGAGGCCCTCAAGGGACCGGGAGCCAAGAAGGGACTGCTCTCGGCGCGCGTGAAAGTGGACTATGTGGACAACGTGGCAGATGTGAAAGCGGCACAGGAACAGAAAGATGCAGGCAACAAGAACGTCACACCTGTGGAACGTTGCCAGAGCTTCACGCTCAACGCCACCGTCGATTTCAAGGCCGACACCAAGGAAGCCATCGAGCAATTCCTGGGCGAAGGCGCCCTGGACAACCTCGAAGGTTCACTCAAAGAGGCTGCTGATGCTGTGAAGAAGAGCGGCATGGCCGAGTTCGGCGCCGACGCTGCCGACGACGACAACAAGGGCGACGGCAAGACATCCGGCAAGGACGATGCCAAGGATAATCTCTCCGCTTCGATGGGCGCGTCCTTCAGCTTCGAGTTCCAGCTGCGACACTACCGTGACTCCAAGAAGACCAAGTGGCACGTCTATCTCGGCGAGCCCTCACGCGGCAAGCGCTGCGAGATCGTGTTCATCGACTTCAAGTTCGATGCCAAGCTGCTCAAGGTATGGGCCAAGGCTTACGCCAATGCCTATATCTGCATCGGCAACGAGCTGCCCAAGGACGAGAACGGCGTCGAGGGCGGTCTGCCGCCACTCCCCGATAAGGTAGCTGAAATCTTGGACGACAAGGAAAAGCAGAGCGACAAAGTAGAGTCAAACGTGGGCAACAAGTCCAGTCTCATGGCAGAACGCGCCCAGCAGATCCAGAGCGGTCCCTCCGGTGCCAGCATCAAGGGCGGCATACAGTTCGGTGGCGAGGTCGGTGCTGAGTTCGGTGTGGAAATCCCCATCGGCTACGTCAAGGCTGGTGCCATCGTGGGATTCGACGCCATTCTGAAGCAATATGGCGACTGTGCGTGCAGCGACGGCTCCAAGCTCGGCGGCAAGAACGGGTTCTATGCCATGGCACAGCTCTATGCAGCTATTTGGGGCTCCGCCGGCGTGCATCTCGACTTCGGATTCTGGAGCGGCGACTTCCCGTTGGTGGAAATGGCCTTGGCTGCTGTGCTCAAGGGCGGATTCCCCAACCCCACGTGGGTCTATGGCAAGATGCGTGTCAAGGGCCAAGTCTTAGGCGGACTCATCTCCTTCAACAAGTCAATGGAGCTGCGCATGGGTAAGGTGTGTGTGCCCGAAGTGGCATCTCCACTTGACAATATAGACATCTTCAGCTCCTACACTGTAGGGTCCGAGGACAAGGATGCTGGCTGGGGTAAGAAAGGCAATGGCGATGGTGCCCAACCGCACGACCCCTACGTCATGCCGTCCTTCACTACCAACATGGACATGGACAGCTACTTGCGTCTGGTGGATGAGAACGAGATGAACACCAAGGCCGGACTCGACGGCAATGCCCGCGCAGCAGAGGCTTCCTCGACCAAGACCTTCGTCTTCCACCTTGAACGCAACGCCACCCTGCAGCCCTACTCCAACGAGGGCGCCGAGATGGGCGCTGCCAAGTACTGCGACATGACACCGGCACAGAACAGCCGCACCTCCTACACCGTCAACACGGGCTCCTTCAATCAGAACCAGAACTACAAGCTCCACGTCCGCGGTTTTGTCAAGCAGATCATCGACGGCCGCGAACAGGATCCCATTATCCGCAACCTGGAGACTCACAAGGACGAACAGAAACCTTGGGGACAAAACCTCGACCTCTATTTCCGCACCGGCAAGTGGAGCGACGATCTCTCGCAGGAAGTCATGCTCTTCATTCCCTTCGACAAGACCGGCGTCATCCTGGAGGATGCCAGGAACCCCTACTTCTGCATCGCCAACGACCGTCAGGATCTTTTCAACTCACCAGACAAGGAGTGGTACGTCAACATGGAGGTGAACCGCGGCACGGAGAGTAATCCCAAGTGGCAATACCCCGATGTGCGCTACGATGCCAACGGCAACCGCACCACCTCCGAGCGGTCAAAATGGGAACACATCGGCGTAGAGCTGACCACGGAGTACGACGGCACATCCAGGTTCCATTCCGTGGGCCTCACCTCACGGCCGGGTGACAGCAGCCCGATAGAGAAGAACACCCAGTACCGCTTCTCACTCTACAGCGTGGATAAAAAGCAGATGAACGACGACCTCGGCAAGATCAAAGAAGCTCGCAAGTCGGTCGTTTCCGGCCAGGCCGATGTCATCGAGACACTGACCCTGCTGGCCTACGACGAGCAGGGCAACATGACCGATCTGGGCAAGGACATGATGGCGTGGTACAACGAACAGACGGCAGCCGGCAACAACATCTCCGGCAACCTGGATCAGGTGGATCAGATTATCAACAGTTTCGAGAAGGAGAAACTCTCGGACCTGCGCTACACTTCATTGGAGTTCCAGCATGAATTCACCACCGGCAGCTGCGAGACCTTTGCCAAGAAACTGAACAGTTATGATAGCTTCTACTCCGAGCAGGAATTGAAGTTCCAGAAACGCACAGTCACACGCGCCGGAGGTGCCATCTCCGCCCGCTTGAAAGAAAGAAGTAACAGGCTTTCGAGCAGCTATTCAACCAACCCCTACTTCATGCTTAACTGGTGGGCCACCAGAGCTTGTGTGTCAATGATGCCGCCTCATCGCTTCACAAGTAAAGAGGGAAGAGATTGGGAATACGAAGTGACGAATGCCGAGCTCTTCACATTTACCTTCAGCCCCGAGTGGCATGGTAACTACCGACCAGTTTCTAAGCAATGGAATGATTGGGCGTTTGAGCAGGAAGTGTCTCCGTTCTATGCTACAGAATGGAGAAGACAGGGCAAATATTCTTCCGTCAGAGGCACGACATTGTGCTCTAACATGGTCGATAGTGTGTGCAGGGTGCTCTATGCCGATGGCAAGCTGGCAGCAGACCTGCCAAAGGTGCTCCGTAACACATGGGAGTTGTATGAAGCGAAAGCGGTTGGATTGCAATCCAATGGTGTCAACAAGCTTCGTGACAAGAGTGTGAACTGGGAATATTCAGCGCGACGAGCAGTAAAATTATGGAATGAGGCATCGGGAGTTGAAGATCTTCGAAAATTCAACAAAGGGCGTTTTGATAGTAAAGCGGAAGCATTCGGTTATACCACAGCGTTCAAAAACAATGACACTTCCTGGAAATTGCCGGAAAATCAAATCCTCTGCATCTTCACCTGCGATGTGTACAATGATGCCCAATTTGCACCATTGTGGATGTGGTATAAAACTTATAAACAAGTGCCGCCCTATACAGAAACTCATTCACGAACAGGTGTCATAAGACGTGCCCCCACCAACGCCATCTACTGGATTGCTGGCGAAGCAGCTTGCAATTACGAATTAACAGCAGCGGAACAGAGTCAATATAATAAAATGAATCTTATGCAAAAAGTGCAATTTTCATTGCAAAAGATTCAAGAAAATGCCTATCCCTTCAGCATGAGTGATTATCTTGCCTCCATCAAGCAGCTGACCTTCGAAATACGCCGTCCCAACGGATTCGATGCCTCCACCGGCAAGTATCTGCTGCGGCCCAGCACGCGCTTCGGCAACCTGGTAGATATGACGCAGAAGGTGACGCTCACAGACAATAGTGGTTCTGTGAAGATCACCAACGGCGGTTCACCCACCTTCAAGGAGGACAACAATGTGTACTTCGATGATCCGAACTTCGAGAAATATATTATCGCAAACTTCGACACCAACCGTGATGGCAAGCTCACAAAGGACGAAGCCCTGAAGATCAAGTACATCAACTACAACGGTCGGGAAAAAGGCTCTAATAACGGTGAACCTGCAACAATCACCAACTTGCGCGGTATCGAAGCCATGACCAATTTGGAAAGCCTCAAGATAGACCGCATCACGATTACCAATAAATCCCATGCTAACCTGAGTGCCAACAAGAAACTCAGAAACGTAAAATTCACCTACAACTGGACTAGTGTGTCATCAAGCGTTGGTGTCCGTGTCATGCCCGACTTGTCCACACTACCTGCATTGGACTCTCTCACGATTAATCATCATTTGCTTAATAGAGAATATACCTCTAATCAGTTCGGCGGACTCTCTGGCTATCTGGATGTGAGCGCACTGAAACATCTGAAATACCTCTCACTCTCTGGTAACAAACTCACTCAGGTGGATGGGCTGAATGAACTCTCTCGGCTGGAATCCCTTGATCTGCGGGGAAACCTTCTGACCAAGGTGAATGCCTCACAGCTCACACGTCCATACATCTACGTGGGACAGCAGTACAAATATTCATCCTCCAAGTATGTGCCGCTGAACACAAGTGATTCCTGGATAGCCCTGACAGTGAATGTGGCCTATTCAAAAGAGAGTAATCTCATTACCAACGGTGCAGATATAGGCACAACAAGGGGCTCTATCAGCCCAAGCATGTCCAACTACCATGTGAAGGTCACCAAATGGAACGACCTGAAGGCTTTCATTGCCAAGATGCCAGACCGAAAGCTCATCACTTACATCGTTCAGAACTACAAGACGAAGAGCAGTCGTCCAAGCAATGAAACACTGGATGATTTTGCAACCAGATTCCCAGGACAATCAGACATGTATATCGCAGGCAGCTGGCTGAACTGGTTCACCCTCGATGAAAGCAAGATTGTGAAAAACACTTCGCTCAATGTCGATAACAAGGGCATCAAATCGCTGGAGGGGTTGGAGAAGGTGATGCCTGCGCTGCGAAAACTGCAATGCAACAACAACAGTATCGAGGAACTTGATGCATCACTCTTCCCCGATCTCATGGAACTGTATTGCGCCAACAACCGTATCATTGACCTGAAATTTGAAGATAAACTCACCAACCTCAACTGTTCGTACAATGCTCTGACACGCCTCGACGCAAGCAAGGCTCCGAAATTGATAACGATCTACTGTGACAACAACGCACTCCAAGAAATCATCCTCACCGGCAACACGAAGCTGACAACCCTGGAATGCCAGAACAACCAGCTCCAAAGCCTCGATGCTTCCGAATGCACCGACCTCAAGAAACTGGACTGTTCCCACAACATCAACATGACAGACATGAACTCAGCTGATGGCGCGCTCGGAGTGGCACTGTACGTGCCGAGGACTATCAAAAAGTTGATAGCACGTGGCATATACACCTATAGCACCATCAACAATAAATACTTCAACCTTCCAGAGCTGGAATGGCTCGACCTGAGCGACAATCCCGGCATCAAAGGTTATGTGGGCACCACATCAGATACGAAATTATCCCATTTGGACTTGCATAACACCAACATCACCGAACTGAAGAGCGCAGGGGGACTCGCCTATCTCGACCTCTCGAACACAATGATCAAAGGCAACAATTCTGAAAACGCCAAGTATTATCGGTTCTTCGTGAATATGTACGATAACTATTGGAAGAAACTCAAGACGCTCAACCTCACAGACACACCCATCAATCAGGTGTATGTTAATTCCAATATCTCTTACATACTCGACTCATTGTTCGTGGGAGCACCGCATCGCACGTCTGGCCGCAAGGTGGAACTGCAGATGGACAACCCAATATCTGCCAAATGGGGAAGACTCTGGAAGTACGACCCGAGGAACCAGTATGTATATGCTCATGTGGGCAACGGACAGAGGTGGGTTAGCTCTGAAGATGCACTTGTAAAGACAGAGGGGCAGAGCGAAGATGACAAGGCCATGCAAGACGACCTCGGCGAGGTGCTCTACCAGCGCCTGAAGGAACGCTATTCACCCGACAGCCGATGGCTGCACACCAACACCGTAGCCAACGAGGTGAAGGAGCTCGACTGCAGCAACATGAACATCGACAACATTAATAGAATTGTCAAATGGATGCCCAGTCTGGAGCGGCTCAACTGCAGCTACAACCACATCACGAGTGCCAACTTCTCCAAACTGCTGAAGCTCAAGAGGCTGAAGATTGCACACAACTACGAACTCACGAGTGTGACGATGCCAGGCTGCACAAGCGACGTCCGCACAATCGTCAACAAAGTTAACAACGCAGCCAACATCGGCAACAATCTCAGTCAGGGAACGTTGAACGTTGGCAACTCCGTCATAAAAGGCTCTTCACAGTCTGCCAGGAGAGAAATCTTGAATCCGGTTGCGAACAACAATCATATTGCCACTTCTGAAACCCTTGACCTGCAAAATTCGAGATTGACCCAAAGGGTTCAGACTCAAGAAGGAGAGCGCTTAGCAGCCCAGCTATTTATCGACGGGCAAGGCAACAGCACGGTGGTCTTCGACACAATCGACGTGAGCCACACGAAACTGTTCATGACAAACCTGAGCGATATAACAGACCGATGCAAGGTGCTGCTGGCCAACAACGTGGAGACGATCACCGGCACGCTGACGGTGCCCGGCAACAGCCCGCTGACCTACATCGACATGCAGCATACCGGCATCACGGATGTGAATCTCACATCGATGCGAGTGGACACGCTCAAGGTGGGCTACAGTCCAAATCTACGCGACATCAACATCACGAATGCGGGAACGGACTTCTTCGTCACCTGCGGAGGCGTCAATGCAGACGTGGTGGTAAAGCTGCACAACTATTCGTTGGTACAGAAATGGTTCAGTGGCAGTGCAGACGATCCCTCCAATGACCATGTCTATGTCACCTATCCCATCACCACCCTGGACGGCCAGACACTGTGGACGCCCGTCACGTCGGCACCAGGAGCCATGAATCTGGGTAACTTCTGCAAGAAAAACATCTTCAAGAGCAGAATCAGCATCAATAAGCGTGATGTGACGTTGACGGTGAACACCAGCCAACTGACCAGTTGGTTTGCCAACAAATACAACGAAGGCAACGACAGCGTGCATCTGGAACTGCCCGTCACCGTGGCCAAGGTTGTCAAATACTGCCCTGTCACCTCGGTCGATGGAGCTCAAGGGCTGGTGGAAATGGCCAAGAAGCTCACCGATCCGGACCAGATCAAGATCAGCAACCACCATATCCAGCTGATTTGCCATACCCCGCAGGAGCTGAAAACTTGGTATAGCGGCTACCATAAGTTCAATGGACGAACGGTAACCACCTACCTGCGTACATCGTTCTCAGACTCTGCTAATTCCAAGATAGCCAAGACGGAAGACATCCTCGTAACAGAGCCCGATGTCGATGCGCGCATCAACCTCAGCAACTTCTGTAGGCTGATTCTGCATGATCAACTTAAGATTAGCAGTGATAATACCATCAACATCTATCTCGGAGATATTGACAAGTTGGTATGGGAAGGCAAAAAGGGAGCTTCGGCTTTGAATTCGTCTCTTTCCAACAGGGTTCTCCCCTTCGATTATTCCAAAGGTAACGAGGACGTCGTAGTCCACAAGTACACCCCAACACTCAATAAACCCAACATCCCTGGCATAAATGTCATCGACTCTAAACACATCACCGACAAAACAGTAGACCGCGGTCTAGGCAATTTGGTCGATAAGACAACATCCATCAATGGCATAGGCACATTACCCAACAGAGGCAACACACCTGGCATAGGTACATTACCCAACAGGGGCAACACACCTGGAGCGGTCACGAATCCCGGTAAGAACACTACGACAACCCCCGCCAACAATTCGAATCCTGTCATAGGCAACAACGTGAACCCCAACGTAAACAGAAATGCAAACACCACTGTAAACAGAAATGCAAACACCAACGTGAACACCAACGTGAACAGGAATGCGAACGCAAACGTGAACAGGAATGTGAACGCAAACGTAAACCGGAATGTTGGCAGCACGGTCAACAGGAATGCCACCAAACGCTAGTCATCAATCACAGAAACAAAGCAACACATCTATGCATACAAGAGGCAACAAGCTGCTCATCCTGCCACTCCTGCTCATCCCGCTTGGAGTGGGGGCGGCACTCACATCACTGAGGCAACCGCGAGTCATGTCCGGCAGCGCACAAGACATGTCGCTGCAGGCCGACACCATAGTGGAACCCGAGACTCCCTTGATACAAACAGAGCCCGAGGGATTCGTGGAGACAACGGCCGACAGCACTGTCCAGACGGGACAGAAGGAGGAAAAGGAATATCCCTACGGTTCACCCATGAACCCCTACTTCTTCCGTGAGGACAGCACCATTATCCCCGAAGACAGCGTGGCACTGATCGACACCGTGACACGACCCCGCATTGAATCCTTCCCGGCGATGGTCACGGCCCGTGCCTACGGCGACAGTATCGTCTTGCGATGGGCGTTCCAGGAATTTGCGCCCTGGCGACTCGCCCTGAACTATGGCTACTGCATCGCCCGCATGACTCATGACGAAGAGGGTACTATAGACACGCTGGAGCACCGCTTCATGCCCCTCACGCTGGAGCAGATGCAACAGCGCTACCTGCCCACCGACTCTATGGCGGGTATGGCGGCACAGGTGATGTGGAAAAACGGAAGCACCCTTGAGGACATCATGAAGAACGCCAAGTCCACGGGTATGGGCAACGGCATGTCCGCCATCATGGACCTCTATGACGAGCAGCAGACGCGCTACGCCTACGCCCTGCTCATCGCCGAGTTCCGCGGCGACCTGGCACAGGCTATGGGCATGCGTTACACCGACCGCCGTGTGGAGCCGGGCAAACTCTACACCTACTTCGTCAGTCCGCTCATACCGGCCGACGAGCTTCGAGTCAGTTCCGGTACCATCACCTTGGATAACACGCCCTACGTGTACCCGCCTTTCGAGCCCGAGATAACCGACAGCACCAGCTCCGGCAAGGACATTATTCTCTACTGGCCGCTCAACGCCGGAGGCTACACGGCCTATGACATCGAGCGCCGCAGACCTGGCGAGGAATGGACACAGTTGAACAAACGGCCCTTCATCACCTATACCACCGAAGACCGTCCGGCCAACCAGAACCAGTTCACCGACAAGGTGCAGGAACTGGGCACCTACGAGTACCGCCTCCGCGGTTACGACAGCTTCGGCGAGAAGGGACCTTGGAGCCCCGTCCACACCACACGCCTGGGTGACATCATCCCGCCACTGCCGCCCACCATCACCTTCATGCACGTGGACCGCAGCGACAGCGTTGATGTGTTCGTGGATGTACACTTCATCAAGGACTCTCTCGAAGCCGACCTCGCAGGCTACAAGATCTATTATTATAATGAAGTGGCCTCAGACAACTGGATTCCACTGCACGATGACCTCATCCCGCCCACCGACAGTGTGAAGCGCCTGCAGATCAACGACCTGCCTTCTGGCATGATCATCATTGCCAGCGTGGATGTGGAGGGCAACGTGGCATCGTCCATGCCCAAACCTATTGTGCTGGAAGACGTGGTGCCCCCAGCTCCGCCCACAGGACTGCACTATATCATGCAACCCAACGGCGTCGTGCAGCTGCGATGGGCTCCCAACCTGGAGCGTGACCTGCGCGGCTATCAACTCTATTTCGCCAACGACACCACCCACGCTTGGCAGCAGGTGAACAAGACGGGCGTCCTCCGTGACACCATCACGCATGACACAACCATTATCATGGGCCTGAACCAGCGCTACATCTACTACCGCCTGAAGGCTGTCGATTACGCCGGCAACGCATCGGAGTTCAGCGATATTCTGCAGGTGCAGCGTCTGAGCTACGACAAGCCCATCGCCTGCGTAGTCGATTCGGTGTGGCAGAACGACAGCACGGTGTTCATCGACTGGCGCACACAAGCCGAACACAACGTGATTGCCTACCGCCTCTACCGCCGGCAGAAGGATGAGAACTCGCCCTGGGTCATCGTGCAGGTGGTGGATGCCAGACAGGTGCCGGGCAATATTGTCCATACAATGGACCAGCCACCCTATGACCGCAAGAACCGCTACTTCTACGCCATCGAAGCCGTGAGCACCGCACACATCGTCAGCGACCTGAGCTACCCCGTGGGTATCCGTCACACCGGCCCCGACCTCATCGACTTCCCCCCGACGCTGACTGCCGCCTACGACGAGAAAGCCCGCCAGATGACACTCGGCTGGGACATCCCAGCCGAGACCCCCGAAGGCTCGTGGTGCTACATCGAGATCGACCGAGGCAACGGGCAGTTTGAGCCTTTAGCCACCTTCGAGACCAATGACAAGCAGGCACGCATCGGACGCCTCAAGGGCGTCGAGCCGGGTATGTCCGTCAACGTTCGCGCCCAGCTACGCTGGTTCGACGATCGCTTCAGTCCCTGGAGCAACGTCGTGAACGTGAGCGTGCCAGTAGCCGAAAGCAACTGATTTGACAAGTCCCTGATAAAACGTCAAGACTATGGAATACAGAATGTATCATAAGCCCCACCGCCTGTTCCACACGCTCCTCGGCCTCCTGCTTGGGCTCATGGGGCTCACGTCCTGCGAGGTTCTGGAGGACGAACCCATCGCCGCCAGGTACATGGAACTGAACCGCCACAGCTTCGTCCTTATGCTTGGTGACACATGCCGACTGAGCATGCTCTTCCAGCCAGACACCGTCACCACCGTCACCGCCTTCTGGGAACTGGAGGACACGGCTGGCATCATCAATGTGCTGCAAAACGGCGACGTCATTGCCACACAGGTGGGCGAGGCCACAGTTCACGTGGTGGCCGTCAACGAACGCCTGGAGGACACCTGCCACGTCGTGGTCATCGATGACTGGAGAGAGATGTACGATACCTACCCCTACGACATGCTTGTCTATGCCGACGTCAACGTCAGGGGCTACCACAATGACCCCGAAGGCCTCCGCATTGCAGCATTTATCGATGATGAGTTCCGGGGCTACGGAGAGGTGCGCACAGACCACGGAGTCCGCCACACCCTCCTACGCATCTGGAACAACCAACCCAGCAGCGGCGAAGTCACATTCCGCTACTACCTGCCCAAAGAGTTCGCCACGGGAGACCTGGATTTCAACATGACTTTCGACGGAGCCGTCCACGGGCGGTTAAACAACTTAATACCTATCACACAATGAGACACCACCTGCTTCTTCTCCTCGCCTTGATGCCCATAGGGCTGAAGGCACAGCGCATCATAGACGCAGAGTCGCACTTCACCACCCTGGAGGTCACACTCACCGATGGCAAGACCATTGATGTGCCGATGTTAGCCGAACCACGAATCACATACACCGACAGCCTCTTCATCCTCACCACCGCCTTCAAGACCCGCAGCTGGCCACGCAACAAGGTTCGGGGCTACAAGTTCAAGGGCGACGGTTTCGGCGGCCTCGATGAGGTTGCCGGCCCCAATGCCCGGCAACCTCAGTGGCAGCTCGTGAACCGCGAACTGCGCATCAGCAATCTGCCCAAGGAGAGCACCATATCACTCTACACCCCAGGCGGGATGCGCATCATGACCACACGGCGCACAGGACGCTGCACCATCAATCTCGCAAGACTCGCATCGGGAGTCTATCTGTTTGAAATCAACGGACGGTTCCATAAAATCGTACTATCATGAAACGCCTACTGAACATTCTCACGCCACTCGTGTTGGCACTGGGCGCTTTTCCCGCCCAAGTGCACGCTCAGGAGAACAACCAGGAGCTGGAACAGGAACAATCCCTGGACCAGCCCACACTGGTCGAGAACGTGTCATATATCTACCGCAACGACGACCACTTCAACGGGTTCGCCGACAGCGAGGTGGACAGCATCACCTTCTCACGCTTCGATCTCGACAGCGTGGAGCACATAGGGTTTGTGACTCAAGTGGTCTATACCCGCGACAGCATCTACCGCATACCCCTCGAAGCCATCGACAGCGTGGTGTGTCAACAGCCTCAGATAGAACTGCAGGACGATGTAGTGAGGCTCACCGACGAGCACCTCGGTTTCCTGGTGCGGGCCGACAGCACCACACTGCTGTTCCGCAGCGACACGCCTCGCGACCTGTTGCCCGAACGGGGCGAGGTGGTGCTGGGCATGACAACTGACACACAGAAACCTTTCCAGTTCGCCGGACGAGTGCTGAAGACACAGCGCACACCTGAAGGCGTGCTCGTGACCTGCGACCCAGGCCTGGAACTCGGCGACATCTTCCGGCGCCTCACAGCTGTGATGTTCACCTCGCCACGAGTGGCCGATGATCAGGACCCGGAATGGACCGTTCCACATACGAAAAACAGAGAGCAGTTCGATCCCTTCAGCCCATCCTTCAACTGGACACCGAAGACGCTCACCCACGTGGATGAGAACGGCAAGAAAACCACCTATACCGACAAGTATATCAGCGGCATCAAGAAGGATATCGGCGAAGTGAAAAAGGATCTGCTGGAATACATCCCGAAAGACAAATTGCCGGACGGGCTGAGCGGAGAAGCCAAATTCGAAGTGTCAGCCAAATGCAATATCGCCTACAGACAGAAATTCGTCATTGACTTCTTCAAGGACGATGACGACTGGATTATCCCGTCACTCTACCTCTATTGGCGTCCCACCCTGTTGCCCACCTTCACCGGCAATCTGCATCTGCACATCGACGGGAAATGGGAAAAGGAACTGACGTTCCTGCCCGACTTACCAGCCATAGGTATCTGGATCCCGCCCACACCCGTGTCACCACCCATCAGAATTGGCGAGGTGAACATACACGTCACGCAGTTCTACTTTGAGATAGGAGCCAAGACAGACATCACCTACGAAGCAGAGCTCAAGAAGATCTTCGACGTGGAACTGGAGCACAACTCATCCGGTATTCATGTCCACGATATGACGAAGAAAGAAAATGGTGGCTACGTGGACAAGTCGGGTATCACCAACAAAGGGTTCACCTTCGGCAACAAATCAGAGCTGGGCGACAACATCGATCAGATTGCCAAATTCTGGGTATGGTTTGCATGGAAACCCACGCTGGGCCTCTCACTCATCAACGAGAGGGTGCTCACGGCAAAACTGGAGCTGAAGGTGGGTCCGTGGGTGGAGTTCAACCTTGAGAGACGAGACGACGTGGCCGACGATGACGTGGCACGCACCTACAAGCGCTGGGCACCCACACACCTGCTGACGAAGCTGCACCTCACGACCGATTTCAAGGTCATTCTGGCCCAAGGGACATCCGTGGAAAAGAATTTCAGCCTGGCCGAGAAACTGCAGGACTGGCACATCGGCGACGGCAAAGGCTGGGACTTCATGGAGCAGCGCTTCGGCATATTCCCGGGATTCGGGCCGCCAAGCCTGACCAAGAACTGGCAACAGAACTTCGACCATCGAGGCATCGTCTCCTTCACCACACCCTACTACAACCCCGACAAGGGAACCCCCGGCTACAGCAAGGTCACACGCACCTCACTCAGCGCCGAGCTCGGAGTAGGAGTGTATAAGGACAACGGCGACGGCACACAAACAGAAGTGGCCACCTCCCTTTCACCACAGACAAAGAAAGGATGGTTCAACAAGTCAACCGGAAGCTACACCACAGAATTCAAGGATCTGAAACGCGGGATCTACAAAGCGGCACCCGTCTTCGACGCCGTCTGCTTCAAACCCCTGCGCGCCACGCCCGAGGCCGACATCGTCATTCCGCCCTCTGTCATCACCGAGGAAGCCACAGACGTCTCCAAGCACCACTGCTTCATGAAAGGCTACACACTCGGACTCAAAGCCTTCTCCGAGCAATTCGGCGGAGAACCACAGCTGGGATGGATCGCCAAAAAAGTCGTTGAAGGTGGAGCCAGCGGTAATCTGGACCTTAACAACAAAGATTTCATAGGAACCTTCAGCGTAGGTGATGCCGAAGAAAAGACCGAGAATGGCGAGGACAAGCTCTACTTCGGACAAGCTTACAAAAAAACCAGAGACAAATCACGTTGCGACGGCCTGCGGCCCGCCAGCATCTACCAATACCGCACCTACGCCATATACCCCGGGCTGACGAAGATGGAATTCATCTACGGCGAGGTCAAAGAATTCACCACACAGCCGCCCGAAGAGGAACCCCGCTGCGCCACCGACCTCGGACTCAGCGTAGATTGGGCTTGCTACAATCTCGGCGCCACATTCCAATACAACTACGGCAACTACTATGCCTGGGGCGAGAAGGAAACAAAGAGCGAATACACCGCCGAGAACTACGAACTGCCCAACAAGGAGAACATCTCCGGCAACACCGACTACGACGCTGCCACCACCTGGAACGTGGGCAAGAACAGCGGATGGCGCATGCCCACCCGCGCAGAGTTCCAGGAACTGATTGACAACTGCGACATGGAATGGGTCACAGACCACAAGGTGCAGGGCATCAAGTTCACCAGCAGAATAAACAAAAACAGCATCTTCCTGCCCGCAGCCGGCAACAAGTATGGCAAGAAAGTATATAGCAACGGCATCGGCGGATGCTACTGGACGGCCGACCTCGACCCGGAATCACTCACCCGCAAAAACGATGACAACAACGATGACATTGTCGTGGAAGTGGTGGAGGATGACGAGGGTGAGAAGGACGTTGGCATCGGCGAGGAAGGCATCGGCGACGGCGATGCCCGCGAACTCACAAAGGAAGAGAAAGCCGACTCCTGGCGACTCCACTTCAACAACGTAGAGGAAGAGGGCAAGGCTCCTCACAACGAGGCTGGCCGCTGTTTCTACGGCCGCAGCATCAGGCCTGTCAGGGCAAAGCAACAAGTATCACCCTAAGAGATGGGCTGGCGCTCTCCCCCACCCCTCTCCTTTCACTTTTCAACATCTCATGGCTTCAATCATTAAATCTCAACTCCCCCTTCTCCTGGGCTTGCTGATGCTGGCGGCCTGTTCCAAGACCACGCTGAGTTCCGGCAACGCCCCGCAGTCTGCTGCCGAGGCCACCACCGCAGCCACCGCCGTCAACGCCGCCGCGGCCAAGAGTGCCAAGGCTATCACCCTCTCCCCCAACCTGTGCACCACCTTGCGCATGGAGGACAGCACACAGCAACTCATCTACCTGCGCTCGCACGCTGCCGTGAAGCATGACCCACAGCAGACAATACTGAGCAACACACTCACCACCATTACCTACGCCACGGGCGACGTAAAGCACTACCAACAGGGGCTGGCACTCATCACCGGCACGGCCATCGCCAGCCTGCCACCCACCGCCACCGACAAAGGTAACATGGATGAGCGCATCCTCTTCTTCGGCTTGCCCAAGGGCAGTCACCTCAACATCATGACCGTCTCCGGCTTGCAGTGGCGAGACCAGGATATTGAAACAGACACCTACGTTCTCTCCCTGACGGAACTGCCACGAGGCAAATATCGCATCACACTCAATGGCATCTCCTTCTTCGTTGAGCTGAAGTGATACCGCACTTTTTGTAGCGCTCTTTCATCGGAATTGATTACTTTTACGTCCAGAAAAGTCAATAATCTCCATAATGAAAAGCCCCTTCCTTCTTCCCGTTGTCCTGTCTTTTCTACTGCTCGCTCCGCTGGTGCCTACCCGTATGGCAGTTCTCGAAGCCCAAGGCTGGAAGCCAGTGGAGCTGAAGCGCGAGATTACTCACCCGCAGCCCATGACGGGGTTGGTGCTCTGGCCTGCCACGGCACGGAGCCTGCATGATACCTACGGCCGGGCCATCCAGTTGGAGTTCTCCTATTGTCTGCCCTGCAAGGTCGTCACGGGGTGCCGCGAGGACGGCACGATAGAATACAACTGGAGCTGGTTCGACCGTATTCTGGAAGATGTCGCCAGCCGTGGACATCAACTCATCGCCCGCTTCCGCTACGAATACCCGTCGAGCAGGGATGTGGACGGCCAGCGCGGAACGACAGCCGTGCCTGCTTATATCAAGCAACGGCAAGACTACACCGAGACCTTTGCCGAAAATCCCAACAACGACGGTCCCACCTGGTATGCAGACTGGGGCAACGCCGAATTGCAGCGGTTCACCCTTCAGTTCTACACCGACTTCGCTCGCCGCTATGCCCACGACCGTCGCCTGGCCTTCCTCGAGGTGGGCTTCGGCCACTGGTCGGAATACCACATCTACGGCACACAGCTGGACATCGGCAAGAACTTCCCCTCCAAGACCTTCCAGAAGCAGTTCTACGAACACATGAACGCCGTCATGACCGACATCCCGTGGGCGGTCTCCATCAATGCTGGCGACCGCCGCTATTCGCCCGTGCCAGACGAGCCTTCGCTGCAAGCCATACGTTTCGGTTCGTTCGATGACTCGTTCATGCATAAATCCCATGAGCTCAGCAGCGGTGGCGGCTGGAACGAGCGTTGCTGGAACTCCATCGGAAAAGACACGCGCTGGCAGACGGGCGTCTGCGGAGGCGAGGTCAGCTACTACTCGTCCAACGACCAGCGCAACTTCCTCAATCCCGACGGTCTCTATGGTCATACTTGGGAAGAACAAGCTGCCAAATACCATATCACCTTCATGATCTCGAACGACGCCCCACGCGGAGACGTAGCCACCCCCGAACGCTTCCGCGAGGGCACGATGGCCACGGGCTATCGATTTGTCGTCACGCGATGTGAGACCAACGGTACCGCCACCCGCCTGCAAGTCACCAACGAAGGCGTGGCTCCGCTCTATCGTGATGCATGGTTTGCCATAGGCAACACCCGATCCGCGACATCGCTTCGTGGGCTGCTGCCTGGTGAAGTGAGGACGATGGAGATTCCAGCCACACCATGTGCCGACGGGAGCGACGTACATATTGTCAGTGACCACATCCTGCCACAACAGGAAATACAATTCATTGCCAAATAAGAAATAGTTACTTCACCCAGACTGGTGGTACGATTGCGGATAATCATTAAAATGTTATCTATCTGAGAGTGCTAGAGTGCAAGAATGTAGTAAAAAGTTATTGGTAGAACTTGGCAATTGGAAGCATGAAGAAATCATCGAAACAGAGATTACTCAGTAATGGGTGTCACTGCCATGGGGACGAGGATGGCGGCGTGAGCGGCTTGTTGGGCGAGCCCTGCCTGTTCGCGGGTAATGCCTTTGGGGCGGGTCTTCAGGCCTACGGGGCTGATGCCGGTGAGAGCCTCTAACCAAGTGCAGGCAGCGGTGTAACGGCCGATGGTGTAGTTGAGGTGATAGCCGTCGCGAGTCAGTTCGCGGTTGACAGGTTTCTCCTCCAGCGTCGGGTTGACGAGTGAAGAGGTTCGCGCGTTCTGTATGGCTGTTCCCGAGGGGATATAGAAGGAAAGGTCGCCACGGTGAAAAGTCATCGCCTCCTCCACTGCCGTGGTGATGTGAGCGTACATAAGGAACTGGTTGCGGTCATAATGTGCAAAGCCCCGATGGTCGGAGTCCTGGGCGTAGGCCCACGTCTGATGGAAGCCCAACTTCACGGAATCCACAAGTGCCAACGCCCTCACATAGCCGATCAACAGGCTCAGCCCCGGCTCATAACTCGCCTCACG
>JAEEGL013468567.1_pt1 | contig 19469 bp, 15 predicted proteins | sample 9134231 | NCBI WGS metagenome assembly JAEEGL01 (sample SAMN16246548, study PRJNA631951) | gut metagenome | biome: gut microbiome; feature: rumen; material: fiber-attached | host: Bos | place: Iran: Karaj | collected 2018-10
CAGACTCTTCTGCGCTTAGGCGGGCGGCAGCCGTTGTGCGGAACGGGAGTAACATCTTTGATCATTGTTACTCTGAGGCCTGCGGTCTCAAGTGCACGAACAGCGGACTCACGTCCGGATCCGGGTCCCTTTACATAAACATCAACGGTCTTCATGCCGTGATCGCATGCAGCCTTCGCAGCCTTCTCGGATGCGATCTGAGCAGCATAGCTTGTACCCTTACGGGAACCCTTTGCGTCCATACCAGCAGAAGCCCATGAAATTGCATTGCCCTGCTTGTCGGTGATGGTAACTATCGTATTGTTGAATGTAGCATGAATATGAGCCTGACCGTCAACGACGTTCTTACGCTCACTTCTTCTGGGTCTTGTGCTTTTCTTAGCGGGTGCCATAAATCAGTTTACCTCCCCTTACTTCTTCTTACCTGCGACGGTATGCTTAGGTCCCTTGCGGGTACGTGCATTCGTCTTGGTGCGCTGGCCTCTGACGGGGAGTCCGAGTCTGTGACGGCGTCCTCTGTAGCAACCGATATCGGTAAGTCTCTTGATGTTGGCGCCAATCTCTCTCTTAAGGTCACCCTCGACCTTGTAGTTGTTCTCGATCTGATCACGGATCTTAGCGACCTCGTCCTCAGAAAGATCCTTTACGCGCGTATCGGGATTGATTCCGGTCTCACGGATGATGTCCTTAGCGCTTGTTGTTCCAATACCGAAAATGTAAGTAAGAGCGATTTCGATTCTCTTGTCATTCGGTAAATCTACGCCGGCTATACGAGCCATTTAGTGTACCTCCATATGATTGTGGTAATACTTCTATATACGACACGCGGCGTAAGGAACTCCCGGGATCTCCGGAGAGCAGCCGCCCTTACAGTATGGCGTGTAATATTCTTCCGATTGTTTGCGGGCGGAGCTTGTTTGCCCGCGGCCTGTCTTTCTAATTCGCGTCAGGGCTAATTCCGACACATGACAGACCCGACATTTGCCTGATTAACCCTGTCTCTGCTTGTGCTTGGGGTCGGAGCAAATGACCATAACCTTGCCGTTTCTGCGGATGATCTTGCACTTCTCGCACATCGGCTTTACTGACGGTCTGACTTTCATAAGTAAACCTCCTGGTTGCTTAATTTTTCCACAACAAAACACAGGCGCCTTTTGAGCGCATGCCGTACTATTATAGCAAAAACATTTTGGTTTTCAACTGAAATTTTAATAAGAACGGTTCAAATTTTGAGCAACCGGACAAAAAATATAAGGACCGCCTTTAAGGCGGCCCTATTATAACATTACTTTAATAATGTATCTACTTAACCGAAGATTCCGCCGGATGTCGGAAGCGGGATCGTGACCATGAATACGACCGCAATGATCAGGCATACAACGCTGACTGCAAGAACGAGCTTCTTGTTCGTTGTGTTCTTGAATACTCCGACAATACCGAGCATGAAGAGCGCTACGCTGTAGAGAACCGTTACAAGTGAGAACTTGTCTCCGTTGGCGTTGTCTTCCTTACCCTGCTCGATGACCTTGTCGGCTTCTGCGAGCTTTGCATTTGCCTCTTCGAAATACTTATCGATGAACTCCTGTGTGAAGGGTGAGGTTATTGCCTTGTCATCCTTGAGCCAGTTGAGGATATCCTGGGTATCGTTATTGCCGTCATTGAACTTCTCGCTATCGTATCCGATGGCAGCTGCCATGTCATCCGTAATATTATCCTCACAGAACCACTGAAGCTTCCATACATTTGCTTCAATAGCCGCATTGTCCTTAACGGAATCGGCATAGAGGATCTCTACCTCATAGGAAGCGATCGTGTTCCAGATGCTCATATCCTGTGAAAGAGTCTGGACTGCGGAATTGTAAAGTGAGTTACCGTCGCTCGAGATATTGTTGCTCGTTGCGTAGTTTGTAGCCTGGTTGCCGCCGTGGATAGAACCTACATAGCTTGCCCATGCCGTAAGAAGTGCGGTGATGCCGAGCAGTATTACCGTGATTATCTCAAGGGAATTCTCGTTCAAAAAGGACTTCTTGCCTTCTGTCTTATCCTTTTTGGTTTCCTTTGTTTCTTTGGTTTCCTTTACTTCAGAAACTTCTTTCTTTTCTTCTTCCATAACATTACTCCTTATATATAGTCACCCCGGTCAGACATAAGTCTGCCATAAAACCGGCCCGTAAAAACCCGGATCCGTCACTGCGCCGGAACCCCCACGCATCATTCAGATCCTGAAAAATAGCTGTTTTTCAGTGAAAAACTTTAAGAGGGATCAAGCCTTAGGCTTCTTCTCGCCTCTCCATGTGATCCTGCCTCTCGAAAGATCGTAAGGAGAGATTTCCAGCGTGACCTTGTCACCGGGAAGGATCTTGATGTAATTCTGTCTGAGCTTGCCCGACAGGTGTGCGAGAACAACATGTCCGCTGTCGATCTTTACCTTGAACATTGCGTTCGGGAGTGCCTCGTCAACTACGCCCAAAACTTCAATAACATCTTCCTTACCCATTAAAAACCCTCCTCGTAATCATAGGTAGTCATAAAAGGTCCTTCATCAGTGATGAGGATCGTGTTCTCATAATGTGCTGCGGGACTTCCGTCCTGTGTGACGATAGTCCACTGATCGCCGAGCAGCTCTATTTCCCTGCTGCCGAGCGTGATCATCGGTTCGATGCAGATGGCCATACCCTTGGTAAGCTTCTTGCCGTGACCTGCTTTTCCGTAGTTGGGAACATCCGGATCCTGGTGCATGGTCGTTCCGATGCCGTGACCGGTAAGTTCCCTGACAACGCCGTATCCGAATCCCTCACAGAATTCCTGGACAGCATGGCCGATATCTCCGGTCCTCATGCCGACCTGGGCATACTTAAGACCTTCGAAGAATGATTTCTCAGTTCTCTCAACGAGATGTCTGACCTCGGGAGCAACTTCACCTACGAGATATGTCCTGCACGCATCGGAATGATAACCGTCAAGGATAGCTCCGACGTCAACAGAAAGGATATCGCCTTCCTGAAGGATCCTCGTCTTCTTCGGAATACCGTGTACGACCTCGTCGTTTACTGAAGCGCAGATCGTTCCGGGGAACGGGGGCTGGCCGTAATTGAGAAATGACGGAATGGCGTCATGGCTTCTGATGATGTCATAGCAGAGCTTGTCGACGTCATGTGTCGATACACCGGGCTTTACGAAGTCCCTGCAGGCCTTGAAAACTTCCTGAAGGATCTTTCCGGAAGCCTTCATCTTTTCGAATTCTTCGTTGGTGAGTATTTCTATCATTTAATAGCTTCTTTCTACAGATCAGAGTCCGAGCTTTGCAAGTCCGTCCTCGATCTCCTTAATGCATGTCTCTGAACTGACGTTATTGTTTCCTTCAACGATCAGACCGCGTGCGGCATAGAAATCGATGAGGGGAGCAGTATTCTTTCTGTATGTATCGAGCCTGGACTGAACGGTCTCAGGGTTATCGTCAGATCTCTGTATCGTCTTGCCGCCGCAAACATCGCAGACACCCTCAACCTTTGAAGGCATGTACTTGACGTTGAAGCTTGCGCCGCACTTCTCGCAGACGCGTCTTGTCGTAACTCTGTCGATGATGACGTCGTCATCTGTTACGACATACATAACTGCATCTATCTTTGAACCGAGCTTTTCGAGGATCTTGTCGAGAGCCTCCGCCTGTGCGATCGTTCTGGGGAATCCGTCAAGGATGAAGCCCTTGTCGCTCTTGAGGTTCTTGAGGCGGTCTTCAACCATTCTGATGGTAACGTCGTCAGGTACAAGTGCACCTTTGTCGATATAAGACTTGGCCTCGATTCCGAGAGGAGTGTTTTCCTTGATGTTGTATCTGAAGAGATCTCCGGTCGAGATATGATCAAGGCCGTACTTTTCTCTGATAACTGTGGCTGATGTGCCTTTGCCCGAACCGGGCGCTCCCATAATAATAAGATTCATAATTAAGCTTACCTCCGGATAGATGATTTAGGTGCTTATTTTGCGTACTTATTCTTCTTTCTGTCTTTGACCGCAATCTTGTTCTTCTCTTCTTCGGTCTCGATGCCGTTCTCAAGTACTGAATTGAGCTCGACAAAACCGCCGCCTAAAAGGCATACCACGATACCGAGATACCAGATGCCCGTAATTGCGGGAATAAGGTCGAGCAGCATAGGTACAAGGCAGACGCAGACCAGGAAAGCCGTATCTGCGATGAAGAAATTCTTATAAAGGCTCATAAGATACTGGGCAGTCTGTTTTCCGGGACGGAGGCCCTGGATATATCCGCCGTTCTGCTTGATCTGGTTCGAAAGATCGAAGGGATTGAACTGGATCATGGCGAAAAGATACGTGAACAAAGAGATAAACGCAGCGTAGATGATGTAGAAAGAAATGCTGCGCTTGAAATTGACAAAGCCCAGAAGGAAAAGATTTGTCGTATCCTCAGGCATTACCAGGCAGATGATGGCTGCAGGAAGGAGCATGATCGCAAGAGAGTAAACGATAGGCATCGTTCCGGCCTGGGCAACCTTAAGAGGCAATACCTGATTCTGCATTCCGTACTGCTTCATTCCGACAGTTCTCTTGGAGAACACGATGCGGAGCTTCTTGCCGCCCATATCGAACCAGATAACGAGAACGATTAGGGCTACTGCAACTACGGCACAGCCGGCAGCTATCAGGACTGCAACGGGAATGTTGATGACCGATGCTCTCTTGTAAACGTCGTAAATAACGTCAGGGATGCAGCGGACGATGCATGCGAGGATCACGATGACCAGACCGCTTCCGATCCCCTTGGTGTTGATGAGCTCGATGCACCAGCCGAAGAAAGCCGCACCTGCCGCAAGGCAGAGACCTGCAAGGCAGATAGAGACCCAGTAGTTGAGCTGTGTCCAAACGTGATTTCTCATTCCTACGCAGTAAAGTACTGCGAAAACGATGTCGCCTGCGACAGCGGCGATCCTTGTGTATCTTGTGATTATCTTTGTTCCGGCATCGCCTGTCTGGGCAATTGCGCGGAGCTTAGGTACTGCGATCGTCAGTATCTGCATTATGATCGAAGCTATAAGGAACGGATATAGACCCAAGCTGGTAACGGCAACATTGCCGAGGGCCTGAAATGAAATAATGTTCAAAAGCTCGCCTGCATCGCCCCATTTTGCAACCGCTGCGGAAGCACCGGCGTGGTCGATTCCCGGAACGGGAACAAGCGAAAGCAAAACAAGTACCGACAGGATCAGAAATGTGAACCACATCTTCTTTCTGAGTGCCGGGATCTTGTAACTATCCGTAAATGTACTCATTAAAAATATCTCTCCTTATATACGCGCATAAAAACAGCGTCAGTATTATATCGCATATTTATCCATTTTTTAAGTTCGTTTTAAGAAACACTTTCATAATGATGGCAGCAATACTGTCTCTGTCAGGAAACATATTGCACGGAAAAGGAGAAGATTTGGTATGAAACACAAGAAAATACTCGCTGCTATGACAGCTGCCGCGATAGGCATATCTTTGGCCGGATGCAGCAAAAACAGATCTTCAAAAAACAACCGGTCCGACGATCAGAACGCAGACGTATGACCGTCAGCCGACACCTTCATACTTCCACTTGGAACGGTCCCAGACATTTTCGCTTGCCGAGTACCACTGTGACTTATCGAAGGTGTTCGTACCATTGGTCAGAACGTCCCATCCCGTCGAGAATATTACTTTTTGCGGCCCTTTCTTGTAATCGGGACCGGAGAGAGGATTCCCCGAAAAAGGATTGACGGGATCTTTTATGAGCCCCTGCGCCGCAAGCGCAGGGGTGTCTGCGTTTGTCATGAACTCATCGGAGATCTTGAATCCGTGGCTTCCGAAATCCTTGTACATCATGAGAGGAATATATCCCTGGGCATCGAACTTCTGGTCCTCGTTAGTGAAGATAAGCTCATCGAACTGCCCGTTCCCGTAACCGTGGTCAGCTACTATGATTATCCTGGTATTATCGTAGACTCCCTGTTCCTTCAGATAATCAAGCCATCTTCCTACAGAGATCAAGGCAGCCGCATTCATCTCATAGAAAACATAGTGTGCCGTTGTCTCCATCTTGAGCGTCTTACCGTCAACGGTAAATCTGTCCTTATGAGTCTCGTCATACTCGGTGTTGTCGATATAGTATTTCGGCTCATATTCAGGCTCAGAGAGCATGGACATATCGTGAGTGGACTTGTTCGACATGATTATCATGTTGTTCCCGTTTTCCGTTATCTTAGTCATCGAACCCATCGACTTGAGCGCATAGTATTCGGCTTCGAAGCTCAGATAGTGGCCCAACGCCCTTGATGTTCCGTTAACTATCTGGAACGAAGAGCTCTCCTCTCTTGTTATGGAACCGGTCATGTTGTATCTTCCGCCGTCATACAAACCGGGCTGGAGGGCGACCGGAACCGACTTGTAAAGGCTGTAGCAGTACAGATTGCGGCAAAGGGTCGCTTCGAGGCTGGTACACTTTTCGGGCAGATCAGGAAGATAGTGATACCCGGTGTTATAAGCTTTCAGTCCTTCGAAATCCTTGAAAACCGTAAGATCCGGGATCCAGCTGTATCCCGCGTATGTCGGATTGATAAAGGTACACTCCCATCCTTCTTTTGTAAACAAAGTGGGCATGACCTTTAACGCTTCATTCTGTTTGTCCACAAGGGGTTCGGAACTTCTCGCGTTTATCTTTTCGGGCGTGTAATCGTAGCCGCCGTAAAGCGCGGGCGATGCGAAATTGGTGCTCTGGCCGTAGGACAGAGCGTTCCTGTACCAAGTGAATCCGTCAAAGCTCTCCTTGAGTTCCGGCTTCTCATTCATTATGTACGGAACCATGGAGCCGAGCGCGCGGTCGAGCATCAGGACCACGACATTCTGACCGTCTTTTGAAAGACTGAACGTGGGAAGCTCAGCCGAATAACTCCTGAATGCAAGTTTATGCTGCTCGTTGATCTTCGTAATATTCGTGCACGATATAACTATCAGCGCCACTGCACCGCAGGCTGTGATGATCGTCGGCAGAGACTTTGTATACCTGAGCAATATGACGCAGACACCGGCTGCAAAAAGAAGGAACACACCGTCCCAGATCATTTCTTCGGTATCAAAATGCGGAGCGTTGACATACTGCAGTGTCACGACCATATCCCCGAAAAGGTTGCTGTACAAAGCGTTGTTGAGCAGAGCTCCGAAGCACATTATGAACATGATCTTGCTCATAATGCTCCTGCCTTTGGGAGAAGCGAGATAATAGAAGAGTCCTGCCCAGAGAACGAAAAGTCCGATCCCGGTAAGAACGGGATGAAACAGATAAAATGCGGGATTGCTCATCGTGTATCTGTTCATGAACTCCTGCGGAGACGCGGACAATACGTTTGACGGTACGAAAAGGCCCGTGAACATGGCAAGGAAGAATGCCGAAGCAGCGAAAAGATAATTGCTGCGTTTGGCCTTAACAGCGTCAGGCTGTCCTGCCTTTTTCTTTCCGGGATCTTCAGAAGATGCCTCTTTTTTCTTCCTTACGGCAAGCATTACGATATTCTTGCCGAGTGAGAACAGGTTGTTCAGCGTCCAGTAAAAGACCAGTCCGGAAGGTGAATTGTAAAGGAATACAAGGAATACAGCAGCTATCAGATACATCTGCATCTTCGATTTCAGCGGAAGTCCCTTGCCGTAGATCACTCCTGAAATGATATTGATCACCGTCATCATGACAGGAAGGATGTTTATGGCAAGCCCTCCGATCACCAGAAGGCCGTCCGGGCTGCTGAGATCCTTAACGGGACCTGCAGAGGCACCCGCAAGTATGCTGCATCCGGAAAGCATCCTGTACGCGGCGATGAAGAAAGGGATCTGAAGCAGCAGTGAAACCGAGCTTTTCAGCACATTCACCGGACTGTAGCCGTTCTGCCTGTAGTATGTCTGGAGGATCATGAACCGCTCGTCACCCTTGAACGACTGCTTAATGTGCCTGATCACGGGCGCGAGCCTGATCTCCTTTTCGCGGGCTTCTTCCTGAATGCTGTCGGCGCGCCTGTAAAGGGGAAGCACAACCAGATTAAAGACAAGGCTCAGTATTATTATGGAAACGATAACATTTCCCGATGTTTTGAATATGACCGAGAATACGATCTCGAACAAAAGCTCGATCGGATAGATTACAAGAGTGTAAAGTGCCGCAAGGAAGTTCATCTTCACTCTTTGCAGGTGTAAATACGCCTGACTCTCCTTCCGACATCACAAGTTATCTCGTAGTTGATAGTTCCGAGCCTGTCTGCCAGATCGTCAGCAAGCCTGTCTTTTCCGAAAACAACGACCTTGTCGCCGACCTTGGGCCTGACCTTGAGATCCGTAGTATCCACCATGCACATATCCATGCAGACATTACCGATTATCGGGCACTTCTCGCCGTTCAAAACGAGCTCGAAACCATTTGAAAGACGTCTTGAAAGTCCGTCAGCATAGCCTATTCCGACCGTTGCGACCTCGGTCTCGCGTTCCGCCTTGAAATGCCTTCCGTAGCTGACCGTCGCGCCTGCAGGTATCGTCTTGACGTGAATTACCTTGGCATACCAGTTCATGACCGGGATAAGATCAGGCTTACGCTCCGGCTCGGGGCATCCCGGCGGCATTAAGCCGTACAAAATGATGCCCGCTCTGACCAGGTCGAGGTGCATCTGAGGGAATCTCATGATACCCGCGCTGTTGCATATATGCTTTTTCGCAAAAACGATGCCCTCAGACTCAAGTCTGTTTATCTGTCCCATAAAGGCATCAAACTGCTTCAACGTATATTCGTCATCATCGGTATCCGCTACGGCGAAATGCGAGAAAACGCCGTAAGGAACGATCCCCGGCAGTTTGCAGCACTTAACTATCTCTTCCGTATCGGATCCGTCAGTCTTGAAGCCTATACGGCCCATTCCGGTATCGAGCTTGACATGTATCTTTATCTCCCTGCCCTGTGAAACAGCCTCATCTGAAAGAGCCTTGGCAACCTCATAAGAATAGACGGCCTGCTCGATGTCATATCTGACCGCATCGGCAAATCTGCTCTTGTCAGTAAATCCTAAGATCATCATGGGGGCAGTTATACCGCGGTGCCTTAATTCGACCGCTTCATCGATCGTTGCAAGGCAAAGGCCCGCAGCACCGCACTCCAGAAGAGCCTTGGCGGTCTCATATGCACCGTGGCCGTAGGCATCAGCCTTGACCACCGCAAGGATACCGGTTCCGGGCGTTGTAACCTTCTTTATCTCTTCGAAATTATGCCTGAGCGCGTCAAGATCGATCTCAACGCACGAACGGTCATAGTAATCAGTTCTGAGTCCGGCATCTTTATGTTCCATAGATACTCAGCTCCAACCGGCTTTCTCAAATGCTTCCGGGAAGAAATCCTCCAGATCGGAAGGCAGCATTGCTCTTGTTCCGTAGTCCTGCGCCGCGAGCATTCCCGCATTGGAATGTATCCTGACAGCAGCGCATGCGGCTTCCGCGGGTGATACACCCTGGGCAAGAAGGCCTGCGGTAAGTCCTGCCAGGACATCTCCGGATCCGCCCTTCGCAAGCCCGCTGTTCTCAACATCATTGACGTACAGTTTTCCGTCAGGAAGCGCAATGAACGTCTTGCTGTTCTTAAGAACGATAATGCTCCTGAGCTTTGCCGCAAGCTTAAGTGCGGCCTGATCGGAAGAATCAGCCGGGCCGATCCCCTCAACACCTGCAGAGATCCTTGCGAATTCACCCATATGAGGAGTAAGGATCGCAGGCGTCTCCCTGTGCCTTAACATCGGAAGGATATTCTCTTTATCATGAGCGGCAGCACTGAGCGCTCCGGCATCGATAACAAGGGTTTTCGCCTCGCGGATAAAAAGTCCGAGAAGCGGAAGGATATTCAGATCGTCAGAAGGGATACCGGGACCGATCAGCACGGAATTCGCGCTCTCGAGAAGGCGTCCTGCCGTTCTCAAAACTCCTGAAGGCATGCCTTCGCGCAGAGACTGCAAAGCGCACGGATGATTTGCCCTGATAGCATCCAAGGTCCTGCTTTCGGAATAGACTCGTACCAGGCCGCAACCCGATCTGAGTGCAGCTCCGCATGCAAGGACAGCAGCACCCGTCATGTATTCGGAACCCGCAGTGATCAGCGCGGTTCCGAAGGTCCCCTTGTAACCGGAGACCGGGCGTTTGGGAGCGATGCTCCGCGTGAATTCATCGGTCAGTACCGTCATTCCGGTATCACTCATGTTTCTCCTCATCCCTTCCGGGTACCAGATCTTCGTTCCTTATGTTGCTGATAGCTCCGATATCAAACGGAGTCTCCTGATAAACGTAGTAGTTGAGCCAGTTTGTGTACATGAGGGTCGCAGAAGACCTCCATCTGAGGAGTGCGCCCTTTTTCGGATCATTGTCAATGTAATAGTTGACCGGAAGTGCCGTATTAAGGCCTGCTCCACGGTCTCTCTTATATTCCCTGTCGAGCGTCTCCCTGTCATACTCGGAGTGGCCGGTGATGAATATCTGACGTCCGTGCAGATCCGAAACGGCATAGATGCCGCATTCCTCAGATTCGGAGAGGATCCTCAAATCACTGTGCTTCAGGATATCCTCTTTCCTTATCTCCGTGTAACGCGAATGAGGAACATAGAATACGTCGTCAAAGCCTCTGAAGAGCTTGACCGGACGGCTCCATGTCATAGAATGCTCGAAAACTCCGAATACCTTCTTATCGAGAACGTATTTCGGAACTCCGTAGTGATAGTAAAGTCCCGCAAATGCCGCCCAGCACAGATGCAGTGTCGAATAGACGTGCGTCTTGCTCCACTCAAGCACCTGACATAATTCTTCCCAGTAATCGACTTCTTCGAAAGGGAGCTTCTCGACAGGCGCGCCTGTAATGATCATGCCGTCGAAATACTGGTCCTTTATCTTGTCGAATGTCTCATAATATTTGGTAAGATGCGCGGCGCTCGTGTGAGTCGACTGGTGCGAAGCCATGCACAAAAGCTCTATATCGATCTGTATCGGCGTGTTTGACAGCGCCCTTAACAGCTGTGTCTCGGTCGTGATCTTGTCAGGCATCAGATTGAGAATGACAAGTCTGAGCGCTCTGATGTCCTGAGACAGAGCGCGGTTCTCTTCCATAACAAATATTCTTTCCTGTTCGAGTGTATGTCTCGCCGGAAGATTGTCTGATATTCTGATAGGCATTTTTAGCCTCCTTCGTTAACCGCTGATGAATTCGTTCAGGATGGATTCCGCGGGAACCTGGTCAGGGCTGACTACAGGGATCTTGTCCAAGTGGCCTATCAGCTTGGAAGCTTTCGCCAAAGCTGAAGACAGATCCGCAAAAGGCTTGCCGGAAGTCGACTTTTCCATAAATACGCTGGGCGCGATCGTGCCCTTCTCCACCTGCTTCAAAGCAGCCTGGATGTCATTTAACGCGAGGGGCGCGATTATAAGGCTCTCATATGCGAGGAACGAATTAACGTGATAGTCTGCGCATGTCAGATAATCGGTGTAGTACTTCTCCTCTGACTTGCTGATCATGGGCCAGTAGTCAATAGTGGCAAGCGCATGGGCACTTCTGTGCCTGTTGTCCCTTACGATCCTTCGAAGCATTCTGATCTCATTGCTGTCCATGAGCTTGGTGTCACAGTACACATTGCCGTAAGGCATTATGAAGACCTTGGAACACTTGTCACCAAAGCTGCCCGATATTCTCGAATTGAGTCCGTGAAGGCCCTCAACTATGAGTACGCCATCATCACCTAAAGTGATGGCATTCTCGGGCTTGCCTTCATGCTGGATCCTGGTCTGGAAATCAAAGAACGGCGGGATGACCGTCTCCCCGTTCAGGATCCTTGCTATATCGCTCTGTATCCTGTCAACGTCAAGCGCGTCGATCGTCTCGAAATCGGGTCTTCCCTCCCTGTCGCAGACGATATCCTGAATGTTGTAGTAATCGTCGAGAGAGAGGTGGCAGGCCTTTCTGCCTGCCTCTGTGATCGTTTTCGCGAGCCTTAGCGTAAAAGTCGTCTTTCCGGAAGATGTGGGGCCTGAGACGAAGATAGCCTTCTTCTCCTTGTCGGCACAGATCTCGGAACAGATGGTATCGATCCTTTGAAGAAAGGATTTCTCCGATTCCCTGATAAATCTGGGCAGATTTGAAGCTCCGAGAGACTCTTCGAGTTCTTCAACCGTAATGTCTATTCTGTCTCTAAGCTCCGCCATGCCTTCCTCCTGTTTCCGCGAAAAAGAGATCCGGTTCGAAGCTTGTTACCGCTTCGAGGGAAAGAATCTCTTAAGTATCAAAGTGTTGATGAGCCAGTCCCATACAAACTGACAGAATCTGAATACTATGTATATGAGGCCGGGTACGATCATGGCAACCACAAAGATACCAAGTACCGTCAGCACTACGTGCAGGCCTCCGGCAAGAACGCCGGTAACCGTGGCGAACGAACCGGAACTTGCCGCATATTTGGTTGTGTACTGCTCAAGAGTCTTATTGAGATAGTCAATGACAAAAGACTGGAGATCACCAACATTCACCGTGAGTTTCGGGAGTATGAGACTCACCGTGTAACTGAGAACGAGATAAGATTTGAAGATCTTCTCTGCCAATACCAATATCTTGCCCCATAAGGGCATTCGGTAATATCTGAAATTAATAAAGGGGCTTGCGACAAAAAGGATTATAAAAGTGGCAAAAAGAGGCATTCCTACCTCTCCGCACCACAAAAGCCTCTTACCGAGGATATATGTATAAAGAACGATGCAGTTGCAAAGCAGGCCATAGATCACGAAGAGCCAGAAATGCTTTCTGTTCTCGTAATCGGTATCGCTCCACAATTTGCCGAGCATCAGTCCTTCAAGATAATCCAATTGCCGTTCCTCCGAAAGTTTAACCTTTAAATTCTAACACATAAGCAGCCTTCCGACTACTTACCGGGTCAGATCCCCTCTATCGCGGTCTTTCCGCAGCTCATGACGATCTTCTCGCAAAGGTCCTCATAAGAGATGCCTTCGACCTTGGCTGCCTCGGGAAGCAGTGAGGTGTTCGTCATTCCGGGGAGGTTATTTGCCTCGATAAACCAGAATTCGTGAGTATTCTCATCGTAGATCATGTCGATCCTGCCGTACTGGTCCATTCTGAGTATGTCAAAGATCCTGACTGCGAGATCCTGGCATTTCTTATAGTCTTCCTCATTTATCCTGGCGGGGCAGACATGTGTCGTAAGTCCGTCCTGATACTTGTTCTTGTAGTCGTAGAAACCCTCGTGGGGGATGATCTCGGTAATGGGAAGAGCCCGGTGCCCGACCACACTGATCGTGACCTCGCGTCCCTTAAGGAACTGCTCGACAAGGATCATCTGCTTATAGGAAGCTGCCCATTCAAGCGCAGGAGCGAACTCTTCCTCGTTCTTGACGATTGAAACGCCGCAGGAAGAACCGCAGCCGATAGGCTTGATAACACAGGGAATGCCTATCTCCTTAAGGATCTTCTCGGGAGTCATGTCCTCATATTTGCCGGTGATCCACTTTGCCGTGGGGATACCCGCGCCTGCGATCAGGGACTTGGATACGTCCTTGTCCATGGCGATGGCGCAGCCTAAATATCTGCATCCGGTATACATAACGTCATATGCGTCAAGGAGAGCCTGGATCTGGCCGTTCTCGCCGTGGGAACCGTGAAGTCCGAGGAACACCCTGTCGGCATACTGGCAGAGTTCGATGACCCTGGGACCTACCCACTGCCTTCTTCCGCCGTGCTGTCTGATTATCTCCTCGAGATCAGGTTCATTCTCGGGAATCGTATAAGTATAGGGATTTACCGTGCCTCTGCGGAAAAAGCTTTCTGCGGGACGGTCATTCTCGATTCCGTCATAAAGATCTATCATCGCAACCTCATGGCCCTTAGAAAGGAGCGCATTCGCAATGAGGCTTGCCGATTTGAGCGATACGTCACGCTCCGGCGACAGTCCGCCGCCTAAAACAACTATTTTCATGAAATACCTTTCTTTTCACAAGATATATGCAGATTATAGACCTTTTTCACAAATCTTTTACTGCCTTTATTTGAAACTGTTATAAGTTTGTAAAAGTTGCCTATATTAATAATTGATATAATTATTTAAATCGTTTGAAGGGAGATTTTATGCTCGCATTTCTGTATCTTTGCGTATGCGCCATAACGGGAATGGTCCTTGTGGCCATCTGCATCCCTGACGTTAGACGTCTTTATTTGGCATGTGCGCCTTCAGTCAAGGCGATCGAAAACATACCCAGCACACTCTTCGTGGTTTCCGCGGGAACCGTGACCGGACTGATGTGCGTACCGTTCGTCAACTACTATGTGATCCTCGGGCTGTCTTACTTCGTGGCAAGCGAGAAACTCTGCATGAAGATAGGCCTGATGGTTACCGCAGCATTGTTCCTCTGGCTTGTTCTCACCTGCCTTATCACGGTGAACCGCAGGAGGATCAAAGAAGAAGAGCTCATCAAAGAGACCGGCGAGGAACCTGCTTCCAAGCTTCCGGCTTATGTCAACAAGCCTTCCAACACACTCTTTTACAGCCTGATCATCCTGCTCGTGACAGTCGTCTCGGCCTTCCTCATGTTCTATACATACAGGATTGACCGCAACTACCTGCTCAACGGCTATTCGACATTCTCAGACCTCTCGCCCCACACCGCGATGGTCTCCTCGTTCGGCAAGGGCTTCAACTTTCCTACCGAATACATGCATTTCTCAGGTGACGGCATCAAGTATCACTTCATGTTCTACTTCCTCGCAGGAATGCTCGAGTATCTGGGATTCCCTATCGACTATGCGCTCAATATCCCTTCCATCATCTCGATGGTATGCGCCCTTGTCCTTCTGGGACTCCTTGCTTCTCTCCTTTCCGGAAGACGCCTTGCGTTCGCGCTGTCTCCGGTATTCGTTTTCCTGAGAAGCTCTCTTAACGTATTTGTCCGCATCAGCAATTCATTAACAAGCGGCAAATCGCTCGCCGAGACTTTCAATGAGATATTCAGCAACCAGACATGGTACGGCGTGACCCCTTATGACGAATGGGGCGTCTGGGCGATCAACGTCTACCCCAACCAGCGCCATCTGATGCTCGGCATTGCGATAACGCTCATCTGCGTCATCCTTTTCATTCCGTTTGTAAGAAGGCTCTGCATCTCCGCCATGAGTGCCGGTTCTTTCTCCGGTGCGGTCAAAGCAATACTGTTCTCACGCAACGCCTGGCTCCCCAGAAAAGAAGATCCGCTTTCAGCAGGCACCTTAGCTCTTTTCACATGCATCCTTGTGATCGTCATGCCGTATTTCCACGGTTCATGCCTTATCGCATTGCTGCTCGTGCTTTTCGGAATGGCACTGGTATCAGAGAGCAGGCTCCTTCATCTGATGGTGGCAGCATGCGCGGTCATCTCATCGTTTATACAGACACTGGCATTCTCCGGCGGCGCTCAGAACGTGCTTGCCCTGAAATACCAGCCCGGGTTCCTGCTTTCCGAGAACTCCCAGCCGGTAACCGCAAACGTCCTGCTCTCATGGGGTTCTTATCTCATGACCGTAACAGGCGCTACGCTTGTTGTTGCAATTACATGCACCCTGGTGCTCTTCTTCCACGACATCGTAAAGAAGAAGCCCGTCTACAGGTTCTTCCTGTTCCTGGCATTTCTTAACCCGATAATCTTTGCGTTCACGTTCCAGGTAACGCTCGAAATGCTCGCAAACCACAAGTTCATCCAGGTATCCCTCATTCTGATCGATGCATTTGTCGCCATCTTCATGGCAAACCTGCTTGTCGTGCCGGGCCGCAAAAAGACTGTTGCCGTTCTCGCTGCAGACGTTGATATCGATGCAGATACAGAGGAAGATGACAACGAGTCAGAAGAAGATTCCGCCGATGAGAAGGAAGCTCTTGAAGCTAACATCGAAAAGGCTGCCAAGGACGGCGAGCTTCCTCCCGTTATCCCTGATGAGGCTGAGGACGATAAAGAAAAGAATAAAGAAGTTCATTTCGGCGACAGTGACGATGAGCCTTTCGAGGTCTTGACCGACGATGTCTCAGAGCCCGAAGAGATCGTTACGGACGACGAAGAAAAGTCCGAGGAAAAGTCTGAAGAGAAATCCGAAGAAAAGACTGAGGATATGGATGAAGGTTCCCGTCTGCTTTCCAAGATCCCTGATGAGCGCACCGTTTCTATGAGACCCGGTTCCATGGCAATTGCTGAGGATGCCGCCAAGGCTGAGGAAAAAGAGGAAGCTAAAGAAGCTTCAGCTGAGACCGATGACGCCGATGACTCTGACGATGCGGAAGTTGCTTTCGTCGACGAAAAGAAAGATGAAGACAAGAAAGAAACTGAAGAAGCTAAAGAGGATTCCGAATTCCCTTCAGAGCGCACAGTCGCTATGAGACCCGGTTCTGCCGCTATCGCTGAAGACGCTTCCAAGACAGATAAGGACGAAAAGACAGAAGAAGCCGAAAACAAGGAAGAGGCACAAGCCGAGTCCGACGAATCTTCCGACAAGACAGAGAAAGCTTCCGAACCCGAAAAGGAGGAAGCTGAACCGGATAAGGAAGAAGAAAAATCCGAAGAGCTTGAAGAACTTCCGTTCGAAGTCCTCGATGACGAAGATGAAGAGAAGGATTCCAAGGAACTTGCCGAAAAGAACTCAGACGAGGATGAAAAGAAGGAAGTTTCCGAAAGTTCTGAGGAAGAAGACGACACCGAAGACGAAGATGAAGAGGATGAGGATGACGGGGACATGGTCCTTGAGCATCAGGCCGTTGAGACAAAGACCAAGGGTCTGCCCGGTCCTGTATGGGTCATTTGCGAGATCTTCGGCGTCGCAGCCGCACTCATTCTGCTCGTTGCTCTTACAGGCACAGGTATTTCGGAGTGGGCTACCTACATCAACATCAACAACACTCCGATGGCCGTAAACGTCAATTCTCCCGTTACGGAATGGATCGAGAAAAACACTGAACCCGATGACGTTTTCCTGACTCCAGAATGGTCTATGAACAGATTCCTGCTCTCAGGACGCCCTATGTATTACGGCTGGCCTTACTACGCATGGTCTGCAGGCCACGATACCAATAAGCGTGACACCATCTACCTCTGGCTCATTTCAGGCTGTGACGGCAATATAAACGAGTTCAAGCGTTACTGCAAAGAGCGCGGTATCCGTTACCTCATCGCAGATCCTGACTTTGAAGACGGCGATTACGGTGATGATGTATTCTTCAACCGTGAGTTCTTCGAAGAGAACCTTCAGCAGGTTGCATACTTTACTGAGGAGAACACGGTCATCTATAAGATCTACTGATCCGGTCTGACTCAAAGATCATAAAAGGGATGTCTCAAACGGGACATCCCTTTTCTTTTGACAGGTAACCGGCTGTCTTATGTCCAAAGGGTAAAAGGGCCGCCTCAAGAAGAGACGGCTCTTTTGCACTCGTTTTAATTGAAGATCTGCATTGCTCTGCGGGCGGATTTACGCTCAAGCAGGTAAAGCAATATTACGAATCTTCTTCCACCTTAGCCTCAGCAATTACCTTCTGGGCAACTTCTTCAGGTGCGGGTTCATAACGGACATGCTCCATAGAGAACCAGCCGCGTCCCTGAGTCATTGACTTAAGGTCTGTAGCGTACTCAAGCATTTCAGCGGTAGGAACCTCAGCATTGACAACGGAACCGAATTCGTCAGCATCGATTCCCATGATCCTTCCGCGGCGCTTATTGAGATCGCCCATGATATCACCCTGCTTATCCTCGGGGATATGTACCTCAACCTTGCTGATGGGTTCGAGGAGAACCGGGCTTGCGGCTGTCATGCCGGCCTTGAAAGCGAGGTTTGCAGCGATCTTGAATGCCATTTCGGAAGAGTCTACCGGGTGGTAAGAACCGTCGACCAGAGTAGCCTTGAGGTTAACTACGGGATAGCCTGCGAGGATACCCTTCTTAACGGACTCCTGGAGTCCCTTCTCAACTGCCGGGAAGTAATTCTTCGGGACAGCGCCGCCGAAGACCTTCTCTTCGAATACGAGATCCTCTGTCTCGGCATTGGGTTCAAATTCCACCCATACGTCACCGTACTGACCGTGACCGCCGGACTGCTTCTTATGCTTACCCTGGACCTTGACCTTCTTGCGGATGGCTTCACGGTAAGCAACCCTGGGTGCATCCAGTGTGCAGTTAACGTTATAGACGCTCTTGAGCTTGCTGATGATGACTTTAAGCTGCATGTCGCCGAGACCTGAAAGTACCATCTGCTTTGTCTCAGGGTTGGTCTCAACAGAGAAGCAGTGATCTTCGTCTGCAAGCTTTGTAAGACCTGTAATGATCTTATCTTCCTCACCCTTCTTATCGGGAACGATGCTCTTGGAAAGAACGGGTGTAGGGAACTTGATCTTAGGCATCTCGAGTACGCGTGCCTTGTCGCAGAGCGTATCGTTTGTATCTGTATTTGCGAGCTTGGAAGCAGCACCGATATCACCTGCGGTGACCTTATCGGTTACGATCTGCTCTTTTCCTCTCAGATAGAACAGGCCGCCGATCCTCTCGTCCTTGCCCTTTGTGGCATTGTAGACGGTGGAGTTTGCACGGAGAGTACCTGCGTTGACCTTGAAGATACTGATCTTACCGACGAACGGGTCGGAGATCGTCTTGAATACGAACGCAGCGAGCGGATCCTCAAGTGAGCAGGAAACCATCTGCGTGCTTCCGTCGGGAAGTGTTGCTTCCAGCGCGGGCTTCTTTCCTGCCGGAGGTGTATCCTTCGAAATGCAGTTGAGCAGGAAGTCGATACCCCAGTTCATATATGCGGAACCGCAGTAGATCGGGTGGAGCTTACCTTCACGGAAACCTGCATGAACACCGTGACGGAACTCATCCTCTGTGAAAGGCTCGCCTGCGAAGAACTTCTCCATGAGTGCGTCATCAGCTTCAGCTACAACTTCGTTGACCTTGTTCTGGAGGTCATCGACTCTCTCGTTGTATTCTTCGGGAAGCGGATACTCAATGAACTTGCCCGTTGCCTTGTCGACGTTGAAAGCCTTGCGGTTCATAACATCGACGATACCTGTCATCTGGCCGTCCTTCATGATAGGGAAAGAAAGCGGGATGACTGAAGGTCCGTAACGCTCCATCATACGGGCAGCAACTGCCTCGAAGTCTGCGTTAGGCTCATCCATTCTGTTCATGAAGAACAGGAAAGGAACCTTCTTACCCTTAAGGAGTCTTATTGCCTTCTCGGAACCTACGGATGTACCGCCCTTAGCGGAGATCATGATGACACCGGAATCGGCGATCCTTATTCCGCTCATCTCTTCGCCCAGGAAATCGAAGTCACCGGGTGTGTCGATGATATTGATCTTGCTGCCCTTATACTCACAGCAGGCAACGGAAAGGCTAACAGACATCTGACGCTTGATCTCTTC
>JAEEGL014701498.1_pt1 | contig 19469 bp, 16 predicted proteins | sample 9134231 | NCBI WGS metagenome assembly JAEEGL01 (sample SAMN16246548, study PRJNA631951) | gut metagenome | biome: gut microbiome; feature: rumen; material: fiber-attached | host: Bos | place: Iran: Karaj | collected 2018-10
GAACAACTGGCCCTCCTATGAGTCCATGAACCATTACAATGTGGCCAGGTACTACACAGTAGATGAGCACACCAGGGTGCCGGAGCTGCAGATCTGCTCGGAGGCGGTCTGGGACAAGCTAAGTGATGAGGACAGACAGATCCTGTCAGAGTGCGCCCGGGAGTCCGCCATCTATGAGAGGCAGCTGTGGCAGGAGAGGGAAAAGAGCTCCAGGCAGATCGCGGAAGCTTCCGGCGTAACAGTCATTGAGCTGACCCAGGAGGAGAAGCAGAGGTTCCGGGATGCCATGAGGAGCGTCTACACGAAATACTGCGGTGATCAGATGGATCTTCTGAACACGATAATGGAATACTAAACCGGTTTGACAGATATGGTATAATGTGCCTGTATGATTAGATTTGAACTTATAGCCCCATGCCACTTCGGCCTGGAGGCAGTACTTAAAAAAGAAATAATAGACCTTGGGTATGATATCACGGAGGTGTCCGACGGCCGCGTGTCCTTTGCTGGAGACGCCGATGCAGTATGCCGTGCAAATATTGGCCTTCGGAGTGCTGAGAGGATACTGGTCAAGGTGGGCAGCTTTCACGCGGAGAGCTTTGAGGACCTCTTTCAGGGGACCAAGGCCCTTCCCTGGGAGGAATTCATACCGAGGGACGGAAGGTTCTGGGTCAAGAAGGCCTCCAGTGTAAAGAGCAAGCTCTTTTCCCCGTCAGATATACAGTCCATAATGAAGAAAGCCATGGTGGAGAGGATGAAGCTCTCCTATCACACGGACTGGTTCAAGGAGGACGGTGAGGATTTCCCTGTCAGGGTCTTCATAATGAAGGACGAGGTCACGGTGGCTCTTGATACAACCGGAGATTCCCTTCACAAGAGGGGCTACAGGAAGCTGGAGTCCAAGGCTCCCATCGCTGAGAATCTGGCGGCGGCCCTCATAATGCTGACGCCCTGGCACGGGGACAGGATACTGGTGGACCCCTTCTGTGGCAGCGGCACGATCCCCATTGAGGCGGCCATGATGGCGGCAAACATTGCCCCGGGCATGAACAGGCATTTTACTGCTGAGAGCTGGACCCATATCATTACACCTCAGAACTGGCAGGATGTCAGGGATGAGGCCAGGGACGAGATCCTGACTGATGTGGATGTTGATATACAGGGCTACGACATCGATCCTGAGATGATAGAGATCGCCAGGATCAATGCCAGAAAGGCCGGAGTTGAGAACATGATACACTTCCAGGCCAGGGATATTGCGGACCTTAGCCACAGGAAGAAATATGGTTTTATCATAACCAATCCGCCCTATGGGGAGAGGATTGGCGAGTCGGGTGAGCTTCCTGCCCTTTATAAGACCATAGGAGAGCGTTATAGGGCGCTGGATTCCTGGTCCATGTACCTTATAACCGGACTTGAGAACGCCGAGAAATACATAGGCAGGAAGGCCGACAAGAACAGGAAGATCTACAACGGAATGCTGAAGACCTACTTCTATCAGTTCATGGGACCGAGACCACCGAGGAGAGGTGACAGGAATCATGAATAACAGTGAGATGAGGAAGGTGGCGGCGGGGGCTTCACTGTTTGCCCTTGTGTCCGTTACTCTGATGCTCCACAGATGTGCCACAAGGCCGGTCATGGCCACGGATGCGGCGGGAGTGCCCGGGGGTGGAAGTGATGCCTTGGGGTACTACGAGCTTTTCACAGGCGGCTTCTTTTCGAATGGTAACAGCGAAGGTGCGAATGCTTCAGAGAATGGTACATCTGAGCCTGAGGGCGAATATGACAGGATTGTTGTCATAAATCCGGTTCCCGCTGAAGATGGATCGTTTCCTGTGGACCTGACCATGGAGACAGCTCTTTTACTGAAAGAAATGGCTGACAGTGACCCGGATCATGACATAAAGTTCTGCTACACAAGGTCTCCGGGCGGAGATGAGGCCGATGATGTCAGGGACTGCCTTGTTAAGGACTCAGGGGCGGACCTCTTTATAGAGCTTGAAATATCTGGACAGGGTGACGGTGAAGACGGAGTCCTGACCTGCTACAATGACAGGTTTTATTTAAGGAGCCTCTCCAATGCTTCCTTTGCGGATATAATGGAGAGGAACTGCGCGGTATGTGCGGGGGAAACAGCTCTGGGACTTGCTGCCTGCGAAGATGAAGATGATATGCTGATGTGCTCGCAGATACCTTCGGCCGGCATAAGGATCTGTGCTTCCGGTGAGGGCGGCACAAGACTTCTTGACGAGGAGTACAGACAGAGGCTGGCTCAGGGGATCTACAGCGGCATAATTGAGGCTTTTGAGGTGATAAGATGAGAATAGTATTTGCAACCGGTAATAAGGACAAAATGAAGGAAATAAGGCAGATTCTGGCGGGGCTTGGAGATGAGATCCTGTCCATGAAGGAGGCCGGGGTATTTGAGGACGTTGAGGAGAATGGGAGTACATTTTCTGAGAACGCCAGGATAAAGGCCGATGCCATATATAAGATTCTTGAAAAGAAGGATCCTGAGGCAGCAGCCACAACAGTGGTGCTGGCAGACGACTCAGGGCTTGAGATCGACTATCTTGGCGGTGAGCCCGGTATATACTCTGCCAGATATCTGGGGAAAGATACGCCCTATACCGAGAAGAACAGGATAATACTTGAGAGGCTTGAGGGCGTTCCGGACGAGGAGAGGAGCGCGAGGTTCGTATGTGCCATTGCTGCGGCTCTTCCGGGAGGAAAGGCTCTTGACACAAAAAAGACCATGGAGGGCAGGATTGGATACAGCATTGCCGGAGAGAACGGCTTTGGCTATGATCCCATCTTCTTTTTGCCCGAGTATGGCAGGACAAGTGCCGAGATCTCGCCCGAGGAGAAGAATGCCATAAGCCACAGGGGCAAGGCACTCCGGGCCATGGCTGAGCTCCTGGGAAAAGAATTGAAGGGGAATGAGTAATACTGTCTGACAGTATTCGGACTGGTGGTTTAATATATGCACAAATATTTGGTGGTGAGTGATACTCACGGACATGATAACAATTTTTACAAGGCCCTGGATTTGGAGGAGCCTCTTGACGGGATAATCCACTGCGGGGACTTTGAGGGCTCGGAGGGGAAGTTTGCTATCGCAGCAGGCTGTCCTGTTTACTTCGTAGCCGGCAACAATGACTTCTTCTCAGACCTGAAGCGGGAGCTGGAGTTTGACATGAGCGGGCACAGGGCTTTTCTGTGCCACGGCCACAACTATCTGGTTTCCATGGATCTTGAGAATATCCGGGCAGAGGCAAAGTCCAGAGGGGCTGATATAGTATTCTTTGGCCATACCCACAGGCCTGTTGCCAGGGAAGTGGGAGGTGTTTTCCTCTTTAATCCCGGAAGCCTTTCCTACCCAAGACAGGAGGGCAGAAGACCCAGCTACCTTGTGCTGGAGATTGATGATAATTCAGAGATTTCTTATGAAGTTAAGTATCTGTGAAATAGTATCATGACTACTATTGAGATTGAATGATATCATAAAGGTACTATTTAGAAAAAAGTTGATGTTGCAGTTATTATCATATATTTATTAGGAAAAAGGCTCTCCGTGTATCTACACGAAGAGCCATTAGTTATACTGCGGATAACAGGACTTGAACCTGCACGGTCGCCCACTGGAACCTAAATCCAGCGCGTCTGCCAATTCCGCCATATCCGCGTGATATAAAACAAAAATCCCCAATTCCAAATGGATCAGGGATCTTGAAATGAGACACGGGGGATTCGAACCCCCGACAACTTGATTAAAAGTCAAGTGCTCTACCACCTGAGCTAGTATCCCATGTTCCCGGATGTGTCATCCGTTTAGTTGTACGGCTCTGATTCTCTTAGCCGAGCTGGGCTAGCCGGATTCGAACCGTCGTATGCAGCAGTCAAAGTGCTGTGCCTTACCGCTTGGCGATAGCCCATTATCACAATACTACTGTCCCGGGAATAATCTTCCCTGAAGGGTGGCTAGAGGGACTCGAACCCTCGGTCTCCAGAACCACAATCTGGCGCGTTAACCAACTACGCTATAGCCACCATATTAAAAAATTGGGGGACGCATTAAATGCGTTCCCGCAAGTGTGCCCGAAGGGATTCGAACCCCCGACCCACGGCTTAGAAGGCCGTTGCTCTATCCAGCTGAGCTACGGACACAGATAAATGAGTAAAAGCATTTGCTCTGCTCATGAGAGCGGGTGATGGGAATCGAACCCACGTGTCCAGCTTGGAAGGCTGGTGTTCTACCATTGAACTACACCCGCATGATAACCGGTGAAAAACTCGCTGCGTCGGGGTGACAGGATTCGAACCTGCGACCCCCTGCTCCCAAAGCAGGTGCTCTAGCCAAGCTGAGCCACACCCCGTTACTCAAGTCAATTGGCTTAAGTCGTAACGCAATAGCTATTATACAATGATAGGACCATAAATGTCAACATCTTTTATTAAAGTTGTTAAGTTGATATAGGTAATAACCATAGTATAATTAATATATCTGAGTATGTCTACTTTTGTTGTTACCGTCACACTCTTGGATTCTGACAGGGAGCTTGCTGACGAAAGCGATGAGATCGAGGTACACCCTCAGGATATGCATGTGCTCATAATCGACGACGACAAGGTGGCCTGCGAACACGCAAGGCTTGTACTGGGGCAGGCCGGCATCAACTCGGAGATTGCCCTTTCCGGAAAAGAGGCACTGGAAAATCTTATAAGGGATTAGCAGGAGAAAAACAATGAATATAGATTCGATTATCAAAATAGTAAAAGAAGCCGGAGATATAATGCTCAGTGCCCGGCGGCCCAAAGTCATGGAGAAATCCGGTCACGCCAATTTCTGCACTGAGACCGATGAAAAGGTCCAGGCCTTTCTGATATCAAGACTGGGCGAGATCCTTCCTGAGGCAGCTTTTCTGGGTGAGGAGGACGGCCAGGCTGTCTTTTCCTCCAAGATGGCAAGCGGCTACTGCTTTGTCATTGACCCCATAGACGGGACCTCCAATTTCCTCTTTGAGTACAGACCTTCTGTGATATCCGTGGGGCTCCTCAAGGAGGGCGCCCCCTACATGGCAGTGGTGTACAACCCCTATGACGATATGCTGTTCTCCGCAATAGACGGTCAGGGAGCTTACATGAACGGAGACAGGATAATGTCACTGGATTCTCCTCTTGCCGAGTCGCTGGCGCTCTTTGGCACATCTCCATATTATGAAGAGCTTAGGGACAGGTCTTTTGACATTGCAAAAAGACTGCTCCCCCTTTGCGTGGATCTTCGAAGATCCGGCACCGCTGCCTGGGATATGTGCTGTGTGGCCCTTGGAAGGTGCGGGCTGTATTTTGAATTAAAGCTCCAGCTCTGGGACTATGCCGCTGCCGCCCTTATCGCCAGGGAAGCAGGATGCAGTGTGACAGATATTGATGGGAATCCCCTCTCCTATACAGGTCCATCCTCAGCCCTGTGCATGGCAAGGGGCGTAAAAGAGATTCCGGAGTGTTTCAAATGAAGAGGAAACACTCCGGAATAGTGACTTATATATTTTTCTTCCTGATGAATATCAGATAGTAGATAAGGAACAGAAGAGAGGTGGCAATCCATGTGATGCGATAGCTCACCTCTATCATCTCCACAGTCCTGTTGAGAGGGAATGCAAAGGTGATCCAGCAAACCCTCAGGATGCAGATTCCGCTTAAGGTTATCAGCATGGGCACAAGGGCGTCGCCCATACCCCGGAGGACTCCGGAGAATATCTCGACGCATATATAGGTGATGTAGAAGGGCGCCAGATAGTGTATCATCTGAACACCGATATCTATTACAGGCTGGTCCACAACAAAGATCCGAAGGAGCACATCACCAAAGACATACAGAGCGGCGCTTAGCGGGACAGTGATAATTACAGATATAGCCAGAGACTGTCTTGTGCTGCTTCGAACTCTCTTGTAGAGACCCGCTCCGTAGTTCTGCCCCGCAAAGGTGGTGGCCACGGTTCCAAGTGAATTCATGGTCATCCAGAACAGAACGTCAATCTTGCCGTATGCTGCCCAGGCAGCTGCCACATCTTTTCCAAGGCTGTTGATGGAGGTCTGGATAAGAGTGTTGGACAGGGTATAGGTGGTAGTCTGAAAGCCTGCCGGGATCCCAATGCTTATTATCTTTGCAAGGGTTGGCATGTCAAATCTTATCTTCCTGATATCGAGCTTGTAGCTGTCACTGCTCCGGGAGAGCATGACAATCACAATGACGGCACTTATGAGCTGGCACAGAATGGTTGCCACAGCTACTCCGCTGGCTCCGTACACGTCCCCCTTTTTCCCAAGGCCAAGAACAATTACGAAAAGAACGTCCAGCAGTATATTGGCAAAGCAGCTGATGACAAGGACGATCAGCGGCCTTCTGGAGTCCCCGACAGCCCTTAAAATCCCGGCGCCCATGTTGTAGACAAGATTGGGGATCATACCTATGAAAAATATTCTCAGGTAGGCTGTGGCTGCATCCGCCTGCTCAGCGGGGGTCTTCATGACGTCTATCAGCAATGGGGATATCATGACCCCGATGACAGTTATGACTGCGCCGCCGGCGATGGCGAGGGCAATTGCTGTGTGCACGGCCTTCTCGATGGCTTTTCTCTGCTGGGCCCCATAGAACTGCGATATTACAACGGTAGCCCCTGAGGAGAGCCCCATAAAGAATCCAAGGAAAAGATTCACCACCATGGCGCCGGATCCGCCGACTGCTCCCAGGGCATCACTTCCCACAGCTCTGCCCACAATGATGGCATCTATCGTGTTATACAGTTGTTGGAAAAAAGCTCCCAAAAGAAGTGCGAAAAAGTAGGAGAGCATGTTTTTCCATATCGATCCTGATGTAATACTTTTAGTTTGGCTTTTCATTCTGCCAGAGTCTTCCTTCCAAGCAGTTCCTCATAGCTTACAGGTATCTCTATGAATCCGTCTGCGTAGGACCCCAGGTCATAGGGATAGAAATAATAAACTATTCCGTCTTCATAGAAATAGAGATTGTCAAAATTTACATACGAATACGCCTGTTCATATGCACCATCAGAGGTGTCGGCAAAATATGGACTGTAGCCATCTTTCTCACCGGTTACATATTTCTCATAGTCCTCTTTTACCTTGCCGGCGATGATAATCTTGAACTCGTCTTCGGTGTCCTGATAGAAGTCCTTCAAAGTAAGCTGGTCACCTGTCTTAAGGTCAAAGAGATACTGATCACGGGATGGATAACCGTGAGCACCTCCACCATACCAGTAACCGTCGATGCTGACGGTCAGATATCTGTTGTCGATGATGCCAACATCCGTCACGCTGTAATCCTCAGTGTTGCACCACTGCATGGGATTCGCAAGATGCTCCTCGCAGGTGTCAGCAGACTGATTTTCGTGCTCATTCTCAGATATGCTGGTCCGGCCCTCCATATCAGACCTCAGGACGCTGTTGATCTTGTCTGCATGCTCCGAAAATTTGGGATTGAGAACAAAGTACTCCCCATAGAGCTTAATAAGGGTCGTTCCGCAGAAGGGACAATCGTCGGTGTTGCTGAAATACTCAACTGTGCCGTAGTCAAAGGTGTCAATCTCTGATATCACGATCCCGGTACTCTGGGCAGTTTTTTCCGCATCATCTATGTCTGCCATGAACCAGCTGAACTTGCTGTCTTGGAAGTCCTGGAAAAAGATCTTGTCGCCCTTTATTATGACTTCGCTTAGGGGCAAACGGGACAATGCTCCAGGGACCTTGGTCCTTTCAATCACGGATTTATCCTCTCCGCTTTTTATATCAAGACAGCGGATTTCTGTGGTGCTTATTCCATATTCTTTTTCTGTCTCCTGGCTGTAGTAGAGTATGCCGTCCTGGTAGGACTTGAAGTAATCATAATAGGGGGCGATGCTTAGCTTCTGGCAGGTGCCCGAAGAAAGGTCATAGGAATAGATGCCCTCGATGTTGTAGTTGTCATCGTGACAGCTAAAAAAGAGGTGGTCGGAATCATAGGCGCTGGTATAGCTCATGTTGTCGGGAAGCCCCTTCAGTTCAGTTGCTGAGCCATCTGCCAAAACTTTATAAAGGACATCGTCATCTTCCCTGAGAACGCATCCAAGCTCATCAAGAACTCTTTCGTAGCACTCCCTGCGGTTTTCATTTCTGTTTACATGCTCATCATAGGTGGATATCGTTTTATAAAAGTCGCTGAGAGAGTCGTCCTCCTCCACGACATAGGTCATGGAATCATCGGGCTTTACTATAACAAGAGGCCTGTAATTTCGTTCTGTGCCGTAGTCGCCCTCCAAAAGGGACATGCGAAAGGCATCTTTGTAATAGTCAAAGGTGTCCAGGTAGCAGTTCGATTCGAAGGACACAACTTCAGCGACCGAGCCGTTTGCAGGATCAACGGCGAACACGGCCTCCTTTGCAGTCTGGGAGTCATCCTTCTCGCTGCAGCTGTAATAAAGGATTCCATCTTTTTCAAGAAGAAAATCCTGGGGCGCAAAAGAACTGCCGGACTTGTTAAAGATATCCCTTATATCATCAATGGGGTATTCGCCGTAGACGTGGCCGTCCAAGTCTGCTATGCATACAAATTGTGAGGAATATTCCTCCTTGAGAAATACCTTCTCAGTGGCTGCTTCAGAAGCTGCTTCGGAGGGGGCTTTTCCGGAATCTGTGTTTTCTGCAGCCTGGGAGGTTTCTTCCGAAGCCGCCTCTGAACCGGTTTCACCGGATTCCTGACTGGTCTCATCGGATACTGATGCCTCAGTTGTGCCTGAAATGCTGCTGTCGGGGCCTGGTGCAGTTGTCTGCCCGCCGCAGGCTGTCATGGTCATGATTGCTGCCAGTGCAAAAGATATTGTCCCTAAGCTTCTTTTTCTCATACTCTTCCTTTCATCCCGGATGTCAGTATTCATCTGACCTTAACGCGGGGTATCACTTTATTCTTAATTTAAATAATGCGGCTTTGTTTCTGCTTAATCTATCATATCACGAATTGCTGCCGCCGAGAGTCTTTTTCACATTTCGGGACTTTACGTGAAATAATTTTTGATTTTTGGGCAAATATTCTAGTTATTTAATACCTGTTTAATTATTTTTTTAGAAGATTGAGGCATAATAAAACTCGCTGAAGAACAAAAATCATGATCACTTATTATGAAAGGGGATCTGTAATGAGAAAGAAATATTTCCTTGCCGCTGTTTTCGCTATGATCTTTATGCTGTCTGTATCACCCGTCAAGGCCAGCGCCTATGACGATTATGATGATGAATACGATGATGAGTATGATGATGAAGATGAAGACTATGATGATGAAGATGAAGACTGGGATGACGAGGACGTAGACTGGGATGATGAAGAAGGCGAGGAAGATGAAGACTACGATGAAGATGATGAAGAAAACGATGAAGAAGACGAGGAAGATTACAGCTATTACACTATAGAGTTTGATGGCAACGGCGCAACATCCGGTTCAATGGACGACATTGACGCCGAGGCTGACACACTGATAAAGCTCCCCAAAAACGCTTTTGTCAAAAAGGGATATATATTTAAGGGCTGGAAATATAATATTGAAGATGTGGCATACACAATACCTGTCACAAATTTAACCATCAAGATATCTGAAGATGTCCTTTATGAGTATGAAATAGACTACATCACACTGTATGCACAGTGGGAAAAAGAACCCGTAGCCAAGAAAAAGGGATCGATAATAACTGACAAAAAGTCCGCGGCGAAGTATATTGTCACCTCCAGCAATAAGAACAATCCCACAGTAAAGTACAGCGTTCCAACAAATAAGAACGCAACTTCAATAGCAATCCCTGCATCAATCACCTCTGACGGTATAACCTACAAGGTCACTGAGGTTGGGAAGAAAGCGCTGGCCGGGAAGAAGAAAGTCAAGAAGGTTACAATGGGAAACAATGTTGTAAAGATCGGTGATGAGGCATTTTCAGGCTGCACAGGTCTTGGATCTGTCAAAATTGGAGCAAATGTAACGACTATTGGCACAAAGGCCTTCTACCAGTGCTCGGGCTTAAAGGAGCTCACAATTCCGGCAAATGTCAAAATACTGGGCAAGCAGTTTATTGGCAAATGTGTAAGTCTCAATAAACTTAGTATCAAGAGTAAAAATCTCACAGGCAAGACAGTGGCCGCTCTTGCATTCGCTGAGACTAATAAGACAATGGTTGTAAAAGTTCCAAAGTCCAGCCTGAATGGATATACGAAACTGTTCCAAAAGAAGGGACTTGACATTATAATAAAAGTTCAGGCAGGGAAATAAATAAATATATATATATATCGGGCGGTGAAGAGTTATCTTTTCACCGCCTTTTTTGCGTCATTCTGCGCAGAGGATGATATGTTACTATGATATACTACGCCTGTCGCAGTATATCAATCCAATGCTTATGTGTATATAATGGTAATGTAGCTGATAAAATGTGCACTGCATTCAGTGGGGGCTTTCTATGGAGTTTAAGATCTGCGAGAATTGCAACATGATTTTTCAGTACATAGGGCATGGGGAAGTTATTTGCCCTGCCTGTGTCCAGAAGGACGATGAGGACTGTGAGAAGATAAAGGACTTCCTGATAGAGAATCCCAATGCCAGGGAAGAGGAGATATCCAAGGGAACCAGGATTTCGCTTAAATCCATAGAGAAACTCATTAAGGCCAACAAGATTGTTGTCAAGGGAACAAATGCCACGGCCCTGACCTGCAATATGTGCGGGATATCAATACCTTCGGGAAGATATTGCGCAGACTGCAAGAGGAAGTTTGCCATGGACCCTGGTTCCACAGGAAGGAGTGGCGGTGGAATGAGATTTATAAGGCGATAAATATAAATATTTAAGCCAGGAGCGATTGATCACTGATCACAGTGAAAAGCTCCTGGCTTTTTTGCTTTTTATATAGGTTTTATCCTCAGTTTCCTGCGGAGACATCCTCGGAAACTGTGTCTACGACAGGTGCCGGCTCCTGGGGCTGTTCGGCGGGAGCAGGTGCAGGGGCGGGAGCCGGTTGTTCGCCTTCTGCAGCAGGCGCAGCCTCTGCAGGCGGAGCGGCCTCCGGATTGGCGGCTGCGGCAGCAGCTGCTGCAGCGGCGTCAAGCTGGGCCTGTTCTCCGGCAATGATGCCCTCGATTCCCTCCTGTGCCATAAACTCCGGCGTATGGTGGCACTGGTTGAGAACTGTTACCTGATTGCCGTTCTCGTCAGTGACAGTGGTGTATGCCGAATTGTTTGATGAATAGTTTACAAAGCCTGACTGAAGTGCCGGAGGAACCGCGGGTGAGACTTCAAACACGCCGCCCACTTTGAAGGGGCAGGTCTCAGCTGCTGGCTTGCCGTCTATGGCACATCTGTTGCCTGCGTAGTGCACATCACAGCTCTCTGTTGGGATGGTTCCCTCCTCGAAGATCTCACTGTGGAGAACTCCGTCGCACAGTCCGGATATGGGCTGCTTGCCTGACCTGGAGCACACGGTTCCTGTCACGATACCCTCGGGCTGCGTAAAGGATGAGTAGGGGAGATCCTGATGGACCTGCTCCATGACCTTGCGCCACATGGTCTTGGCCAGGTTCTTCTCGGCTGAGACCGTCATCTTGGCGTTGTTGTCGTAACCGGCCCAGGTGGTGGCTGTGTAGTAGTTGGTATATCCTGCAAACCAGACGTCGTTGTAGTCAGAAGTTGTTCCTGTCTTGCCGGCGATGGCTGTTGTGCCAAAGTTGACTGATCCGCCGGTTCCGCTGGTGACAACGTCCTGCATGGCACTTGTGAGAAGGTATGCAGTGGTCTCCTTGATGATCCTCTTTGTCTCGGGCACTGTGTTGTCCAGGACGACATTGCCGTCGTGGTCAACGATCTTGGTGTAGAGCTTGGGCTTTACATATATGCCGCCGTTGGCAATGGATGCGTAGGCTGCGTTAAGTTCAATGTTCTTGACACCGTAGGTCAGTCCGCCCAGGGCAGCTGACTGCTGTACATCTGAGTAAACTCTGCCGTTTATGACAACATTCTCGGCAAGGGTGGTGAAACCAAAGTTCTTGAGGTAGTCAAAGCCAAGCTGCGGTGTGATAAGTGTCAGAGCCTCAACTGCAATGACGTTCATGGAGTCCCTGATGGCTGATCTGACAGTGTTGAGTCCCCTGTAGGACGATCCCCACCAGTTCCTTACAAGTGTTCCGTTGGAGTAGGCAAAGGGCGCATCGTTAAACACCGTTGCCAAAGTGAGACCTGCGCTGTCAAGACCCGGCGCATAGGCTGCCAGAACCTTGAAGGTGGATCCGGGCTGGCGGTATGTGTCTGTGGCCCTGTTGAGGGTTCTGCTGGCTGTCTTCTGGCCTCTTCCTCCGACCATGGCAACCACATATCCGGTGCTCTGTTCCTCGATGGTGATGGAAACCTGGGGCTGTGGTACCAGATTGATGTTCTCGCCAAGGACTGTGTCCCCGCTTCCCATGACAGCTGCCTTGTATTCCTCTATGGCTGCCTCTGCCTCCTCGTGGGATGAGTACAGCATGTTAAAAGAGCTCTTTTGCTGCTTGAAATAGCTCTGGTACATCTCACTGCTGTGATTGGTCACGGTTCCGTCCGGTGACTGCACTGAAAGCTCGTAGGACAGCTGATACTTGGTGCCCTCCGGATAGTTGCTTTCATCCTGGAAAACCTGGTCGCAGATACCCTGGATCTGAGGGTTCTGTGTTGAGTATATCTTGAGGCCGCCGCTGTACAGCAGAGTGTAGGCCTGTGTCTCGTTGTAGCCTGCTGCAATCAGATCCTCCAGCACGTCGTTGGTAAGTGCATCAACGAAATAGGAGTTGACTGATGTGTCGCCTCCGGTCTCCTGATTGACGTTCTGGATCCTGGAATACACGTCGTCAGCCATGGCCCTGTCGTATTCCGGCTGGGTGATATAGCCCTGCTCCAGCATGTTGCGAAGAACCTTGTCACGGCGCTCCGTGTTCTTGTCGGGGTGGGTGATGGGGTTGAACTTGCTGGGGTTCTGGGTGATGCCTGCGATTACGGCGCACTCTGAAAGGGAGAGCTCGCTGACCGATTTGTTGAAGTATCTGAGGGAAGCAGCCTGGACACCCAGTGTGTTCTGGCCCAGGTTGATTGTGTTCATGTAGTTGAGGAGAATATCCTCCTTGGACATGCTCTTTTCAAGCTGGACTGCCAGGTACTGTTCCTGGATCTTACGCTTTATCTTCTGTATGTCGCTCTCATTGGTCCAACCGGAGAAGACGTTGTTCTTGAGGAGCTGCTGGGTTATGGTACTGGCGCCCTGGGAGAGGTCTCCGCTGGTGACACCCACAACACCGGCTCTTATGATACCCTGAATGTCGATACCGTTGTGCTCGTAGAACCTGGCGTCCTCGATGGCCACAAAGGCGTTGGCCAGATCCTTGGGAATCATATCCCAGGTCACGGGGATTCGGTTGGAATCCGTTGATACCAGCTTGGCAATCTGGTTGCCGTCTGTGTCGTAGACAAAGGTCGAAAAGCCTGAAGGAGTGACATCGATATTGGTGATATCAGGTGCCCCGTCCTTGATGCCGTTGAAAATGCCTATGCCTGCGCTGGCTCCGATGATGACTGCGCCTATGATGGCTGAGAGCAGAATGTAGAAGCCGAAAAGACTGAATTTCTTTCCCCATTTATTGGTACCGGAATTCAGGGCTTTTGCCTGTTTGACGATACCTCTTTTTCCATAATTCATAGTAATTCCTCACATGAAAACATACTAAAACTAAAATATTATAGCACATACCGGCCAAAAGGTTAAATATATATGGTATATTTGGTGTATGAGTAAAAAAGATGCGATAAGGGTACTAACTTCAAACGGGACCGGAGAGATCGTGGAAAAGAAATCCCGGTTCATTGCCAACACCTTCTACGTGGAGAGCCAGGAGGAGGCGGAGGCCAGGATTGCCGAGCTGAACAAAAAATACTACGACGCCAGGCACAACTGCTACGCCTATGTTATCGGTGACAACTCTGAGATAACCAAGTGCAGCGACAACGGTGAGCCCTCTGGAACCGCGGGTAAGCCCATACTTGAGGTGATAACCGGGGCCGGTCTCACTAACATACTTATCGTGGTCACCAGGTACTTCGGAGGAGTTCTGCTTGGGACCGGGGGCCTTGTCAGGGCATATACCCAGGCGGCCCAGGCGGGGGTAGCTGCCTCCGGAGTGGGGGAGAAGGTCTTTTGCCGGCTCTGGACCCTGATACTGGATTACAGCAGGATAAATAATGTTCAGTACTATCTTGGACAGAACGGAATCAATATCAGGGATTCACGTTACGGCGCAGATGTACAGTTTGATATCTGCGTAAAAGAGACTGATGCCGAGCGGGTCAGAAAAGACCTGATCCAGAAGTGCGAGGGTCAGATAACCGTTGATGAAAAAGAGAAGGGATACTTTATACTCTGATGGTATAAGGTATCCCACTTTTTTATTACTGCTTGTTCTTGAAACCGGCTCTTTTCCTGAGGGTCGGATCAAGGATCCTCTTTCTTATGCGAAGGCTTGTTGGTGTTACCTCCAGAAGCTCGTCTGTGTCTATAAATTCTATGCACTGTTCCAGTGACATGATCCTCGGTGGAACAAGGCGGAGGGCTTCGTCTGAAGCAGAGGTTCTGGTGTTGGTCAGGTGCTTGGTCTTGCAGACATTGACCTCCACGTCCTCGCTCTTTCCGCTGGTTCCGATGACCATTCCGGAGTATACCTTGTCGCCGGTCTTGATAAAGAGCTGGCCCCTGTCCTGGGCATTGAAGAGACCGTATGCTGTGGCTTCGCCTGACTCAAAGGCAATGACGGAACCGGTCTTTCTGTAGTTGAGATCTCCCCTGTAAGGTGCATATCCATCGAAGATGGTATTGATGATGCCGTTGCCCTTGGTGTCTGTCATGAACTCGCCGCGATAGCCGATGAGTCCCCTGGAGGGAATGCTGAACTCAATCCTGGTGTAGCCGCCGTTTCCGGCACCCATGTTCACCAGCTCGCCCTTTCTCTCACCAAGCTTCTGGATGACGCTTCCGGAGAACTCGTCGGGAACGTCAATGTAGCACTTCTCCATTGGCTCCAGCTTGTGGCCGCTCTCATCAGTCTTGTAGATAACCTCGGCCTTGCTCACCGCAAATTCAAAGCCCTCGCGGCGCATGGTCTCGATGAGTACTGAGAGGTGAAGCTCGCCTCTTCCTGAAACCTTGAAGGTCTCGGTTGTGTCCGTGTCCTCGACCCTGAGGGAAACGTCGGTGTTGAGCTCCTTGTAGAGCCTGTCGCGGAGATGCCTTGATGTTACATATTTACCCTCCTGACCTGCAAGAGGTGAATCGTTGACGATAAAATTCATTGAAATGGTGGGCTCTGAAATCTTCTGGAAAGGAATTGCCACCTGATTCTCTACTGAGCAAAGGGTGTCGCCGATCTTGAGATCATCGATTCCGGATATGGCAACGATGGAACCGATCCTGGCCTCCTGAACCTCGACCCTGCCAAGACCGTCATACTCATAGAGCTTGCTGATCTTGGTCTTGACGCGCCTGTCGGGCTCGTGGTGGTTGACTACTACAACCTCCTGACCTGTCTTTACAACGCCGTTGTCCACCTTACCAACGCCGATCCTTCCGACATACTCGTTGTAGTCGATGGTGCTGATGAGTACCTGTGTGCTGGCGTCCGGATCCCCTACGGGAGCGGGGATGTAGTTGATGATTGTGTCCAGGAGAGGCTTCATGTCCCTGCCCTCTTCATCGAGGCTCAGGGATGATGTACCGGCCTTTGCTGAGGCAAATACGAAGGGGCAGTCAAGCTGCTTGTCGTCTGCACCCAGATCCATCAAAAGCTCAAGAACTTCATCTATAACGTCGTTGGGTCTTGCCTCAGGCCTGTCTATCTTGTTGATGCAGACAATTACGGGGAGCCCTAAGTCCATTGCCTTGCCCAGAACGAATTTGGTCTGGGGCATTGGACCTTCAAAGGCATCGACCACAAGTATTACGCCGTTTACCATCTTGAGGACACGCTCAACCTCACCGCCGAAATCAGCGTGACCGGGAGTGTCGATGATATTGATCTTGATATCCTTGTAGGAGATGGCTGTGTTCTTGGACATGATCGTGATGCCTCGTTCACGCTCGATATCACCTGAGTCCATTACACGCTCAACAACATCTGCGCCCTCGCGGAAAACACCGCTCTGTCTGAGGAGCCCATCCACCAGTGTGGTCTTGCCGTGGTCAACGTGGGCTATGATTGCTACGTTTCTAACATCATTTCTTGTCTGCTTCATAGATAATAATTACTCCTTATAATAAAGAAAACACTGTTTCAATTTTCAAACTAATGTAGTATAGCACGCGTTTTTTTTTACTTCAAGTATTAAAATGTGTTTATTGACACGGACATTGTAACTGCGGTAGTATTGAAGATAATTGTGGACCGTTAAAATATCTGATTTACAAGTTAGAGGGAGAAAAATGGCTATTTTTAAAGGCGCTGGAGTGGCAATCGCAACTCCGTTCAAGGAAAATGGTGAAGTTAATTATGATGAGTTTGCAAAGCTCATTGAGTTTCAGATTGAGAATGGCACTGATGCCATAATTGTATGCGGGACAACCGGCGAAGCTGCCACCATGTCCGAGAGAGAGCATATGGATGTGGTCAAGTTCTGTATTGACAGGGTGGCTAAGAGGATCCCTGTTATTGCAGGTACCGGATCAAACTGTACCGAGACAGCTATAGAGCTCTCCAAGGAGGCAGAGGAGTATGGAGCGGACGCGATCCTTTCAGTTACTCCATATTACAACAAGGCGACCCAGGGCGGTCTTATTGCACACTTTGGTGCTGTTGCAGAGGCTATCAGCCTGCCGATCATTCTTTATAATGTTCCCAGCAGGACCGGCTGCAATATTCTTCCGGAGACGGCAGTCAAGCTTGCCAGGGATTATGACAATATAGTGGGAATTAAGGATGCATCGGGCAATATCTCCCAGACCATCAAGATGATGCAGCTTGCAGAGGGCAGCATTGACCTCTATTCAGGAGATGATGATCAGATCGTTCCCATCATGTCAGTGGGCGGACTGGGAGTTATCTCAGTACTTTCAAACATTGCTCCAAGGCAGACCCACGAGATATGTGCTAAGTGCCTTGAGGGTGATTTTGCTGCAGCCCGTGAGCTTCAGTTCAAGGCATATCCCCTTGTGAAGGCTCTTTTCTCAGAGGTTAACCCTATCCCTGTTAAGAGCGCCCTCAAAATGATCGGATTCGAGGCAGGGCCCCTGCGTCTTCCTCTTACCGAGCTTGAGCCCCAGAATCAGGAGCTGCTTAGGGCAGAGATGAAGAAGTACGGACTGGATTTAAAATAATATTAAATGGTGTTTGGGTGTCAAAAGACTCTTTTGGCACCTATTTCTAAATAATGCAAAAATGGAGGGGTAATTGTATGGCGATCAGAATGCTGATGCACGGCTGCAATGGCCGCATGGGACATGTGATAGTGGACCTTTGCAGGGAAGATGACGGAATTGATGTGGTTGCGGGAGTTGATGCCTTTGGAGAGAACACCTATGACTTTCCTGTTTTCAAGACCCTGAGTGAATGCGATGTGGATGTGGATGTCATTGTTGACTTCTCAAATGCATCGGCGGTGGACGGCCTTCTGGACCACTGCGTTGAGAAAAATATCCCTGTGGTTCTCTGTTCTACAGGACTTTCTGATGAACAGCTTGCCAAGGTTAAGGACGCCTCAGGCAAGGTTGCGGTCCTTAAATCTGCCAATATGTCTGTTGGTGTAAACGTACTCCTCAAGGTGTTAAAAGAGGTTGCTCCCATATTTGCTTCAGCCGGATTTGATATTGAAATAGTTGAGAAGCACCACAACCAGAAGGTGGACGCTCCCAGCGGAACAGCGCTGGCTCTGGCTGACAGCATCAACGAGTCACTTGATGACAGATATGAATATGTTTACGACAGAAGCACACGGCGCATGAAGAGACCTGCGGGCGAGATTGGTATCTCTGCTGTCAGAGGCGGCAGCATAGTGGGAGACCACGACGTTATCTTTGCCGGCAAGGATGAAGTTGTGACCTTTTCACATACCGCTTATTCAAGGGCTATATTTGGTAAGGGAGCAATTACGGCAGCCAAGTTCCTGGCAGGAAAAGAGCCGGGGCTCTATGACATGGGTGACGCTTTGCAGAACACTTGATGAGATTCTGTCGGATTTAGTGCGAGCCTGGTGTAGAGCACTTTATGAGGTACTGTATGAGATTCAGACCCTGTATAGACATACATAACGGAAAAGTTAAACAGATTGTGGGCGGCAGCCTAACAGATAATAAGGATCTGGCAAAAGAGAACTTCGTATCTGAAAAGGGCGCCGACTTCTATGCAAAATTATATAGTGACATGGACCTCCCCGGAGGCCATGTCATTTTGTTAAATTCCAAGGACAGCCCCTATTATGAGGCTACCCTGTCTGAGGGGCTCAATGCCCTGAGGGCAGCTCCAGGCCTGCTCCAGATAGGCGGTGGAGTTACGGCGGAAAACGCCGGGATGTTCCTTGAAGCCGGCGCATCCCATGTAATAGTCACATCCTTCGTATTCAAAGATGGCGCCATAAATTACGACAATCTTAAGACTCTGGTGGACACTGTGGGGAAAGAGAGCCTGGTCCTGGATCTGTCCTGCAAAAAGCGGGGCGATGATTACTACATCGTCACCGACCGCTGGCAGAACTTCACAGACGTAAAGCTCACCGAAGCGACCCTGGATGACCTTTCATCCTACTGCGATGAGTTCCTTATCCACGCCGCAGACGTTGAGGGAAAACAGAATGGGATAGAAGAGCAGGTGGCAACCATGCTTGGAGCCTGGTCCGGTATCCCTGTTACCTACGCCGGTGGAATCCGCTCCATTGATGATATCCTGAAACTCAAGCATCTTGGCTCGGGAAAATTGGATTTCACTGTTGGCAGCGCCCTCTCCCTTTTTGGAGGGCATCTGGAGATAAAAGACATCATGGATTCTGTTTCCTGTTAATTATTGAAGCGTGTAAGGGGAAAAGTTCCGGGGCGATTTGGCCGAGGAGGAAATAATTCTCGTATTTTTCCGACGATGGCCAAATCGCCCCGGGACTTTTCTCCGTATAATTCAAATATTTACACAGAAAAAGAACCATCTGGCTTTCGTCAGATGGTTCTTCTCATTAATCATTGTTACACCTTGCTAATCCAAAACTATCTATTTTAGAATAAGGCACTTTGTAGTCTGATTAATTAGCTGTAGACAAGTTATCAAAGCTTGTTTACGTTTACGGCCTGAGGTCCCTTTTCGCCCTGGATTACGTCATACTCTACAGAAGCGCCCTCTTCGAGAGACTTGAAACCTTCCATGTTGAGTCCTGAATAATGTACGAATACATCA
>JAEEGL015595520.1_pt1 | contig 19468 bp, 14 predicted proteins | sample 9134231 | NCBI WGS metagenome assembly JAEEGL01 (sample SAMN16246548, study PRJNA631951) | gut metagenome | biome: gut microbiome; feature: rumen; material: fiber-attached | host: Bos | place: Iran: Karaj | collected 2018-10
AATAAGCCTGCGATTATAAGAGAAATTATAAATATTGCCAGGTTCTTTTGTTTTAACATATTAATTGTAGCTGTCATTTTATTGAAGTAAATCCTTGAGAACGTTCAAAGTGGGTAATAAACGCTGCAATTCCATTATATATTCCAAGGGTAGCTTTTTTCAAGTATCTTTCGTCATTTAAAAGGAGAGCTTCTTTTTCATTTGAAACAAATCCAAGCTCTATTAGGACACTAGGCATATTTGAATTTCGTACTACAAACCATTCTTCTGCTTTAATTCCTCTTGCAGTTGATTCTTTTCCTATCTGTGTCTGAAGTCCATCCATAATAAATTTGGCTATCATTATGCTTTCTGTTGTGTATTCTTCTTCAAGCATGGAATTTAAGATTGGGAAGAGATTTTCATCTCCATCTACAGCAGATTTATCAAGGACGTTTCGTCTGTAGCCTGGTGAGAGATACCACACTTCGTATCCAGAGGAAGTTTTATTCAATGATGAATTTACATGTACTGAGATAAACAGCACCGCTTCGTTTTCGCCTACTTTTACGTTGTTGGCGATGTCGGTTCGCTCTCCAAGTGTAAGGAATACATCTTTATCGCGGGTAAGAATAATCTGTTTTCCAGGATAAGCTGATTTTAAGCGCTCTGCGAGCATTTTTGCAACTTTGAGCGTAATATCTTTTTCCTGAATTGTAACATTTTTACCATTGATTTTATAAGTTTTAAGTGCACCAGGATCTTTTCCGCCGTGTCCGGCATCAATCAGAATTGCGCCAACCTTAAATGGCAATTCTGATTTCTGATTAAAAAACTCTTCTGAATCATCAAGGAATTTTTTTGAAACAAAAAGCTGATTCCCGCGCAGTTCTGGAGCATCTGTTATAATCATCCTCATACTGTCGAGAAGTACCATTTTCTCGCCGTTTCTGAATGAAAGCTGATGTCCATTTTTCTCTATCATTCCGCTTTCAGAAAGGGAATCCCAGTATATTGTCATGCCGGATTTTTTTCCGGTTTCGAGCAGATCTATATCATTTGCCGCAAATACTGATGCACAGAGAATAAGTAAACTTACAACTGATGCTATTTTCTTTAGTTTCATTTTATTTTCCATTCATTTTTTCTGTTGTATCTGAAACATAAACTGCAGCCTGTATTCCGCCTCTCATAACAGCCTTCCAGAAACGTTCACTTTCCAGTTCTGGATGCTTTGAGCGCAGAATATCAAATTTTTCTGCAGTACTGCGAATTGTATTATAGTTCCAGTCCTTCTTATTTATATATTCGGCAGTTTGAAGAACTTCTGGAATAAAATCCGATACCTTTGAATCTGCAGGAATAACAGGATTATTCTTAATTTTTTCAAGCTCAGAATCAGAAAGTTTTCCAAATGCATCTGGAGGGAATGATTCTTCATCATAAAGTTCTTCTCCAGAAAGATATTTTTCTGTTTTTGGATTATCAGGTTCAAGTGTAATGAAAATATCTGCTACAGCATCTTCTGCAACTTCAATTGCAGCTTCGCGACTATGACTTACTGCTATTATATTTCCACATTTTTCTACATTATTTCTTGGAAAATCTACTTCGCTACCAAGCTTTACTGTAGCACGTGGCAGCACATCAAATACTGCCCTATCTGAATAATCCTTAATGTTTTCTATATATTTAACAATTCCAGGAATACTCATCCACGCACGTTCTGCAGAAGTACGTACACATTCAACTTCAAAAAGTTCATATGGCTTTTGTGCATTTTTGCATAGTTCAGATGGTGTATAAGAAACAGGCTTTCTTTTAGAAATCATTTCCTTCGGCTCACATCCAGCAGCAATTAAAATCCCCTGTTTTGTAAGATTTAAATCTGATGCATATGGATACGTCCAGCCCGACATATAACCGCCGGAAAGTCTTCCTGCAATTTCACCAATCATTGGGCCTTTTTTTGTATATTTGATATCTGCCTTTGCAGCGCCAGTTGAAAGACCAAGTGCTTTTGCGCCAAGTGCAAAAACTGAAATGAGTTCATCATGGATTTTTTTATCCAGAACAGCAGGCATTGTATGGCCGATTTCTATAAAATATGGCTCATACTTTATATGTCGCACGGCAAAGCCTGTCACGGTAAATGTCCCGTTTTGCACAAGGGCATCAATTGAATACTCAGGGCCTTCCATATATTCTTCGACAATTGCATAGCCGGTGCGGCTGCACTTTACCGCGGTCTCCACAGCAGGCATGAATTCTTCTTCATTTCGTACCATGCGGCAGCCGCGGGCCCCCATATTATCAACTGGTTTTACAACAAGTGGAAAATCCATCTGTGCCCGGATTTTTGAAAGGAGTGTCTCCCCTTCTGTATTTTCAAGATCTTCCCTGCCGACGCGGCAGAACACTGGTGATGGAACTCCAGCCTCTTTAAAGCACTGGCGCATAACGGTTTTTACGCTTGCGTTTATTGCGGCCTGGTGGCTGTGAGCCGGTAAACCAAGTGCTTCACAAACATAACTTACGCTTGCAGAAAAATCTGTTCCCGCTGTAAAAACTGCGGCAAGTCCATCTGGAGATGCTTTGAGTTCTTTAGCATAGGCCAGAATTCCTTCTTTATCTTTTAAATCTATTTTACGGAAAGTGTCTGCATAAGGAATTGCAACAGCTTTATCATCTGCATCTATTACATTAACTCTAAAGCCTTCTTCCTTTGCACTAAGAATTGCAGGTTTTTGCATAAGACCTGCACCGAGAATCAAAATATTTTTCACAACCCACCTCTAAATGATGGTCTAGAAACGGCCTTTGCCGGCTCAACCATCTTTGTTGTACAATCTATATTTTTCTACAGTAAATTTCTACCGTGTCGCCAAGTCTTTTTGCATGGCTCATTGCGTCTATAAGATTCCACTTAAGACTTCCAGGTTTTGCACCTGTTTTTTTAATATACGGGAAGCGTTCTGGATGATGGCCGGTAGAAACAATTCTTTCAACCCTAAAACCAAATGTACGTAAAATAGAATCTGCACGAGTTGGTTCCCAGATTGTATAGTGATCTGTAGGACTAATCTCATAAAAATGATCTTTATCACTTACTGCAGAAATTCCTTCTCCAGATGGTGTTGAAAAAGCAAATATTCCACCCTTCTTTATAAGAGAAGAAACTTTTCTAAGTACGCTTCCTAAATCCTTAAAATGTTCAATTACATACCACATTGTAACTACATCAAACTGGGCAATTCCAAATTCTTCTGCAGTATCAATTTCCGGGAATACAGAACATACTGCCGGATATTTTAGTTTCTGCTGAACATAAGTTACTGCATCTTCTGATATATCTGTTCCAAATGGATTAAAACTGCTGTCTGAAGCCGCAGAAAGGAAAGGTCCGTAAGCACATCCAACATCTAAAAGATTTTTTTCTCCTGAAGTTCCGATAGTTCCACTTAATGCCTTTATGATTGCAGCACGTCTTATTCCCTGTCTCTTTATCGATTCAAAATCTTCCTGATAGGTTTTACCATACTGTTTTTTATATTCTTCAAAGAAATATGATTTCTGATATTTTTTATCTTCAATAGTAGTAAAGCCCATATAAACCATACCACAGACAGAACAACGTCTGTATGTTCTAGTTTCATTTCTTGAAATTACTTCATCTGGAACTGACGGATATTTTCCACATACAGGACAGCACATTCTTTTTCCGGCAGCTAAATGACGCAAAAAGTCTCCCAGAGATTTTTTTTCTCCATTAAGATTTTCCAGAAACTTTCCTGCGTAAAGATTTTCAGAATCTAAAGCTGTCTGAAGTGCTGAATCAGAAATCTTTGAATCTCCTACATAAGCAAAGTTATATTTTTCTGCAAGTTTTTTATGAAGATTTGTTGTCGGCAAAAGTATTACACCACATCCGGCATAAACAGCTTCAAATGCTGTAAGTCCGTAATGAGTAACAACAATATCATATTCAAAAAGCTTTTCTCTCAGGCCTGGTATTGGCTTTACAAACTCTATGTTTGTTCCTCCGGCATAATCAACATAAGGACTATCCGCATTTGAAATAATTGCTGTAATTTTTGCATCCGGGAACTTTTTTCTGAAAGCAGCAGCAGCCGGCATTGTCAGATTAGAAGGATCTTCTCCTCCAAGACAAATCAACACCTTATCAATTTTTCTTTCATCAACATCTTCTGAATCTTTGCGGACATTTTCCGGCATTATAATAAATCCAGAATCTGTTTTATTAGCCTTTCTTTCTATTTTATATGATGGAATTATATCAAGAAGATAATCGCAATAATCTGTATATCTGGAACCTTCATCTATTGATATAAGGCTTCTGTTTTTTGAAAGTTCCCTTACCTGATTTTCTGTAAGCTCAAAAGTATCTGTAATAATTGCAGGAAGATAAGATTCATCTGGTATTGAATTAATAATATGATTTTTCGAAAAGCCTTCTGCAATATATTCTTCTACAACAGTATCTGTTTCTTGTAAGGTTTTATCTTCGGGAATATAAACAAAAAATCCACCCTGTTTCGCGGCTGAAAGACAACGGCGAAGATGTCCTGTTCCATGACCTTTTACTACTGAAGGAACAAGAACTACAGGATATTTTACTATATTGGAATGACAGGCATCGATAACCTGTTCTGTCGTATAAGGCGCATCATATTCTTTTGCTTTAAGATATGTTAGAATTGAAACTGCCCTTAAATAATCTGAATAGGTATCTATAGTTGTTCTTAATTCAGGAAAATTAAATCGGCGAGGAGAAGGAATAAACTCACAGACATAACGGTCTTTATGATTGTAAAAAGCAGGTCCAACATGTTCATGATCATAAGGATCTGTAGTCTCAGAAGCTGCTTTTTTTAGTGATTCTGCACTAAAAACTTCGACTCCGCTTCCATGAGGAAGTCCTGAATATGTCAAATAATCGCAATGGGATTTTCCATTGTTTTTTTCTTCAAAAAGTGCGGCAGATTCTTCTGCGGCCTCATAAAAAAGAAAAGGATTATCTGCAGTTGCTCTAATTACAGTTTTTGTCTTAATTGTATCCAGCAGTTTTACAAAACGATCTAATACATCATCAAGACTTCCTGCAAAACATTCAAAGCCATATTCTTTGCAGACCGGCAGCAAGTCTTTGTAAGAAGCTTCATCTGTTGCTACAAAATAATGATCTGCATTTACCTTATGCATTGCCGAAAGCACATATGCGAGTACTGGCTTACCGCAAAGATCCATTAAGGCTTTTCCGGGAAGTCTTGTTGAAGATAATCTGCATTGTACAATAACTGTTCTATTTGTCTTCATTATTCTGACTCCAGTTTTGAACAAGGCTTTGCAAATCCATTTTGAAACGGAATTTATTCTTTTCAACCCAAACTTTAGCAGCATTAAACTGCCTGTGAGCCTCCATAATTCCGCATGAAGAATGTCTTAAGAACACCATGAATGATGTTTTTTTCAAATAACCCTGCTCCATTTTTATTTTTGGTAATTCGTTTTTCAAATAGTATCTAAGATAATCCAGATTGTAGGTTGTATCACTTACAGGCGGCTCATCAATATATGAAAACTGTAAAAGTGATGTAAGGACTGTTTGTTCACCCCAAAGCCAGGAACGGATAGCTAAATCAAGGTTCTGCCAGTAAGGAGAAGCAATTGTCCAGTCAAAACCACCGAGTTCAATAAACTTTTTTCTATTATATAAAGCTACATAATCAAATGGAAAAAGAGTTTTCTTTCCATTTGCGATTTCCGAAGAAGAATCTATTACAAAATGAGTTTTTTCAGCACTTGGAGAAAAAGCACATGGAAGTCCAAGTCTGTCTTTATCCAGAAGTCTAGGCACTATACAATATGGAGATTCTGAAGTAAGTCGTTCTGCGAGATGTGGTGGAATAAAGTTTGCAGGAATATTAAGACTGTCGCGTATAACCAGTACATAATCAGACTGTACTTCGCTCATTGCAAGATTGATTAAATCACCATCTGATGTTTTTTCAAGCGGTACCAGAAATTTTATCATTGGATAGCGTTTAGAAACGTCATCTGTAAAATTTGATGAATCATGTTCGACTGAAACTATTGACTGAAAACCGCACTTTAAAAGATTTTCAAAAACATGAAGCTTAAAATGGCTGCCACTACTATTTAAGAGTATCACAGAAATATTAAGGGCTGCATTTTCTATTGCTTTTGAGCCGCCGAGTATTGTTCTGTTTATCTGATGTTCACTAAAAGTTAAAGGTATACCATTCATCGCATTTCTCACATTTTTGACAGTATTTTTTATTTATATGATTTTGAAGCAGTTCATCTGTCTTATGCCATACTTCTTCAAGACTTTCAGTAAATACGTTACCTGCGGAAAATGTTCCGCAAGGACTGCCGCCTAGTACGCAGGCGCGGCACGCTGGAGTTTCGCCGCTGGAAAGAATGGTGAGGTCGCGGCGTAAGTGCCAGCATGGGTCTCTTTCGAGCGGTGAAAGGTCTGCAGGCTTACATTCAGGCAAAATTCCTGTAAAGTCATCATATTTTTGAATAATTAAATTACCGCCTGAAGGATTTGTTTTTTCATTCCAGTATCTGAAAAAGGCTTCGAGTTCTGCCTCATTTTCATTCATACGGACAAACTGCGGATAAACAGAGCCAGGAAGAGCATTCTGTAAAAGTGCTACAGAATTAACTGCTTTCTGAAAACTACCCTCAGGAGCATTTTTATGAAGTTTCTGATAGGTTGCCTCTGTAACAGCATCTAAAGTTACGGCTATCATAATTTTCTGCCACTGATGTGTACGTGCAGGTGCAGACGCTTCAAGTTTTTGCATAGCTTCGCAAAGTTCCGGAGTAACTAAAAGTCCGTCTGTTTCCATAAAAACAGAAAGTCCAGGGTAAGAAAGTATTTTTTCAACAATTTTCAGAAAATCCGGATGATACAAAGGTTCTCCCCAGGCAGAAAGTCCAATTACTGAATTACCGCTGAACTCTGCAATTTTATCTATTAAATTACTGAGTTTATCAAAAGGCATGAAAGGAAGATTTGAGGCTTTTGAAGGAGCACAAAGTGGCGAAATCTTATTTTTTTCTTTATATGCTTCGCAATATGGCAGATATACTGAAGCAAAAGAAACTGCATCTGATATCTGAATATTATAAAAACCAGGAACTGTCTTAAGGCATTTTAAGGATTTTGAAGCAATTTCAGAAAGCTCGTCTACACCTTCTGTTTTTCCCGCTTCATCATACAATGCCTTACACTGCATAAAATTGTCTTTTATACCACAATGGAAAGACAAACGTAAAAGCCTCCAGTCTGCATCTGCAATTACAGTTTCTACATCAAAAGAATTAATATCTGTCTTAATCAGATTATAAATTCCATCTCTGGTAACGCTTTGTTCTCCAAGTGTTTTCTGTGTTGTTTTTGAAAGCTCAGCCAGAATACCTATTGTTCCGGCATTTAATGCTTCCGGTGCAAAACCATATGGATAACCATCTGAGAATGTATATTCAGATTTATAGGTAATATGTGAATCTATTATTTTTTCCGTAAGTGATTTATCAAGAAATGGCAGATCGATAAACGAAAAAACTACATTATCTGCTTCTTCTTTCTTACACAATTCCTTCATATCTTCAAGAAGTTGTGTTAAATTTGGGGATTTTACCGTAAATGAAGCCAATTCAAGGCTTTTTGCCCATGTATCTGAAAGCTCTAAAGCTGATTTTCCGCCAAAAACTTTTTCTTTTGCATATGAGGAATCATTATCATAAAAAATTACTATGGTTTTCATCAAATTCTTTATCGGCATTTCATTGAATAAGTTAATAAAATAAGGTAAGTTGAAATCTGACAAAAGTTTCAGAGGGGAAAAATGAACGCACCTGGATTACCTGCCGATGCAGTATTTACTGTTTCACAAATCACTGACCTTATAAAAGAAATTTTAGAAACCTCATTCAGAACAATTACAATTGAAGGTGAAATTTCTAACTGGAGACCAAGTGCAGCAGGACATATCTATTTCACTTTAAAAGACAATGCCGCTCAAATAAAAGCTGTTATTTTCCGTGGTGCTGCAATGAAGTTAAATTTCCGTCCAAAAGATGGAGATAAGGTTCGCTGTACAGGAAGTATTTCTGTATATGCTCCTCAAGGAAACTATCAGATTATTATAACTAAAATGGAAATTGCGGGAGCCGGAAACATTCTTCAAATGCTTGAAGAAAGAAAACGAAAGCTTGCTGCAGAAGGTCTTTTTGATGATATTCGAAAAAAGCCGCTTCCCCTTCTTCCAAAAACTATTGGTGTTGTAACAAGTCCTACCGGAGCTGCTATACGCGATATTCTAAATGTAACTAAAAGACGAAATCCCGGAATGAATATAACAATTCTTCCTGCAATTGTTCAGGGAGAAGGCGCTGCTCAGACAATCTGTAAAATGATTGAAATTGCAAATTATTATGAACTTTGCGATGTCCTTATTGTGGGCCGGGGTGGCGGTTCGCTGGAAGATCTCCTTCCTTTTAGTGAAGAAAGTGTTGTAAGAGCTGTAGCTGCTTCAAAAATTCCAACAATTAGTGCAGTAGGTCACGAAATTGACTGGGCTTTGTGTGATTATGCAGCAGACCGTCGCGCACCTACTCCATCTGCCGCTGCAGAAATGGCAGTTCCACTTCTTGCTGACATTCAGCAGAATCTCGCTGCCTACAAGGATAATTTCTACAATATTATAAAGCAGAAAACAGAAAAAACTCGTCTTATGATAAAGGCCTTTAATCCGGAAAGTCTTGAAATACGTTTCCGCAATATTCAGCAGCCTTTACTTAACCGTTTTGCCAGCGCAAGAGAAAATCTTCCAAAAAACTTTCAGGATAAAATCCGAGAACTTCGTGTACGGCTTGAAACAAGCGTTACCATTTTAGAAAATGCAAGTCCTCAAACAATTTTAAATCGCGGCTATTCTATGGTAACCAGCCCAGACGGTAAAGTTGTGCGGGATGCAGAAACTATAAAAACAGGCGATCATCTTATTATCACCCCTGCTAAGGGAAAGATTGAAGCTCAGACAATAAATATCGAAAAAACTACAAAATAGAAGAGGTATATATGACATTCGAAGAAAACTTACAGAAACTTGAACAGCTTAGTAATGACATAAAACGCAGTGACATCTCCCTCGAAGATGCACTTAAAGATTTTGAAGAAGGAATCAAGCTTGCTTCTGGAATGGAAAAACAGTTAGACGAAATTGAAGGAAAAATTCAGATTCTTATGAATGAACCTCAGCCTATGTCTAAAGATAATCCGCCACAGTTTGATCTTTTTTCTGATGATGGTGAAGTAAACGGAACAAGAAAATGAGCATAGAAAGACCTGTCCGAACTTTAAATCCTGAAGTTGCACGAAAAATTGCAGCCGGTGAAGTTATAGACCGGCCTAATGCTATTGTCCGTGAATTAATTGACAACTCAATAGATGCTGGTGCTACAAGTATAACTGTAGAAATTTCAGGCGGCGGTATAGACAGGATAAGACTCATTGATAACGGAAACGGCATGACTAAGGATGATTTATTAAACTGTGCTCGTCCTCATGCAACAAGCAAAATCACTTCTGAAGTAGATTTAATGAATCTTTCGACACTTGGTTTCCGTGGAGAAGCACTCGCTTCAATCGCTGCAGTTTCAAGACTTTCAATTCAAAGCGGCGGCTACAAAATGCGAGCCAGTATTACAGAAGATCATATTATTGAACCTGCCACAGAACTCAAGGGAACAATTGTAATGTCTGAAGGCCTTTTTGAAAACTTTCCAGCCCGACGACAGTTCTTAAAACGGCCAGCCACAGAAGGCATTATGTGCCGTAATACATTTATAGAAAAAGCTATGGCTCGCCCGGATATTGCATTCAGATTTGTTTCTGATGGTGAAACTAAAATTGATTTACCGGCGGGCCAATCATTAAAAGACAGATTTGTAAGTGCTAACAGTTATAGCGAAGGTCCAGATTTATTTTATGAATTTGGCCAATCAGCAGAAGGCAAAGAACCAGAATGGGCTTTTACCGTTGTTATTGGAGAACCTGCTGTTTCCCGCTCAAATAAAAAAGAAATATTCATATATGCTAATGGCCGCCGTATACAGGAGTACTCTTTAGTTCAGGCTGTTGAATATGGCGGACAGGGATTTTTCCCAAATGGAACCTATCCGGTTGCAGCAGTGTTTGCAGAAGTCCGACCGGATCTTATAGATTTTAATATTCACCCTGCAAAGCGCGAAGCCCGTTTTTCAGATATTTCTGCACTCCACCATGGATTAAGCAGCACTATACGTTCATTCTTCCAGCAATATACATATTCAAACTTTAAGGAAGACAAACCTGCAGATGAAGCTCGTAATGAAGAATTTAATTTTGAAATTCCAGCTCAACCATCTACAGTATCACAGTCTGTTCCAGATTCTGCTTATGAAAAGCATATTTCTTATAAGGCTTCTGAAACTAATTCACATTCTCTGTCTGATTTCCGTTCAAAATTTCTTGGAATTAAGAGCGGTAATGACACTAATATAAAAACCGATAAGAATTCTGAACCATATAAAAATTCAATACAATCTTATGTATCAACTAAAACTCTTGCAGAACAGGCTCTGGCAGCGGCTACAACAACAGCTTCTGTAAAATACATTGGACCTTGTCTTGGAACTTTTTTACTTGCAGAAAAGAATAATTGTCTCTATATAATAGATCAACATGCCGTTCACGAACGCATTCTTTTTGATAAACTGATGAACTCACAGGGAACTGCAGGCCGGCAGCCACTTCTCATACCATATAAAATTAAAACTGAATCAAAAACGCAGGATAATCAGCTAGAAAAACTAAAAGATGAACTTTGCAGAATTGGTTTTGAAACTGAGCATGTTTCTGATGGTTACTGGGAGATAAAAACAATACCGGAACGCTGGACAGGAACAGAATACGATCTTAGAACTCTTTTATTCGTAAAGCAGGTAGAGCCGGCTCAAATTATCCGCTCGATTGCCGCAATGACAGCATGTAAAGCAGCCGTAAAAGATGGATATGTTCTTGATGACATTACTGCAGCCCGCCTTGTTGAACAGGCCTTTACTCTTGAAGATCCGCACTGTCCGCATGGCCGCCCGATTTACACAGTAATTAGTCGTGAAAAACTTTTTGAACTTGTAAAAAGAACTTAGTCTCTCAAAACAGCAATAAGGCTGTCTACTTCTGCTTTTCTGAAATTTGCATTTTTGTTCTTTACATAAATCAGATTTTTATAGGCACCATCACCATCTCCGGTTTGAATCAGAACCTTTGCGAGGCCTACAAATGCTTCAAGATTTTCAGGATTTTTAGAAGTTATCTTCTGGAAATTAATTGTCGCATCAGAAAGTTTTCCACCTTTAACCTGAGCATTTGCCAGATTTAAAAGAGCATCTTCATCATCTTCATAAATGGTAAGTGCAGCTTTGTAATATTTTTCAGCAGAAGCATAATCCTCTTTTAACATATATGCTGTACCAAGATTATTATTAACACTGAAATCTTTACTGTCAGTTTTATAAGCTTCAAGTAAAAGTGTAAGCGCTTTATCTACTTCCTCTTTACCATTTGACATATAAATTACACTAAGGTTGATTTTTGATTTTGTATGTGCAGGATTTAACTTTAAGGCTTCAGTATAGAGTCTTTTGGCATCTGAAGTTTTTCCATTTTTTTCCTGAATCAATGCGTAATTATATGTAATGTTTGCCTGCTGCATATCATTAATAAGAAAATCTTTTTCATCATAAGCAATCCAGCCATAATGAGCAGCTTCTTCATATTTCTGATCATCATACAAAACTTTTGAAAGGTTATATGCAGTAAGAGTTTTTTCTTCACTCTTTGAAAGCTTTTCTATTACTTTTTTATACTGTGCTTCTGATTCTTCATATTTTCCATATTGATAATAAACTGAACCAAGTTCCATTGCCGCAGAATTATTGTCGGGGAATCGCTTTATCATGTTATCATAAGCCTTTACACATTCAGCCAGCTTTCCCTGTCTGTTATATACTCGAGCTTGTTCTATATATCCTTTTTCATATTCAGGATTGATTGAAACTGATTTTTTAAAAGATGTAAGCGCGCTGTTTTCATCATCCAACTTAACATAAGTTAATCCAAGATTGTAAACACTTGGAGAAAAATGATCATTTAATTCAACAGAACGGATAAAAGATTTTTTTGCATCATTATATCTTCTCAACAGGTACTGAAGTTTTCCCATATCATAATAATAAAGATAATTTGATTCATTTAATGCAATTGCTTTTTCAAGTTCACTTAAGGATCTAAGATAATCTTTTTTCTTCTGCGCATCCTGTGCCAGAATATAATGAGCGGCATCTGTTTCTGAACCAGTTTCTATCATTTTTTTTGCAAGAGCAACTCCTTCATCAAGAAGCTTTTGTTTTTCTGAATCACTGGAAGTTTCTGTAAGTCGCTTTGCGAGTTCTTCAAGCTTAGTATTATTTTTTTCTGTCGAGAGTTTCTTAGCTTCTTCCGCTCTCTTTTTTTCCTGTTCTGCTGCCCTTCTTTTTTCTTCTTCTAATCTCTTCTTTTCTTCCTCTGCAGCTCTCTTTTTTTCTTCTTCTGCTTTTTTACGGGCATTTTCTTCTTCAAGTTTTCGCTTTTTTTCTTCATCAGCCAGTCGTTTAGCTTCTGCTTTACGGGCTTTTTCATCCGCTGCCTTTTTAGCTTCTTCCTTGCGGGCTTTTTCTTCTGCAGACTTTTTGGCTTTTTCATCCTCAAGTTTCTTTTGAGCAGCAGCTTCTTCTTTTCGTTTCTTTTCTTCTAAGGCTATTCTTTCTGCTTCTGCTTTTTCAGCAGCTTCTTTTTCAGCTTTTAAACGGGCTTCTTCTTCAAGTCGTTTTCTTTCTTCGTCATCATCATTATTAATTGAATTATAGATGGTATAATCTTCCGCGCCTTCGCCATATGCATTATTAAAAATATCTGCACCAGAAAATTCTTCTCCATAGGAATGACCGCGCCCATCGGAAAAATCTCGTTTTCTATTCTTTTTAGCACTGCAACCTTCACATTTCATAAGCAGTAGCAAAAGAATGACAACAAAAACTATGGCGGCACCAATACTTATTTTTCGTAAAAGCTGTTCCTTTTGTTCATCAGTAAGCTTTTTCCAAAAATTAAACTTCATATTAATCCAGTTCTCCTTCCAGATCATAATCAATTAAATCTTCAGCACCAGATGTAAGATTTGTGGAATCGGTATTCTGCAGAGAATTTGCAACATCTTCAAGCAATTTTTTTCTTCTCTCTTCATCTGATTTTCTCATATCTTCAATAAGCTGTTCCCGGAGTCTTCTTTCTTCTTCAAGAGTCTGCTCCTGTGCTCTCTGTTTTGACTGTGCATTTTTAGTTGCAATTTCCTGAGCACGACGTCTTTCCTCTTCCAGCCAGCGCTCATGTTCTTCGCGAGATTCCTTTTCAAGCTCTTTCATCTCTTCAAGTTCTTCATCGCTGAAAGTAAGCCATGCATCTTCATCAGAAACTACTTCTTCACTAACCGTAAGCGATGAATTTCCCTCAGTTTCAAATTCTTCCCAATATTCACTTGCATTTGACTTATCATCTTCTTCTGTTATCTTTTCATTTTTAGAATTATCAGTAAGAGTTTCCGGATTTTCTCCATTAATTCTTTCCCATTCAGGACCTTCTGCATCATTTTTTGCTGCAAAAGGTTCTTTTTCAATCATTTCCCAGTCAGGTGTAAAATTTTCCTTATTCTTTTCTTTTAAAGTACCATCATATTCTTCCCATTGAGCTTTATTCTGTTCTGCAAGAAGACGAGCCTCTTCTTCTCTTCTGGCAATTTCTTCTTCCAGAGCCTTAATCAAAAGTTCAATACGTTCTCTCTGAGGATCATCCGGAGCTTTGTTTACAAAATCAATATAATCTTCTTTTGCAGAAACAAGCTGTCCTGCCATAAGAAGTGAATTTGCCCTGTTCAATAAGGCATTATAAAAAAGAGGATCTGCTTTTAATGCATCTGAATAACAACCGGCTGCAGAAGTAAAATCCTTGAGTGCGTAATAAGTATTTCCCATATTATATGAAAGAATTTTGCTGTTATCCGGCTGCTTTTTAAGACCTCGCTTAAACGCATCCAGTGATTTTTCGTATTCTCCGAGCTGATAATATCCAAGGCCAAGAAAATTGTATGAATTATCGGAAATCTGACCATTAAGAATTTCATATTCAAGAACCTGAACCGCATCTTTTGCATTATTCTCTTTAAATAATTGCTCTCCTCTGGATAATTCTGTATTTCCTGCTGATTGCGAATAAAGATATGTCCCAATAAAAAAAACTGCAATAAAAAGCAATCCCTTAAATTTTATTCTCATATATACAACCTTCGTGTTTGACACATCGACATAAATTTACTACTCTTATTATCGATATATTCTGAAAAGACTTAATCTGCATTATAAGCATCTGCAGGTTGGATTCCTTCAGTATCGTTTGGAGTTTCAAATGCTTATTATCATTATAGCTGTTTTTGCCGTAGTAATCATCTCTCTTCTTTTTATTATCTTAAAGAACTTTATATCTCCAAAAAAAATTGAAGCAGTACCTCGTCTCATTAAGCAGGGAAAAACTCAGAATGCCATAAAAATTGCAAAACAGCTTCTTGCCAAAGATCCCAAAAACTATCTTGCACATTATTATCTTGGAAAAGCATATATAAAGGAAAATAGAACAGAATTAGCTGTTATTGAATACAAAAATGTTAATGACAATGCTCTTTTTGGTGAAGGAATTAATGAATTAACATTCCGTTCTGAATATTCTCAGCTTCTTCTTAAATATAATCAGCAGAATGAAGCTCTTAAAAACTTCCTTCTTTTAACTAAGCTTGATCCTCAGAACGCAGAAAACTTCTACCAGGTTGGACGCATTTACGAACAGCAGAATCGTTATGATCTTGCACTTGGTTTTATGCAGAAATGTGCAATGCTCGATAAAAAACACGCAAACGCACACGCAGAAATCGGTCTTATGCTCTACCGTACAAAGCAGTTTAATGAAGCAAAAAAAGAAATTGATATGGCTATAAAATTAAGCCCTGAAACATATACTTCTTACTATTATCTTGGAAAAATTCTTAAGGATGCAAAAGATCTTCAGGGAGCCATTAAAGCATTTGAAAAAGCACAGAGAGATCAGGAAGTAAAACAAAAAGCAATTATTGAACACGGTTCATGCTACATGATTGCAGGAAGATTTGATAATGCAATCGTAGATTTTCAGAGAGCAATTGAACTCGATAAAGACAATTCCCAGCAGGAAACTCTTTATGCACGTTATTTTCTTGCTGCCTGCTATGAAAAAAGCCGTAAAATCGACAAGGCTATTGAACAGTGGGAACTGATTTACAAGCGCAATAAAGGCTTCCGCGATGTTTCAGCTAAACTTTCAGAATATAAAGATCTTCAGGCAAATGATTATCTTAAAGATTATCTTACCTGTAGTAATGAAGAGTTCCCTATTATCTGCCGTAATGCAACAATAAAAGGTATGAATCTTCAGGTTCTTTCCTGTGATCAGAAAAAATGGGGTTGCCAGATTACAGGTGTTAATAAAAGTGATGAATCATGGATGTCTGTACGTAAACAGGTTGTTTTCATAAGATTTTATAGAGAGCCAGAACCTGTTGATGAATCTCAAATTCATGAATCTCTTGATCAGATGAAATCCATGAACAGTGTAAAAGCATTTCTTTTTTCAAGTTCCGGCTTCAATACAGCTGCTAAACGATTTGCAGAAAATCGTCCGGTAGAGCTTGTCGATAAACAAAAGCTTGAAGCTTTACTTTCTAAAGCTGGTGAATGATGAAAATTTTATGCGTTTCTGACTATGTAGACCCAATGATCTACAATCAAAATGTTAAAGAAGTTTATTCAGATATAGATTTAATCCTTTGTGCAGGGGATCTTCCAATGGATTACGTCGATTTTATCGTATCAGTATTGAATAAACCTACCTATTTTGTATTTGGAAACCATGATTTAAAAGAATATCCTTATTATCATAAAGAAAGCCGTCTGGATAATGCTCATTTTACAAAGAACTATGAACAGGCAATTCATGGACATGGAGCAACTTATTTAGGCTTTAAAACCTTTGTAAATGAGAATCTTATTGTAGAAGATCCCGAAACAGGAGCCCGTTCTCCACTTTTAATTGCAGGAGCATCCGGTTCAAGACGTTATAATAACGGACTTTGCCAGTTTACCGATTCACAGATGAAATTTAAGCTCCTGAAAATGGTACCTAAACTGATTTATAATAAGTTTAAATATGGAAGATATCTTGATATCTTTATGACCCATGCCTCACCGCGTCACATTCACGATCATGAAGATCCTTGTCACCTTGGCTTTGACTGCTATAACTGGTTTTTACAGCGCTTTAAGCCAACTTATATGGTTCATGGTCATATACATCTTTATGATGTTCGTGAAGAACGCATTGGCAAATATTACGATTCTACTGTAGTCAATGCATACGCCCATTATGTAATTGAACTGCCAATGAAAACAACAGAAAAGAAGGACAACTAAGATGGATTTTTCAAAAGCAAAATCAGAAGAAGATTTTAATAAAGCACACACTAAAGCATTTATAAATGAAATTCAGCATCTGCTTTCTCCAGAAGAAGCAACACTTATCTCTTTAAACGATGTTAAGCAGATGATTAAATCTAATGCAGAAACTTATGTTGGAATGAAGGTTATTCCTATCGAGAAAATTGTAGGAAGCGAAGGTCGTTATAATGATTTTGATAACCGTTTCTTTCCAAAAAGTACACACCTCAAAAACCGCTGGCAGCATGTAGATGAAGCAGCATTAAATGACATAACTCTTCCTCCTATAAAGGTTTACGAAATCGCAGGCTTATACTTTGTCCGCGACGGAAATCACAGAGTTTCTGTTGCAAAAGCCCGTGGAACCGAGTTTATAGATGCAGAGGTTGTTTCTCTTCAGAGTGAAATCAGATTAAAGAAAGCTGATTCACTTAAAGAAATCCAGAAACAGATTATTAACTACGAAAAAAGAGTTTTCTATAGTGAAACCAATTTTGGAGACATTACAGACTACTGGTGTCTTGATTTCTCAAGTACTGGTCGTTACGACGTAATTTACAACCACATTCTTACTCATAAATACTACATGAATCAGAACCGTGAAGATGAAGTTACAATGGAAGAAGCAATAAAATCCTGGTTCTATAATGTATATTTCCCATTAGCTTCAATAATCCGTGAAAAATACATATTGCGAAACTTCCCTGGACGAACTTTGGGAGATTTATATGTATGGACAGTAAGATATTGGGATGATCTTAAGAAAAAATTCGGTGATAATATTCCAATGGATGCCGCTGTAATAGATTTCCAGAAGAAATATAAGATTCCTTTCGCAAAACGTATTTTAAACCGTATAAAATGTATAGTTTTGCGTCGCGCTATGACAGACTCAACCGCAGAAATACCGGAATTGTCATAAGAGAACTTTCTTATTGTTATCACAAGAGACTCATTGAGAAAACTTATTCCTTGACGGGTAAAAATTTCAATGTTAAAATCTAAGATAATGCCGATAATATAGTAATACTATATTCGTTAGGAGAAAACTTTGTTTACCATTGATTCATTTATAAATGTTCCGCTTTACATTGCATCCGGTATAAGTGCCCTGGTTTTTATCTTCCTTCTGATTATTAGACTCAGAAATAAGGCAAAAATTAGTCTGGTATTCTTCATTACAACAGGAATAATGATTGTCGGCACAATCTACAGTACTTTTAAAGAGTATTATTCTTATGTAGTTTTTACAATTATTCTTTCCGAAGTAGTTCTGCTTCCTTATTTAATTGTAAAGGCATTTGTTAATCCTGAAAAAATCGAAGAAAAGAAAGCTGCCAAAAAAGCTGCTGAAATTAACGCTTCTCGTGATAACGATATGGTAAACAGAGCTGTTATTCAGCAGATTGAAGAAAAAAATCAGCGTTATATTGAAATTAACCGCAATCTTATTGCTAAACTTTCTACATTCTTTACAAATAACAACAGTATGGAAAACTTCCTTGAATACTGTAATGATCTTTTCACAGAAAAAATCAATGCAGATGGTTGTATTTTCCTTATTGCTGATGATTATGATAACACTCTTGCAGTTAAATCATTTAAGGGAGCATTCCCTCCTCCATATAAACTGCCGGAAGATCTTCCTCATAAACCAATTCGTGTAGAAACAAACCTTCGTTTCGCACAATTCCCACTTCAGGACAATATTTTTGGACAGATTTTCACAGAAGGTCAGCCAGTTTTGATTACAGATTCTGTAAAAGACCCTCGTGTTTATCAGAATGGACCAGAAGAGTTCCTTCGTTGCGGAAGTTATATTTTTGCACCAATTAAGCAGGTTGATGCTGTTGTTGGACTTGTTGGTCTTGCACGAAAACCTGAAAATGAAAAATTTACAAAAGATGATTTTGACAACGCAGTAATGCTTGCAGATTCAGTTTCAACTGCTATTAAACCTCTTTACAGCTTCCTTGACTATGCTGAACATACAGAATTGAATAAGGGTGGTAGTATCGCTTCTAAATATCAGAAAGATATGCTTCCTGCAAAGCTTCCTGTTATTCCAGGACTTTCAATCGGATGTTACTCACTTCCTGCTGAAAATGTATGCGGTGACTATTATGATATTCTTGTTTCAAGAAAAGACCGCATTTCATTTGTAATGGCAGATATCGCCGGTAAGGGTATGAATTCTCTTATCGTAATGATTATGATTCGTGCTATTCTTCGCCTTGCAGTTCATACAGCACAGTCGGCATCTACAATTATGTCATGGGCAAACCGTGGTATTTGTCTTGAAAGCTCAAAGATTGACCATTTTGCTAGTATTGCACTTATTAATTATGATGCAACTACAAAAGAAGCTGAAATAAGTACTTGTGGTAATAACCCTGTATTCCATTATTCTGCATCAGAAGGAACAATTAAGCAGGTATCTGTACCTAGTGAGCCAATGGGTGTTACAAAAGATACAGTATTCTCTAACCTTCCATTAAGATTAAATTCAGGTGATATTATTGCAACTTGTACTGACGGCTTACTTGAATCTCTTAATGAAAATGGTGTACAATATTCTATTGAGAATCTTAAAAAGGTAATCGTAAAAAATGCAGGTGCAGCTGCTAAAGATATATCAAATCGCGTAAAAGATGATTTGAAAAAATATTGTGGAACTGCACAACAATATGATGATCAGAGCCTTTTGGTTATTAAAATACAATAATTTAATAGGGAATTAAAAAGGAGATTCGTTATGGAACTTAAAATACGAAAA
>JAEEGL014630778.1_pt1 | contig 19465 bp, 17 predicted proteins | sample 9134231 | NCBI WGS metagenome assembly JAEEGL01 (sample SAMN16246548, study PRJNA631951) | gut metagenome | biome: gut microbiome; feature: rumen; material: fiber-attached | host: Bos | place: Iran: Karaj | collected 2018-10
ACGGTATTTCCGATCACATATGAAGGTGGAGCGCCTATCTTCATCGATTCCGAAAGAGACTCCTGGAACATGGATCCCGAGGCGCTTGAGAAGGCGTTCAGGCTCCATCCCGAAGTCAAACACGTCTCGGTCGTGCATCTTGATGGAAGCATTTTAGGGACAACAAATAATCCGGGATTTGATGCAGCTTGAAAAAAGTCTCACAGGTGAATTGAAAACGCCGGTTCTTGCCCTGACCTGATTTCGCTGGCTGACTTTGAACAATAAAAAACGAGTTAACACTTCTAATTTTTGGTGAGTTAACTCTTTTTTGTTATATTCCGGTTGAAGTTTGTGTTGGAATATGCTATAATAATATGATATTATTTGCCATATGATAAAGTAGCATAACTATATCTTAGTAACCAATCAATATTATACAACATCAGAATATTATTGTCAATACTAATTATTGATAAACGGCCATAAATCGTTTGGCTTTTCCGAGATTGTAATCGTCCATAATGCTCAATAGAAATAGAAGCAACACAAAAGTCGAACAACTGTCTGAAAGGAATTTTTTGAGATGTTTAACTGTAATTCGATTAATGGATTATCTGACATAAAACCGTTTGAAAAGAAGGTCTGGCTATCTTCTCCCACTATGCACGGAACAGAACTGAAGCGGGTAGAGGAAGCAATACAGGCAAACTGGGTGACTACAGCTGGTGAAAATATAGATAAGCTGGAAAGAGCGTGTGCCAGGTATACCGGCCGCCAATATGGGGTAGGATTAGCCTCCGGTACTGCAGCGCTCCATCTTGCAGTAAAACTTTGTGGAGAAAAGCTCTATGGTCAGCCTAAAGTTGGACATGGAACACTTGAAGGTCACAAGGTTTTTTGTTCTGATATGACCTTTGATGCGACAGTCAATCCGATTGCCTATGAAGGTGGAGAAGCGGTTTTCATTGATACAGATCCCGATAACTGGCAGATGGATCTCGATGCTCTTGAGAAGGCTTTTGAGATTTATCCCGATGTGAAGCTTGTCGTGATCGCGAACTTGTACGGTTTTTGCGGAGATTTGTTTCGACTGGTTGAGCTGTGTCACTCTCATGGTGCGTTAATTATCGAAGACGCAGCAGAGTCACTTGGAGCTAGCTATAGAGGTGTTCCGACGGGGAAATTTGGTGACGTCAGTATCATCAGTTTCAATGGTAACAAGATAATTACCGGCAGTACAGGAGGTATGCTTCTTACAGATAGTGAAGAAGACGCAAACAAGGTTCGCAAATGGAGCACTCAGAGCCGCGAAGCGGCGCCGTGGTACCAGCATGAGGAACTGGGTTATAACTATCGTTTGAGTAACATCGTAGCGGGAGTAGCGCTTGGAAACTTCGAGTATATTGAAGATCATATATCGCAGAAAAAAGAAATATACGAAAGATATAGAATAGGCTTAAGAGGTCTGCCGCTTATTATGATGCCTATAGCCGAAGGTTGCACGCCTAACTATTGGCTCAGCTGTGCGATAATCGACAAGGAAGCCATGTGCCGGCAAGTTCGAGGAGAAAAAGAAGCGCTTTACATCAGTGAACATGGTAAAACATGTCCGACAGAAATACTTGAAACGCTTGCAAGCTTTAACGCAGAGGGAAGACCGATTTGGAAGCCCATGCATATGCAACCGGTTTATCGTATGAATCCATTTGTTACGAAGTGTGGCAACGGCAGAGCCCGTAGCAATGCGTATATTAAGGAGATTGGGCCACTTGATGTTGGTGAAGATATTTTTAAGCGGGGCTTGTGCTTACCGAGTGATAATAAGATAACAAAAGAGGAGCAGAAAATAATAATCGGAATAATCAGAAGTTGCTTCGATTGAAATCCATGTGAATTAAACTGGAGCGTTTACCGAATATTGTCGGTGAGAGTTTTCTAGAGCATGAGAAATTTGCCGATTTCGACTATTGTGCCGATTTACTCTTTTCTAAGATTTGCATAGGATTATTTACATGCCACGTTTAGTATATATTGATAGAGTTTGATTAACGAAAAAAAGTATTTTGCGCTGTTATTGGATCTAAGAAATGAGCAAATGATCCACAAGGAGTTTCGTATGGAATGGTATTGGGTTGTTGCAATTGCTAGTGGCTCAGTTGCGGTATTAGTGGTATTATCTGTATTGTTTTACAAATCATTTTTTAAACGTTTATTTGATGTCTTCTTTTCCGGAATTGCTTTGATTGTGCTTTCTCCTATTTTGCTTGTGGTTGCATTTCTTGTTCGGATAAAATTAGGTGTGCCAGTGATATTTAAACAAGAACGCCCAGGAAAGATTGATTCAAGAACGGGATTAGAAACGATTTTTACACTATACAAGTTTCGCACTATGACAGATGCTCGCGACGAAAAAGGGAATCTGTTGCCTGCAAGTAAACGCCTCACACATTTTGGCAAAAAACTTCGTGCCACATCGCTTGATGAGCTGCCTGAGTTGATTAATATTATTAAAGGAGATATGAGTATCGTTGGGCCGCGCCCTCTTCTTGTAAAATATCTGCCGCTTTATAACGATAAACAACATAGGCGCCATCTTGTAAGGCCCGGGTTGACAGGATATGCTCAGGCGAATGGAAGAAATGCTCTATCATGGGAAGAAAGATTTGACATGGACGTTGAGTATGTTGATAGATTGACTTTGATGATGGATGCAAAAATCATCATTCAAACCATCAAGGCTGTATTTAAACATGAGGGAATTGGCGGGAAAGACGAGTATATTATTGGTGAATTTCAAGGGAGTAATAAACAATGAAAATGCAACCTTTTTTTTCCGTTATTATTCCGGTGTATAACAGTGAGAAGTATTTAAATGAATGTATCGAATCTGTATTTGCTCAAACCTTTCAAGATTTCGAATTGGTTTTAGTAGATGATGAATCGAAGGATTCTAGTTCTGACATTTGCGATATGTGGTTTAAAAAGTATCCCGAAAAAGTGAATGTGATTCACCAAAAAAATACGGGTGTATATATTGCGAAAAGAAATGGAATAAAAGCGTCGGTTGGAAAGTATTTATATGTAATAGATAATGATGATGCTATTACTTCACCAAAGGCATTAGAAGAAATTAAAGCTAAGATCGATAATACAGGTTGCGATTTAATTATTTTCAATGCAACAGATGAAAAAGAAAGTGGCCATTTGCTATGTCAAATTCCTTTTTCAAACGGCCAATTATTTCAAAATGAGACATTGGCAGACATTTATGACCATTTTCTAGAAACTAAGAATTTTCACCATATCTGGATGATGATCTTTTCTAGAGATTTATTTGATTGGGATTATGAGTATCAAGAACCGTACAGAATGTTGCGAGATGGAGCCTCATTGGTTTTGCCTCTATTGTCAAACGCGAAGAAAGTATTGTATACAAGCAATGTGTATTATTATTGGAGGGTTCAGAATCAATCAAGTGCGAGCAAACACTATGACGTGGTAAATTTTTACTACAGTATTAGGCACTTGCATGAACGTATTTTATCTTTTTCAGGCAAATGGAAATACAAAACCGAAAGAACCGACGATCTGATCAAAAAGAACTATGTTGCTGATATCTGTATTGCAGCAATAAAAGTTCGTAGCATTTCCAGCAAGTCTGATATTACTCGGAAAGATTGCTTGAAGATGATTGCTAATGATAAACGTTTTCGCGAGGAATATACTTTGAAATATTTGGAGGGTTTTAGAAAACCGGTTGCATTTGCATTATATCATCGAATGTATTGGGTTGTGTCTGTTCTCTCCACAGTTGTTGGGGTTGTTAAAGGCAGATAATATCGGAAGGGAATGCAATGATTATTCTTTTTACAAGCATTGGACGAAGAGTGGAGTTAATACAAACGTATAAAGCCGCCGCCAAAAAAAGAGGGATAGATCTAACTATTGTTGGAGGCGATGTCTCAGCCACCGCACCGGCTCTCCAGTTTTGCGATGATACAGTTATCCTCCCCAGTATAAAGGAAAAAGGTTACATTCCTTTTTTGATTGATTACTGTGAGAAAAAACAGATCGATGCATTGATTCCAACTATCGATACAGATTTGCAATTGTTAGCAGATAATAGAGAAAAGTTTTCGACTACAAGAGTTGTTATTAGTGATTCCAAAAAAGTCCGACTTTGCCGAGATAAACGTTTAACATCGGCATATTTTATGAGCGTAGGACTAAAGAGTCCGACGACTGTGGATAGTATAAATCAATATGTGGGGGGGTTCCCAGCATTTATCAAGCCCAAAGATGGTAGTTCAAGTGTTTCTGCATTTAAAGTTAGAAGTATAGATGAATTATATGCATTTAGTAAAATTGTGCCTGACTACATAATTCAGCCATACGTGAGCGGAACAGAATACACTGTTGATATTTTCTGTGATTTTGATGGGAATCCTATCTTTATTACCCCACGAGTTCGTTTGGCTGTAAGATCCGGAGAGGTCTTGAAAACAAGAATTGAACAGGATGAGAAGATCATTCAAGAAATGCAATTGTTAATTGCAGATTTTAAGCCTTGTGGTGCTATCACAATACAAATGATTAGGGATGATATAACAGGGGAAGATTTCTATTTAGAAATAAACCCACGTTATGGTGGAGGTGCGCCGCTTAGCATTAAGGCTGGGGCTGATAGTGCAGAAATGATGCTGAGACTAATGTGCGGTGAAATGATAGCTTTTCAAAAAGATGCTGCTGAAGATGGAGCTATATATAGTCGTTTTGATCAAAGTGTTAGGGTTACTCTTTAAAAGGTAGGGCTTTCCATGAAGGTTTTGTTCATAACTGTTGCAGATATGAGAGATGTTGATACTCATGGTATTTATTCGGATCTCATGAGGTGTTTTTTGCGGAATGGACACGAGGTCTATATAGCATCCCCTGCTGAGAGAAGAAAGAAGTTGCCTACTTCTATGATTGAGTATAAAGATGCATTGGATTGGCATAGATCACTTCATATTTTAAAAATACGGACTGGCAATATTCAGAAAACTAATTTTCTTGAAAAAGGGCTATCAACTATTTTCCTTGAAAACCAGTTGAAGAACGGGATAAAAAAGTATTATCAGACAGTTGAATTTGATCTTGTCTTATATACTACTCCTCCAATTACATTAGTAAAACCAGTTTCATTTGTAAAAAAGAGAGATAATGCATTATGCTATCTTTTGTTAAAAGACATTTTTCCACAAAATGCTGTTGATTTGGGTGTTTTATCAAAAACTGGTGTCAAGGGATTATTTCATAAAGCTTTTAGAAAAAAAGAAAAAAGACTATATTCGATTTCTGATCGAATTGGCTGCATGTCTCAAGCAAATGTAGATTATGTGCTTAAACACAATCAGGAGATATCTCCGGATAAAGTGGAAGTGTGTCCCAATTGTGTAGAAGTAATAAATAGATTAGTAACCCAGGAAGAAAAAATAGTTTTGCGTCAAAAATATGGTATTCCCACCGATAAAATGGTTTTCATTTATGGGGGAAATCTTGGAAGACCTCAGGGGATTCCGTTCCTCATCGACTGTTTGAAAGCGGTTAAGAATTCGACTAGTGCATTTTTTGTAATAATAGGTGATGGTACAGAATATGGGAGAATAGAAACGTTTATTAACGAAGAAAAACCAGGCAACATTCTACTTATGAAGCGAATGGCACAAGAAGATTTTGATCGTTTTGTCGTTGCATGTGATATAGGAATGATCTTTCTTGATCATCGATTTACTATTCCAAATTTTCCGAGTCGTCTTTTGGGATATTTGCAAGCAGGGTTACCGGTTTTGGCTTGTACAGACTCGACCTCTGATGTGGGAAGCATTATTCAGGATGGTGGATTTGGTTGGTGGTGTGAGAGTAATAGTGTGGTTGGCTTTCAAGAAAAAGTTAATGAAATACTGGGGACAGATGTTAACCCTATGAGATCTCGGGCAAAACAGTATTTAAAAGACAATTATTCGATTGATAACGCATACAACATCATAACCAATCGAAAAAGATAACACCGAATGAATAATCCAAATTGATAGGATTTATAAGAATACTATTGCGTGAAAAGAAGGAGCAGATGATGAAAGGTATTATTTTAGCAGGTGGAGCAGGAACTAGGCTTTATCCATTGACTATGGTAACGAGCAAACAGCTTTTACCGATATATGATAAACCTATGGTTTTCTACCCATTGTCCACACTAATGTTGGCTGGAATTAAAGATATCCTCATAATATCAACTCCGAATGATCTTCCTAATTTTGAGAGGTTGCTGGGCGATGGTTCTGCCATAGGTGTTCAGTTTACTTATAAAGAACAACCATCGCCAGATGGATTGGCTCAAGCGTTTATTCTTGGAGAAGAATTCATTGGTAAAGATGCTTGTGCCATGGTCTTGGGTGATAATATTTTCTATGGGAATGGATTGAGAAGGGCTTTAAAGGAAGCAGTTGAAAATGCAGAAAAGCACAAGAGAGCTACCGTATTTGGTTATTATGTTTCCGACCCGGAGCGATTTGGTGTTGTTGAGTTTGATGAGCAGTGGAGAGCTGTTTCCATTGAAGAAAAGCCTTCTCATCCCAAATCCAATTATGCTGTAACTGGCCTTTACTTCTATCCTTCGGGTGTTAGTTTAAGAGCTCGAGAGGTAAGACCGTCGGCTCGTGGTGAACTTGAAATTACGACTCTAAATGAAATGTATCTTAATGATAAGTTACTGGATGTTCAGTTGTTAGGCCGCGGTTATGCATGGCTTGATACGGGGACTTTTTCTAGTCTCGCTCGAGCAACAGCATTTGTTGAAATGATAGAAAATCAACAAGGAATAACTATTTCTGCCCCAGAAGAAATCGCATATGTTAATGGTTGGATTGAAAAACAACAGCTGATTAGTTCGGCGGAACGTTATGGAAAATCTCCTTATGGCAAGCATTTAAGAAAGGTTGCCGAAGGCGAGATAAAATACTAAAGGAAGTGAAAAAAGGTTGAATAAAACAATATTAGTAACAGGTGGAGCGGGATTTATTGGTTCAAATTTCGTGTATTTGATTTTGAACGAGCGACAGGATTGGAGGGTGGTCTGCGTTGATTCGCTAACATATGCCGCCAATATCCACACTCTCAACAAAGCGTTGCAGAATCAGAATTTTGTTTTTTATAAAGAGGATATTAGAAACCGAGAGGGTATTTTTGCCATTTTTGAAAAAGAGAGGCCTGATATTGTTGTTAACTTTGCAGCGGAGAGTCATGTCGATAGATCAATTGAAAACCCAGGCATCTTTTTGGAAACGAATATCATAGGGACTCAGGTTGTTATGGATGCTTGTCTAAAGTATAATGTTGAACGGTTTCATCAGGTTGGAACGGACGAGGTGTACGGTGATTTACCTCTTGACAGGCCTGATCTGCTTTTCCGCGAAGACACTCCAATACACACATCAAGTCCTTATAGCACTTCTAAAGCCGCAGCTGATTTGCTTGCTCTCGCCTACTATCGCACATACGCTCTTCCAGTAACAATCAGCCGTTGCTCAAATAACTACGGACCTTATCAGTTCCCAGAAAAGCTAATACCGCTGATGATTAACAATGCGAGCCACGACAAATCACTTCCAGTTTATGGTAAAGGTTTGAACGTGCGGGATTGGCTTTATGTCAAGGATCATTGCTATGGTATCCTTGCGATTCTTGAAAAAGGCAAAATAGGAGAAGTCTATAATTTGGGCGGTCATAACGAAAAAGCAAACATCGAGATTGTAAAAATTATACTCAAAGAATTAGACAAGCCCGAAACGCTTATAACTTACGTTAGCGATCGCAAGGGACATGATTTGCGGTACGCAATTGATCCGAGCAAGGCCTGCCGCGAACTAGGCTGGGTTCCAACTACGATGTTTAACGAAGGCATTAAACTTACAATTCAGTGGTATAAGGATAATATGGAGTGGATGAATGAATGCACGTCCGGCGAATACATGAAGTATTACGAAGAAATGTACGTAAATAGAGGATAAAAGTGATGAAGGTATTTGTCACTGGTGCTTGTGGGCAACTCGGTCACGATGTTATTTACGAACTCCAAAAGAGGGGACACGAGACTATTGGCTCTGATATTATTGCTGACAACTGTACGTCTTTGGTTTCTCTTGATATAACAAATAATGCTAGGGTGTTTGAGGTTATTACCAAAGTAAAGCCAGATGCGGTTATTCACTGTGCTGCATGGACAGCAGTCGACCTTGCCGAGGATGAGGGCAAGAAAGATATTGTAAGAGCTGTCAATGTCGGAGGAACAAAGAATATTGCAGAGGCATGCAAAAGCATCGGATGCAAGATGATGTATATTTCCACTGACTACGTTTTTGATGGTAGCGGTATCGAGCCATGGAAACCGGATTGCCTTTCTTTTAGACCACTGAATTTTTATGGGGAAACGAAGCTTGAAGGAGAGTTTGCGGTTAGGCGGTCCCTAGAAGAGTATTTCATTGTGCGGATTTCTTGGGTTTTTGGCGTTTATGGTAATAATTTCGTTAAGACAATGATAAAAGTCGGGAAGACACACGATGAGGTGAGAGTGGTATGTGATCAGTTCGGTACACCAACATACACGTTCGATCTTTCGCGACTGCTTGTTGATATGATCGAAACGGAAAAATATGGTTGTTATCACGCCACAAATGAGGGCGGATTTATAAGTTGGTACGATTTTTGCTTGGAATTTTACAAACAATATGGTTTGAATACAAAGATCATACCGGTGACCACTGCAGAGTATGGACTAAATAAAGCTTCAAGGCCATTCAATAGTCGACTTGATAAGCAAAAGCTTATCGAAAACGGATTCTCGTTGCTGCCGGATTGGAGGGACGCTTTGAGAAGATTTTTATTGGAGGCAAAAATATAAGATGGGGCAGATATTGGTTGAAAAAAACGTTGGTGGGATTGATGGATTGTGTGTAATAACGCCTACCGTTCATGGGGATTCTCGTGGTTATTTTTTGGAGACTTACAACCAGCGAGATATGGAAGAGGCTGGGCTTTGTTTTAGCTTTGTTCAAGACAACCAGTCAATGTCCTCTAAAGGCGTTTTGCGTGGGTTGCACTTTCAGAGAGAATACCCACAAACAAAACTTGTTCGTGTAATCAAAGGTAGTGTTTTTGATGTCGCTGTGGACTTGAGAAGAGATAGTAAGACATTTGGAAAATGGTTTGGGGTCACGTTGACGGAAGACAATAAAAAACAGTTTCTAATTCCCAAAGGATTCGCCCATGGTTTTTTAGTTTTGAGTGATATCGCCGAGTTTTGCTATAAGTGCGATGACTTCTATCATGCAAATGATGAAGGTGGAGTAGCATGGAATGATCCGGAGATTGGAATTGTATGGCCGGGAGTTAAAAAAGGAAATAATCGCTCCTCCAAGTCAGAGAACTATTCTTTCGACGGGATTAATTTGATTCTTTCCGATAAAGATCGACAATGGCCTAGAATGAATCAAACTGCAAATGACCGGTCTATGCATTAACGCTCGAGAAAATCGAATTGTAATTCTTTAAACTGGATTTATTATTTCATCTGTTATCATAAGGAGCCAAAATGGAAAAAAGTATTATAGTTGAAAAAGAAACGAGACCTTATCAGGTATGCAAGTGCTGTGTTATGGATACATCAGACACTAATATCGTTTTTGACAGTAATGGAGTTTGCGAACGGTGCAATGAATTTCACACTCGGATACTGCCCCAATGGAACTATGGAAAGGGTCACGAAGAAGAATTAGAAAAGCTTATTGATGATATAAAAAAAAGTGGAAAAGGTAAGCAATACGATTGTATTCTTGGATTGAGCGGTGGTCTGGACAGTTCGTATATGCTTCATCTTGCAGTTAAGGAATGGGGATTAAGGCCGTTTGTTTTTCATATAGATGCTGGATGGAATCTTCCGATTGCCGAAGAGAATATAAAACGAGTAACCGATAAACTAGGGGTTGATTTGCACATAGAGAAGATGGACTGGGACGAAATGCGGGCCATGCAACTAGCATGGTTTAAGACGGGATTGGAATCATTAGATTCGCCTCAAGATCATGCTTTTATCGCATTGATTGATAAGTACTCAATGAAACTAGGAGTAAAGTATATATTAAATGGTTATAATATATCAACTGAAATTGTGGCGGATCCTTCATCATGGGGAAAAGGTGCAGGGCCAACCGGGGATAGCAAATATATGAAGGATGTTATCAAACAATACTGCGATATTCCAATCAAGAAGTACACTTTTACAAATGGCTTTAAGCATAAATTTTGGATTCCTTATGTTAAAGGAGTTAAGACTGTAAAACCCTTGAATTTGGTTCCTGTTACGAGGGAGCAAATGATATCCGTGCTTCAAGAAGAATATGGGTATGAACCATATGGGCAAAAACATTTTGAAGACTTGTTAACAAAATTCTTGGAAGGGTGGTGGAGTCCAACTCGTTTTGGACATGATATAAGGCGAGCTCAACTGTCTAGCTTGGTCATCACTGGTCAAATGGATAGGGATGAAGCCTTGGATTCTTTGAAATTCCCGCCTTTAACAGATGATGAAGGGCAACGCTTGTTTGCAGAAGTCTCAAAGAGATTGGGGATAAGCGAAGAAAAACTAATGGAATTACATAGCCTTCCCGAATGTACGAAACATTTCAAAAGCAACAAATGGATGTATAGGATTGGAATTAAAATATACGAAATATTAGGGATTGAAAAGAGAATTCGAAAGTAAGGACATAATCGCATGGGGCTTACGATGACATTTTCATATATATGGTTCAAATTTTGGAAAAAGATTCAGGGAAAGGCGGTTCGCAATTCTAGTATTCATTCCTCATCCAAAATAGAGGCTGGTAGTATTGTTATCAATGTTACGATGGACAAGTATTCTTTCTGCGGATATGATTGTAAAATACTGGATTGTGATATTGGAAAATTCTGCTCAATTGCAGATGGTGTTGTTATTGGTGGTGCAGCTCATCCAATAACTTGGGTTTCAACGTCTCCAGCATTTTATAAGGGAAGGGATAGCATAAAGAAAAAATTTTCCGAATTTCCAAGAGACGAAAAGAAAGAAACAATAATTGGACATGATGTTTGGATTGGCGAACGAGCTCTAATTAAGGCTGGAGTCCATATTGGTAATGGTGCCGTAATAGGGATGGGGAGTGTTGTGACTCATGATGTTCTTCCCTATGAAATTGTTGCTGGTAGTCCAGCGCGTCACATTAGATTTCGCTTTTCTGAAGAAGTAATAGAAAAGTTAAAAACATCAAATTGGTACGAGTGGGATGAAAAAAAGATAGAGAAGAAAGCCAAGAACATAAAAGATGTCAATAGTTTCTTGGAGGATTGTGATTAATATGAATATTGCATATTTAACATCTGAATATAAGGATTATCGGCTAAAAGATGGAGATGTTAACACGAATATTTCGAATTCATTTTGTAGAGAATGGGTCAAACAAGGCCATAGAGTAATAGCTATTCACAATGTGAGTCGCTTTCCAAAAATCATCTACAAAATTCCTCGAAGTATTAAGAAGGCATATGAATCGAGATTTGGATCACCCTGGGGATCGTTTGACGCTGTTAAACAAGACAAATACTATGATGATGGAGTGGTTGTATATCGATTACCAATTAGGAAATATATACCTCATTCCTCACCGTCAAATGGTGCTTTGGATAAACAGGCAAAAAAGATTATTAGTGTTTTAAGAGAAAACGCATTCATTCCAGATGTTATTATTGGGCAATGGGTGTCTCCACAATCAGAATTGATTTATAGATTGGTTGATTATTATCCCGACTGTAAATCCGGAGTTGTTTTACACGGAAACACCTATATCTACGACAAAAAATTCCCAACTCTAAGATATTTTAGCAAAATAGATCATGTGGGAACAAGATCTGAAACGCATGCGATTTCAGTTATGAATAATCTTTCTTTGGAGAAAAAGCCCTTTGTTTGTTATTCCGGGTTCCCTGATGAATATATTGAATCTTTTCATCTGTCCACTTCCAAGTTTCTTTCGATAAAAAAATGGAAATTTGTATTTGTTGGAAGATTAGTTGAATACAAGAAAGTGGATGTCATTATTCAAGCATTGAACAAGTTGAAAGGGGTTGATTGGGAATTAAATATAGTTGGTGAGGGCGGACAACTGACTGAATTAAAGAAAATGTGCGGTGCCTTGAAATGTGAAGATCGCGTCGTTTTCCACGGGAAAGTCAATCGAGCTAGGGTAATGGAAATACTCTCTGACTGTCATTGCTTCGTAATGGTTAGTGTAGGAGAAGTTTTTGGCTTGGTATATCTAGAGGCTATGGGAGCTAGTTGTATTTCTGTGGGTTCTAAAGGCGCGGGAATCGACGGTGTTATACTTGATAAGCAAAATGGCTTTTTGTCATCCCCTGGGGATGTAAACGAGTTGGCATCAGTTTTAAAATGCATAACAACAATGACATCGCAACAGTTGATAGAGTATGTTACCAGAGGGTATGAAACTGCCTGTAATTTTTCCGATTCGAACGTTGCAAAATGGTATTTAGATGAAGTAATGAAAGACTAGGAAGAACATGATTTTATACATTAGTAATGCCACAGATAATGATATATTCAACAGGTTGCTTAAAGAAGGTAAGATTTCTGGTGGTAATGCAGTTCAAAAATTTAATGACAGTATTATTCGAGGCCTAAGCAAATACGAGAACATTTGCTCTTTGGCAACATTAGGATACGGTAACTATGCCTCCAAGAGAATTGAAACGGTATGTAGTGAAATACGATATGTTGCTGTTGAAAATCACAAGGGCAAGTTTCATAAACTGTGGAATGTTTTGAATCTTTTGAGAGATGGCAGGCGCATTATAAAAAAGCAACATCCTCGAGTGATTATTTGTGATGCAATTGCCAGTTCTCCAAGCTTAGTGAGTAAGATCCTATCCAAGCAATTTAATCTTCCCGCTATTGGCATTATTACGGATCTTCCTGGAACAATGGGTGGGGGAAATGATGCGTATTTCCATAGCAAGCGACTTCAAGGGTATGATGCATATGTTCTCCTAACAGATTACATGAATGAAATTGTCAATCCAAAAAAGAAGCCTTACATTGTTGTTGAAGGACTATGCTCTCCGGATTTTCCACAGGTATCACGACTTAATAGTAACAAGAAAATAATACTATATACTGGTGGAATTCGAAAAAAAATCACTGGAATTGAGTATTTTGTTGAGGGTTTTTTAAACGCAAATCTAGATGGAGTTGAACTTCATTTTTATGGTACTGGCGATTTGGTTGAGTGGGTAATTGAAATGTCAAATAAGCATCCGCAAATAAAATACATGGGAAATGTTTCAAATGATGAAATAATAAAAAAACAACAAGAAGCTTTTTTGCTGATCAATCCTAGACCATCTAATCAAGAGTTTTGCAAGTATTCATTCCCTTCTAAAACTATAGAGTATATGGCAAGTGGCACGCCTGTTTTAATGACCCGGTTGCCCGGCGTTCCGGAAGACTACTTCGATTATGTTTATCTGCTTAAAGAAGAAACGAGTGAAGGTGTACGCGAAATCCTTGGATCAATCTTGTCTAAAAGCATTGAAGAAAACAGGCTGTTGGGGCAAAAAGCAAGGAATTATGTTAAAGAAAACAAGAATTGTGATGCACAATCCAAACGTATTTATGACTTGAGTAGAAGAATATAGAATTATATGAATAGATTAGAATATTCGTTTCGATGATTGATAGGGTGATAACAATGATAAAACCTGTCTTTAGAAAAGCCTTGCACTCTCCAGCAAAGATAATGGTCGGGTATCTGCTCGGGTCAGTCTTTATGTTTCTCTTTAGCATCTTTCGTCCGGTATTGTACAACCGAGGGTTGTTTGTTTTCTATATTCTAACTTGTTTTGCTTTTTCTTATTGCGGTTTTATTTGTGGCACAGATAAGATAAAAATGAGGGCTCCGTATGATGGGTTATCCTTCAATGTTGAAAAATGGTTGAATACCCTGTTTTGGGCATCTCTTGTTTTGGCAGTTTTCAAGTATGTGTTGTATACAGGAGATAATTCATTTTCCTTGTTTTCTGGGATTAAAAATTTCTTTTCAGGCAAATACTCTTTTTTGGAAGCATACAACGAAAGGCATATGCTTTCGTCAGCAACAGGAATTTGGAAGTTGATTAACTATGTTACAGTACTGGCTGGCCCGATTCACTGGATCTATATGCCTTTATCCCTATATTACTGGAAAAGACTAAGCATATTTAAAAAAATCGGGTCTGGTTTTATACTTTTCCTTTATGTCTTTCAATATGTTGCTTGTGGCGCCACAGTTGGATTTGTATATTTCACTATTTTTATGCTTTCAGTTTTGTATTATAAATTTATTTCATCACATTACAATTCGGCAGAACCAACAAACAAACGTACCAGGAGACAGAGAATCAAGCTGATTGTTATTGTTTTGGCTATTTTTATTGCAGCTGTAATGGTTTTTGCCACAATAATGGATTCAAGAATTGGTGGAAACGATAAAACAACTGTTAGGATTGGTAATCAGATATGGACCGTTGATTCATCCGGCACTTTATACAAGCTTCTTCCTCGTTCTGTAGCTAATGTTTTGGTTAGTGTTTATGCGTATTTGTTTAAACCATATGCCGCATTAGATATGGCTCTCTACATTTCTCCAAATGTCGATTTGCCTATGTGCTGGGGTGCAGGAGGGTCTTGGTTTTTAGCGGATAATGTTAAGAGTCTTTTGGGCATAGATGTTATACAACGAACCTATAATATGCGTTTGGATGAGGAGTTTGGGTATAATTATTACACTCAATGGCACACTGTTTTTGTATGGCTTGCGAATGATTTTTCTTTTTTCCTTGTTCCGGTTGTGTTATTTGTCTTGATGTGTTTGTTTGGAGCGGCTTGGAGGGATTACTTGCAAAATAAAAACATGTATGCATTTCTCCTAATGGTGTTGTTTGCGGAATTTGTGTTTTTTATGCCTATGAATAATCAGGTCTTTCAACACTCAGACACCTTATTTGCTTTTTGGGGGATTTTGGTTATTTGGATTTTTACAAGGCGGAAGTATTCCTGGAATGCTTCGGAGGTTTATTGTGAAAAAATTAGTCATTAGGGGGAAGGCAAAAGGGCTTATTGAGGTCTTATCATCGCATTTTATTGTGTTATTTATAACGATGCTTATTTCTTTTATTCTTCCATTAAGAATATCTGTGGAGGAATATGGAAAATGGCAGTTGTTTACGTTAATTAGTAGTTATGCTGGCTTTTTTGCGCTCGGTTTTAACGATGGGATTCATGTAAAATATTCAGGTCTAGACTATAATGATGATTTTTTTGTGAAGTTTAGATCATTCAGATTATTCATAGAATTCTTATCGATTGTCTCAACCGTATTCGCAATTGGAGTGGTCTTTCTATGTAATTCGCTCTTAGAAGATAAGATTTTTGTATATATAATAGCTGCTTTTAATATTTTTCCCGCCTTGGTCAATGGCTTTTTTGCATACGTTAATCAAGGTACTATGAGATTTGGGAAGTATTCAATAGCAAACATTATTGAAAGAATAATTTATATTGCAATTATGTTCATTTTGATTGCAATGAATGTACAAAATGCAGTTTATTATATGATTTCTTATTCATTAACTAGATACGTTGTCGTTGTTTACAACATGATAGCTGCAAAAGAATTGCTCGGAAAACCAAGAGTTAAATTATTAACAATTTCTAGTGAAATTCGGGATATCTTTGTTTCTGGTTTTTCTTTGATGATTGCAACAATCTTTAATCAATCAATTATAGTACCAGGTCGGTTAATAGTTGAGAATTATTATGGAATTGCTGCATTCAGTTGTTATTCGTTTGCAATTCACACTATGGTGATTGCTAACCAGATTACCACTGCAATGTCTCAAGTTTTTTTCCCTGCAATGAAAAGGGCAAATAATCAAGAGTTTCTGCCATATTTTAATAATATTGATGAAACACTAACATTGCTATCTGCTCTTTTGCTTCTTAGTTACTACCCGGCATTTTTTTTGATAACCATTGCCTATAAAAAGTATTTGTCAATGCTGAGCTACTTGTTTTTGTTATACCCTTTATTTATCCACTCTTCAAAATCATTAATCCTTATCATCAACACTTACAAAAAAGATTCAAACAACAAACGACTATTGATGAATAACGTTCTAGGGGTTGGCTTAAATATTTTGGCTACTGTTGTTGCTCATTTGGCTTTTAAAACAGTTTTTGCTGTTGCGGCAGCAACATTGATTTCATATATCATTTGGTATTATATTTGTTACATACAATTACTAAATAGCAAGGGGCTACAAATAACCATCAAAAAGTTCGCGGATTTGTGGCTCGTGATCGCATTTGTGTTATTAAATATTATCGTAGGGTCATTTTTCGCTAACAATTATTTGCCACAGCTATTGATCTCGGCTGGGATTTACTTATTGGTTTTGGTGATAGTCTTCTTCATAAAAAGGGAAAAATGCATTTCGATTTTAAAAACATTCTTCAATTATTTAAATAGTTAATTTTGATTTGATATCGCTTTTGACAAATCGAATTAAAGTATTAATAATATCATTATTTGAAAGGATTCTACTATGCAGATTAATCAGGCGATAAAAGAGAAAACCCTTGTTATAACCGGCGGCACCGGTTCATTCGGCTCCACGGTTCTCAAACATTTCATAACATCTGACATCGGTGAGATCCGCATCATATCCCGTGACGAAAAGAAGCAGGACTGGATGCGGCACACCCTTCAGGCGAGGTATCCGGAATACTGCTCGAAAGTGCAGTTTTACGTCGGAGATGTACGCAATATCGACTCGGTTCGCGACGTGATGTACGGCGCAAACTACGTCTTTCACGCTGCGGCGCTGAAGGAGGTTCCATCCTGTGAATTCTTCCCGATGGAGGCTGTCAGGACCAACATTATTGGCACCGATAACGTCATCACTGCCGCGGTGGAGAACAAGGTAGAGAGAGTCGTGTTCCTTTCTACGGACAAGGCCGCGTATCCCATCAACACTATGGGCATGACCAAGGCCGTCGGTGAGAAGATCGTTCAGGCGCGGGCGCAGAAGGCGTATGAGCGCGGCGGGACGGTGCTTGCCTGCACCAGATACGGGAATGTTATGTGTTCTCGTGGGTCGGTCATTCCGCTCTTTATCGATCAGATCAAGCGGAAGGCTCCCATCACTATCACCGACCCGAATATGACAAGATTCCTTATGAATCTTGATGAGGCCGTGGACCTTGTAGCATTTGCATTTGAGCATGCGGATCCCGGAGATCTGTTCATACAGAAGGCTGACGCGTCAACCATCGGCGATCTCGCGGACGGCGTCATGAAGGTCTTTGGACAGACTGAAAAGAAGATCATCGGCACACGTCACGGAGAGAAACTCTACGAGACTCTGATGACCCGCGAAGAACGTCTGCGCTCCACAGATATGGGGCATTATTTCCGCATCGCGCCGGACGGACGCAGTCTGAACTACGACAAGTTTTATGTCGAGGGCAATGTCCTGACGGAGAGCGATGAGGCCTACACCAGCCACAATACGCACCGGCTGGACGTCGACGGAGTCGTGGCAAAGATCATGACCACCGATTACGTAAAAGAGGAGCTGGAGGGCCGTCCGCACACAGTAGAGGCCTGACAGCAGGATACCGGTTTTCATACGATCAGAAACGCGAATCTTGCATGAACAGGAGATTGTCCTAAGATGAATTATCCTACCTGGAAAGAAAACGGAAAGATCAAGCTTATGATAATCGTCGGCACGCGCCCGGAGATCATACGCCTTGCCGCCGTTATCAAGAAGTGCAGAAAATACTTTGATACCATCCTTGTCCACACCGGGCAGAACTATGACTACAACCTGAACGGAGTGTTCTTCAAGGACCTTGGACTTGCCGATCCTGAACTGTATCTGGACGCTGTCGGGACCGACCTCGGTGAGACGATGGGGAACATAATCGCCGCGACCTACAAGGCGATGGTAAAACTGAAACCCGACGCCGTTTTGGTTCTTGGAGACACCAATTCTTGTCTCTCGGTCATCGGCGCCAAGCGTCTGCACATCCCGATCTTCCATATGGAAGCGGGCAACCGCTGCAAGGACGAATGTCTGCCGGAGGAGACAAATCGACGGATCGTGGATATTATTTCAGACATCAATCTCGCCTATTCAGAGCATGCCCGCCGGTATCTTGCCGACTGCGGTCTTCCCAAGGAGAGGACATATGTTACCGGTTCTCCCATGGCGGAGGTGCTGACCGAGAATCTGGATTCAATTAAAGCGTCTGATGTCCATAAGAGGCTCGGTCTTGAGAAGGGGAAATACATCCTGCTTTCGGCTCACAGAGAAGAAAATATTGATACCGAGAAGAACTTCACAAGTCTCTTCACGGCTATAAACAAGATGGCTGAAAAGTACGATATGCCAATCCTCTACTCCTGCCATCCGCGTTCCAGAAAACGTCTTGATGCGTCGGGATTCAGGCTTGACCGGCGCGTCATTCAGCACGAGCCTCTCGGATTCCACGACTACAACTGTCTGCAGATGAATGCCTTCTGCGTGGTGTCCGACAGCGGCACTCTGCCAGAGGAAAGCAGTTTCTTTACATCTATCGGTCATCCTATACCCGCAGTATGCATCAGGACGAGCACAGAGCGGCCTGAGGCCCTCGACAAGGCCTGCTTCATACTTTCGGGCATCGACACGAAGGGACTGCTCCAGGCGGTCGACACGGCCGTGGGAATGGTCAGGGAAGAGAAGAACGGCGGAGCCGTTCCGGTGCCGGACTACACTGATATCAATGTTTCGGACAAGGTCGTGAAGATCATACAGAGCTATGTCGGCGTGGTCAACAAGATGGTGTGGAGAAAAGACATATGAATATCCTTGTTACAGGTGCGGCCGGTTTTGTCGGCCGCAATCTGGTTGAAAACCTGAAAAATGTCCGGGACGGGAAAAACAGGACCCGGCCGGTGATAAAGATCGACGGGATCTTTGAATACGATCTGAACAATACGCCGGAGGATCTTGACCGTTTTTGCGCCGGCTGTGACTTTGTTTTCAACCTCGCGGGAGTCAACCGGCCGAAGGATCCGAAGGAGTTCAGAGAGGGGAATTTCGGGTTTGCCTCTCAGCTTCTGAACGCACTGAAGAAGCACGGGAACAAATGCCCGGTGATGCTTTCAAGTTCACTTCAGGCCACCCTGGCGGGCCGTTTCGGTACATCAGAATACGGGCTCTCAAAGCGCGCCGGAGAGGAATTATTCTTTGATTACGCAAAGGAAACAGGTGCCGCCGTATACGTCTACCGCTTCCCGAATCTAGTGGG
>JAEEGL012271063.1_pt1 | contig 19464 bp, 22 predicted proteins | sample 9134231 | NCBI WGS metagenome assembly JAEEGL01 (sample SAMN16246548, study PRJNA631951) | gut metagenome | biome: gut microbiome; feature: rumen; material: fiber-attached | host: Bos | place: Iran: Karaj | collected 2018-10
CACCACCTATTGAGAAAAAGTCTACCACATTTCGGAAAAATATGCTACAATAGAGACACTGTACATTCCCGGGTAGCTCAATGGTGGAGCAAGAAGCTGTTAACTTCGAGGTTGCTGGTTCGAGCCCAGTCCCGGGAGCCAAAATAAAAAAATAAGACCTGAAAGGTCCTTATTTTTTTATTTTGGTTGTCCGCGAAGCGGATTCTCGAACCAGCAAGCTGGTTCGAATGGAGCGAGCGTCAGCTCGCGACATCCCTGCCCAGTCCCCACTATATCATATAATCAAAAAACCTATGTTCCTTCTTTACCTTACTGTAATCCATATAGCCTCTTATTATTCATAGGACTATCATAACCGGTAAAGCTTATAGCAAACTTAAAAGATCAGAAATTATATCTTCTCTAGTGAGATTGTTACATTTTTGCCATTTACCGTAGCTACAGTATCAAAGCTATAATTCTTATCAAAAGAAAGATCCGCGGCCAAAGATTCGCTCATGACCATCTCTCGCCATTTTTCATCTATTGCAACAGAAAGAGATAAACGAATTCGATCATCCACATCCAACTTGGCATTCTTGCGTGCCACCTGGACCGCGCGTATTATCTCTCGCACAAACCCTTCTTCCAATAACTCTTCTGTCAGAGTTTTGTCCAAAGTAATTTCGTCACCTTTTTCAACAGTTTTAACATTCACCTCGTCTTTAATCATACATTCATAATACTCTGACAATTTCTCACCATCATAAACCAACTTTGCCAATGGTTGACGCACCTTAATCTGTTCTTCTGTTTCAGATTTCTGCATACGCAAAGCAAGGCCAGTTTTAATAATTTCTCGCGTTCTAGCCATTTCATCAAGTATATCAACATCAATTACACCAGCCTCTGGCCAATCCAAAAGGTGCACAGAGCCCGTATCGCCAGTCATATTCTTATATAACTCTTCAGCAAGGAAAGGCACAAATGGCGCAATAATCCTGCTTAAATACACTAAAACATAATACAGCGTTGAGTATGCTTCTCTTTTATCCGTATCATCATCCGATTTCTTAAAACGACGGCGAGAACGTCGCACAAACCAGTTTGATAAATCGTCAATGAACGGTAGCACGCCTTCAAGTGCCTTAGGAATATTATAAGCGTCCATCCCCTCGGTAATCTCATCTCTCAATTGATACATCCTAGAAACAATCCATATATCCAGAGGATTCTTTAGCTTATCAGCCGATACTTTATCCAAATCGGCATTATCGATTCCATCTACAGCGGCATACATTGTAAAGAAATCATACACATTCCAAATCATTCCGAGTTTTCGATTGATATCTGAGACATCTTTATCGAGCAACGCAAAATCCTCACCAGCACAGACCGGAGATGAAAGCAATAAAAGACGCAGCGCATCAGCCGAATACTGATCCATCAGAATATTTGGATCCGTAAAGTTACCAATGGATTTAGACATCTTACGTCCATCGTTTCCAGCAATCGTACCAGTCGTAATAACGTTCTTAAACGCATTTTTCGCACCACTTTTCGCTTTATCACCAAAAGCACCAATTTGTGCCAAACTCGTATTTAGACAATGAACATAATAAAACCATGCTCTCACTTGGCCAACATATTCCACGATAAAATCAGCTGGATAATTTGCCTCAAATTTTTCCTTATTCTCAAATGGATAATGAAGTTGAGCGAACGGCATTGATCCAGACTCAAACCAACAGTCCAAGACTTTTTCAATTCTCTTGAAATGTTCACCATTAATATCAAATTCAATCCCATCTACCCATGGCCTATGATAATCATCAAGTCTCACACCAGACAATTCGTATAGCTCATCATAAGAGCCAACCACCTTTATTGAGCCGTTATCACCTTTCCAAACCGGCATTGCGGTTGCCCAAAACCTATCACGTGATAAATTCCAGTCCGGAGCAGCTTCAATATTCTTCTCGAAACGACCATGTTTTAAGTATTCCGGGAACCAATTTATATTCTCATTTTCCTCAAGCATTAAAGCCTTTGAGCCATCTACATCGAAGAACCATGAAGGAAATGCGCGATAAATAATTCGTTCCTTAGAACGCGGATTAAACGGATATTCATGCTGAATATATTCAATCTTGTAAACAATTCCCTTTTCTTCAAGTACTTTAGCAATAAATTTATTGCCAGCCCAGACTTGAATTCCACCTTCATCCGTATCTTTTACACCAAGCTCATGTAATTTTTCAGCCACTTCTGGTAAATAGTATCCATTTTCATCAAGACAATCAACAAAATCAACTCCATGCTTCTGACATAACGAATAATCATCTTCACCATAAGCTGGCGCAATATGTACAATACCAGTACCATCTTCTGCTGATACGAACTCTGCCGGAAGAACAGTATAAGTGTCTTTGCGAATTACAATGCCCTTATCACCACGCAATCCTAAATCAAATAGTCCATCCGCCATCTCAATAATCGGATCATAACGTTTCCCTACCAAAGCTGCACCTTTTACGGCTTTTACAGGCTTCAAATCCCCAAATAACGCCTTTGCTCGCTCCATCGCTAAAATCAAAGTATCACCATCAATTTCATAGAATCCATACTCCAGCTCAGGATTTACTGCCAAACACATATTAGCTGGCAATGTCCATGGAGTTGTTGTCCAAGCTAAGAAATAGCACTTATCTTCGCCATGCATCTTAAACTTTACATATGCACTCGGATCAGTCACAACCTGATACGCATCATTATCCATCGTCACTTCAGCCTTCGAAACAGGTGTTGCGAACTTTGTATCATACATCAATACTTTACGACCTTCATAGATTTTGCCGGCGTCATACAGTTCTTTAAATGCCCACCAAACTGACTCCATAAAATCCTTGTCCATCGTACGATACGCACCCTTAAACTCAACCCAACGTCCAATACGGGCAATGGTATGCTCCCATTCATCACTGATCTCTTCCATTGATTTCTTAGCGGTCAAAATATATTCTTCAAGAGACCACTTTGTTCCAATCTCTCTTCTGTCCTTAATTCCCAATTGTTTTTCAACATAGTTCTCGGCAGGCAGTCCATGGCAATCCCACCCCCAAACACGCTCCACGCGTTTCCCTTTCATTGTCCAATAACGACCAACAGCATCTTTAATGGTCGAACCAAGTAAATGACCATGGTGTGGCAAACCAGTTAAAAACGGTGGGCCATCGTAAAAAACATACGAATTATCAATCGGTCGTTCTTCTACGGATTTTTCAAAAATACGATTCTTCTTCCACCAATCGGCCAAAGCTTTCTCATATTCAATAGTTTTTCGTCTGCTGTTAGTTTTATATTTCATACTCTCTTTCCTATATTTTGTTGGTCACAGAAAAAATTGCCCAACACTTCTCTTTATTATATCACACTACAGCAGACGGATCGCTCAAACAGCAACATGCTATAATAACCTCATGACAAACAAATACGAATCGTGTCCATTTTGCAATATGGAAGACAGAATAATTATCGAGAGAAAAACAGCTGCATTAATTTTGAGTAATCCCAAAAAAATAGCCGGACATTTTTTAGTAATACCAAAACGCCACGTAGAAAAACCATGGGAATTGACATCGGAGGAACAATCAGATATTTTTGAACTAATCTTGCTTGTCCAAAAAACCCTCTATGACAATAAAATAGCACCCGGAAGCGACATACGTGAACATTATCGCCCCTTCATCAAACAAGGAAGGATAAAAGTCGACCACATCCATTATCACGTCTTACCACGAAATATGTTTGATAGAATTTACAACACAATAGAAAAACACGAAACAGAAGAATTCTATGAGAAGCTAGATACCGAAGAAGCCTCAAGATTCAAAAGATTGTTCGATCACACCAACAATTGAGACCGCATCAATGCCAGAATAATGACGCATATACCCTTCTGACCCCGCAATATACATAATCTTTTGGGGTACTGAAATTTTAATTGGTTTAAAACAATCCAAAATCTCACCAAGCCCGCCAGATGAATAATGTTCTTCAACAACAAAAATCTTGTCCTTATCAGAGAGATTTGCCTTAAAGAATTCTATATTCACCGGACTTACGACCGGACAAGAAACAATCGAAACATCAATCCCATCTTTTAATAAGTATTCGTTAGCCAACATCACCTCCGACATAATAGTCCCATAAGAGACAATCACAATATTACTCTTACCGCGTTTTAAGAAATAGGCATCCGAAAAAAGCCTGTCATTATTCTTCAAGACACTATCTTTTTCTTTCTTCCCAATTCGAATATATGCCGGCTCCCTCCTCTCCATAACCTTCCAGAAAACTCTTTCCGCCTCATAATTATCACATGGAGAATAAATACATATACCTGGAATCTGCCTAAGTATACCTATATCATCAATACAAAAATGCGAAAATCCCGCAAAACCATATCCAAAACCAGCACCGGCCCCGATAAATGTAACCGGTAAACTATGAAAACAAACATCTTCACGAATCTGTTCAAAACATTTGCCAGCTATAAATTTAGAAATTGAATAAACGAATACACGACGCCCCGCCAAAGCTAAGCCGGCAGCAATTCCAATCATAGAATTTTCTGCAATGCCAATATTAATAAAATTATCCGGAAACCTTTCACGAAGATGATCAAAAACCGAATACCCCAAATCTGCCGACATCACAATAATACTACGATCTTTTTCGATAGCCTGTTCCAAACATCTTGCAATAGTATTTCTCATGATAGCTCCTTAATCGCAATTTCAAGCTGCTCATCGTCTGGGCTTTTATAATGCCACTCAAATCGATTCTCTATAAAAGATACCCCTTTCCCTTTAACGGTTGACGCAACAATTACCTTTGTACGGTTTAGACTCTTTGGTGTTAAAAACGCTTTCCTGATTTCATCATAATTATGCCCATCGATTTTAGATACGGAAAAATCTAATGATGAAAACATTTTCTTAATCCTATTCGTCGGAAACAGCCAATCGCCAGAATCAGAATACCCCTGATATCTGTTACAATCTACAATAATAGTTAAATTCTTTAATCTTAATCGAGATGCTATAATGGCAGATTCCCACACTGATCCCTCCTGACATTCTCCATCCCCCATTAAACAATAAACTCGTCTCGAAGGATTCGCCATGGCTAAACCGATGGAAATTGGTAAACCATGCCCCAATGATCCCGTTGAAACATCAATCCCGTTAATATGAAAACTGGGATGCTCGATCAATTCGGTGCCATCAACTCTATACGAATCTAATTGCTCCTGAGTAATAATACTTAAATCTCGAAGTACAGCATAAAGGCCCAACACTGCGTGCCCCTTACTCAAAACAAAATAATCGTCATTTAAACGCATAATACCTGAATAATAAATAAACACTAGGATGTCCATCATCGAAAAAATACTGCCTACATGAGAAGCGTGCGTATCGTGCGATATTTGAAGACAAACTTTACGCAAACTATTTGCTTTTTTCAATAACTCATCGTTACTCATAATTCAGTTACCGCCTTTTTGTATCCATCATAAGTTCCCACATCATAGTATCGTCCTCTTTTAATGGTAAAGCCATAAATAGTATTATTATTCATAAATCTATCCATCACATCGCCAAAGGTCAATTCTCCAGTCTTTTCCTCCGTAAACTTGGCGATGTTTTTTAAAATGAAATCCGAAAAAACTGGTTCCCATATCGCAATTCCCCACATATACTCGGCAGAAGTGTTATTTGGCTTATCCTTATGATAAAAAACCCTATTATGAGAATCTGTTTTAATCATTCCGTATTTATGCGGCTCTGATGTTTGGAATAAGCCCAAAGATAGACAGCTTCCATGCTTCTCGTGCTCCTCCAAAAGCTGTACAAAACAATCCGTAGGTAGCACGCAAGTGTCCGGCATGCCAAAGAAAATTCGCTCATTGCGATGCCCTTTTAAAGCGCGGGCAATAGTTTCGACCATGGATAAAGAATTGTTAATTATTAAATATGATATATCTACACCAACTTTTTTACCATTAGATAAGCATTCATTAAAAGCGGCTTTCTTTTTTGACGTAATTGGCATTATTACATTATTAATTCCAGCCAGTGACATCGCTTCTAATCCATATTGGCTTACTAGTTTTGGTCTGATTATGCCATCTATTACTTGTTGTCCAAGCGGAAGTAATTCTTTAGCGCCTTTAAAGGGATATAAACGTGTCCCCAATCCGGCCGCCGGCATAATACCCAAACCACACATTTTATAATCCTATTCCCCTTTCCACAATAATTCACTTGTTAGCTGTTTAGTATTTAATAAATATTCAATCTGTTTTAAACGTATATGCGTCCTACGACTAAATAACTCATCATCCAACTGGATTTTTTTAAAAAAGCTCAACATTTTCTCGATCTCGATTGTGATATCTCTTTTATGCTCAATTCCAAGACTATTCAATTTATCCACACTAAGACCATAAGACCGTCTATCTGGATTATTATGATCATATTTTATCTTGCACTTTGAAAGCTGCGAAATCTTTTCTGCGATATCAAAAATCACAAAGTTATTCTCACTTTTTCCATTATTAACAACCAGAAAATTACCACGAGCCTCAATTGGTAGTTTGACTAGTTTTATATATGCATCACAAATGTCCTCAATATGCGCAAATGGCCTAATCGCACGTCCGTCGCTAGTTAGTTCCACCAGCCTCCTCACAATTGCGCTACCACATAAATAATTGATGACCAAATCAAAACGCATATTAGGCGACAAACCATAAACCGTTGCATTCCTAGAACAAATTACATGAAAATTATCATCCGCAATAGACTGAAGGAATAATTCGTTATCACGCTTACATACTGCGTAAGGAGTAAGAGGATTTAATGGGCTATCCTCATTGGCAATACCATCCAGAAAACCATAAACTGATGCCGAAGATGAATATAGGAATTCTTTCACTCCAGCATCTTTACATTTCTGCATAAATACATGCGCAGCGTCACGATCAATACCATATTTCAAATCCGGATACTTTACACTTGTAGGATCATTAAGTTCCGACAAATAAAAAACCGTATCTACTCCATCAAGATCATTTTCGTCTACATCTCGAATATCTTTCTTAATAATACTAGTATTGCAATTATCTATATATAGCTTTGAATCGGAATAAAACATTGCATCCAAACCGACAATCTCGCCAAAACAGACGTCAGTACATAGCTTAGAATACAAAACACTACCTATATATCCATTTGCACCAACTACCAATGTTTTTTTATCCATTACCAACTAGTAATTCCTTTCATTACAAATTCTTCAGTCATTGACGGAGTATCCATCAACATATCCTCTATCAATTGTTGCAATTCTTCAGTCTGCTGCGATGTAATCTTTTTTGCGATAGAAACTTGCACAAACGCCGGATCAGTTAATGGACGATCGCGAAAAGTCGTAATAGCTACATGATTCCAGAGTTTAAATTCCTCATATATTTTTGCCGAAATTCTAGTCGCCATAATTCCGTACATTTTTCCAGTATTATCAATAGGGCTTTTGCCACTCACGGCTTCAATACTCATTGGACGCATTGGCGTAATTAGCCCATTTTGACGATTTCCACGCCCAACCACACCAACATCGCCAGTATCTGCCACTGATCCAGTAACCGTAAGGTACGGAATTCCACTAACATCCTGTGGGTTAAAATTTAAAGTAATATCTTCCCGTTTCGTCTTCTTGAAATAGTCTTTTATCTCAGACGATACAACACCCGTCAACTTTTTATACTCATCCATATCATGGACTAATGATGCAATAAATGGCATATTAATCGTTATTTCCAACTGATCCATCATACGAACACCGGACACCTTAATATCTGAGCCTGTATAGGGGTGTTTTTTCTTAAACTCTTTAGAGTTTAAGAGTCTTTCAATATCAAGCGTAGCTTGCTCGCATCGCGATAACGGCGCAAAACCCACACAGAGATTTACATCATTCGAAACTCTGCCCTCCTTATGCATATCTGGCATAGCGTCTATTGTTTCAGGTTGATATCTAGGACGCTTCTTTGATGGTCCCTGATAATCACGAAGTTCATCCATAACTACCAAGTCTTTTTCAACATCAAAATTTACCAGAATATCAGACAGTACTTCTTTTGCGGCATCCGTTATTATCTGTGTGACAGGAAACTCTATATCACCAACACGACGGGTGACTTTTCCGGCAAATATTACACGATACGGACTTACTAGTTTTCCATGACCCAGCCCCATATCAGCGGCCCCGCCCATGAGCATTACTTTATCAAAATAATGGTGCGGTAATTTACCGACCATTTCATAAACCTTCTTAGAATAATTTCGACTAGCAACTTCTGCTATAGCATCACAAAGTGTATCAGGATGCCCAATGCCTTTTCGTTCAACCGTTTCGAAAGGCAAGTTTTCAATTTTGGCAAACTTATTAGAATCTATAGAGATCTTCATCTTTTCGCCCTCATTTACTTTTACTATTACCCCCATAATAACATCTTAATCAATAATCTACTAGTTTTTATTAAAATGTAACTAACTCAAACCTATACTTCTGCCCCGTTACCGGATACTTTTTACGATCAACCTCAGACAAAAACATCTTCTCTGGTCTACACCAAAGTTTATGGTCGTCATACAACGCCCTATATACAACCATTTTTTCTTTCGTCTCAGAATCATAGGCCAAATCCTCAACGATATACATGCCACCCTTAAAATGCCTATACACCCCATGAATCTCCACTTTTCTACTCATACCCCGATTATAACAAATATTGGCAACTAAAGAGTAAACAATCAAAGTTTTAAATTCCGCTTATGCTTGCATAGATGTAAACCCTATGCCATAATAAAAATATGCGTACTAATATTTTCGCAAACGAGTTTAAAAATATGGTCAAGCGCCCAGTCGAAATGGTCGCCAAGTATTTTGGTCGCCTCATTTCCCTTATCATTTCCCTTTGGACCATTAAAAATTCGTATGCGGGAGTAAGTTTAGCAAAAATCTAAATTGAAATCAAAATTAGAACTAGATACTAAATAAGCCCCGAAAACACTTCGGGGCTTATTTGGCCGCATAGGACAACACCTTGGCCAAGCACATTAAAAATCACGGCAAAATTTATATAATAGAAAGGAGAAAAAATATGTCAAAAACAGTGCAACAAAAAAACAAAGAACGCACTAAGTTGGACATCTGGCTCACCATGACCGAGTCTTCAATCACGGCCGGCCTCTTATGTATGTCCATCATGACACCCTTCTTCTTGAGTATCGGTCTCACTCAGGAAGAAATAGCGATTACCCAAATCGCATTTACAATCGTAGTTTCGGTCCTTAACATTCCAGCCGGATGGATCGCCGACAAATTTAGTCGCAAATGGGCCAACATTATTGGCGACATTGGTTGCGCCATAGTCTTCTTAGCTTACGCTAATGTTCATAGCATGCTTGGAGCTATCATCTGCGAAAGCTTGCTCGGCATCCTCATAGCCTTCTCGCAAGGAGTCGATGTTTCCCTGCTCCGCCACTTCTGTTACAAATATGTCACCAGAAAATCAGAGACTAAAGGCGTCAAAGAAGAAGCCGAAAAATTCTTCAAAACCAGAACCGCCAGATTAGCTATCGCCCAGTATATCTGTAGTTTCATCTTACTATTACTGGGCGGACCAATTGGCGCAATCGATTTCAGATTAGCCATCGCACTCTCTGGCGTTCCAGAATTAATCGGTGGCATCGTCAGTATCTTCATCCATGACGATAGTGAAAAACTCCAGACCGAAGAAAAACCATTAAAAGATATGACTCGCATCGTCAAGACCTCGTTACAAGACAAACCATTGAGGAATCGTATCTTTGCCCACGCGGTTGGCCGCCAGCTCACCCACGGTATATCTGGGTAACAACGCCACTCTTTATGGCCGCCGGTGTACCACTAGCCGTCGTTTCGGTAGCCTGGGCTATCAACTCAATCACTTGCATCATCGGCTCAGTTATCGCTGCAAAATACGTCAATAAACTCAGTGAACGCTGGTTATTCGGCATACCTTTAATTCTAGCCGCAATCAGTATGAGCGCCCTAAGTATCAGTATTAACATGTTTACGGTCGCCCTGTACTTCTTAATGGGAGTTGTTCAAGGTTGGACTAATGCAGCATTGGGGCCGATGGTTCAACGCTATGCAAAGCCATCTGAGCAAACATCAGTCGTATCAATCACTAAAGTTGCCGGACAGTTACTCTATATCCCAATCGTCTGGCTCACCGGACGCGTTGCAGATATAGATCTCCGCTTCGCACCATTAATGACGCTGATCATCTTTATTCCATTAGGTTTATTCGTAATTAAGGGATTAAAGACACAAAAATGAAAACTTGCCGTGAAAACTGAAATACTCCAGAGCAATCTGGAGTATTTTTGTGTGGTATAATAAAATGAAAGCATAAGGATTATAAAATGAATAATCAACCAGGTAACCCATTAGGATTTGAAAATATCTACGGCGACCAACCAACGCAAAACGCACCAATGCAGCCGCAGATGCAGCCACAGCCACAATTCCAACCACAGATGCAACCGCAACCACAATTTCAGCCACAAGTACAGCCCCAAATGTCTCAACCGGCACAGGCTCAAATCTCTGGTATACCTACAGCACCAAAGAAAAACTCCGGCAAAATCATCGGTATCATCGCCGGAGCAGTCGCAGTAATCGCCACGATTCTAGTAGTTATTTTTATGCTTGGAAATAAAAGTGATAATCCCCTTCTCGGCACCTGGAGTTGCACCAGATATAGCAGCACAAATTCCTACGACACTCCAACCACCAAGTTAAAATTAGACAAGAACAAATCCTACCAATACGGAGACTATTCAAACCTCGCCGGCAATCACTATGGCGGCACTTCCTATACCTTTGAAAAGCTCAATAAAGATTCCGCCGACGGCAAACACTATCGCATCGAGTTTGGTCCAATCACCGAATATATCGTCGATGGCGAATCTATAGATACTGGCAGCAGCAAAATGGATCCTATCGAGTTTGTCCTCCTGAACGAAAAATCCGACAGCGGCAAACAAACCGCTTTCATTACATTTGAACATACCTACAGTATGTATACTTGCGAAGCCGAATAAGCCCCAATTAACAGGGGTAGACATAGACTTTTATCTGTTTTTGTGCTATAATTATAGGATAACTCTATAACAAGGGGGTGTGTTATTTATGGAGATGTATCTTAACAAGGCTACTGATTCTTTTTTGTATAGTGAGGAGCTTGATATTATTGATCAGCTCATCCATGATGATCTCATTTTTTCAAAAGAGTTCTTTCATTATACTAGTAATTCCATTTCGCTTTATACGTCCGAACCTAAGCATTCACCAGAATTCATACGTATTCTACATTGTAAAGGAGAATATTCGAACCATGAAGATGAACAATTAATTTGTTCTTTTCATTATCCTATAATCGAATCGGTCATATCGGAATTAATGAAATGCGACGATAATCTTTGTAGAATTGCACCACCATGCCGAATTAATGGTATGTTCACAGCAATGGGAGCTTTTAAATATGGCGACATGTTTGTTTTTGTTATTGCTAAAAACAAAGCAAACACACTAGAGGATCTCGGGATTCTTTGCGCCGGCATCTGTGCCGCACTGCACACGATCGCACAACTATTTAAGGTTGAAAATGAAATCCCGAAAATGTCCTTGGCTGATATTCTTTTACCAGAAGACGATAATGCAATCGCCAAAATTATTAAACGCTGGTTTAACGCTAAACCTGCCGTTGTTCAAAAATGGGAACAACGCATCGCGGCCGATGAAGCCGAACAAAAACGTCAGGAAAACGAAAATGATGACGAATCGTAGCTATTTCAACGCCGCAGTTCTTTTGCGGCGTTATTTTTTCTCAACTTCAACCGATAAACCAAAGTGATCAGATACTAATTCTTTTACTACTTTAAAATTTGAATACTTAATCTTGTCGTTTACATAAATATGATCACAGGCAATCGAAGTATTTACTTTAAGGCCAGACAACGTATTCTTAATACCATGTTCTTCCGTTAAATCATGCATAAAATCCAATGCTCTTAGTGGTGGTGCATCATGAATCAAGTTTAAATCACCACAAAAAACCAACGGCCCCTTATCAGAATAAGGCTTAATGATTTCGGCCAAATGTTTAAACGCTTTTATACTCTGTTCATCACCCATTGGCTGAGGACGCCAAAAACCATGATGGTTTACTACTGTAATACCATTCCTAAGCTGCACAACCTGTACGTTCAAATTGTTATGCGCAATTCTTCCCCTCTTAGTTGCAATCTGGAAGAATCTTCCATTCACGAATTCACTATGTGTAGATTTAAAAGGAACTTTAGATAAAATTAAATTGCCAACCTTAAAACGTCCATGTCCAATTCGATTCCCCCAGTTTGGCGAATAAAAAGCGTACGGCATTCTGCAAGCTTCCAAAATCTTATCTAAATCCATAAACATCCCCCAAAGATAATAGCGATTTTTACACGATACAACTTCCTGCATGCAGATCACGTCATAATCCGCATTGGCCAAAAACCTCTGAAGCTGCCCCTCGACCTTTCCAAGCCAAATGTTTTGTTGTAAAACTCTCATGGTTTAATTATAACACCGTAAAATGATATAATTAATCCAATGAAAATCATTCGTTACAAACACAATTTAGATTTCACCTATGCATTAGGAGCCACATTAGTTTTTGAGCTACTAAAGACTAGGCCAGAGGCGGTTCGACGTATCTTTTTGAAGCCCTCCCTCAAAAAAGATTCACCAGAAATCAAAGATTTGCTTAACCTCATTTCAGAGCACAAAATTGAAGTTTTTGAATCAGATAAACCGTTTAACATTCTTTCCCCAAAAGACAATTGCTTCGTAATTGCTGAATTCTCCAAAACCACCTCAAAGCTCGCCCCAACTAAGTCAAACCTCGTCCTTGTAAATCCTTCCGACGCTGGCAATATTGGTACGATTGTACGCACTGCCGTAGGACTAGGCTACCAAAATATTGCCGTTATAAGCCCCGCAGTGGACGTATACGACCCGAAAGCCATCCGAGCCACTATGGGTGCCATCTTTCACGCAAACGTGCAGTATTTCGCGAATATTAACGAATTTCTAAAGCTTTTCCCTACCCACTCGCGTTATTCATTCATGCTAAAAGGTGCTCACAATTTTGATAAGACCGAAATTAAAGCTCCATTCTCTCTAATCTTTGGTAACGAAGCTAGCGGCCTTCCAGATGAATACGCTGAGCTTGCCATCAGTGTTAAAATCCCTCAATCATCAGAAATCGATAGTTTCAGTCTCCCGATTGCCGCCAGTATTGCTATGTATGAATGCAAAGATATTAAATAAATCCTCAACCACAAAAAAAGACCTCACTTGGAGGTCTTTTTTAAGATCTGTTAAACTAACCCATTAAAGGTGGAACGGATGGTCCAGCGGTTGGAGTTTCATTCATTGGTGGAACAGATGGTCCTTGAGGAGCAGTTGGATCAAGTGGAGCAACTGGAGCCTGCGGAGCTACTGGGGCAGCTGGGGCAACAGGTGCCACTGGAGCTACTGGAGCAGCTGGGGCTACAGGCGCAACAGGAGCAGATGCTACTGGAGCAACTGGTTCAACTGGGGCAACTGGAGCTGGGCCCATTGGTTGAACTGGAGGAACTGGGCCACCCATTGGAGCAGGACCCATAGGTGCTGGACCCATAGGACCCATTGGACCCATTGGTTGACCACCCATCGGAGCTGGACCCATTGGCATAGGACCCATTTGCATATCATCTTCAGCTTCAGCATCGACTGGCATATCCTTACCAAAACCAAGCATTGGATACCCAACAACCGGAAGTAAGAACAAAAGAATCTTCATAGATCCATTCTTGCCAAATTTTTCATCAAAACCTTCGGCAATCTTCCAGGCACCAAAGATATTCAAGAAAGGAATAAACATGTACCAAATTGGCACGTCGGTAAGCTGGCACATTACAACGATGTTATAAATTGGCACGAATGCCGCCCATCCTTCTCTACCACACTTAGTAAATATTTTCATCCAGCCAAGACAAACAACGATGCCAACGGCTAGACCAATGATGCTCATCACTATCACTGCTACCATGATGCCTGCAAACATTCCTGCAGGATCGGTGCCAGTAGCTGCCTTAGCGAAGCCCATCGCAAATTCCAAATCAGACATTTTATTCCTTTTGTTAAATAATATTCTTATGCTTATGATATCCTAAAACTCAGATTTTTCAACCCACGTTTTCATGCTACAATTAAATTAATGCAAGTCTCGATCATCGTTCCTGTACACAACGCCAAAAAGTATCTTGCGCGCTGCCTTGATTCCCTTCTTGGACAAACTTTTGTTGCCGATCACATCAATAGCTATGAAATCCTCTTAATTGAGAACAACTCTACCGACGATTCTATTGATGTTATCTTAAAATATCTTGCCAACTACCCAAAAATCATCAAATATTTCAAATGCAATTCTCGCGGTGCCGCCGCTGCTCGCAACTTTGGTGTCACCAAGGCTAAAGGCGAATATATCTGGTTCGTAGATGCCGATGATTATGTTGATATCACCGCCGTCGAAAAGCTTTATAAGACTGCCAAGAAAAACCGCGCCGACCTCACTATGATGGGTGCCAAACGCATCTTCAAGAATGGTCATACCTCTTATCTTTCCGCCATCAATCCCAAAGAAAAGAATTACAAGAACCGCTTCGTTCGCTATGGCTCTGGCCCATGGCAATTCTTAATCCGTTACGATTGGTGGACTAAGAATAATTTTGAATTCAAAAAAGGCATCATCCATGAAGATATGGAGCTCATGTCTTCCCTAATCCTCTATACAGATCGCTTCGCCTCTGTCGACGAACCACTCTACTTCTATCTCGAAAATGATGACTCCGTTCTTCACAAAGCCACCTGGACCGGCGAATATCTCGACATCTTCCCTGCACTCGAAGGAATTTATAATCGCTTCAAAGAAAAAGGTGCCCTCAAAAAGTATCACGACGACCTCGAGTACTTCTTTATCTGGAACCTCCTTCTCGACTCCGCCCATGACTTCAAGAAGTTCAAAGAAGGCCACGTCGGTTTCAAGATGACTCGCGAATTCCTCAAAAAATACTTCCCGAAATGGCGCAAGAATAAGTACTTCAAAGAAAAACCATTCCTCTTTAAGTTACGCCGTCGTTTAAGTTACCACGGAATAGTCCGAAAATAAAAAAAGTTTTCAAGAGAGAATTCTAATCACTGTCTCCGGAAACTTCTAAAAAATAACGAAGCAAGCGCCCCAAGGGGGCGCTTCTTCATTATTTTTTTATGGGTTAGGTTTCCGTCAACAGTGATTTAGAATTCTTGGAAAACTATTTTTTCTTTCTTTCCTCTTCTTCCAATTTCTTAAATGCGACTTTACCAACAAGCGTTTGTGGCAATTTATCACGAAATTCATAGGCTACTGGAAGTGCGTAAATGGCAACGTGTCTTTGTAGAAGTTCGCGAATCTCACGTTCAATCTTCTTACCGGCTTTGTATCCAGGTTTAAGCACGATAAATGCTTTTGGCACTTGGCCCTTATGAGGATGATCTATACCAATCACCGTAGAGGTAAGCACACCTTCATGAGAATTAATAATTGACTCGAGATAGGTAGGATAAATATTATATCCAGACGAAACAATAATCCTCTTAAGACGTTGCGTAAAGTAGATAAAGTGATCATCTTTATCGAGATAACCAATATCACCAGTATGAAGCCAGACCTTGCCATCATCATGCAAGCGCAAAGCTTGTGCCGTCTCAGCATCGTCATTGAGATAACCCATCATTACAAGTGGACCAGAGATACAAATCTCGCCTTCTTCACCATCCTTAGCACGATCATGGGTGCCAATCTTTACAATCTTGAAGTACATATCTGGGAAAGGTGCACCAATAATGCCATCTTTGAAGGAATTCTCAGGTGAAAGACAAGTAGCGCCACAAGCCTCAGTAAGACCGAAACCAACGCGAATCTTCGCCTTGGAGCCATGAGCCTCAAGATAAGCATTCACCTTATCGCGAAGCGTAGAGTTAAGTGCATCACCACCACAAATTACAGCATTTACACACTTAAGATCATCAGCTTTAAGTTTAGTGTTAATAAGTGACTCATAAAGAGTAGGCACGCCAGCAATAAAGCTTGGCTCATTCTTCTTAATGATATCTGCGAACTGTTTGTGCGAGAAGACAGGAATCAAAATCACACCCATACCACGGGAAAGTGGAGTATGCATACATACGCCAAGACCAAAAGCATGGAAATTCGGCAAAATTGCAAGAATTGAAGCACCAGGCACTGCCTGACGAATCACAGTCGTAGCCATCATGCCAAGCGCATTAAAGTTGAGGTTCGAAAGCATGATTCCCTTTGGTGCACCGGTAGTGCCACCAGAGTAAAGAATCGCAGCAAGATCATTTGCGCCACGCTCCTCGTGGAAGTTTCCCTGATAGAAGTAAGAGTTCGCAATAAAATCTTCCCAAAGCACTACGCGGCTATCATTGGTAGGAAGTTTAACCTTCTTAACGTGAAGAAGCTGATACATTCTCTTCTTAAGAAAGCCCAAACCATCAGATGGACGCACCACAATGATGCGCTCAAGGCTAGCAGAATCGCGAAGGCGATACACCTTATCAAACATTGCGTCAAAGACAAGCACGTATTTGGACTCAGCGGCACGTACATAGTACTCAATTTCCTTCTCAGAGGAAAGTGGGTGGACCATATTTGCCACAGCGCCAACCATGTTTACGGCATAAACCATCGTAAGGGCCTCTGGGGTATTTGGCATACAGATAGTAACCCTATCCCCTTCCTTTACGCCATAATTTTTAAGGGCGCGAGCAGCTTTTTCAATTTTCTTTACAAAATTTTTATAGGAAACTTTGTGTCCGTAGTAGGAATAAGCCATGTTATCCGGCCATTTTTCGGCGCTCTGGAGCACCACGTCGACCATCGAACAATCTGGATATTCCAAATTTGCAGGAAGCGCTTCGTCATCATAAAATTTGAGCCAAGGGCGCTCCTCGTATTCTTTTTTCTTCATTAATTCTCCTTAGGAATAATTATATCATACTTAAAAGCTTATGTCCCTCCTCAGGACCATAAGCTTGGCCGAACGGCCTTGAGTGTGTCCTGAGGGGGGATATAAGCTTTTAGAGCATAAAAAAAATACTCCCGAAGGAGTATTTTTTTATGAAGAACTAAGATTACTTAGCGATAGAAAGTGAGATCTTGCGACCTTCTTTATCGATATCAAGCACCTTAAAGTCTTTGCGTTCGTTCAACGTGAAGATCTTCTCTGGATCAACATCAGAACCTTCGCCAAGTTCAGAGACGTGGACGAGAGCTTCTACTGCTGGTGAAATCTGTACGAATGCACCAAATGGAGTGATGCGGGTAACAGTACCCTCAACCTTGGAGCCTTTCTTAAGACCTTCAACTTCGGAGATCCATGGATCTTCAACGAGTTGCTTCATAGAGAGAGACAAGCGTTCTTTGTCGATAGCGATAATCTTAGCTTCGATAGTTTCACCAACCTTAACGTAGTCAGAAGGATTATTGACACGTTCCCAAGAGATTTCGGAAATGTGAATGAGGCCTTCGATACCATCAACGTTTACGAATACACCGAAGTCAACAACACCAGTGACTACACCTTTAACAGTGTCACCAACCTTGAGCTCAGCAAAACGTTCAGCAAGACCATCTTTGATAGCTTCCTTCTCAGAGAAGATAAGCTTGTTTTCCTTCTTAATAGCATCAAGAATGCGAACCTTGATAGATTTGCCAACGAGTGAGTTGAGGCGTTGCAAGATTTCATCCTTATCAGCAGAGCCTACGCGTGGGTAGTGTTCAGCAGAAAGTTGTGAAACTGGCAGGAAGCCACGAATTCCTTCGTATTCAACGAGGAGACCACCACGATTTGCATCGAATGGAGTAACCTCAACGGTTTCAGCATTGTCGAGTTTGGCTTGGATTTCATCCCAACCTTTGTCCTTGACAGCTTTGCGAAGCGAAAGAAGGACGTAACCGTCATCCATTTCAGCTTCGATAACAGAAGCAGAAACCTCATCGCCAACGTTAAGATTGCGAGCGAAAGAAGCCTCGCGGCGTGGTACGAGACCAACACCTTGTGCACCGAGATCAATCAAGATTTCGTGCTTTTTTACAGAGATAACAGTACCTTTTACGGTGTCCCCTGCAATAACTTTTTTGAACGAATCCTCGCTAGATGCTAGGAGTTCATCCATAGTAACTTTTTTGGCAGCATTTGCCATTGATTATATTTCCTTTCTTCTGGACCCATTCAGAAAACCTCTTATCGCAGTTTAGATGCCATAAAAAATCTTCTGAATGAGCCCAAAACTTCCCTAATTTTATCATACTTCCCTTATTATTACCAGTGTTCTATGCACTTTTAAGGGGTTTGTTTTTGCTATTTTTGAGGCAATTTTCCGAGAAATTCCGTGGAAGATATTTACTGTGGAATTTTACTTTTTTTGGAATTTCGAGGTCGTCTCAAAAATAGTAAAAGCAAACCCATTATAAACATACGAAAACAATGTATAATAAGTCTGTATAAAAAATTTGTTCAAAGTTTTTATGGCTAATAAATTCTTTGTTCTAACAGAGGTAAAATGAACGAATCTTTGCTTGAAAAGTTGAAGAAAGACTACCCGGAATTCACGTTCAAAACCGGCGGCAAAAAGTTTTTATTCCGCCCCAAAAAAACAATTGTACTCGGCCCAGACGAGCCTTTAGCCGATCTCTTGCTCATCCATGAGCTCTCCCACGCCGTCCTCCATCACTTTACCTTTAAAACAGATATCGCTCGCATCAAAATGGAGTCCGATGCCTGGGCAAAAACCAGAGAGTTAGCCAAGAAATACAGAGTAAAAATAGACAATGACTTCATCGAAACCGAGCTAGATACCTACCGCGACTGGCTTCACCAGAGATCTAGATGTAAAAAATGCGGCCTAACCCGCTATCAAACCGAAGATGGCGTTTACCATTGCCCTTTCTGCGAATCCCAGTAATTCCCTAACAACAAAATATAGCACCTCTCAACCGGTGCTATATTTCTAAATCCTTAATTGTTTGTATTAAGCAGCTTTCTTGGCTGGGCCACGGCGAGAAATACGTCCACCTTTGGCGCCAGCAATACGAGCGAGTGCTGGGTTAGCGGCAAAACCGCCAGTGTGACCATTTTGGCCACCTTTTTGGCCGATACGAGCATAAAATTCTTTGCCGTATTTAGCCTTGTTAGTAGCGGCAGCTTTCATGCCACC
>JAEEGL012313819.1_pt1 | contig 19464 bp, 13 predicted proteins | sample 9134231 | NCBI WGS metagenome assembly JAEEGL01 (sample SAMN16246548, study PRJNA631951) | gut metagenome | biome: gut microbiome; feature: rumen; material: fiber-attached | host: Bos | place: Iran: Karaj | collected 2018-10
GATGTTGGCGCTGGTCAGCACCGGGAACGGAGGCAGGTGGAACATGTCCTTGAGGTTGTGGGCGAACTGGTCCCAGACAGAAGAGTATCCACAGTCGTCGACAAAGGCCCTGATGTATTCGGGAAGATCGTCGTCACCGCTGAGCATCATCGTGGTGGCTCCGCCCATCGAGACTCCGTGGACTACCATGAAATCATCTTCCCAGATTTCGTGGGCCATGATTGCAAACCTCTTGACATCCAGCCTGTCGAACCATCCCATCTGTACCGCGCGGCCCTCGGAGAGCCCGTGGTAGTGGAGGTCGGGGACCATGACATTGTAGTTGAGGTCATCCCGGTACATCCTCACGAGGTTCAGGAAGCAGATGTGGTTGTCGGTATAGCCGTGGACGACGACAGCTGTCCCTTTCGCGTTGGTGGGGTCTGCAGCTGAGGCGAAGACTCCGTGGAGCTTGTACCCGTTCTCGCCTGTAAGTGAGGTGTCCCTGAAGGTCCCGTTCTGGTGGAGGTTGTCATACCATGCCAATATGCCGGGGTAGCGGGATTCGGTCTTGGCCCTGTCGCCTTCGATGTCGTTTCCATGCTCCTCCGGAAGGAGGGCGAAATTACACATGTACTTGCCTGCGAGGCAGCCATTCAGGGCCGCGACAGAGACAAGGATGGAGAACAATTTCAGTGTATTCCTCATTTTTGTAATCTTAAACCGTTTCAAAATTGGCCACAAAATTAAAGATATTATTCTGATTTTTTTATATTCGCGTAAGAAACTATTCATTAATCACAAATAAAGCTAATCAAATCATGGCAGTAACAGAAGTGACCAAAACCTCCTACGGCCAGAGGGTCGGGAGTTCATTCAGGGGAATTGGCTCCGGTATTCTCCTTTTGATTGTCGGTACAGTTCTTTTATGGTGGAATGAAGGCAGGGCGGTGAAGACGGCCAAGATGCTCAACAGAGCTGAGAAGGTGGCTATCGAGATGCCTGACATAAACGCCGTCAATCCTGAGTTCGACGGAAAGCTGGTCCATGCTTCCGGCATGGTGGCGACAAGCGACGTCCTGATCGACAACCTTTTCGGGATTCAGGAAAAAGCTATCAAGCTCAATCGCAGTGTCGAGTATTATCAGGTCCAGGAGACATCTTCGTCAAAGACCAAGGACAAACTCGGCGGAGGTCAGGAAACCGTGACAACCTATGACTACAAGAACGGGTGGAGCTCTTCCAGGATCAATTCTTCCGAGTTCAAGGATGAGAAATACCGTGGTTCCAACATCGTCCTCTCTGACGTGGAGAACCAGGATTGGATCGCTGAGAATGTCACCTTCGGAGCGTACAGGCTCCCTTCGGAGCTTATCCGGTCCATAAGCGGCGATAAACCCGTGGATCTTTCTCTGAGCGAGGATGTTATCAAGGCGCTTAACAAGACTGCCGCCATGGTGAAGAAGGACACCACTGTCCTGCTCGCGCAGGCCGCTCTTAAAGAGTACAAGTATGTCCATGTTAATGGAAATGTCGTCTACATCGGCGCTGACAGCATGAATCCCCAGATCGGAGATGTCAAGATCACCTTCACCAAGGTTCTTCCCGGCGAGGTCTCCATTTTGGCCAAGGTGGCTGGTGACACCTTCACTAAGCATACCGACAAGAACGGCAAGTCGCTTGAGACTCTCAGCATGGGCGTCAAGGCTATGGATGAGATGTTCTCTTCCGAGCGCTCCACCAACAAGATGTGGACTTGGCTGCTTCGCATCCTCGGCTTCTTCCTTGTCGCGGGTGGACTCAAGGGAATATTCGACATCCTTGTGACAATCCTCAAGGTCATCCCGTTCCTCGCCAATCTTGTTAATCTTGCGGTGAGCCTGGTACTGAATGTCGTGGCTTTCGCCTGGACCCTTATTGTCATCGCCCTCGCCTGGGTCTATTACAGGCCAGTGTTGGGAATATTGCTGCTGGTGATCGCTGTCGGAGCCCTTATCTTCTTCGCTAACAAGGGCAAGGCTCAAGGTCCCCAGGAGCCCCAGGCCCCCCAGACTCCTGACACCCCCGCTCCGGCGGCCGAGTAAGTTTGGCGGGATTATAGTTTGATTATCTCCGGCGAAGTGGTATCTTTGCCGGAGATTCTTTTTTTTTTAGCTCTTTTGAATATGAATAGATGTGCACTGCTGGTTTTCAGCGTGGCGGTCCTGGCCGTAGCGGCCGGATGCCAGAAAAGTGAAACCACCTCCAGGGATGCGGACCTTGCGGGTGTCAATGTTGCAGTAGGTGAAAAAAACGGGGCGTTCAGGAAGCTTTTCGTCCTCAATGAGGGAGGCTTCCAGAAGAATAATTCCACCCTTGATTTCTTCAGGTTCTCTGATGGGAATTATGTCTCCGACGCTTTCGGATCAATGAATCCTGCTATAGTTCAAGGCCTTGGAGATACGGGCAATGACCTGGCTCTCCTGGATAACAAGCTCTGGCTCGTGATGAACGGGTCGGGGTATGTCCACGTGATTGATGCCCGGGACGAGGTCCATGTGGCCTCTATCGCCATCCCTGATCCTCGTTACGTGGCTTTCGACGCCTCCCATGCTTACGTCAGTTCTTATAACGGAGCTATTTATGGAGGGGATGAGAAGAAAGGGAAGGTCTATAGGATAGATCTCAAGACATACAGGATCGACGGTGAGGTTGAAGTGGGGTACCAGCCGGAGGGATTGGCCGTCGCGGGCAATGCCTTATATGTCGCCAACAGCGGCGGCTACAATTATGTCCACGAGAAGTCGGTGAGCATGATCGATCTTTCAACATTCAAGGTCTCGAAGACTATTGAAGTGGCCTCCAATCTCCATTTCTTGGTATATGATGGTTACGGGAAGATCTGGGTGTCGAGCTACGGGGAAAGCTCGTGGAGCCAGGATGACGGTGGAAACTGGGTCCAGAGCATGTCGGAGCCGATGGGACTGTATTCCTTTACAACCCAGGTTGGGAGCGGAAGCTCATTGCCCGAGAAAATTGGTGACGTTCATGTCATGTGCATGACGCGCTCCGCTGATAACATCTATGCGATCGGTAATGCCGCCGAGATGTCCGGAGGTTACGACAACACTCTCTATAAGGTTAATGTCCGGGGTGGTTCTGTCACGGCCACTTCACTTTCCAAGACTGACGCGGCAAAGGTTGGCAATCCTTATGGGATATGTGTGAATCCCGAAAACGGCGACATTTACATCGCCGATGCTGACTACACTGGTCCCGGAAAAGTGTGGTGTTTCACTAAAGACCTGAAACTCAAATGGTCCGCCGTGGCCGGCATGCTTCCGGCTCACATGGTCCTCTATTAGTCCATGTTCCCTTCCTTCCTGGCTGCTTTCCTTTTGTTTATCCAGGCACCGGAGTGTCATCCTGAGCATAGCGAAGGATCCGACACCCTGAAGGCGGCGATGGTGAGTTCCATCTCCGGTAGCATCATCGTCCCGCAGCGGATCACTTCCGGTGAGCTTAAATCCGCCTCCGGCCTGTCCGAGGCGATCCGTCGCTTCGCGGGGGTTCAACTGCGTGACTATGGGGGAGTGGGAGGCCTCAAGACCGTCAATGTCAGGAGCTTGGGAAGTGAGCACACAGGCGTGTTCATCGACGGGATCCAGGTTGATAATGCCCAGAACATGCAGGTGGATCTTGGCCGTTTTTCTCTGGAGGGGCTCGGTTCGGTGAGCCTGTTTTCCGGCCAGAAAGTCTCTCCTTTACAGAGCGCCAAGGAATATTCATCGGCCAGCTCATTGTATCTTGAGAGCGCCGAGCCGGTTTTCGCCGGGGGGAAGAGGAATAACTTCGTTTTTGGGACTGGTGCCGGATCCTTCATGACGATATCTCCGTCAGCGGTGTGGGAGCATCTTTTCCCCGGAGGGTCCAAACTGAAGATCTCTGCGGGGGGAGTCTCCTCCGACGGGCGTTACCGGTTTCATGTCAAGGACTTCCGCCAATATCCGGATGGTTCCCTGGCAGGCTATGACACGACCATGACCCGGTTGAATAGCGACATCACGAGCGCCCGGGTGGAAGCGAGATTGTCCAGCCGAGCGGAGGGCATCTCGTCTTGGAATATTCACGCTTATTTCTACGGATCCGGCAGGGGACTGCCCGGACCTGTCTACAAAAGGGCTGGTGAATTTCCTTTGAGCCAGGATCGCCAAAGGGACAGGGACGCGTTCCTGCAAGGAAAGTATTATCGTGCCCTTGGAGATGTTTGGTCTGTGGCCGGAAGGGCCAAGTTTTCTTTCAGCCATCTGGAATACACGGACTTCCCGGAAAATCTCCCACGGTCCTTGAGCGGCCCTTCGACTCCGCTCAGGGGCCGGCCGGCCCGATTTAATTACCGGAATCATGCGGCCTACTTGTCCGCTTCCGCCTCGGCAAGGATTTCCCCTACAATCAGGATCAACATCGCTCAGGACATTCAATACGATTACCTCGACTCTGACCTGAGGAGTTTCGCATATCCTGGAAGATTATCCTCCTGGTCGTGCGCCTCGGCCTTGCTTCACCGCGGCTCTTTCGACGCTTCCGCGACCCTACTCTATCTGAATGTCATGGACTCTTTCCTTTCCGGCTCCAGCCGGTCGTCAGCAAGGAGGGATGTCCTCATGCCTTCCATTGTCTTCAAATGGAAAGCGTCGGAGAACGTGAGTTTTAACGGCTTCGCGAAGCGTTCTTTCAGGATGCCGACTTTCAATGACTTGTATTACACCACGGTCGGGACGAAGACCCTTGACCCTGAAGATGCCCTCCAGTTAGATCTTGGAGTATTATGGGATGTCTGGTCGTCCAAGACCGGGCACTTCTCCATTAAGGCAGACGCATACCGGAACCTTCTGAAGAATAAGATAATAGCAGTCCCGACCTCAAATCAGTTCCGTTGGTCAATGTACAATCTCGGAAAGGTGTCGGTCATGGGAAGCGAGATCGCGGCGGACTGTTCGACAAAGATTTCCTCGCTCACGGAGATCGGAATGACGGCACGTTACACTTTCCAGTATTCACGGGACAAGTCTGATCCCGAGGCTCTCACCTGGAACGGCCAGATCCCTTATATTCCCGTTCACAGTGGGTCATTGAACCTGTTCGGGGCCGCTGGCGGGTGGCGACTGGACGTCACGGCTTTCATGACCGGCGAGCGTTACACGACCTCGGCCAACCTACCCGCTTACCGGCTCGCACCTTGGACGACCCTTGATGCAGCCCTTTCGAAAGGGTTGCAAATCAGCGGCTACGACCTGACGTTAAAACTCCATCTCAACAATCTCCTTGACCAGCAATATGAGATTGTTGACAACTATCCGATGCCCGGTTTCAATTTCCGTTTAGACATCTCGCTCTCCTTCTAGCATTACGACGGCAATGGCTCCATCAAGGAGCCACTGCCACCCTCGGCACGTTAAGAGGGGGGACCGTGTAGCGGAGCGGAACGGTGGGGTCGAGCGTAGCGAGACGGCGGGAGATGGAGCCATTGCCGTCGTGTATCAGTACGATATTAAATGATTTTCGTATATTTGTACGATATGGATATCATTCAGATAATCGAGATTGTCGCCCTTGTGATGGGCATTCCCTACATGATTCTGGAAGTTCTCCAGAAGAACACCATGTGGTACTTCGGCCTCTTCACAAGCACCGCCTGCGCCATCCAGTTCTTCCTCGAGAGCAACTGGGCCAATATGGGACTTAATATTTATTACGTCGGAATGGCTTTCTGGGGACTTTACCAATGGAGGAAGGACAGCTCTGAAGTTGAGGCTGATGTCCACCTCAGAAAGCTTTCTCCAAAGATGGCGATGCTCAGCGCCGCCATATTCATATTCGGGACTGGTCTTCTGGTCTGGCTTCTGACTGTCCTTAATGACAGCAATCCATGGCTGGACGCGCTCTCCACCTGCCTGTGTGTAATCGGCATGCTTTGGCTGGCAAAATCCATCCCTTATCACTGGATTCTATGGGTCATCGGAGACACCATTCTCGTCGTGATGTGCTTCATGGCCGGCAAGTATTGGATGACGGCCCTGTATGTGGCATACGTGATTGCCTCGTCATACGGGTTCTTCCATTGGAGGAAGAGAGGAGAATATGTTAATTGATATTTCTAAATATTAAATAACCAATCTATTATGAAGTCTTTAAGGAATGTTGTCGTTTCAGCTATCATGGCTTTCGCCTGCGCTTTGCCGGCGGCTGCCCAGCTGCCTTACATGGACAAGAACCTAAGCCCTGAGCAGAGGGCGGAAGATCTCGTTGGGAGATTGACCCTAAAGGAAAAAGCCTCCTTGATGGATTTTAACTCCCAGGCTATTCCCCGTCTCGGTATTTCGGCTTATAACTGGTGGAACGAGGCCCTGCATGGAGTCGCCCGCAACGGCTACGCCACCATGTACCCGATGCCTATCGGTATGGCCGCCTCTTTTGATCCCCAACTGATTGAGGAGGTTTTCACCTCAGTAAGTGACGAGGCCAGGGTCAAGTACCGTCTGGCCCGCACGGTCGAGACTCGTGAGAGCCTCCAGTATGCTGGCCTTACTTTCTGGACCCCGAACATCAACATATTCAGGGATCCCCGTTGGGGCAGGGGAATGGAGACATACGGTGAGGATCCGTACCTGACCGGCGTGCTCGGCTCCGCTGTTGTCAGGGGACTTCAGGGAGACACCTCCGACGGACATCTCAAGGCCCAGGCCTGCGCGAAGCATTTCGCCGTCCACTCAGGCCCGGAGTCCTCGCGCCATACCTTTGACGCCAATGTCTCCGAGAGGGATCTTTGGGAGACCTATCTGGCCGCCTTCAAGGACCTTGTCACAAAGGCGCAGGTGCAGGAAGTGATGTTCGCCTACAACCGTTTCGAGGGCTATCCTTGCGGTGCCTCAAAGAGGCTCCTGCAGGACATCCTGAGAAATGAGTGGGGTTACAAAGGCTTGATAGTCAGCGACTGCTGGGCTGTGTCCGACTTTGTTGGGGAGAAGTACCACAACTGGGTCAAGACTCCTGTCGAGGCCATCGCGGCATCGACTCTTGCCGGTATGGATGTGGAGTGCGGTAATTTGACCAACCTTCTTCCTGAGGCTGTGGAGAAAGGCCTCCTGAAAGAATCCGACCTTGACGAGCATGTCAAGAGGCTTCTGGCTGTACGTTTCGCCCTTGGCGAGATGGATTTCGAGTCTCCGTGGGACAGTATTCCCGAGTCTGTCCTCCTTTCCAAGGAGCATAAGGCCCAGTCCCTGGACATCGCCCGCAAGAGCATGGTGCTTTTGAAGAATGACGGCATACTCCCTCTTGCCAAGGACGCGAAGGTGGCCCTCATCGGCCCCAATGCCGCCGACTCTGTCATGATGTGGGGTAACTACGAAGGTACTCCTGTCCGCACAGTGACCCTTTACGACGCGATGAAGGAAAGAGTTCCTGATCTGAAATATGTCAAAGGCTGTCCTCACGCCGCTGAGCTTGAGGAGACTCCGACCGACATCGACGCTGTCGTGGCTTCCCTCGAAGGCTATGAGACAGTTATCTTCGCCGGAGGCATCACCCCTCGTCTCGAGGGTGAGCAGATGGATGATGTGAATATTCCCGGATTCCTTGGTGGAGACCGTACTTCGATCGAGCTTCCCGCTATTCAGAAAAAACTCGTCGCCGCCCTTGTCGCTGCCGGTAAGAAGGTGATATTCGTGAACTTCTCCGGAAGCACCATCGCCTTTAAGGATGAGGACAAGCTTTGCTCGGCAATCCTCCAGGCCTGGTATCCCGGTCAGGAAGGAGGTTATGCGGTCGCCGATGTTCTCTATGGCGATTTCAATCCTTCCGGAAAGCTTCCTTTGACTTTTTATGCCGATGATTCCCAGGTCAAGGACTTCAATGACTATGACATGGAGGGCAGGACATACCGCTATTTCCGCGGGACTCCTCTCTATCCTTTCGGATATGGCCTTAGCTACACCAAATTCAAGTACGGACGTCCGAAGTTCAAGACTCTGGATGATGGCACAAAGGCTGTTGTCGTCAAGGTGAAGAACAGGGGCCGCAGGGATGGTGACGAGATCGTCCAGCTTTACATCAGCAGGCCTGATGACGCTGAGGGCCCTGTCAAGGCTCTCCGCGGCATGAAGAGGGTATCTCTTAAGGCCCGCAAGGCTGCCAAGGTCGTGATTCCGATCGAGGAAGACACCTTCAACTGGTGGGACGCTGAGGCCGGCAGGGTTGTTCCCCGTTCCGGTGAGTATGTGCTCCATGTCGGAGGCTCCTCAGCTGACTCCGCCCAGAAGACCATCAAGGTTACGATCTAACTTCCTGAAGATACCATAATTCCTAGGAGACACTCCGCTACTGATAATCAATTATTTAGGTTAACTCCCATGGTCGTTTTCGGCCATGGGAGTTAACTTATCTCGCTGACTATCAGCGGACAAGTGTCTCCATATTAAAGAAATGATTTTCTGTTTCTTCGCGCTGTTTTTCTGTTTCTTGTCCATTTTTCCGTTGTGACTCCGTACCTTGACCGATACCAAATAACGAAAGCTTTGTTTGGTTTTTGTTTACTAATTAGTTAACTTTGTTGTGCATGGCGAAGAGTTTCGTAAGGCAGGTGGTTGTGTTTGAAGACCACTTCAAGAAGTTTAGGAGGACATTGGAACGAGGTGCTTTAATGGATTTCAAAAGAAATCCCAAAAAACACCAGCCGAACAACTTGATAAGGCGGAGGCCTTGATGAGTAAGTATTTCGATTTGAAAAAACAATTAAGAAAATGAATACTACGGATAAACGGGAGATGTCTTTGACTCATCTGGAAGACCTTATTACTGAGGATTTTGGGCCAGTTGGATCAGTAGAACGGGACTTGTTTGACATCGAGTGTGATGCTTTTATAATTGGAGAACGACTTAAAGACGAACGTTTGAAAGCTGGTCTTACCCAAGAACAGTTGGCCTCAAAGATCGGTACAAAAAAGAGTTTCATCTCACGAGTGGAAAGAGGTCATACAGACATACAACTCTCCACTCTTGTCAAACTCTTCAATGGTTTAGGACGGCGGGTAAATGTTAGGGTTTTCTAAGAATACGATATGACGACAGAGCGCCTTATAGCCCGGAAACTCAAGGAGAAGGGTTTCTCTGATGAGGAAGTCGCTTCGATCCTGGATTGAACCGTGATGCGGAACTAGTTATTCATTAAGTATTTAGATAAGAGCCATCCTTACGCTCATAAAGGATGGCTTTCTTGTATATTACTCATTATGAGTTTCTTCCACTTCACACCACATTTGGCGTGATCCGCAGGCGTGTTATCAATATATTTTTAAAAAAATCAAAACCTTTTAAGGGTTTTGTGAATATTATTGTCTAATAGTCGGACGAAAATGGTTGCTTGATGGTTTGGTGAAATGGTGATGGTTGACTTTGACAAGTTCAAGGAAGCATGGTTCAGGGGAGTGTATGACAAACACTTCCCCGAACTGTACTTCTATTTGCGTACTTTCACCACTGACGAGGAGTTGATCCATGACATCATACAAGATGCCTTTGTTAGTATCCTGGAGAAAGACCGGCTTGAGTCCATCTCCAACATCAGGGCATATCTTTACTCTTGCGTGCGCAATTCCCTTTATAATAAGATCAAGTCCGACAAGGTCAAGGAACATCTGAAGATGGAGATCAGACTCGAATCGGAAAACACCCAGGAAGAAACCGCCATTAACAGAGAACGGCTGATTTCCCTTATGGAAGAAGCTGTGAATAAACTACCTCCTAATTGCCAGGCCATATTCAGGATGGCCAAGACAGAGGGCCTCTCTTACAAACAAATAGCCGAGAGGATGTCGCTGTCTGTCAAGACGGTGGAAACACAGATGGGCATCGCCTTCAGGAAGATACGAGAATATGTGGCTGCGGCCACCTTTGAGACCACGAAATGAACGAAGAAAGAATATATGAGATTATCGCCGCCTACCTTGCTGGGGAGACTGACAAGGATCAGAACGAGCGGCTTCAGGAATGGATTGGTCTGTCTGAAAATAACAGACGGATCTTCAATGATCTTCACACCATGTGGATTTACGGTGCTGTGGACAGAAAGCAGATGGAAGATAGTAAGGTAGTTGTACTCAAGCGAGTGATTGCGAGAGTCAGGAGGAGGCGTGCCCTAAAACCCGTGGCTGCGGTAGTTACACTTACGATAACGGCATACTTGGGATTTGCGGCAGCAACATTATTCACCCGTCCGGGACGGACAGCCAAGGCCGAGATATCACAAGTGGTTGCAGAGCCTGAAGGAAATATTACCATATCGACTCTACCAGGTCAGAAAGCTGAAGCGAGTCTTTCCGATGGGTCAAAAGTTTGGTTGAATTCAGGAACCACGATATCATACCCGGCATCCTACGGGATAGAGGAGCGGACCGCTACCCTTGTGGAAGGTGAGATATTCCTGGAAGTTGCGAAGAATGAGAACGTGCCATTTGTCTTGAATACGTCCAAGGGCATCATCAAGGTCCACGGAACCAGTTTCAATGTAAGAGATTACACGTCAGACCCATCTATGACAATCAGTCTGAAAGAAGGATCCATAGAATATATCGCATCTGATAACAAATCCAATTTGATGATGCTTCCTGGCCAAAAAGTAGTGCTTGATAAAGATCCCCAACAGACAATTTCTCAAGATAATTCAGAGATAACCACAGCGGCGATGGTCCTTCAGAAGTGTGACGCTGATCTCGAGTCATTATGGCGTTTTGGTGAGCTAAAGATAGAAAGGAAAAGCTTCATGGATTTGATGGCGGAGATGGAAAGATGGTACGGTGTGGAAATCGATGTCTCCGGAAACATTCCCAAAGAAAGTTACTACTGGATGACCATCAAGACTGAGTCGCTTCGGGAGATGCTTGCATTGCTGACAAAAATCACTCCTTTGACCTACAAGATTGATGGACAAAGTGTATTGATAAGAATCAAATAACCAATTATTACCAACCACATAAAGAAACAGTTTATGAGTAAAAAAATTAAAACCTTGATTTGCCTTTTGCTGCTGACAATAAGCGCCTTATCGGCGTTTGCGCAGCAAAGCAAGAGGCTGACGGTCCAGATCCAGAACGGGACAATTCTGGATTGCATCAAATCGATCGAGGGACAGACAGACTATTCCTTCCTATTCAGTAACTCAATCGGAGTTGAAAAAAAGGTTTCGGTCAACTGCGTTAACCAGTCTCTCGATCAAGTACTATCTGCCGTATTCGCCCAGAACGGCATCTCCTACGACATCTCTGGTAACCAGATAACGCTGCGCAAATCGGAGATAGGAAGTGACCAGTCAAATGGTCGCAGAACAATCACGGGTAAAGTGACCGACCAAAAAGGGAATGCGGTGGTCGGAGCGGGAATAATCCAATCTGGAACTACTAACGGAACCGTCACAGGAGACGACGGATCTTGGGCATTAAACATCCCGAGTAATGGCATTGTGTCACTCGACATTTCTTCATTAGGATATACGAGTCGCATAATTGAAGTCCACCCTGATCAGAAGACTATTAATGTGACCCTAGATGAAGATGCGTTCAACCTGGATGAACTGGTTATCGTGGGATACGGTACAACGAAGAAAAGTGACCTTATCGCATCGGTCTCTACTGTCAAAACGACTGAAATAACCAATATCCCTGTTGTGAATCTTTCCCAAGGGCTTGCCGGGCGTTCTCCGGGACTTCTAGTCATCACTTCAGGAGGAGGTATTAATAAAACCCCTACTATAAGTATCAGAGGCGGAGGATCTCCATTGTATGTGATAGATGGGATGATAAGGACCGCGGAGGACTTCAACGCCATCGCCCCTGAAGATATTGAGTCCTTTTCTATCCTTAAAGATGCGTCAGCGACCGCCATGTATGGTTCCAGGGCGAGTAATGGTATCATACAGGTCACCACAAAAAGTGGCAAGAATGGCGCTACAGGAGTAAAGGCCGAGTATGACTATAACTATAGTCTTGCCCAACCTGCTAACTGGCCATGGATGTTGGGTGTCTATGATAGGGCATATTGGTCGAATGTGGCAAAGGCGAATGATGGACTAGAGCCTGCCTTTGATGACAATGCCATGCAAAAGTTCAAGGATGGATCTGATCCCTATTCTTTTGGAGACTGGAATATAAGGAAGGATATGATTCGCTCGTGGGCGCCGCAGCAAAAGCATAGCGCCAGGGTATTTGGAGGGAACTCCACCACACGGTACTATTCTTCATTGGGACAGACTAATCAGCAGTCACTTCTGAATACAGGTACCAATTGGATGAAGAAAACGACATTCCGACTCGCTGGAACAACAGATTTAAAGCCAATTGGTCTTCAGTTGACTACAGAACTGGACGGGTACAGGACAATCATCCATAATCCCCTTGATGCTCAAGGCTTGGGAACAGATGCCTCGATATTCTCTTCTATAAACAATTGGACGCCCAATGTCCCCTACAAGAATCTATATGGGAAACCCTTAAGTGGAGGTCTGAATCCGTATGCGACCATTCAGCCGGAAGCGGGTTACCAACATAATGTTAACAATGTCCTTAATGCTCAGGCGGAAGCTATTTGGTCATGCCTCTGGGTTGATGGATTGAAAGTACGCGTTGCAGGAAATTATCGCTACTATGGTAGAACTCGGAAGAATTGGGAAAAAGACCCTCCTCGTTATGCTTGGGATTCAGAAACACAGGAGGCCTCTAACAAGCCCAAGTTGTATTACGGAGTTTCGACAGGTTATGGCTGGACCACACAAGCTTTCATTGAATATGGTCATGTTTTCGGAAAGCATTCGGTGTTTGCGCAATTCGGAAATGAAAGATATTACGAAAAAGGAGAGAACACCTGGACCAAGCGAGAGAACTATTTGTTCCCCATTGATCAAATGGATATCGGTGATGCCAATTCTGTCTCAAATGGAGGAACAGAGAGCGAACTCGGACGCGCCGCATGGATAGGACAGTTGAAATATAATTATGACGGCAAGTATTTCCTTGAAGGAAACGCTCGCTATGATGGGTCGGATTATTTTGCCCCTGGCAAAAGATGGGGATTATTTTTCAGCGGAGCGGCAGGTTGGATCGTGACGAAAGAACCTTTCATGAAATCCTTAGTGGACAGACATGTCCTCGACCACTTGAAATTCCGCGCGTCGTATGGAGAAACGGGTCTTGATTCCAGTGCAGGAAGATTCGCTTACCTGACATCTTATAATCTCAATAATGAATCTCTGGTTGTCAATGGCGGTTATGTCGGCGGTTTCTCCGAGGGAAGTCTTCCTTCACCAGATTTGACATGGTATACTACGAGGCAGCTGGATTTGGGAGTTGATTTCGCATCACTTAACAATCGCCTTTACGGCTCGTTCGATTATTTTTATAATTCCACCTTCGGCTACCTTGTTACTCCGACAGGAGAAAGCTATCTGAACACAGCTATTGGAATAGCGCTGCCAAAAATTAAGTCCGACAGCGAGTTCCGCAGGGCTGGTGTGGAAATTCAACTCGGATGGCGTGATAACATCGGGGATTTCAGCTATGATATTTCCGGTACGTTCACTAGGTTCGACCAGTTGTGGGCATATAACCAATCAGAATCAGAGACCTCTTTCATGAATCCATACTTAAGGACTCAGCAGCAAAGAGGTTACTACGGAACAATGTATCACTCTCTCGGTTACTACACCAATGCTGAAGATGTATTCTCTTCCGTAGCCAATTTGAATGCGATTAATTCAGGATATCTGACGGCAGGTGACCTGAAGTATGATGATGTCAATGGAGATGGCCAAATAACGAGCGCCGACTATAGGAGGTTGGGTAAGAACTCATTCCCGAGGGGACAGTTCGGGTTGAACATTAATCTGGGATTTAAGGGATTCTACCTAAGCGCTCTCTTCCAAGGTTCTACATCATTCAATATGTATATGCCGGGGGCCATGGCCATGCAAACTGGAAACAGCATGCTATTCCCAGTCCTCTTCGCTTACCAGACAGACACTTGGACTCCGGATAACAGAGGCTCACAGTACCCCCGATTGATGTCAAATACGAATTTGAATGTCAATAACAATTACCTGACAAGTGATTTCTGGTTAGTGGATGGCGCATATGTCCGTCTGAAAGATTTCCAGTTCGGCTATGATTTCAAGACCTTGGCATTAAGGAAAATAAAGTGGTTGTCGAAGGCCAAAGTCGGAGTCTCTGGGATGAACCTTTTCACTTTGTCAAAAGCTTCCAAGTACGGACTTGATCCGGAAAATGGGTCAACAAACAACTATGCTTATCCTGTCGAAAGGATATTGGCTTTGACAGTTAATATTGGTTTTTAATGATTTCGTATTATGAATAAGATAGCGTTTTTCTTTATGGTCTGCCCAGCCATATTGTTATTATCATCATGTAAAAACACTCTTGACACTTATCCTACTTCTTCTTTCGATGAAGAGACAGTTTGGAGTACTAAAGAAACAATAAATACTTTTATCATAGCAACTTATCGAGATGTCCTCCATGGCAGCGGAATGTATGCCAACAGTGGAGTAAACATCAACTGGGAATGCAGAACCCCTAATTCTGTGCAATGCGACCAGGTGACAGTTGGAATTGATAATTTCACGACTGAGTTAGGCATATCGGCCTCATCTGATTTCGGACCTAACCGTTTTAGCATCCTCAGGAGATGCAATCTTATCATTGAAAAAGTGAATGAGTCAGACTTGTTTACTGAATCTGAAAAAAAGGTTTTGTCAGCTCCGGGATATCTTCTGAGGGGAATGATTTTCTTCGACCAGACCAGGAAAATGGGACGGTTTGTGCCTGTGTGCGAAGTGTTTGACTCCTCAGATTCTTTGTCATGTCGTATCCCCATGACAACCTCTGTCGAGGATAGTTACAAGTATGTGATCAGTGACCTTGAAACAGCCGCCGGGAATCTCCCTGCCACAGAATCCACGGGATTACCCACAAAATGGGCCGCGAAAGTGATCTTAAGCAGAGCGTGCCTGCAAGCATACGCATATACTAACGATTCTCAATACCTTGACAAGGCATACAATGCCGCAAAGGATGTAGTTGAGAATAGCGGAATATCTCTCTCATCTTCTACTGGAATGTTCGATGGAACGGACAGCTACAACAAAGAGATCCTCTGGGGGTATTATTTTCTTGCGAAGGATTTGAAGATGAGTGGGTTGGAAGAGATTCTGCGTACAATTCCCCTTTCAAGGGACACCGACCAGAAAGCATGTAATAGCGAGCATATTCACGTGATGCGAAATGGCTTGACCTTCGGAGGATGGTGCAGGTACTTCCCGACTCAAGACTTGATTGACCAGTACCTTGTCGTTGATGAGGCAACCGGAGAAGCCTTGCCATGGTATGAGACGACACAATATAAATCTAATGTCGAACACCTTGATCCCCTCAGTGTCACAACCCCTGGCCAGATAGACCAGCTCACAAAAACAAACGGGGATGTGAGAAGGATGCCTTCTCCACAAGATTTGACGGGATTTAACAACGCTTATCCCACATTGGTCAGGTTCGACCGTCTTAAAGAAGGATCGACAAGAAACATCAGTGAATTAATGTACAGCGGTCGCGATAAGAGATTCTACACAAACATCAGTTATGATGGGTGCATGTGGTTAGGGGAATACTGTGATATCAATTGGGGAGGAAATCTCTTCCAAGGGGTCCGAGATAGGGAAGATGGTGGTTGGTACACTACCGCCACTGGTTATTATTGGAGGAAAAATAATCAGACCGGGACTGTCCCTAGGGCTCATACTTCTGTCGATACAGACTATTCCTATCATCTGGCACGTCTTGGAGAAGCATATATGAATTTGGCGGAAGCTGCTCTACTTAAGGGCCTTACTGCTGAGGCGCTTAAAGCCATTAATGCGACAAGAACTGTGCATGGTGGGCTGCCCGAATCTAAAGCCACTACTCAGGAAGAAATATGGGAGGATTACATAAGGGAGCGTCGTTGTGAAATGTGCAATGAACAAGGTGACAATTACTGGAGCTACCTCAGATGGGGTAAGTATGGCGGATTTGCCAATCACGGACGGCAACCCGGGGATATTATATACGACCTTGACCGTCCTGTCTACAAAATAGAGATAAACCATGACCGTTCAGTTATCCTCGTTGGCCAAGTAACTTTGATGGGAGCTTCCCAGAGATCTTTCTCAACTCGGAGGTATCTCCTGCCTATCCAGCAAGCGTTCCTTGACATGAGAGAGGCTTACGGGCTTGACCACCAACAGACGCAGGGATGGTAAAATCATAAAAATCGACTATCATGAAAAAGTTCATAAAAGTATTAATTATCGTTGCCGCGGCATCATTCCTTTCATCATGCCTGGATTATAACCTTAAAACATTGGATACTTACGATGGTAGTGAGATTGTTGGGGTGCAGGGAGTATACTATCGCTACTATCTAAAAACAATCATCCCTGTCAGTGGAGAGCGACAAGTTAAACAAAACGGATTGACTGTTTCCAATCAAAATAAGGATAGTCAGAAAGCGGAATACACATTCGATGTGAGTGTCCCGTCAAATTTCCCTTCAGATGAAAAGGCGAATGTGACCGCGAATAATCTAGTGGTTGTCCTCAACATATCAAGTGCGGCCATAATAGAACCGCAGGATGGATCTCCCAAACTGGGAACTCCCGGTGACTGGAGTAAACCAAATAGGTACCTGATTAAGGCTGCGGATGGTTCCTCAACAATCTGGACTGTAAAGCTAAATCTTATTAAATAATGCTATTTCTCCAGATGTTTTGACATAAATAATCCGGTGATTTTTAACATCACTGGATTATTTATTGTATTAATGTGGTTTCTACAATTCTGAATATGAAACGTTTAGTTTGTTTTGTGACAGCCTTTATTATCGCATCGGGCTTGATCTCCGCTCAGTCCATTTTCCTCGAGGCTGAGGGGTTCTCCGACAACGGAGGCTGGACGAATGACAACCAGAGCATGATGCAGATGGGGTCTCCCTATCTTATCGCCCACGGTCTTGGAAGGCCGGTGGCCGACGCCCAGGCGGTATTCAACGCTCCAAAGGAAGGCGCCTATCGTCTTTGGGTGCGCACCCGAGACTGGACCAGGACTTGGGGCAGAACTGAGAGTCCGGGACGTTTTCAGGTGATTATAAACGGCAAGCCCTCAGAGTCTGTGTTTGGCACAGAATCAGAGCAATGGGCTTGGCAGGACGGTGGCACAGTCACCTTGGCAAAGGGCGGGAATAAGATCGCCCTCCATGACTTGACAGGATTTGAGGGGCGCTGCGACGCTATCTATCTGACCCGGGACCTGGATGCTGAAGCTCCAGAGCCAACTGCTGATTTCAGACGTAAGGCGTTGGGAATCAGGAAACCGCGGAAGGCAGGAAAATATGACTTCGTTGTCGTAGGAGGAGGCATCGCTGGTATCTGCGCTGCCATCACGGCAGCCAGGTTAGGCTGCAAGGTCGCACTGGTTCATAACCGCCCCGTGTTGGGAGGAAACAATTCCTCCGAGATCAGGGTAGGCTTGTCCGGACTTATCTACAAGGAACCATACCCTAATCTAGGACGATTGATGGATGAGGTTGGCGGCATCGGCCACTGGACTAACTATGAGGCGAGGCAAAACCCGGATTCTCCAAGGAGCAAGCACATATTGGATGTGTTAAAAAAGCATCCGGAAAAGATGACCCACAACGCTGGACCGGCCTCCAACTACGAAGATGACAAGAAACTTCAAGCTATTCTGAATGAGCCGAATATCACCCTCTTTATCAGTAAGCAGGCCATCTCCGCCAAAACCAAGGACGGAAATATCCGCTCTATTATCGCCAAGGATATATTCACGAGCGAGGAGATAGTCATCAAGGGAAGTCTATTCGCCGACTGTACCGGCGACGCCAACCTCGGATTCATGGCCGGGGCAGACTATCGGATGGGGCGTGAGAGCAAAGAGGAGACTGGCGAGACGCAGGCTCCGGAGAAGGCCGACATGCTAACTATGGGTACTTCGGTTCAATGGTATGCTTCAGACGTCCATGAGGATAAGTTCCCCGAGTGCCCTTGGGCTATCCACTTCACCGAGTCGACCTGTATCCCCATAGCTCGTGGTGATTGGGACTGGGAGACTGGCCTGGGAAGAGATCAGGTCGAGGAGATCGAGCGTATCAGGGATCATGGCCTCAGGGCAATTTATGGTAACTGGGCATACCTCAAAAACAGTTCCGAGCACAAGGAGGCGTTTAAAAATATGCGCCTTGAGTGGGTAGCAGCTATCGGGGGCAAACGGGAGTCCCGCCGCTTGTTGGGAGACGTGATTCTGAAAGAGCAAGACATCACTGGCAATGTTGAGTACGATGATGCATCCTTCACCGCTACCTGGGGAATGGACTTGCACTACCCAAAGCCGGAACCAGGAATGGAAGGAGAGGAACCATTTCGAGCGGTAGGCAAGACCCTATGGCATAAAGAGTATGCTGTGCCATACAGGTGCCTGTATTCCAGAAATATAGACAACCTGATGATGGCGGGACGGGATATTTCCGTGACCCATGCGGCCCTTGGAACCATCCGCGTGATGCGTACCGGTGGTATGATGGGCGAAGTCATCGGAATGGCAGCCTCGATCTGCAAGGAGCGGGGTACAACTCCAAGAGGTGTGTATCAAAAGTATCTTGACGAGCTTAAGTCCCTCATGACTGCAGGAGTACCCTCAGCCAAATCATTCTGGCAAGGAATGGCGAATTAGTCGAATATCAATATTTTAGATTAAAAGAAGAATAGGATATGAGAAAGATGTGTTTTAAGGCGTTAATCTGCCTTGCGTTTCTGGCCTCTTGTGGGAAGACTATTCCTGCCTCAGTGCCTGCGGAGATCAAGAACGGCATCATAGAACTCAAGGCTCCCTCTCGTACGCCAGGACAGGAGAGCGCTCTAGGCTTGAAGTGCGACCCCATTGATACTGTCCGTATCGCTTTCGTTGGCGTCGGAGGCAGGGGCACCTCGGCGGTCAGCCGTTACACGCAGATCGAGGGAGTCAAAATAATGGCTCTATGCGATCTCAAACAAGAGAGGGTTGACATCTGCAATGACATCCTCAAGAAAGCCGGCCTGCCGGAAGCCGACACTTATGTCGGACCTGAGGCCTACAAAGAGCTTTGCGATCGCGACGACATCGACCTGGTGTACATAGCCACAGACTGGGTGGTCCATGTCCCGATATCTCTCTATGCCCTTGAGCATGGCCATCATGTCGCGTGCGAGGTGCCTATGGCGATGACCATCGACGATTGCTGGAAACTTGTTGACGCCTGCGAGAGGACACGCAAGCATTGCATGATGCTCGAGAACTGCTGCTACGACTTCTTCGAGATGTCCGCCCTGAATATGGCCCAGAAGGGGCTCTTCGGTGA
>JAEEGL015051316.1_pt1 | contig 19464 bp, 14 predicted proteins | sample 9134231 | NCBI WGS metagenome assembly JAEEGL01 (sample SAMN16246548, study PRJNA631951) | gut metagenome | biome: gut microbiome; feature: rumen; material: fiber-attached | host: Bos | place: Iran: Karaj | collected 2018-10
AAATCACCGGCCAGGTAAACATTAGCCGCTCCGGTGTTAACATAATGCACAGTAAAGGTTTTATCCTGAAATTCCTCCGGCTGATGCATTTCACTCTTTGCCCAGCAAAGACCGGTATTTTTGTCGCAAGTTTCATCGCTGTTGCAATCCGCAGCACCGGTGCAGGGGGAAACTTCGCAGGAATTAACGCCATTAGCGCAAATATAAGCGGTGGTGCAGCCTTTGGCATCGGTAATAGCGTCACCCACACACCAGGTACAAGAGGAAATATCAGGGCAATCTTTAGGGCCGATATTTTTTTGGCAATAGCCGGCTACACAAAGCTCGTCCGCTTTACATTTTGTAGTGCAATTACCGCAAAAATCGTGGTCATTTAAAGTATTTACACATTGCGTGCCGCACTGGGTAAAAGGCGCATCACAAGAGGCTACGCAATGGCCGGCGGTACAAAATTCGTCTTTTTCACAGGTATGCCCACACTTGCCGCAATTTTCGCGAGCACTATTTAAATTTACGCATTTGTCGCCACATGGCGTTAGGCCGGAAATACAATTTAATTCTTCATGCTCATTTTTGCAGGCTGAAAGGGCTAAAACAATAGCACTTAAACAAAGCCATTTTTTCATCATTTTTCAACTCCAGATTACTAGAAGCGTTTTCCTAAGGCGGAAAACGACTTCTATATTACTTGTAAAAGATGAAATTGACAACCAAGGTCTGGCCAAAAGTTTAAAAGAGTTGTATTAGAGAATGGCCCTGATGGTCGGGGTATATTTTTACGGTCAAGGAGGACTATTTACTATGGCCATAGAATCTATTGCCGATTTCATTGATCACCATTACCGCCACTATAATTCCGCTTTTTTAAAGGAAGCTGCTCAAGCCTATGTGCGCCACATTGATAATGGCGGCAAAATGTTTTTGGCTATGGCCGGTGCCATGAGTACCGGTGAACTGGGGCTTTCCCTGGCCCGCATGATTCGCGAAGGGCACATCGCTGCCGTTTGCTGCTCGGCCAACAATCTGGAAGAAGATATTTTCAACATGGTTGCCCATGACAAATATAAACGCATTCCCAACTGGCGCAATCTCACTCCAGAAATGGAAAAAGAGCTGGAAAAATCCGGCTATAACCGCGTCACCGATATTTGCATTCCCGAAGACGAAGCCTTCCGTGCCGTGGAAGACAAAATGATCGAACTCTGGAAACGGGCCGATAAAAACGGGCAGCGTTTCTTCCCGCATGAATATTTTTACCAACTGATTGATGAAGGCCTGGTAAAAGATTCTTATCAAATTCCCGAAACCGACAGCTGGGTTATCGAAGCCTGCAAAAAGAAACTGCCCATTTTCATCCCCGCGTGGGAAGATTGCACCATGGGTAATATCTTCTGCAAACACGTTATGGAAGGCGATATTTCCAATTTCCATGTGGTGAAAACCGGTATGGAATACATGGCCGAGCTGGCCGATTGGTATTGCAAAACCACCATGGGCAAAGGCTTAAAAGAGCTGCCTGTTATGGACGGCCACAGCACAACTCATGTCGTGCGCCCCGAAGATCCCGCTTGCAAATGCACTGTGGGCTTCTTCCAAATCGGCGGCGGCACAGCCGGTGACTTCCCCATTTGCGTGGTGCCGATGATTCACCAGGATCTCTGCCGTCCCTGCCCATACTGGGGCTATTTCTGCCAAATCAGCGATTGCACCACCAGCTACGGCTCTTACTCCGGCGCTTTCCCCACCGAGAAAATCACCTGGGGTAAGCTGGATGTGGATACACCCAATTTTATGATTGAATCCGATGCTTCTATCGTGGCACCGCTCATCTTCACTTATGTGTGCGAGCGGGCGAAAAAACACTAAGGTTTTCTATGCAGTTACAGGAACTGGCCAAAGAAGAACACGCGGCACTGGTGCTTAGCCGCGCCATGGACCGGGGGCGGCTGCATCATGATTATCTCATTTGTGCCAGCGATATTGCCGAGGCCGAAAGCCTGGTGCGCGTTTTTTTTGCCGCCTGCAACTGCGAGCCGATGAACGGCCTGGAATGTTGCGGTGAATGTCCCACTTGCGAGGCCATTTTAGACCCGGAGCGCGAATATCCGGAGCTCATGCTCTTTGATGCCACCCAGCAAAAGCTGGGCATTGACGAAGTGCGCACTATCGAGGGGCGTCTTTCTCACTATATAAATCAGGGGCGGGCACGGGGCATTATCATCAGAGGCATGGAGCGTTTAACCACAGAGGCCCAAAACTGCCTCTTAAAAATTGTGGAAGAGCCGCCGGAAGCCACTTATTTTTTCTTTATTACCACTAATATAAACGGTGTTTTGCTCACTATCCGCTCCAGGTGCCAGATTTTGCGCCTGAGCCCTGCTCCGCTCACTGTGGCCCAAATAACGGCCGGTAATACTAATTTGGAGGCAATAAGCGAACTTTTGCTAAAAGCGGCCACTAAGAGCATAGAGGCGGTTATGGAGGCTGCGCAGCAAATTCCCGAGAATCGCTTTGAAGCCTCTATTGTGCTGGATTTATTGGAATTACGGCTAAGAGATATTTTAGCCGGGCGCGCCGGCCTTAGCGGGAGCGATTACATTTGCGACCAGGACTGGCTAAATAATAACGGCCCGATATTTGCTGATATTCCGGCCAAACGCCTCTTTAGCGCTCAAAATATTTTGGCCAAGGGGCGGCGCTACCGCGACAACAATATTAACTGCCGCTTATTAGGTGAAAGCGTTATTCTGAGCCTTATCAACCAAGCGGATTTGTAGAATAATTAAGGAGATTTTCATGGAGGAAGGTGTAAACACCGTCCTTGAAGACAATGATAACACAGCGGAAGATGCCACTGAATTTGCCGGCGATACCGCTATAGGCGAAACCGCGGCAGAAAACTCTGCCACCCAAGATGCCGAGCAAGACGAGAGTGCCCCTGTTAACCGCTGCCAACACTGCATGGTGCGTTTGCGCTTTGCCGGCCGTTGTGCCGAATATTGCGCCGATACTTTAAAAGTAAATAACGGCGATGATGTGGTTATCGACAGCGACAGCGGCCTCACCATGGGCAAGGTGCTCATGCATAAAGACTGCGATGCCTGCCACGATGATTGCCCCTTGCCCAAAATCAGCCGCCTGGCCGAAAAAAATGATCACCAACTTTTTGAAGAGAACCGGGCCAGGGAGCGCGAAGCTTTTATCTTTTGTCAGGAGCGCATAGTTGAGCGCGGCCTGCCCATGAAGCTTTTGGGCGTAGAATTTATGCTAAACGGCACCAAGGCCATTTTTTATTTCTTCTCCGACGGCCGCGTGGACTTTCGCGCTTTGGTAAAAGACCTGGCCCAACGTTTTCGCACCCGCATCGAAATGCGCCAAATCGGTGTACGCGACGGCGCTAAGATTTTGGGAGGCCTGGGTATTTGCGGGCGTGAACTCTGCTGTGCCAGCTGGCTCACCACCTTTGAGCCGGTTTCCATCCGCATGGCCAAAGATCAAAATCTGTCTTTAAATCCGCAAAAGGTCTCCGGTCTTTGCGGGCGCCTCATGTGCTGTTTGGTTTATGAACAGGCCACTTATACCCTTCTGCGTAAGGGGCTGCCCAAAATCGGCAAAAAGGTACTCACACCGGCCGGCGAGGGGCGCGTACGTGAGGTTAATGTTATTCTCCGGCAAGCCAAGGTGGATATTGAAAACGAAACCCATATTTTTACCGTTGATGACGACGGCAATTTTGTGCCTGTAGTTATTACCGGAGAAAATAACAAGGTAAAACCAATAGATAGCCGCTCAAGTCGTCAGGAGATCATGGAATCCCCGCCCATACCGCCAATGCCGATGGATGATGATAGCTCTGTCTCCTCTTCCGGGAAAACGGCGCTGGCCGCCAGGAAAGAGGAGCCCAAAGGCAACCAGCCGCAAAACGAAGCGGAACCGGAAAAAGCCGAACATGCGAAACCGGCCATCCAAGAGGAAGATAATAATCATTCTGAGCCGGAAACAAGGCGAGATAACAGAGAATTTAGAGATAACAGAGGTCCGCGACACGGCCAAAATATAAGGCACCGCGATAATCGCCGCGGCCCTGGAGAAACGGAACGCCCTTCCTATGAAGGCGCCAGACAACACAATAAAAACCGTCATAACCGCCACATGGGCGGGCGGCCGCACGGTCCAAGAAACGGCAGCAACAACCAAAACAGAAGCGGAGAAGAGTGAATGAGCAAAAAAACTTTGGTAACTTCAGCACTTATTTATGCCAATGGCCCGGCCCATCTGGGCCACATGGTGGAATACCTGCAAACTGATATATATGTAAAAGCCCTAAAGCAGCTGGGCGAAGATGTGATTTATGTCTGCGCCGATGATACGCACGGCACACCTATTGAAATAAACGCCGCCAAAGCCGGTATGACGCCGCAGGAATATATCGCCTCCTGGCATCAAAAACACAAAGAGGATTTTGATACTTACGGGGTGGATTTTGACAGCTTTTCCACCACCAACAGCGAAGAGAATCACTTTGTCACCAACGAGATTTATAAAGCTCTCTCAGCTAAAAATGTCTTCCAAACTAAAGAGGTGGACGGTTTTTACTGTGAGCACGACAAGCGCTTTTTGCCCGACCGCTATGTGCGCGGCATTTGCCCCAAATGCGGGGCCGAAGATCAATATGGCGATGTATGCGAAAAGTGCCTCTCCACTTATGAGCCGACGGAGCTTAAAGAGCCCAAATGCGCCATTTGCCATAATACGCCGGTGATAAAAAGCTCCAAGCATCTCTTTTTATCTCTCTCGGAATCAGCTGATTTTCTTCAGGAATACATCAAAGGCGCTCTAGGGGAAGAGCTCAAAAATCATGTGCAAAAATGGATAGATGAAGGGCTTAAATCCTGGTGCATCAGCCGCGACGCGCCCTACTTCGGCTTTGAAATTCCCGATATTCCCGGCAAATACTTTTATGTGTGGTTTGATGCGCCAATCGGTTACATCGGCTCCACGGTTACCTATTGTAAAGAGCACGGTTTAGACCCATTTAAAGAGTATTGGCAAAATGACGAAGCACGCATTGTACATGTAATCGGTAAAGATATTGTCTATTTCCATTCGCTCTTTTGGCCCACAGTGCTAAAAAATGCCGGCTATCACCTGCCGGATACCATTCAGGTACACGGAATGCTCACTGTGGACGGCAAAAAAATGAGCAAGAGCCGTGGCACCTTTATCCCGGCCAGGGATTTTGCCGCAGTGGTGGACCCGGAGTATCTGCGTTATTACTATGCCACCAAACTTAGCGAAGGAGCTGAAGATATTGACCTCGCCTTTGGTGAGTTTCAAAACCGTATTAATGCCGAGTTAGTTAATAAAATTGCTAACTTAGTGCATAGATCTGCTACTCTTATCGAGCGCAACTTCGGCGGCAAATTGGCCGCTTTAAATAAAGACGAGTTTAAAGATATTATAGCCCAGGTTGAAGCTAAGCTAGCGGAAATCAAAGAGCTGTATCCCAAATTCCGCTTTAGCGAAGTAACTAAAAATATTTGTGAAATAGCTGATATCGGCAATGGGCTCATGCAGGACAGAAAGCCCTGGGAGCTGGTGAAGAGCGATCCCGATAAAGCACAGCAAATTCTCACTATGGTAGCCCATATTTGTCAGACTTTTGCCATAGCTCTAAAGCCCATTACTCCCAAATTTGTGGCCCGGGTAGAAGAGATTTTGGGCCAAAAAGAACCTTTAACCTTTAACACGCCGCTCTGGAGCATGAGTGAGCCCATGCGCGCTCCCAAACATCTGGCGCAGCGTTTTGACAAGCAGGTACTGGAGGACCTGGTAACCAGGATGGCTAAGCAAATGGAAGAACAAACAAAAGCGGCCGAAGAGGCGCCGAAAAAGCCTTTTGAACCCATTGAAGCGGAAATTCCCGCTGATACTTTCTTTAAAGTTGACCTCCGGGTCGGCAAAATTTTAACAGCCGAAAACATCAAAAAAAGCAAGAAGTTATTAAAGCTCTCCGTGGATTTGGGTGAGCCGGAGCCGCGGCAGATTCTCTCCGGTATAGCCTTAACCTTTAAGCCGGAAGATCTCATTGGGCGCAAGGTTATCGTGGTGGCCAATTTGGCGCCGCGCCAGATGATGGGGCTTGATTCTTATGGCATGATCATTGCCACAGGCGAGCCGACAGCTATTAAACTCGCTACAGTGGACGGCGAGCCAGGAGATCGCATATCGTGAGAAACAATAATAACAATAAGCAAAGAAATACAGCCGGTAAAAATAGCCGCCGCGAAGCCCTACCGGAAGACAAAAAACGCCCTGCTCTGCCGCGTCATGGTGATGAGCGTAAAGCCCTGCCCGGCGGCCGCCGCAATTCCCAAGCTTTGCCGGGGCGCAAAAGCGGCGCGGCGCTGCCGGAGCACAAAATAGCCCGGGCGCTTCCGGACCATAAAGCCCCCGGGGCACTGCCGGCGCACAAAACACCCAGAGCGCTCCCGCCAAGAGATGAGCCCAAAGCTCTGGAAGCCGCCACGCCAAAGAGCAAAAAAGATCTGGCCGGCGACCAGGAGATTATTTTTGGCATTCATGCCGTTGAGGAGCTTTTAGAGACCAAGCCCAAACAAATCAGAGCTCTCCATGTTATCGCCGGCAGTGTCGGGTATGCCGTGGGCCGCCTCTTGGCCCGGGCCAAGGAGCTCGGCGTCTCCGTGCGTATGGATAGCAAAGAGGCCTTTAAAGCGCTGGCCCCCCAAGGCAACCATCAGGGCATTTTTGCCATTGTGGATTCTATTGAATATCTCTCGCTGGATGAAGTATTAGAGCGCTTCCCGGCTGATAAAAAGCCGCTTTTGGTTATACTTGACGGCATAGAAGACGGCCATAATCTTGGTGCTATCATCAGAAGCGCCCATGCCTTTGGGGCCAGCGCGGTGGTTACCGCCGAGCGCCGCAGTGCCGCTGTCTCGGGCTTCGTGGCCAAGGCGGCCGCCGGTGCTCTCGCACACTGCCCGGTGGCCAGAGTGGGCAACCTGGCTCAGGCCATGGATCGGCTGATTGAAGAAAATTACACCTTGGTGGCCACCACCGTGGAAGGCGGCCGCCTACCGTGGGAAATCCCGTGGGATATCGGGCCGATAGCGCTCGTTATCGGCGGCGAACATGCCGGAGTGCGCCCCATCATAAAAAAGCGTTGCCACCAGCTCATGACTATTCCCATTGCCGAAACACAGGAATCACTCAACGCTTCTGTGGCGGCGGCCATTGCCCTCTATGAAGCAGCTAAGGCCAGAAAATAGTTCTAACTGGTTGACTAAAAAGCGCAAAAATAATAAAATAAAAAGCAGAAAGCTCTCCGCAGTTACAAGGAAAGCTAGGGAGAAAACATGAAAAAAATTGTGTTTGTGACCTCGTTGATGTTGTGTGCTCTAATGGCTGTAAACTGCAACAATGAAGACTCTAAGCCTCAGGACGGTAACACCAAAACCGACAGCGGCAAAGAGCAAAAACCAACCAAACCGAGTGATGGCAACAGCGATGCCAATACCGACAAGCCAAAGCCGCAAAAATGTGACCCAGGCTTCTTTGGTTCTGAGTGCACTAAGTGCCAGGATTGCGGCCCCAATGCCACTTGCAATGACGGCAAAAGCGGCGATGGTTCCTGTATTTGCAAAAACGGCTTCTTTGGTAATACTTGCACAGCCTGCCCCAATTGCGGCGAGCATGGCACCTGCGATGACGGCAACAAAGGTGGTGGCTCCTGTATATGCAAAAGCGGCTATAAAGGCACACTTTGCGACGAAGCCGACGAAGATATTATAAATACCAATTTCAGCAAATGTACCCGCCCGGGCGGCGAATATAATCAAGTTACTGCCGATTTCTGCCAACTCACAGATACTCGTGACAAGCAAAAATACCAGGTTGCCCTTATCGGCGAGCAAATTTGGACAGCCGAAAATATGCGCTACGCCGTCCCGGAACACTTTTCGGCAGGTAACGAATCCGCAAACGACAACACCTATGGCCTCTTATATAATTATAATGTGGCTCAAAATGTTTGCCCTACCGGTTGGCATCTGCCCACAAAGGCCGAGTTTGAAGTTCTTCGCGACTATGTCAAAGCCAACAGAACCAGTAGCTCTCTCTTAATCGCCTTCCTGGCTAAAAGTGCCTTATGGACTAATCATTCTAACGAAGGCAACGATGATTTTGGCTTCAGTATGTTACCGGCCGGTATCAAAAATATTTCCGAAGTTGATGGCAGCAGCTCTTTTGACAACTTAGGCAAAGCTGCCTTCATTTGGACTGCTACCGCCAACCCGGTTGTCGCTAATCCAGATGATGAAGAAGAAGAGGAAGAGGAAGCAGAAAAGGCTTATTTCTTCGGTGCTACCCTCACCAGCCAAATCTCAATCAGCAGTATTAGAGAAGATAGCGCCCTTTCGGTACGTTGTTTGCAGGATATCGACAATTGCGGCGAGCACGGCACTTATAGCCGAGAACTGGCCAGATGCGTATGCTCCGATGATTATGTCGGTGATAAATGTGATACTAAAGTTGTAGTTACTCCCAGCGGCAACAATTTCAGCAAATGTACCATGAAAAACGGCAAATACGACCAGGCAAAAGATAGCGACTGCGTAATCACCGATACCCGCGATAATGAAAAATACCAAGTCGTACTAATCGATAAACAGGTGTGGCTACGTGAAAATATACGCACCAAACAGGGCGTGCAAAGCTCTTACCATTCTGCCAATAATGATAGCAAAAATGATAAAACTTACGGCCTCTTATATATGTGGAGCGATGCCAAAAATATCTGCCCCGAAGGCTGGCGTTTGCCTACAAAAGCCGAATTTGAGGATCTATTGCGCTATGCCGGCGATGAATCGGATATTCAATTGCTCAAATTAAGAGCCGAAAAATGGACTGTGAATGATTGGGGTGAAGAAAAGAGCGGCATGGATTCTTTCGGCTTTGGTGCTCTGCCCGCCGGCCGCTGGGATGGCCGAGAAAGCGAACCGGAGCAATTCGGCATGGATACCAGTTTTTGGTCCGGCGAGGAGCCGCCAGATAACAAAACCTTAGCCTATTATTTATACCTGAGCACCGAAGAACTGGAAGCCACCGTAGCCCGTTCTACCAAAAATGATTGGAACTCTGTCCGCTGCATAAAAGAATAAATCTAATCTTTAAATACCAAGTCAGCCGAAAATTTCTTTCACAAAATATACAATAAAAGTCTGGTAACCTACGCGCTTATCATGTAAAAGAGTGCCGCCGGTTTATGGAAAATATTTTTGTGCCGGCCAATTGAGGTCATGTAATGAAAATTAGCCTATATAATTCTCAAACAAGCAACAAAGAAGAACTCGTTCCCCAGGTTCCGGGGAAACTGGGGATTTATGTCTGTGGGCCAACTGTTTACGACATGAGCCATATCGGCCATGCCCGTGTTTATGTGGCTTTTGATACTATCATCCGCTTTTTGCGCAGCCAGGGCCTTGATGTCACCTATGTGCGTAATTTCACCGATATCGACGATAAAATTATTAAAAGAGCGGCCGAAAAGGGCCAGGATCCCTTTGAACTGGCCAGCCATTTTATCGACGAATTCAACAAAGACATGGATGATCTCGGTAATAAGCACGCCGATATAGAGCCGCGTGTCACCAAGCATATTCCAGAAATTATTGATCTTATTTCAATTTTAGTTAATAAAGGCTTAGCTTATGAATCCGGCGGCGATGTCTATTATGCTGTCTCTAAATTCCCTGGCTATGGCAAATTATCGGGCCGCAAATTAGAGGATATGCTGGCCGGTGCCCGCGTGGAGCCCGGCGACAAAAAGCGCGAGCCGATGGATTTTGCTCTCTGGAAAGCGGCCAAGCCGGGCGAGCCTTCATGGGATAGCCCATGGGGCAAAGGCCGTCCGGGCTGGCATATTGAGTGTAGCGCTATGAGCGTCAAATACTTAGGCAAGACGCTGGATATTCACGGCGGCGGCAAGGATTTGCTCTTTCCCCACCACGAAAACGAGCTAGCCCAGAGCGAAGGTGCTTTTGATGTGCCCTTCTGCCATTACTGGATGCACAACGGCTTTGTTAATGTCGATGGCGAAAAAATGGCCAAGAGTTTGGGAAATTTCTCAACAATTAGAGATATTTCCACTAGTTACCACCCGCAAGCCATCCGTTACTTTTTGCTCACCACCCACTATAGAGCGCCCATCAACTTTACGCTTGACCAAGTAGAAGAAGGCGAGCAACGCATTAAATATATGGCAAGTACCATAGAAAAAGCCGAAAGCGTACTGGCCGGCGAGCCGGAAGCTAGCCCAGATTTCAGCAAAATAGATTGGTATAATACTTTTATTGCCGCTATGGCCGATGATTTTAACACTGCCCAGGCTTTGGCCGCTCTTAGCGCTCCTTTTAAGCAATTAAATGAATTGGCTTCAAAACAGGGCAAAAAGTTAAAAGCCGCCCTGCCGCAAATTGCCGAGCTCTATGCCGCGCTTAAAAAACCACTTGAAATACTTGGGCTTTTACAAACCCCGGTTAAAGACATCCTAGCCGGAATTTTGAGCCGCCGCATTATGCGCCGCCATATAGATGTCGCCAAAGTGGAAGCTTTAATTGCCGAGCGCAATCAGGCCAGAGCCGATAAGAACTGGGCGGAAGCCGATAGATTGCGCGGAGTTTTGCAAGAAATGGGCATAGAACTTCTCGATGGCCAGGATAAAACCACTTGGGAAGTAATCTAAAATAAATATTTGCGCTGTAATTGGCGCACTTTTGTCACAAAGGAGTGAACAATGGATAACGAGATTCTCAGCAAAGCCGAAGTTGATTTATTTGCCAGAGCTATGTACTTCGTGGCCACCGTCGATGGCGTTGATGATAGCGAAGTTGCCGTTATTGATGAATTTTTAAAAGATGCCGGTTACCCGGATATGATTAACAATATTGATAAAACTGTCTTCCACCCGGCAGAAGTGCCCACCGTTTTGGAAACCACCGACAAGCGCCGCCTGCTTTTAAAAGTGCTCTTTGTGCTGATTAAAGCCGATGGCAAAGTAACCGATGCCGAAAAGAAGAGAATTTTTGCTATTGCCGATACTGTGGGACTCACCAGCTCCTTAGATGAGCTGGAGGCCTCTATTTCCTAAAATATCTTTATCGGAAATAGTGTTTCCGGAGAATTTTCTGTGAGCTGGTATAATCGTCTTTTTGTTGTTGATATGGCCATAGACCTTGGCACCTCTTATACTATTATCTATGTGAAAGATGAGGGTATTGTCTGTTGTGAGCCATCTGTTGTGGCCATGCAGGATGAAGGGCACGGTATAAAAAGAGTCTGCGCTGTCGGTAGCGAAGCTAAAGAGATGATCGGCCGCACACCAGACAGTGTTATCGCTGTTAAGCCGGTTAAAAACGGCGTTATTGCCGATTTTGAAGTTACCGAAGCCATGCTCCGCGTACTCATTGCCAAAGCCATTAAAGGGCGCACTTTTGCCAAACCCCGGGTGATTGTCTGTGTACCCCATGGTGTCACCGAGGTGGAAAAAAGAGCCGTTAAAGAGAGCGTACAGAGCGCCGGCGCCCGTGAAGTTTATCTTATCGAAGAACCAATGGCTGCCGCTATCGGCGCCGGCCTCCCCATTACCGAGCCTTCGGGCAATATGATTGTGGATATCGGCGGCGGCACTACTGAAGTGGCTGTTATTTCCCTGGCCGGTATCGTCTATTCCCGCTCTTTGCGCCAGGGCGGCGAGAAGATGGACGAAGCCATAATTCAGCATATTAAAAAGCGCTATAATTTATTGATTGGCGAGCCCACAGCCGAGGCTTTAAAGAAAAATATCGGTTCGGCCAAGCCGCTCAAGGAGCAGCTCACTTATGAAATAAGAGGGCGCGATGTCCTGGCCGGTGTACCCCGCTCCATTGTGGTCACTTCCGAAGAAATATGCGAAGCTCTTTCTGAGCCGGTGCAGAGCATTATCGAGCTGGTAACTACAGCTCTCGAGCGCACTCCGCCGGAGCTGGCAGCCGATATTGTCGATAAAGGCATTGTGCTCACCGGCGGCGGCGCCTTGTTAAAAAATATGGATGCCCGCCTGCGCGAAGAGACAAAACTGCCGGTAATGATTAGCGATGATCCGCTAAACGCGGTGGTTATCGGTAGCGGTATGGCCTTGGAGCAACTGGATCTTTTGCGTAACGTCACCATTTCTTAAGAGGGTGCTTACTGTTTATGAAACGCTGGCAGCAAATAGTAGTGAGTTTACTACTAATGGCTGTCCCCCTGCTTGTCTTCATCAGCAGCAAACGGACGCCACAGGATCACACTCTGCTGGACAGAGTGGTGCTAACGGCTATTCTCCCCTTGCAACTGGGCGTTGAGACGCTTTTTGATAAAGCAGCAAGCGCGGTTAATTACTACGCCGACCTGCGCTATACTTATGAGGAAAACCAATTACTTAAAATTAAATTAGAGCAGCAGCGCATTATAAATCTCATGGCCAAAGAAGAGTATTTGGAGAATAAGCGCTTAAGAAAACTGCTTAATTTCAGCCATAATCCCGGCTTTTCTCATCTAACGGCCGAAGTGGTAGCCACCGGACCGAGCCCCTATTTTCACACTATAACTATAAATCGCGGTCTAAATGACGGCGTAACCCTTGGTGCAGCGGTAATTGTGCCCAGCGGCATTATTGGCCGCGTTGTGGCTCTGGCGCCCAAAAGTGCCGAGGTTTCGCTTTTAACCGATCCAAACTCTAGTTTTGATGTGCTGGTGCAAAGAACCAGAAGCCGCGGCCGCGCTGTGGGGCTGGGCGATGAAAACAGCTTTAGAGCCTCATTGGATTATATTCTGCGCACCGATGATGTGGCTCTTGGCGATACTGTCATCACTTCGGGGCTTGATGGCCTTTTTCCTAAGGGCCTGCCTGTTGGCACCATTGTCGAAATTCACAAGCACCACTTTGGCCTCCACCTGGAACTTATTTTAGAAGCGGCCGCCGATTTTGAACACCTTGAGGAGGTGCTTATTCTCCTGCCGCGAGAAGCTCCCAGTGATCCTTCTTTGGAGGCGGCTCCATGAAATGGCTTTTACTCATCCTTAGCCATCTGCTTTTAGCCGCTTTTTTTACCGCCACCGGACACGCTTTAAATATGTGGTCCATCTTGCCGGTAATGTTTGTGCCTTTTTTGGTGTTCTGCGCCTTAAAGCGCTCTTTTTTTTCCACTTTGTTCTGGGCTATTGTCCTGGGCTATTTTTTAGACCGCCTCTCGCTGGCACCAACCGGTTTTTATATGCTGCTTCTTACCTGGAATAGCGCTATTATTCATTTTATGGGTTCCTTAGCCAATATTCCCGAGCGCCTGGCCCTGGCTATATTTTCCACTATTTTACAGCTGCTCATTATGTTATCGGCCCGTCTTTTAATGGCTCTTAGCGGCCTTACTCTGGCCTATCCCAATACCATAAGCGCACTTATTTTTCCGGAGCTTATTCTGGCGGCCATACTGGCACTGTTGCTATTTCCCTGGTATAATTTTGTTTTTGGCCTAAACAGCAATCACCATAGCCTTGAGGACAGATCTGATGTCTTTATTGGCTAATTCTTCGCCGGGAACATCTGCCCACTATGAAAATAACTGGCTTATACTTGCCGGCTTTGCTTTTTGTGCTCTTTCGGCCATTTTAGTGATTATCGGCCGCCTCTATTTTTTGCAATTGGTGCGCGGCGAGGAATTTACCCAGCGCAGCGAAACAAATTTTATCCAAAAAAGCCGCCTCTCGGCCGATCGCGGTTTCATCTATGATAGTTACGGCCACTTACTGCTGGATAACCGCCCCACCCTGGATGTAACCATCACCGCCGCTTTCGTTAAAGACCAAAAAGCCACTTTAGAACAGCTGGCAACACTACTCTCTCTTGACGAAGCGACCATAAAATCTTTGGGAACCAAACTGCGCAAATTGCGCGGTCTGGATCGCTTTGTGCCCACTCTGGTAAAACGCGATATCACCTTTGACGAACTGGCAAAACTGGAAAATGCCCGCATGCTCGCCGGTCTAGACGGCGTGGATATTGAAGAAGGTCTGGCCCGCCGTTATCGCTATGGCAATAGCGCCGGCCATGTTTTGGGCTATATGAACGAAATAGGCCCCAAAGAACTGGAGCAGCGCAAAAAAAGCGGCCAGGATTACCGCCAGGGTGATATGATTGGCCGCATGGGTTTGGAATCGCAATATGAAGAGCTTTTGCACGGCAAAAACGGCTTTCGCCTCAATGCCGTCGATTCCCATGGGCGCCGTCTTAGAGGTCTCACCGGCCGCAAATTGTTACAGGGCATGATTTCCCAACATAATCCCGAGCCCGGTGAATCGCTTATTATCACTTTGGATATCGAATTACAGCAAGCGGCCGAAGAGGCTTTTAGGGAAAAGGGCGCTATAGAAGGCGCCATGGTGGTGGTGGATATCAATACCGGCTATATTCTGGCTATGGTCTCTCTGCCACTACTCGATGTGGAAAATATCTCCGGTAGTCCGCCGCCTTCCTTTTGGCAGGGGCTCATAAATAACCCCTATAAGCCGCTTTTAAATCGTACTATTCAAGAGCACTATTCGCCGGGCTCAACTTATAAGCCCATCACCGCTCTGGCCGGCCTTAAAAACGGGGCCATTACCACAAAAACCAAATATCACTGCCCGGGATTTTTCACTATGGGCCGTTCGCGCTGGCGCTGTTGGAACGACTGGGGCCACGGCAGCGAAGATTTACACAGCGCCATGAAGCACTCTTGCGATGTTTATTTTTACAATGTCGGCGCCGAAATTGGCCTCGATGCCCTGGCGGCCATGGCCGCTGATTTGGGCTTCGGCAAACGCAGCGGCCTGGAACTCGGCATCAGGAAAGCCCCAAACGGCCGTTTGTTATATGATGAACAACCGGGTATTATCCCCACCTCGGCCTACCGCGCCCGCACCAGCGGCGGCTACCAAAAAGGCGATGTGGTTAATAATTCCATAGGCCAAGGTGATACCAATGTCACTCCATTGCAACTGGCCATGGCTTACGCCACCATAGCCAACGGCGGCACTTTATTAAAACCGCAACTTTTACTGCGCACCGAAGATAGCCACGGAAAGTGGCATAATTTGGCTCACCCCATTGTGCGCTCAAAATTGGCTATTGCCCCGGAAGACTTAGAAGCGGTGGTAAAAAGCATCTGCGCCGTGGTTGGCGAACCGGGCGGCGGAGTCTATCATAGGCGTTCTAAAAAACTGAATATCTGCGGCAAAACCGGCACGGCCCAGGTTATCCGCATCGGTAGGGAACGCATAAAAAAAGATGAAATGGAGTACCAAACCCGCGACAACGCCTGGTTTGCCGCCTTTGCTCCGGCCGAAGATCCGCAAATTGCCGTGGCCGTAGTCAACGAACATGGCGGCAGCGGCGGCAGTGCGGCAGCTCCCATCGCCATTAAAACTATTGAAGCCTGGTACGATTTAACCTTAAAAAGGGGCACCGGCCTCTCTTGGCATAAGCGCTGGATTATGTCCGGCGGCGAGGAATAAGCGATGTCTCTCTTTGCCCGTCTTTTGCGTATTCGCTGGCCGCTCTTTTTTGCTGTCCTGGCCGTTTGCCTGCTCGGCATATATAATTTGGAATCGGCAGCCCGCAGCACCAATCCCGATCTTTACCTCACTCAGCTTCTTTGGCTGGGGCTCGGCGTTGTTACCGCGCTCTCGTGCGCGCTCATAAATTACCGCTTTACCCGTTATTTTGCTTACTTTATTTATGGGGTTATCTCTTTTTTACTGGTACTCACCCTGGTAAAGGGCACGCCCATTAACGGTGCTAGGCGCTGGATTAATTTAGGCTTTATGAATCTGCAAGCCTCAGAGCTCATGAAAGTTGCTATAATTATTACTCTTGCGCATTATTTAAGCCAGCATTGGGTGGGCAAAAAAATGACGCTTAGAGAGCTTTTAAGGCCTTTAAATATCTCCCGCCCTCTAGCCATCACCGCTATCATTATTTTTAAACTAAAAGCCCCCTTTATGCTGGATCCTTTGGGCGAACTAGCGCGGCTCACGCGTAAAAAACTGGCTGCCCCCCCTGTCCCGGCCGAATTTTTGTGGTTTAGAATAACAATTATTTTAATAATAACCGCTATTTTAGTTACTTTTATCATCTTGCGCATACTCTCGGCCAGGCGCCCTGATTTGGTAAACCCGGTGAGTAAATCGGCTGTGCGTTTGCAAATTATCTCGGCCTCTTTTATAGCCCTTGGCCTCTCTTTATATATTGTTTTCACCAAAAGCGCCTTTATCCGCGACCCGGTAGCCTATATTTTAGCTACATTTTACCGTGAAAGCGGGCCCGGCGGAGTTTACGAACAATTTACTCCACACTACTGGCTACCTGTAATTCTCTTTTTATTATCCGCTATTTACCTCATTTTATGCCTTCTTTTAATCAGAGCCCGAGGCTGGCAAACCCAGCGCGACCTCATCGCTCCCATAGATATTATCGGCCTGCCGGCGCTGCTCATTCTTGTTGAGCCTGATTTGGGCACCACCCTCATTTATTTGGCTATTGCCGGCACTATGTTGCTCTATTCCGGCGTCAACAGGCGTTCTCTCGCCATCTTGTTTATTGCCATGGTCTTTGGCGCCGGTATTGCCTGGATGGGCATATTAAAGGATTACCAACGTCAACGCATCACCACTTTTTTGGACCCCGAGCAGGATGCCAAGGGCTCCGGCTACCACTCCATCCAATCACTGATTGCCGTGGGCTCCGGCAAACTTTTTGGCAAGGGGCATGGTGGGGGAACCCAAACACAGCTGCGTTTTTTGCCGGAGCAGCACACCGATTTTGCCTTTAGCGTCTGGGCCGAAGAAATGGGCTTTATGGGCTGCCTTTTGCTGCTTTTTTGCTATGCTCTTTTAATAGCTCTTTTGCTCTGGACCGCCTACAAAGCCGCCGATGCCTATGGCAGCCTGCTCTGTGTGGGCACCACCGCCTTCATTTTCTGGCACATGGTGATAAATATCGGCATGGTCACCGGCCTCCTGCCCGTTGTCGGTGTAACTTTACCCTTTTTTAGCTACGGCGGCTCATCGCTCGTCACTCTCTGGCTAACTATTGGCCTCACTCTCTCCGTATCCATCCCGGAGCGTTTCTTCGACGGCGCGCAGTAATTTTCTAATCTGACTTCTTTTCGACCAAAGATTAATTAGCGAGACGTGTCCAAAAATTAATTGGTTGTCACAACCCAAAAATTTTCCTTGACTTTTGGCTAATTGCTCCGCATGATACCACTTAATTCCTTAAAGCTGGTGCCTAAAGTGCCGAGCTATTTTGTCTAAAGGAGAGAAAAGATGGCAAAACGAAGTCGAAGGCTAATTTGTGGGCTCTTAGCACTACTGTGGTTTTTAGTGCCACACAGTGCAGATGCGCGAATCGTTATCAACGAGGTTATGGGCAAGCCGCTTCATCAAAGTACCGCCGGGCGTTATGAATTTATTGAACTTTATAATAGCGGCAATGCTGTAGTTGATATAAGTGGCTACATTCTGACGGATTCTGCCGATTATGCCGATATGTGCAGCGACCCTTTACCAACCAGCACAGCAGATCACGAGGGCTTTTTCATCATTCCAAGTGGTACTTACATCGGAGCTAATGACTATCTAACCCTATGGCACACAGCTATTCCCGGAGTAACGGACAACAATAAGAGTGTTGTTTACTCCGGTGCCAACGTTGCCAGTATTGTTATTAACGACCATGGTGATGATCTTCATATCCTACGTTGCCAGAATGGCACACCAGTGGTGGTTGATGAGTTTGTTTTTTCTTTTGATTTCAACCCTAATATTTCTTTAGAAAGGGTATCAGCCGATGATTCCAGCAATAATATGTCAAACTGGTATGAATCAATAAAATTCACTGAAGAAGATACTGAAGGAGCAACCGATTACATAAGAGGATGAGTAGCAATATTTTGAAAATACTTTGTGGGAGTATTCTCATTTGTTTCGGTACAATTACTTCTTGTTGCAGCACAGAAGAATGTGGTGCTATGCCCATAATGATTTGTATTTCAACAATCGATGCGCAGAATGTACCTTTCAAAACTTATTTGCGAAACGAAGAAGGCCTGATTTTAACAGAAAACTCACCAATCCAATTTTCTAATGGCCGATATTCAAATTGCACTACAATGTCATGGAGAAATGATGGGTCCTACGAATTAAAAGTAGAAAGTAATGGCTACAAGCCATATATTGGACAAGTGGAGGTGGTTCATGATTACTGTGGACGCCCTCTTACCAATATATATCAAATTGTACTAGACAAAGAAAACCAGTCTATTCAACAGTCGCATATTCAAAAGGATAATTGCTTATAGCCCCTGCTGTCCTACACCTTTCGTAACAATCAAAGCACCATAGTTTCAATAAAGCAGGATATCTGAGAGATTCATGCTCCTAAAAGGACTAACATCCTCTCTGTATCCATCCCGGAGCGTTTCTTCGACGGCGCGCAGTAGAAAGCACCAACAACTTTCTTGCCAAACCAAATTCATTTTGCTATCGTTCCGCCAGCCTGCCCGAGAGACTGATGGCTGGTCTCGTCGGCGCCGGGCAATCACCAATTATGGAGGTTTTCATGTTGAGTCACGATGGAAGCAAAAGAACCACAAACGCTAAATTACTGAGCTGGGTTGATGAAATGGCCGCCCTTTGCGAGCCGGATGCCATTTACTGGTGCGACGGTTCCGAAGAAGAAGCGCAAAGATTATACGATGAGCAAGTTAAAAAAGGCTCTTTTATTAAATTAAACGAAGAAAAACGCCCAGGTTGCTACCTCGTGCGCTCCCATCCCAGTGACGTGGCCCGCGTGGAAAAACGCACTTTCATCTGCACCAAAACCAAAGAGGGCGCCGGCCCCACCAATAACTGGGTTGACCCGGACGAAATGCGCGCCACTCTTAAAAAATGCTTCAAAGGCTCCATGCACGGCCGCACCATGTATATCATTCCATTCTGCATGGGCCCCTTGGGTGCCGATGCTGCCCAAATCGGCGTGGAAATTACCGATTCTCCTTATGTTGTGCTCAATATGCGCATTATGACCCGCATGGGCCAAAAAGTGCTCGATGTTCTTGGCGATAAGTTCTTTGTGCCCTGTATGCACTCTGTGGGTTACCCCTTGGATAACCGCCCCGATAAACCTTGGCCCTGTGCCGAAAATGTCGATGACAAATATATCGTCCAGTTCCCCGAAACTTATGAAATCTGGTCCTTTGGTTCAGGCTACGGCGGCAACGCCCTCTTAGGTAAAAAATGCTTTGCTCTGCGCATCGGTTCCGCTATGGCCCGCGATCAGGGCTGGCTGGCTGAGCACATGCTCATCCTCGATGTGGAAGATCCCAA
>JAEEGL015404331.1_pt1 | contig 19464 bp, 6 predicted proteins | sample 9134231 | NCBI WGS metagenome assembly JAEEGL01 (sample SAMN16246548, study PRJNA631951) | gut metagenome | biome: gut microbiome; feature: rumen; material: fiber-attached | host: Bos | place: Iran: Karaj | collected 2018-10
CAGTTCTGCGTTCTCCGGGTGCTCGGGTATCACGTCGCTTACCCTTCCGAGTTCCCTAACCAGCATCGGCAGTTCTGCGTTCTCCGGTTGCTCGGGAACTTTAACAGTCAATTGCAACATACGTCATGCCTCCTCCTCTTATTATTGTCCTTTCAGTGGTTCATTATTTAGTACTGTTACATTTGGAAATAATGTTACATCTATTGGTGATTATGCATTTTATAATTGTTCAAGTATCAAATCCATTACTCTTCCCAGTTCTTTAGCTAGCATCGGCAGAGAAACCTTCCGTAGTTGCGCTCCTACTGCATTCATTTGTAAAGCAATAACACCTCCTTCACTGGGCAACAACAATGCATTTGGCGGGAAAAAGAAAATTTATGTGCCATACGCAAGTGTCGATGCCTATAAGTCGGCATGGAGTCAGTTGAGTGCTTCATATGGTTATCAGTATTTCCCGCTTCTGGATGTGATGTTCTTCGAAGGCCAAACGGCAGAAAGCTTTGCTGCAGAGCTCAACGGAAAGAATAAAGCAGGGATTACTTCTGTAGCATTTTATGAAGGAGAGTTAGACGGAAGCTTGACTGAAACCGTCATGAAGAATGGAATGAATCCCAACTGTCTCTACTATGTTCCTGCAAGCGCAGGACTGAGCGGCGACAACATCATTACGCTCGACAGCTATGAAGCACAAAAGGTGTCGCTGACAGATAACTATGCCTACGACTGCCCAATCCCCTTCCACGCAGAGGAGATAGAATACGTACACAACCCATCCGTCTGGGCCAATGGCTCTGCAGGTTGGGAAACCATTTGCCTGCCCTTCGCTCCCACGACCTTCGAGGCAAGTGAGCGTGGCTATATTTCACCCATCATGCTTGGCTCGACAGGAAACTTCTGGCTTAGAAAGTTTGTGGGCGCATCGAGCGATGCTGTCTATTTCTCTTCAACCATCGACGGACAGATGGAAGCCAACACACCCTACCTCGTCGCCTTCCCAGGCAGCTCTATGGGCAATGGACATCTAGAAGGTCAGACCATCACATTCAAGGGCTACGATGCCGACATACAGGTAACCGAACAGCCGGAAGTGAGGAACAACAATTTCATCTTCGTCGGCAACTATGACACCGCCGCCGATGGCATAGAAGGTTATGCATTAAATGCTGCCGGCAGTATGTTCACAAGAAGCACAAATGTCGGGAACCAACCGTTCCGCGCCTATTTCAGAAATGAAGCAGGACAAGCCTCCAACGTCAAACTCTTTATCGACCCCGATAATCCAACTGACATAAGAAGTCTGGCTGCACCCTCTGACCTGAGCCTCTCATCTTTGGGCAATGGCAGCTTGGCAATTCAGTCGAGCAGCGACAGAGAAATACGCGTCTATAGCATTGACGGCAGACTTGAGCGTACTCTTCAGCTAACAGCAGGCGAGAATCGCATCGATGGACTGCATAAGGGATTGTACATTATCGACAATAAGAAAATCATGATCCGATGAAAGTTTATAAATATATAGTGCTACTCCTAACGTGTTTCCTCCTGGGCTCGGCAAATCTTTATGCTCAAAGCTCAGGAGGAGGGATGTTTGGAGATGATGACCAAAACAATCCGAACACCGGGACAAGCACTGGAGGGACTTTTGGAGATTCCGACCAAACCAATCCGAATACAGAAGGAGGCTCCGATGGCTTCAGCGATTCCGATATGGGCGGCATTCCTCTTGGCGATGCCCCCAACATTACCTTTGCCGACCCGGCAGTCAAGGCTATTTGTGTTGGTGCTACCACCAACTGGGACACGAATCACGATGGCGAACTGAGCGAAGCAGAGGCTGCTGCTGTGACAAATCTGGGAGAAGTGTTCAGAAGCAATACAACGATTACTTCGTTTAATGAGCTGCAGTACTTCACTAGTCTGACTACCATTGGCAATAATGCCTTCGATGGCTGCACAGGGCTGACCAGCATTGCTATTCCTCCATCTTTGAATAGGGTAAAGACTGAGGCATTCAAGAACTGTACCTCGCTCTCCAAAGTCATTGTGACGGATATTGCTGCATGGTGCGGCATCATCTATGAGGAATTAGATGCATGGGCTCCTTTGGGTAGTTTCCCATTGGGATATGCGCAGCATCTGTACAGTGACGAAAACACAGAAATCACAGAACTAGTCATCCCGGATGGCGTGACAAGGATTGAGCCTCTTGCATTCCGCGATGCAAAGTATGTTACTTCCGTGACTATTCCCAACAGTGTGACCTATATCGGAGCACAGGCGTTCCGTGGAATGCATCGACTAACTTCCATCACAATCCCTCAGAATGTATCCACTATCGAACCATTTACATTCAATGATTGTCAGGGCCTGACATCTGTAACCATTCCTGAAGGCGTCATCAGTCTTGAGAATAATGCGTTCAGAGGTTGTCCTTCGTTGACATCTGTTGCTCTTCCCCAATCATTGAAGCATATAGAAGGGCATGCGTTTATAAACTGTATAAATTTAACCTCAATTACCATTCCAGATGGAATAACACACCTTAGCGAGATTGCATTCGAGGATTGTCCGAGTCTAACATCCTTTACATATAATAAGGCAGAGAATGCATTGACAAAGGTGAATGGAGTTTATCAGATTGGCACGGCCGAAGACCTATTAAATTTCGCTATTCTATCCACTGCTGCAAACACGGACATCTGTGCACAGTTGACAGCCGACATCGACTATACCGGATATACTTTTTATAACAGTAGCATAAGCGAAAATCTCAAATTCATTGGCCTTAACAACTATTGCGGCACGTTTGATGGCAACGGACATACCATCACGGTGGATATCAACAATCAGGACAGTTGGAGGGCTACTGCCCTCTTCAGAGTACTGGGCAAGGGTGGTGTCATCAAGAATCTGCGTGTGGCCGGTCGTGTTGAAAGTGTGTCCAAGTTCAGCGCAGGCATCGTCTCTGATCTGAAGAGCGGCAAGGTAAGCCATTGTGTGAGCGATGTGGATATTGTGAGCAACATCACGGGCGACTGCACTGATGGCGGCATTGCCGGTATCGCTACTTATGATGGACAGGAAAGCATAGTGGAATACTGTGTAGTGGCAGGTTCGTTCCAAGGCAGTAATGCCCACCATCGCGGCGGCATCATAGGCATTGGGTATGGTGGAAATTCTGATAATATAACAATAGACAATTGTCTGTTCCTGGCTAATGTAGATGGGCTTGATGTGACAGAAAGTGGTACTTTTATTCGCCAACCGACAGACAAGACCACAATAAATAATTGCTACTACCTGAATGTGCTGGGAACGGTCACATCGGGCACACAAACGACCACGGCCCAAATGACAAGTGGCGAGTTGTGCTTCCTGCTTAACGGAAACCAAAGTAATATCAATTGGACGCAGAACCTCACAGGAACTGACGCCGATACTTATCCCCTCCCGTTCTCTACGCATGCACAAGTCTATGCTTATGGCAATACGTATTCTAATAATGATCTATCACCCATCATCACCTTTGCCGATGCGAATGTCAAGGCACTCTGCGTAGCCAACTGGGACACCAACCATGACGGTGAACTGAGTGAAGCAGAGGCTGCTGCCGTGACAAATCTGGGCACTGTGTTCAAAGAGGATACGACAATCACTTCGTTCAATGAGTTACAGTATTTCACAGGGTTGACAGGGATTTCGGAACGCGCGTTTAATAAGTGTACAAACTTGGCTGCAGTGACGCTACCATCTACTATCACCAGTATAGGAACGTGTGCTTTCGATGATTGTTATGCTTTGGCTGCGATTGATATTCCAAGCTGCGTGACCTTTATTGATGGCGCGGCTTTCAGCGACTGCCGCAGCTTGACTAGCATCGTCCTGCCCGAAGGCATCACAAGTATCGGCGAATGGTTTTTTGACGGATGTATTGGTCTGACAGAAATTACTATCCCCGAAAGTGTGACGAGTATTGGCAGTTGGGCCTTCTGGAATTGTAGTGGCCTGACTTCTGTTACTATTGGTAGTGGCGTGACAAGCATCAATTACGCTGCGTTCTTTGGCTGCAGCGGGCTGACCTCTGTTTCCATTCCAAATAGCGTAACCAGCATCGGTGCTCATGCCTTTGATGATTGTACAAATTTGACAGCTGTAACGATGCCTGCTTCTGTTATAACCTTCGATGATGTTGAAGGTTATGCGTTTGGACTGAGCAACAATATCGAATCTGTATATATTTCTGATTTAACTGCATGGCTTAATACATCATTCCCGATGGCAAACAATCCGCTTCGCTGTGGTGCCAAGCTTTATCTGAATAATGTAGAAGTTAAGGATTTGGTAATACCAGAAGGCACAACAGCTATCCTAACAGCTGCCTTTGAGGGTTGTGGAAGCCTGACCAGCATTGCTATTCCCAATAATGTGACTACTATTGGAGATAAGGCCTTTGATAATTGCACCAATCTGGTATCCGTATATATGCCGGATAATATCATCACCTTTGCTGGCGACTTTGCTTTCGGTGAGAGTAATAACATCGAATCTGTTTATATTACGAGCCTGGCAACATGGCTGGAAACATCATTCGATCGGGGAAACAATCCGCTTCGCAGTGGTGCCAAACTATATTTAAATAATGAAGAGGTAACAGATCTGGTAATTCCAGAAGGCACGACAGCTATTCTTGTGGCTGCTTTTGAGGGCTGTGAAAGCTTGACTTCTGTCACCATCCCCAGCAGCGTGACCTATATCGGTGTTCATGCTTTCCAGAACTGTTATGAACTTGTATCGGCCAACATTCCCGATGGCATTACATCGATTAACGAATACACATTTTGTGGCTGTGGAAAATTAGAATCGATTATCATCCCCAACAGCGTGACCAGCATCGGAGACTATGCCTTCTCTGATTGCAGCAGCCTGACCTCCGTCACCATCGGCAACAGCGTGACCAGCATCGGCGAATTTGCCTTCCTAGATTGCAGCGGCCTGACAGATGTCTGGTGCTATGCGGAAAATGTCCCAAACACATATTCTTCGGCATTTAATTCTTCACCCATCGCTTCTACCACGCTCCATGTGCCGGCAGCTTCTTTGGAGGCTTACAGCACGACAGCGCCTTGGAGCGGCTTCGGCACGATTGTACCCATCGAGGAGGCTGGCATAGAAGTCACAGACATCTCGCAGCTGGACAATGCCATCTATATTGAGCCGTTCTCAGCCTGCATGGGTATAGATAAAAACATCGAGGTAAGACTGAAGAATGCCGAGGCATCCACAGGATATGGTTTCGATTTGGTTCTTCCAGAGGGGATTTCTATAGCAGTAGATGATGAAGGTAGTTTTAACGGAGCTGTTACATTGAGTCCGCGTAATAGCGGAGCCACTATAGCAACCCATAAAAACTCCGACAATCAATATACCATCGCTGTGATGTCTTCTACATCGGTAACGGGTAACGACGGTCTTGTCTTAACAGTTAAGACTCATGTGCAGGATGAGATGCCTGCGGGAACATACCCGATAGCTGTAAAGAACTCTAAAATCACATTCTCAAATTTAACGCAGCTTTCCGTGCCGGACACACAGACATCGGTGACGGTGAGGGACTATCTGATAGGTGATGTGAATGGAGACGGAGAGACGGATCTGCTGGATGCTGTCATAGTTCTCTATCACTCTGTAGGTAAGCCTGTGCCAGTATTCATTGAAGCGGCAGGCGACGTGAATAACGACAATGAGGCAGATTTGCTGGATGCTGTCATGATTCTCTACTACTCGGTAGGCAAGATTCCAAGTCTTGATGGATTTGGCACAAAGGGACTTGATCCGCAGTAAGAAGAACTAAAAGTAAATAAATAACAAAAAAAATAAAATAGCAATGACTATGAAAAAGAAACCATTATTAATGACAATGTTCCTGACTATAGTTGGAATGGTATCTGCCCAAAACACTCTGGTGGTAAACGACTTCACATTGCCACAAAGCGGCGGGAACATTACGGTGACAATTAACTTGGACGAGCCAAATTCCTACAATTCCTATGGATTTGAAATCGTAACGCCCGAAGGTTTCTCCTATCCGGTGAACAGTGAAGACCTTGTTCCTTGTGAGTTAGATGGTCACGCAGGCAATATGGCAGCAGCACACTTTGATGATGGCGAACGGGTATTGAAAGTTAGCTTCATACAATCATCTGGCTTTGAAAATCAGACGCTCTCCATTCGGATTCCTCTTGAAGCAACGACAGAAAATGTGGGAACCATTCATAAATTCACAGTCAGGGAAATATTCTTCATCACGACGACGTTTACTAAGGTTAGTCTCAATGGCGCTGTGACGTTCGATGTGACTGTCGGTGAACCGGACGACGGCCGCATTCACTTCAACGAGACATCCGCAACACTCCCGACATACACGGCAGGTGAAAAAGGCAATGTCAGTATGACACGCACTATCAAGGCAAATGAATGGAGCACCCTCGTGCTGCCGTTTAACCTGACGAAAGCAAATGCAAATGCCATATTCGGTAATGATGTGCAGTTTGCAATGTTCAACGGCTACGCAATAGACTACGGTGATGATGAGGAAAACGTAACTCCATTGGGTATCACCATTAACTTCATCTCATACACTATTCCAGCACGTGGTAATCTGGCAGGCGGGACTCCTGTTCTCATAAAGACAACCAAAGCTATCACGGATACTATCAAGATAGACAATGTAACACTTACCGAGGGAGTGAAAGAAGTGATTAAGAATGACTCGGATTATAGCTTCCCAGGTATATTTAAAAGCACTTTGGTTAAAACGAAGGTTCCTGCCGACGGGCTGTTCCTCAGTGACAATAAGTTCTGGTACTCTAACGGCAAAACGACAATCAAGGCGTTCCGCGGTTGGTTTGAACTCGGTGCAGTACTCGACAAGGAAACAGACTTTGGCGTGAAAATGTACGTTATGGTCGATGATGACCCGACGATGGTCGAGGGAATCTCAACTGACGTTCCCCAAGGCGCTGTCTATGACCTGAGCGGAAGGAAATTGGAGAAAGTGCCGCAGAAAGGCATCTACCTCATCAATGGGAAGAAGATATTAAAATAACTCTGAAATATTGACAATCATGAAAAAGGAATATATAGCACCAACGCAAATTACATGCAAATTGCTCTCGGAGAAGGGCATAAGTACCAGCGAAAGAATAAAAACTTCCGGAAGTGTGGATGATATCATTTATGGCGGTATAGACGAAGAAGGCACTATTGAACCCTCTGTCAAGGTTCTCAGCAACATCTGGGACGACGAATGGTAAGTGATTAATACCTCATATAAACAACAACAGGGGATGTGCCGATGGGCATATCCCCTGTTGTCTTAAGGTTAATCAATTACATGGACAGTTAAAGGCTGTTATGTGTCAAAAAGAAGCACGAATCACACGAATTGAAAGCAAGACATATCTAGCGTAAATGATTAATGATTAAATAGTAAATACCAAAGTTATTTCAGTGATTTCCGTGTGACATAAAACTTATAAATCATCAACTGATTCAACTGACTCTAAACTATAAACTTTAAACACTACACTCTTTCTGTGTTTTCCGTGATTTCTGTGTGAAAAATAAACTTATAAACAATCAACTGATTCAACTGACTCTAAACTATAAACTCTAAACACTACACTCTTTCTGCTTTCTGTGTGAAATAAAATAGCCGTTTTCTGCGTGACGAGGCAATTTTACCCTATCTTTTCCCTAACACATTTCACCTTTTTAATATAAAATATATCGCATTTATTCAAATGACATAAAATGACATAGAAATGATATTGGCGGTTTCAGTAAAAAATGATATATTTTCACGCCAAAGTCTGGACTATAGAAAGCAGTTAGGAGGGTAATTAATGTAGCGAATATAGTGATTGCAAACATTCTATTTGAATAAAATTTAATGTTTCTAAATATTTTATTTGATATTATTTGGATGATTGAAAACATTATACTACCTTTGCAATCGCATAACTATACAAGCTAATAAGTATGGAAGAACAAATAAGCTATCTGATAAAGATTTTCCAGCGTAGGTTGGCGACCACACCAATGCATTTTTTCCGTTACCTATATAAGCAGATAGATTGGAATGACACTTTAATTGGCATTAAGGGGCCGAAGGGATGTGGGAAATCGACTCTATTGTTGCAACACATTAAGGAGTCATTTAGGGGTAAAGAGTTAGAGAAGGTTCTTTATGTATCACTTGACAATCTGTGGTTCAGCACTCACGATATCATTGACGTAGTGGACTACCACTATACCCACAGCGGAACCCATCTCTTTATTGACGAGATACATTATTACAAACATTGGCAAACGTTGCTTAAAAATATCAACGATGACTATCCTGGACTTAAAATAGTCTATACAGGGTCATCAATGCTTCAGTTAGAGAGCAGCGAAGGAGACCTCTCGCGTCGTCTGACCATGTATGAAATGCGAGGACTTTCGCTACGAGAATTCTTGGAATACGAAGGTATATTACAAATGCCATCTGTTACCTTGGAACAATTGCTTGCAGACCATGTTGGCATAGCTATGGAGTTGTGTGGCAAGACAAAGATACTGGAGGCTTTCAAAAAATATCTGGAAGTGGGATATTATCCTTTCTATAAGGCAGTGCATCATGGCTACTACCAAAGGCTACAAAATGTGGTAAACCAAGTGATTGAGGTCGACTATCCTAATGTTGAGGATATTACGATGTCAACGATTCGCAAAACAAAAAAAATGCTGATGATTCTTGCAGAGCGAGTGCCTCAACTGCCCAAGATGAATGAGCTATACAAAGAATTGGAAACCGATCGCAATCAGGGGCTGAAGATGCTTTACGCCCTACAACGTGGAGGTCTGCTTCTATTATTAAGTGACAATGCAAAGAGTCCAGATAACCTGTCGCGTCCAGACAAAATATACATCAATAACCCAACAATGATGTTTGCGCTTACGCCAAAAGTTGACGCGGGAACTCTCCGCGAGACATTCTTCTGTAACCAGTTATCACAAGGGCATGAAGTGCGCTATCCAAAAGCAGGTGATTTCCTCGTTGACAGGAAACATTTGTTTGAAGTCGGAGGGAAAGGAAAGAATTTCGGCCAAATAAAAGATATATCCGATAGTTATCTGGCCGTTGATAACACAGAGGTTGGCCACAAAAACCGCATCCCATTATGGATGTTTGGATTATTGTATTGAGTTTTGTTTTACTCCCCCGTTTTTAGCCTTTCCAATCATGTCGGAGAGGCTTTTTTGTATCCTTTTTCTCCTATATTTCATCATTTTATGCCAAAACATAACATTTTAATGCAAATGACATAGAAATGACATAGATGGTTTCAGCAAAAAAAGATAAATTTGTTCCAAAAAGTGTGCATAAATCACAAAAATAACATAAAAATTGAACTACAATGAATACAAAACATCTTCTTTTAAGTCTGCTTGCCTTATTTGCGAGCATTACGGCAGATGCAGTTTCGATAGGTGGTATTTGTTACACATTAAATTCAACTGACAGGACTGCTACCGTAACGTATTATTCGACGAATAGTACGTCAAATTCAAATTACTATTCGGGGGCTATCCAGATACCCTCCTCTGTTACTTATAGTAGCAAGTCGTATAGTGTAATCGCTATAGGAGCCTCCGCTTTTAAAAGTTGTACTAATATTACATCTGTTACTCTTCCAACTAGCATAACATCCATTGCAGGATCGGCGTTCTCTGGCTGCACTAACATGTCTTCTGTTAATATCCCAAGCAATGTGACATCTATTGGTGAATGTGCGTTCTCTTCTTGTTCAAGTCTATCCTCCATTACCATTCCGAGCAAAGTAACTTCCATGGGAGAGGGGATATTCCAGAATTGTACTGGATTAACTTCAGTCACCATGACTAGTAGAGTGACCAGCATTCCACGCTATATGTTTAATAATTGCACTAACTTGAATAGTTTTTCTATTCCTCCCTCTGTAATATCTATTGAAGCAAATGCATTTCAGAAATGCACAGGATTGAGCAACATCTCAATTCCCACATCAGTTACCGTTATTAAAAGTCTTGCATTTGAGGGCTGTTCCAATCTAACTTCTGTTACCCTTCCAGCATCGATGGTTGAAATACAAGGGGCTGCTTTTAATAATTGTACATACCTCTCAACTATTAATATCCCAGAGAATGTTAGCACAATAGGCAGTTCTCCTGTTTATAAAAATGAAAATTCATATAATGGTTACTCATCGTATTGGCAATACGATGATGACGGCGGATATAAACGAAGTTATAGCTCTCCCTTTTCTGGTTGTTCGTCATTGAAGTCCTTTGTTGTAGATGAAGATAATCCTTATTTTTCTTCTGTTGATGGTGTCCTTTTTAACAAGGATGGCGATATTTTGTATGATTTTCCCAAAGGAAAGTCAGGTTATTACACTATTCCATCACAGGTCAAAGCAATGAATGACGAAGTATTAAGAGGATGCGACAAACTTACGGGCCTCTGTCTCTCAGATGATTTATGGACGCCTGATAATTATTTCCCATTTCGCGGAAAACAAATCAAGACTTTTCATATTGGAAGGAAGTTAAGTGCAGCATCTTTTTACGCGTCAGGTTCTCTTCCCAATCTCGAGACGATTACTGTTGATGGGGAAAACCAGTCATGGTGGGTTGAGGATGGAGTTCTTTATAGGAACGCGAATGGGTATAATAATTCATTAATTCTGTATCCCCAAAAGAAAATCAACACATCCTTTTCCGTACCAGAGGGGATTAATAATATTGCAAGTACAGCTATGGGTGGTAACAGTTATATTCAAAATGTATCCCTTCCTTCTACCCTTAATTCTATTGGATCTGAGGCATTCCAGAATTGTACGAACTTGCGAACAGTCAATATTCCTGCATCTGTCAGTTTTATAGACGATTATGCTTTTGAAGGCTGTTCAAGGCTTGAAAGTATAGACCTGTCTCTAAAAACAACATACAGCACACTATGGCTTGGGAATTATTGTTTTGGCAATTGTAACTCATTAAAAACTATAATTCTTGGTAATGCTTTAGCTTACGATTATGATGGATCAAGCATTGAGTATGGAGTTTTTGATGGTTGCAACTCAATTGAGAACATTTATGTAATAACTGATAATCTCATTGTATATGGCTATGATGATATCGGCGAAGATTACGTTGATTTTGTAGAAACACAAATGTTCAGTAACTTCAGTGCCACAGTTCATGTTCCTTCTGGGAGTTTAAGTGCATACCGGTCATCCAATCAGTGGAAGAATTTTAGCTCATTGGTTGCTGATAAAAGTATAGACGTGAAGCTATCCATTGACAATGCTCAAAATATATGGAGTAATGCCACAGAAGGTGATGCTGTTGGCCAATACGAACCAGGTTCAAAGGCAGCCCTAAAGAGCGTTATAGATGAAGTACAGGATGCTTGGAGTTTGGGACTTGCTGATAATATCTGTACTAATCTGCTACAACAAATTAGTAATGCTCTTGCCACATTCGAAAGTAAAAAAGTCACTTATGGCGTAAGTTCAACTTTCATGGTTACAATTGCAGAGGGCATTGATATTAATTTTAAGATACTCAATATGCAGCAGCTCAAGGTGGCTGTGGCTTCTAACCATACAATATTAAATAATAGTTCGGTTACAATACCTTCTACAATACAAGATGAGTATGGAAATATATTTAATGTAACCTCAATTGGTGGCTATGCCTTCTATAATTATAGTAGCCTGACATCCATCACTATTCCTAACAGCGTGACAAGCATTGGCGAATATGCTTTCTATGGTTGCGGCAGCCTGACCTCTGTAAAAGTGGATATTGAAACACCACTATTTATTTATTCTAGCACTTTCACTAACCGTGCCAACGCGACTCTTTATGTTCCTGCAGGTAGCAAGGCTGCATACGAAGCTGCAAGCTACTGGCAGGATTTTAAGGAGATAGTTGAATTCATTGATGGCGATGTGAACAGTGACAATGAGGTAGATGTGGTGGATGTTGTGGACATCGCTCGCTTCGTGGTGGGCTCACCAGCAGAGACATTTGTGAAGATTCTGGCCGACATCAACAGAGACGGCAATGTGAATGTGGCAGATGCCGTTGTACTGGTCAACGAGATTGCAGGCGACCAGAACTTCGTTAAGGCTTGGCGTGCTCCACAACAGAATACGAATTCTGAAGATGTTTTGACATTGACTTCTACAGACAACGGCATGTCGCTCTGCATGGAGAACGAACGCAACTACACGGCCTTCCAGCTCGATCTCTACTTGCCCGAAGGAATTGATGCAACCAACATGTTGCTGAATGCCCAGCGCAAGCAGGGACACCAGCTTATATATAATAAGGTAGAGGAAGGTCACTATCGTGTGGCTGCCATTTCAACCTCTAACCACACATTCAGCGGCTACGAAGGCGAACTGTTGGCTGTTGGCCTCGAAGGCGTTGCAAACGAAGACATCTGTCTCCGCGACATACGCTTCTTCACGACCGACGGCGAAGAACACCGCTTCGACGACATCGTGATGCAATCAGGCACTACAACGGACATTGCCAGCCCGCAACAGCCATCTAACGAAGAAGCTCAGGACATCTACGACCTGCAAGGGCGTAAAATGGTAAATGGTAAATGGCTAAATGGTAAATCATCCAAGGGCATTTATATCGTAAACGGCAAAAAGATTGCTTTCTAAGAGAAGTTAATATATGGAACATAATAATAGAAAACACAATCTTATGAAACCAAAACAATTACTTTTGAGTTTGCTGGCACTGTTGGCAAGCTCTAATGCAGCTGCTCAAGAAAGAACTGAATATGTTGAAAGATCTGAATATGATGCAAAAATAGATGGCATCTATTACATGTTTTATGATGGAGACGCTTATGTGGTGCCTCAATATTATGTTTATGAAAAACATTATTATGATGTGGCAGGGGAATTATGTTGTGATGAAGTGGCGTGTTCCGGTTATTCAGATTATTCCGGAAACGTGGTCATTCCAGAGTCTGTTACTGACGATGATGGCCAAACTTATCCAGTGAAAGGAATTGGCGATTATGCATTTTCTTTAAGCGATATAACTTCTGTCACAATTCCTAACAGTGTGACCACTATACAAGTTTGTTCTTTTGCAGGCTGTGAAGGCCTAACCTCCATTACAATCCCAAACAGCGTGACAAGCATCGGGAGTCATGCTTTCTCTGGTTGCACCGGCGTGACAGCTATCACCATTGGTAACAACGTGACCAGCATTGGCTACTGGGCTTTCATTGGTTGCACTAGCCTGACCTCAATCAACGTGGCATCAGGGGGGAATGGGAAGTACGATTCACGTAATAACTGCAATGCCATCATTGAAACGGCAACAAACACGCTGATTAGAGGTTGCCAAAACACAGTCATCCCCAGCACTGTGACTAGCATTGGCTACGATGCTTTCCATGGTTGCACTGGCCTGACCTCTGTCACCATCCCAGAAGGTGTGACCAGCATCGGAAGCTCTGCCTTCTGTAATTGCAGCGGCCTGACATCTGTCACTATCTCTAACAGCGTGACCAGCATCGGCGACAGAGCCTTCTCTGGTTGCAGTGGCCTGACCTCTGTCACCATCCCAGAAGGTGTGACCAGCATCGGCTATTCTGCCTTCAGCGGATGCTATTTTATAACAGATTATTTTATTAATAGTTCTACATTGACAAGTAGTGATAACTGGGGAGCTACCTTATGCGATGAAGAGACGACAGATGGATTGCTTATAAAAAACCATTCTGTCGTAGCACATAGGCCTTGGGTAACCTCTCTTACCTCCATTACCATACCTGAGGGCGTAACCAGCATCGGCAGTTCTGCCTTCTCGGGTTGCAGCAATCTAACATATGTTACCATTCCCAACAGCGTGACCAGAATATATGACTGCGCTTTCGAAGATTGCAGTGGCCTATCCTCCGTCACCATCCCAAACAGCGTGATAGGCATCGGCAGTGGTGCCTTCTCTGGCTGCTCTAATCTGAATACGGTGACTATAGAAAGTAATGACATTATATCTAGAGATTATGATTATTATTTAACTAAGATGGTTAACATTTTTGGGAATCAGGTTCAAACATATATTTTGGGAAATGCTGTAACCAGCATCGGCAATCGGGCTTTCGAGTATTGTAGTGGCCTAACCTCTATTAACATACCTGAGAGCGTGACCAGCATCGGCTCCTCTGCCTTCTATGAGTGCAGTGGCCTGACCTCTATTGCCATACCTGAGAGCGTGACCAGTATCGGCTCCAGTGCCTTCTATGGAACCGCATGGTATAATAACCAGCCAAACGGGTTAGTATATGTTGGGAAAGTAGCATATGAATACAAAGGTTCGATGCCAGCAAATAGCAGTATAGTGATTTTAGATGGTACATTAGAAATAGCGGGCGGTGCTTTCAGCTATTGCAGTGGTCTGACCTCCATTACCATACCTGAGAGCGTGATCAGCATCGGAAGCTCTGCCTTCTGTGATTGCAGCGGCCTGACCTCTATCACCATCCCAAACAGCGTGACGAACATCGGCGATGATGCTTTCGCGTATTGCAGTGGCCTAACCTCCGTCACCATCCCAAACGGAGTGACGAGCATCTGCGGTGGGACTTTCCGAGATTGTACTGGCCTAACCTCCGTCACCATTCCGGGCAGCGTGACCAGAATCGGCAGCTATTCCTTCCAACGCTGCTCCAGCCTGACCATGGTGAAAGTGGACATCAATACGCCTCTTTCTATTGATGAATACACCTTCACTAATCGCGCAAATGCAACACTTTATGTTCCTTCTGGAAGTAAGGGCGCTTACGAGGCTAAAAGCTACTGGCAGGATTTTAAGGAGATAGATGAATTCATTGATGGCGATGTGAATGGCGACGAAGAAGTTGACGTGCTTGATGTAGTCGATATCGTGCGCTATACTGTCGGGTCACCGGCTGAGACATTCGTGTCAATCCTTGCTGACATCAACGCCAATGGCGAGGTGAACGTGGGCGATGCTGTTGCGCTGGTCAACGAGATTGCAGGCGAACAGAATTTCGTGAAGCCTTGGCGTGCGCCACAACAAAACTCTGTTGCTTACGATGTATTGACACTAACCTCAACAGACAACGGTATGTCGCTCTGCATGAAGAACGAGCGCAACTACACGGCCTTCCAGTTTGACCTCTACTTGCCCGCAGGAACAGATGCAACCGACATGTTGCTGAACGCTCAGCGCAAGCAGGGACACCTGCTTATATATAATAAGGTGGAGGAAGGCCACTATCGTGTGGCTACCATCTCAACCTCTAACCACACATTCAGCGGCTACGAAGGCGAGCTGTTGGCTGTTGGCCTCGAAGGCATTGCAAGCGAAGACATCTGCCTCCGCAACATTCGCTTCTTCACGACCGACGGCGAAGAACACCGCTTCGACGACATCGTGATGCAATCAGGCACAGCAACAGACATTGCCAGCCCACAACAGCCCTCTAATGGCGAGGAAGCAATCTACAATCTTGCTGGCCAGCGCATCCAGAAGATGCAAAAGGGCATCAATATCGTAAACGGCAAAAAGATTGCATTCTAATATGAGTTAGTTTCGTTAAGACAAGAATCTTTCAATTATGAAAAAACATATCATTTCAATCGTTTCTACAGCTCTCTGTTTGATGAGTGCTTATGCCGACAACATCACTGTTGCCGATGTATCCATGAGTCCTAGTGAAACCCAATCGGTAAGCATCAACCTTACCAACACTGAGACCAATCTCGTTTCATTCCAGATGGATCTTACTCTGCCCGATGGCATCACGGTTAACAAGTCTGGATGCTCATTGAGCAGTCGCTTCCCTGATGACCAAGAACTGACCATCGGCAGGCAATCCAATGATGCAATCCGTCTGACCAGTACTTCCTTCAACCTGACGCCCATTAGCGGCACCAGTGGCGAAATCATTACCCTCTCGCTTACTGCTTCAGCCGACAGTGAAGGTGGTACAGCCACTATCAGCAATATCCGGTTTGTGACGAGCAACTCAGAACGCATTACGCTTAATAATACCACATTCAACATTAGCGTAGGTTCAACATCTCCCAACATCACCTTTGCCGACCCGGCAGTCAAGGCCATTTGTGTCAGTGCTACCACCAACTGGGACACCAACCACGATGGCGAACTGAGCGAAGCTGAGGCTGCTGCTGTGACAGATTTGGGCGAAGTGTTTAAAGGAAACAGAACAATCACATCATTCAACGAATTACAATACTTCACTGGACTGACGAGCATCAGAAGTAAAGCATTCTGTGACTGCCGTAGTTTGACTTCTGTTACTATACCTGATAATGTGACTAGCCTCGCCAATGGTGCTTTCTGGGCCACTGGCCTGACATCCATTACTATTCCTAATAGTGTGACTAGCATTGGGCAAGATGCATTCAACGACTGCCAAGGCCTAACAACATTGACAATTCCCGGCAGTGTAACTGAAATAGGCCCTGCTGCATTCTATGCGTGTCGGAACCTTGCTTCCGTTGTGTTTGAAGAAGGTGTGACCATCATTGGCGACAATGCTTTCCATTATTGTAACAGTTTGGCGTCTATCAGCTTCCCAAACAGTGTGACGAGAATCGGGCTCTGTGCTTTTAGTGATTGTAGCATCACTTCACTCACTCTCCCCAACAGCGTGACGAGCATCGGTGGCTATGCCTTCGCTGGATGTACCAGCTTGACATCTGTGACGATGCCTGCTTCTGTTATAACCTTCAATGGTACATATGCTTTCGGTGGAGGTACAAATCATATCGAATCTGTTTATATCACTGACTTGGCAGCATGGTTGGGCATTGATTTCGGAAGCAATAATCCGCTTCGCAGTGGTGCTAAACTATATTTGAATAATGAAGAGGTTAAGGATCTCGTAATACCAGATGGCACAACGGCTATTCTTGGGGCAGCTTTTGAAGGTTGTGAAAGCCTGACATCTGTCACTATCCCCAACAGCGTGACGAGCATCGCTGGTTGGGCATTCAATGGTTGCAGCAACATGACCACTGTCACCATCCCCAATAGTGTAACGACTATAGATAGCAATGCATTCATGTCTTGTGGCAGCCTTACGGATTTTTGGTGTTATGCAGAAGACATCCCAAGCACAGGAAACGATCTTTTCTTAAATACAGACATCGCTTCTGCCACGCTTCATGTGCCGGCTGCTTCCCTGGAGGCATACAGCACGACAGCACCTTGGAGCGGTTTCGGCACGATTGTGCCGATTGGTGGCTACATCATTGAAGATATTAGTGAGCTAAGCAACAACAAGCAATATCTTATTCATACGCGCGACAAGATTCGCGGCACGTTGGGTGTGTTTGCTAATCACTTGGCAAGCACCAACCCCACAGCTACTGCAACTAGCCCATGGGTGTGCAGACCTATCGCACTGGACAAGGACAATCCGCTTATCACCAGCGTCGACCAACTCTCCAGCCCCTACACCGAACCAACCGAAGGTTCGCTCGCTGCCATGATTGATGGCAACACAGATACATTCTGGCACAGTAACTGGTCACAGGGCGGCGATGATGTAGAAGCCGGCACGCATTACTTCCAAGTGGAAATAGCAAATCCAACCAACATAGATGTTGCCTTCCAAGTTACCAGACGACAAGCAGACAACGACCACATTACGGAATGGGGTGTCTATGGCACTAACAATGCCAATGCTTCCAAGGAGGAATGCACCTCGTTGGCAGTTATTGAAACTCCATACTATTATAAGGACGAGACACGCGTATCAGACATTTTCTCAACGGGTGGCTATCAGTATCTCCGCTTCTACATAGAAAGGACCACAAGAAGAAATTTCGGCCACTTAGCCGAGTTCCAGCTCTATCCCGCAACTAATGACGAAGCCTATGCTGATGCCAGCCCCTTCGCTATCATCAAGAAGAATGATAACTTCTATCTCTACAGTGTCCGCGACAAGGCTTTCATTACTTCCCAAAAAGATGGTGATGAAAGTGCTTATCCATTAGGTAAAATGGATATATATGAGCGCGATGACCATTTTGTCTTCGACTTTATCGACACAGGCTACACAATAAACGTGAACGATGATCGTGGCATTTACGTCTGTGATTATGGAACGATGAACAACACATTCGACGACGGCAACCTGTTCACAATTGAAGAGGTGGGCGACTTTGACCCGACGGAAGCACTCGCCATGTTTGAAGGTAACGGCGAAGGAAACGAGGCCATCGCCTTTGCCGATGCTAAGGTGAAAGCTCTCTGTGTTGCCAACTGGGACTTTAATGGTGACGGTGAACTGAATTTTTGGGAAGCGGCTTTGGTGAAGAGTCTTGGCACTGTGTTCAAAGACAATACCGAGATTACATCCTTCGATGAGCTGCAATACTTTACAGGATTGACGAGCATTGGGAGCAGTGCGTTCTCTTGTAGTAGTTTGACATCCATCACCATTCCTAATGGCGTGACAAGCATTTACCGCGATGCCTTCGACTGGTGTATGGGCCTAACCTCAATCACTATCCCACAAAGTGTGACCTATATTGCTGGCTCTACCTTCCAAGGATGCCAAAACCTGACTTCCATCATTGTTGAAGAGGGTAATCCGACATATGATTCTCGCGACAACTGCAATGCCATTATCGAGACTGCTAAAAATACTCTGATTGCCGGATGCCAGAATACAATCATTCCCGAGAGCGTGACAAGCATCTATGGTTCTGCCTTCGAAGGCGGATGCACGGGACCGATAACTTTCATTAATATCCCAGAGGGGGTGACAAGTATCGGTGGATGGGGCTTCCACGGGTGCGGCCTGACTTCTGTCACCATACCGAACAGCGTGACAAGAATTGACTACGCTGCCTTCCAGTATTGTGACCTCATGACCGACCTCACCATCGGCAGCAGCGTGACAAACATAGGCAGTTTAGTCTTTGATGGTTGTAGTGCATTGACAGATGTATGGTGCTATGCAGAGAATGTTCCCAGCACAGAAAGTAATGCCTTCAACAATACGCCAATCGCTTCTGCAACGCTACATGTGCCAGCAGCTTCCTTAGAAGCTTACAGCACGACAGCACCTTGGAGCGGCTTCGGCACGATTGTACCCATCGAGGAGGCTGGCATAGAAGTCACAGACATCTCGCAGCTGGATAATGCCATCTATATCGAGCCGTTCTCAGCCTGCATGGGTATAGATAAAAACATCGAGGTAAGACTGAAGAATGCCGAGGCATCCACAGGATATGGTTTCGATTTGGTTCTTCCTGAGGGGATTTCTATAGCAGTAGATGATGAAGGTAGTTTTAACGGAGCTGTTACATTGAGTCCGCGTAATAGCGGAGCCAC